>RRYU01020425.1_pt1 | contig 28410 bp, 21 predicted proteins | sample 2162651 | NCBI WGS metagenome assembly RRYU01 (sample SAMN10267283, study PRJNA491782) | microbial mat metagenome | isolation source: biomat in the production well | place: Japan: Minami-Kanto gas field, natural gas well KTG3 | collected 2017-06 | reverse complement strand
TACCGGGCCATGCTGCAGGCCTGGCACGCGGCAGGCGTCTTGACCTATGCGGGCTATATCCTTGGATTCCCCAGCGATACGCCGGAGACCATCCGGCGGGATCTGGAGATCATCAAGCGGGAATTGCCGGTCGATATCATGGAGTTCTTTATCCTGACACCGCTGCCCGGCTCGAAGGACCATCAGCGTCTGGTGGAGGAGGGCGTCCCGATGGATCCGGATATGAACAATTATGACACCCAGCACGTCACCATGGCCCATCCGTTGATGACCCGCGAGGCCTGGCAGGCGATCTACCGCGAGGCGTGGGACACCTATTACTCGGATGAGCACCTGGCCACCGTGCTCAGGCGTGCCCGGGTCTGGGGCTATGACCCCAAGGCGATGTTGGCGAAGCTGTTCGCCTTTCACGCGCCGGTGGTCTATGAAGGAGTGCATCCGCTCGAAGGCGGTCTCATCCGTCGCAAGTCGAGGCGGGATCGCCGTCCCGGTCGGCCGATCGAGAGCCCGCTCCTCTTCTATCCCCGGCTCGCTTGGGAGATCCTGCGGAAATACGCGGGTGCCTACGCCATGCATCGCCATTACCGACGGATCCTGGCCGATGTCATGGCGGACCCTGATCCACTGGCGTATCGGGATATCGCCATGACCCCGGTCGCCCAGGATGAAACGGCCAGCCTGGGGCTCTTTACGGCGACCGACTCGACCCGGGCCTTCGTGCGAAAGCGGCTGGAGGCCGACCAGCGTCGGATACAGGCGGGCAATTGATGTTGTGGACGCCCATGCCCTCGTCCAGAGAGCCCCAGACATGGTGGGCGATCAGTGAAGCGAGAGTGGCCCTGCGATGCAAGAGGTTCGCCGATCACCCGTCGGTCCATGGACACCAAAAAGCCGGTCGATCGACCGGCTTTTTGGTGTTGTGGAACCCATGGGCCGCCATGATCACGGCGGCCTGTGGGCTCAAGGGCGTCAAGCGGTCTTGTTCGACTCGAAGATTCGATAGACGACGCCGGCGATCGCCGCACCGATCAGTGGACCGACCCAGAACAGCCAGAGCTGTCCCATGGCCTGCCCCTGTCCGCCGGTCAGCAGCGCCAATGCAGGGCCGGTGCTGCGCGCCGGGTTGACGGAGGTATTGGTGATCGGAATCGAGATCAGATGGATGAGGGTGAGTGCGAGGCCGATCGCGAGCCCGCCGGCAACCGCGGTGCCGCGCTTGTCCGTGACGCCGAGGATGATGAAGAGGAACATCGCCGTCATCACGATCTCGGTCACCAGACCTGACACCATGCCATAACCCTGTGGCGAGAGTGTCCCGTAGCCGTTCACCGCCAAGCTGTTGGCGGCCAGCTCGAAGCTTGCCTGACCCTCTTTATGAACGCCCATGTCGGCGGCGATGAACCAGATCAGGAAGGCGGCTGCGATGGCGCCGAGCACCTGGGCAATGACATAGACAGGGACGTCCGAGAAGGGGAAGCGACCTCCCACCGCGAGTCCCAGAGAGACGGCTGGATTCAGGTGACAACCAGAGATGTGGCCGATGGCGTACGCCATGGTGAGCACGGTCAGGCCGAAGGCGAAAGAGACCCCCAGATAACCGATCCCGACGTCCGGGACACCGGCGGCGAACACCGCGGCACCGCACCCGCCGAGCACAAGCCAGAAGGTGCCGATCATCTCGGCAAGCGCACGTGTCATGAGTTGCATGAAAAGTTCCTCGATTCAGGGACAAAATGAAATGGCCGCCAATGATAGCGGCGACGGGCGCAGTACACTATACAAATCGCACCACTGCGCTAGGTGCTCTGCGCATGTGGCGGTCGTGGCCAGGCCCGACAATGACCGGTATTCTTATCGCCTCACACCCTATTCGCCTCGGCCCCATCGCCTATGGACCTGCGCGCACTCTTCCTCGGCTTGTGTCTGCTCCCCTGCACCCTGGCGGCAGAGTCCGTGTCGGAATCCGTGCCGCCCCAGGAATCATCGCCGCGCCTGGATCCCTTGCGGGCCGAGCGAGGGTACGTGGGCGCAGCAATCTGTGGGGAGTGCCACCGGAAGGAGCTTGAGCTCTGGAAGGGCTCCGACCACGATCTGGCGATGACGTCCGCAAACCCAGAGACCGTTCTCGGCGACTTCGAGGATGCCGAGCTCGTTGCTCATGGGGTGACATCCCGCTTCTTTCGCAGAGACTCCCGATTCTTTGTCCGCACCGACGGAGCGGATGGTGGGCTGCGCGACTACCCCATCGCCTATACCTTTGGCTGGTATCCGCTTCAGCAGTACCTGATCGAGCTCCCGGGTGGGCGGCTGCAGAGTCTCGGATTGGCATGGGATTCACGCACGATCGAACGAGGCGGACAGCGTTGGTTCCATCTCTATCCTGACGAGACCATGGACCATACCAATCCCCTCCATTGGACGGCGCCGGACCAGACCTGGAACTACCAGTGTGCGGATTGCCACTCCACCGGTCTTCAAAAAGGTTACGACGCCGAGCGCGATGTCTACGACACCCGCTATGCCGAGATCAACGTCGCCTGCGAGGCCTGTCATGGTCCGGGTGCCGAGCATGTGCGGTGGGCCAAGGCCGAGGCCGCCGGAGAGGCGCAGCGGGCGACCGACGAAACATCGGTGCTCTCTGGAGATACGCCAGCCGATGCCGCCAGTCGCGGTCTCGTCGTGGACCTGAAGGCGCGTGACGGGGGCGTGTGGCAGATCGACCCGGAGACAGCCAAGCCAGTGCGATCGGTTCCCCGCTCGCCACAAGGCGGCCCACATGTCGAAACCGAGACCTGTGCCCACTGCCACTCCAGGCGTGGACGCATCTGGAACGAGCTGACGCCGGGCGAACCCCTGCACCAGGGCTTCCGGCTCGCGCTGCTGAGTCCGGATCTGTACTTTGCCGATGGTCAGATCAAGGGCGAGGTCTTCGTCTTCGGCTCCTTCATTCAAAGCCGCATGTACCATCAGGGGGTGATGTGCAGCGATTGCCACGAGCCCCACAGCCTGCGCTTGCATGCAGAGGGAAACGCAGTCTGTGCGCGCTGTCACTCGGCAGCCCGTTACGACTCAGTCGAGCACCATCACCACGAGCCGGGCACCCCTGGTGCGGCCTGTGTGTCCTGTCATATGCCCCAGCGCTTCTATATGGTCGTGGACGAGCGTGCCGATCACAGCATGCGCATCCCTCGGCCTGATCTGTCTCTCCAGCTCGGTACGCCCAATACCTGTCATTCCTGCCATGAGGACCAGGATGCCGCCTGGTCTGCAGCGGCGGTCGAAGCCTGGTATCCGGACCCCGTCAATCGCGGCCCACATTTCGCCGAAGCGCTCCATGCGGCGGACAGCAATGCGCCTGATGCCAACAGGCGCCTGCTCGCTCTGGCCGGGGACAGGAGCCAGCCGGCCATCGCCCGCGCCAGCGCACTGGATCGGCTCCATAACCACCCGCATCCGGACGCCTTGATGACCGTCACTCGGCTCCTGGCGGACCCGGATGCCCTGGTCCGGACCCAAGCGGTGCGTTTTCTGGATCACGTTGACCTGCAGACCCGAGTGGAGCTCGCCTGGCCGCTTCTTTCGGATCCGGCGCGCACGGTCAGACTGGAAGCGGCCCGGGTGCTGGCCCCTATGATCCGCGAGGGTATCGGCGACACGCTTCGCGATCAGATGGAACAGGCTTTGGAGAACTATGCCACGTCGGAGATGGTGAACGCCGACCGTCCCGAGTCCCACCTGAACCTCGGTCTCGTCGCGGCTGCGGCTGGCGAGCCAAAGGTGGCTGAGCAGGCGTATCGCACCGCCCTGCGACTCGATCCGCGTTTCACCCCGGCTCGCGTCAACCTCGCCGACCTGTACCGCGAGCAGGGACGGGAGATGGACTCCGAGGCGGAGCTGCGAGCCGGCTTGACCTCGGATCCGGACAACGCGGCCCTGCACCACGCGTTGGGGCTTGCACAGGGCCGAGCCCAAAGGCTGGACTCAGCCATCGAGGACCTCGCTCGGGCTGCCGAGCTGGCGCCGGCGAACAGCCGCTATGCCTATGTTTACGGATTGGCCCTGGACGGTGCTGGCCGCACCGAGGAAGCCTTGCAGGTACTTGAGTCTGCGCAGGAGCGGGACCCAGCCAATCGAGACCTTCTGGTCGCGCTGATCCAATACAACGCGAAGCTGGGACACGGGGAGACCGCGCACCGCTGGTTCGAGGTGCTCAGCGCTGCGGCCCCCGGGGACCCTGCCGTCAGGCAGCTTCGCGCCCAGATCAGGGGTCTGGTCGATCCGAGCATTCTCCAACCTCCCGAGGGTACCCCCGATGGTGGTTGATGCAGCAGAATCGGCTTCAGGCTCGAGTGGCGTCCAGGCGGATCCTCAGCGGCCGAGGCGGGAGCCTGGCGAGGCATGCAGCAGCAGGCAAAGAACGGTTGGTCACGTCGGGGGTAGCTCTTCCATGGGCCAGCGCGCCCTTGGCTTGAAGGCGAGCGGCTCTGTGTGACCCGCGCGTAATCGCTGCCAGCCGGCGTACGCGATCATGGCGCCATTGTCGGTGCAGAGTGAAGGGCGAGGGTAGTAGGTCTCTCCGCCCGCTGCCGCGATGGCCGCATTCATGCGCTCGCGCAGTCGGCGGTTGGCGCTCACACCACCGGCGAGGATGAGGCGCCGATGTCCCGTCTCATGCAATGCCCGCCGGCACTTGATTACGAGGGTATCCACGACGGCCTCCTCGAATGCGCGTGCGATGTCGGCGCGGGTCTGGGCGCGGTCGGTGGCCTGAGGCAAGGCGTCGCGCACGCTGTTGAGCGCAAACGTCTTGAGTCCGCTGAAGCTGAAATCAAGTCCGGGTCGATCGGTCATGGGACGCGGGAACCTGAAACGCTTTGGGTCACCCAGCTCGGCGAGCTTGGCCAGCTCCGGACCTCCGGGGTAGGGGAGGTCAAGGATCTTGGCAGTCTTGTCGAATGCCTCCCCGGCCGCGTCGTCGAGCGATTCGCCGAGGATGCGGTAACGCCCCACACCTCTCACGTCGACCAGTTGAGTATGTCCGCCCGAGACCAAGAGGGCTACGAAGGGGAAATCGGGTGCCGGATCTTCGAGCAGGGGCGCGAGCAGATGCCCCTCCATGTGATGGACGGCGACGGCCGGGACACCCCAGGCCCAGGCGAGACTGCGCCCTAAGGCTGTCCCAACGAGGAGAGCGCCGACCAGTCCAGGCCCGGCCGTGAATGCGACACCATCGATCGAGCTGGGTTCGAGTCGAGCCTCATCGAGGACCTGGCGGATCAGCGGCAGGGTTTTACGCACATGATCCCGCGACGCAAGCTCGGGAACCACACCGCCATACTCGGCATGGATATGGACCTGACTATAGACGGCCTGCGCAAGCAATCCGGCATCTCCATCATAGACGGCGATACCGGTCTCGTCGCAGGAGGTCTCGATGCCCAGGACACGCATCACGCGCGATGGGCTGTTGGCGACGCCCCGATTCGGCCTCTCAACTGTCATGATTCGTCCTCCGCTCTCGACCGGCCCAGGCGCGCGCGAGCTGCCATGCGGTGCGCCCGGGCGAAGCGCCCACTGGAGTCCGGCGTGCTCCCCCGCGCCCCCATCTGTTGTGCCCTGGTCTTGATTCAAAGCGGGTCAAGATGCGAAATCGCGCATCGTGAAGCGCGGTGCCCATCATCGTCACGACCGCGGCCAGGATGGCGAGTGTGAGCGGCCATCCGATCTCGAGACCGTGACGTCCCGAATCGCCGAACGCGATGCGCTCTTGATAGTCCCAAGCGACCAGACCGAGCGTCAGCGTGCCGCCGCCCAAACCGATGAGATAGCCACGCGTGACGACTTGTGCCGAGGCCGTCGAGGCTTGCCATCCCCGTTTGAAGCGACGTCGTCTGGATCGGGTCAGAGGTGGACTCATGGGTTGGGCGCCGTCGCCCGTCCTCAGGCGGAGAGTCTCCGGAATTTGAGTCGATGAGGCTGGTCGGCCTCCGTGCCAAGGCGCCGGTGGCGGTCGGCCTCGTAGTCGGCATAGTTGCCTTCGAACCAAGTGACTTGGGAGTCGCCTTCGAAAGCCAGGATGTGGGTCGCGATGCGGTCCAGGAACCAGCGGTCATGGCTGATGACCACGGCACAGCCCGGGAAGGTGAGTAGGGCCTCTTCCAGGGCGCGCAGGGTCTCGACATCCAGATCATTGGTGGGCTCGTCGAGCAACAGGAGGTTGCCGCCACTCTTCAACAACTTGGCCAGATGGACTCGGTTGCGCTCTCCGCCCGAGAGATCGCCGATGCGCTTCTGCTGGTCGGTGCCTCTGAAATTGAAGCGGCTGCAGTAAGCACGGGATGGCATCTCGTAACGACCCACCACGATGGTATCGGCGCCGTCCGAGATCTCCTCCCAAATGGTCTTGCTGTCGTCCAGGGCGTCACGGCTTTGATCGACATAGGCGATCTCGACCGTCTCGCCGATGCGCAGCTCCCCACCGTCCGGCTGCTCCTTGCCGGTCAGGATCCTGAAGAGGGTGGTCTTACCGGCTCCATTCGGCCCGATGATCCCGACGATGCCGCCCTTCGGCAGAGTGAACGAAAGGTCGTCGTAAAGCAGGTTGTCGCCGTACGCCTTCTTGAGACCCTCGGCCTTGATGACCAGGTCGCCGAGCCGGGGACCCGGTGGGATGTAGATCTCGTTGGTCTCGTTGCGGGCCTGGAATTCCTGCGACTGCAGCTCCTCGAATCGAGCGATGCGCGCCTTGCTCTTGGTGTGTCGGCCCTTAGCGTTGGAGCGCACCCATTCCAGCTCGTGCTTCATCGTTTTGATGCGTGCCTGCTCTTGCTTCTGCTCCAGCTCCAGGCGCTGCTCCTTCTGCTCCAGCCAGGAGGAATAATTGCCCTCCCAGGGGATGCCGTATCCGCGGTCGAGCTCCAGGATCCAGCCAGCGACGTTGTCCAGGAAATATCGATCGTGAGTGACGGCGACGACAGTGCCCGGGTACTCGTGCAGGAATCGCTCGAGCCAGGCGACCGATTCGGCATCGAGATGGTTGGTCGGCTCGTCGAGCAGGAGCATGTCGGGCTTGGACAGCAGCAGCCGGCACAGCGCGACACGGCGACGCTCACCGCCCGAGAGCGTCGTGACGTCGGCGTCCCAGGGCGGAAGGCGCAGGGCGTCGGCGGCGACCTCGAGGGTGCGATCGAGGTTGTGCCCGTCGGTGGCCTCGATCAGGTTCTCGAGCTCGGCCTGCTCTTTCGCCAGGGTGTCGAAGTCCGCGTCCGGCTCGGCGTATGCTGCATAGACGGCGTCCAGTCGCTCCAGCGCCGCCTTGATGTGGCCCAGCGCCTCCTCGACGTTGCCCCTGACGTCCTTCGTCGCATCGAGCCCGGGCTCCTGCGAGAGGAAGCCGATCTTGATGCCGGGCTGAGGCCGGGCCTCGCCCTCGATCTCGTTGTCGAGACCGGCCATAATTTTCAGTAGAGTCGATTTACCCGATCCATTCAGACCGAGCACCCCGATCTTGGCGCCGGGAAAGAAAGACAGCGAGATGTCGCGCAGGATGACGCGCTTGGGCGGCACGATCTTGCCGACCCGATTCATTGTGAAGATGTATTGAGCCATGGGGTTTGAGTCGTTGAACGCTAGGGATTGACGATGATCGACCGGGCCTGTCTTGGCCTGGCAGGGGTCGTCCGTTGATGCCCGACATTCTGCGCTGGCACCCGAAAAATGTCCAAGCCGGTGGGTGTTCCGGCTTCCGTCACGCAGCGCCCCGTCGGCTCCGATGCCTGGAATTTCGTTCTCATACCCAACCGTTGAGTCAGTGACTTGAAGGGCACAGATACAGGCGACGCGAGCCAAACAAGACGCCGGACGCCGGATCTGAGGCAAGTGGTCGACAAGCGATGTGCTGGGTGTGCCTTTGCGGTTCAACGGCGATTTCTTCAGAATGAAGTCCCCGACCGTGAGGGTAGTGCTGGAGCCAAGTTTCCGTCCGCTTTTGGCCGAGGCGCTGGACATGCTGTAAACCGACACAAGGATTGCTCATGCAGACTCTAGCGCCCGCAGGCAAACCGCGTGACAGCATCTTCGACCCGTCGCGGCGGGACACCGTCCTCGACCTCTCGGATCTGGTCGCGGACCGCATCGCCCCCGATGCCTTCTTCCGCGAGAACCATGTCACCGAGGGGATGCGCATCCTGCTGACGGAGGGCTTCCGACGGCTGGAGGGCAAAACGACCCAAGGCGTCTTCAAGCTCACCCAAGCCATGGGCGGGGGCAAGACCCATAGCCTGATCGCCTTCGGACTGCTTGCGAAGCATCCGGAATATCGCCGCGCGGTTATGGATGCGTTCTACACTCCGGGCGAGACCGGGCCGGTCAGGGTGGTGGCCTTCTCCGGGCGCGAGAGCGACGCCCCGCTCGGCATCTGGGGTTCCATCGCCACTCAACTCGGCAAGAAGGAGCAGTTCGCGGACTACTACTCGCCGCTCTCTGCCCCCGGTCAAACCGCTTGGGTCAACCTGCTGAAGGGCGATCCGCTGGTCATCATGCTCGACGAGCTGCCGCCCTACTTCGAGAACGCCAAGTCCAAGACCATCGGCAACTCCGACCTCTCGGTCGTCAGCGCCACGGCGCTTTCCAACCTCTTGGTTGCCACCGGCAAGGACGAGCTGTCCAACGTCTGCCTCGTCATCACCGATCTCACCGCCTCCTATGCGGGCGGCAGCCAGCAGATCATTCAGGCCCTCAACGATCTGGACAAAGAGACCGGCCGCTCCGCGATGAGCCTGGAGCCGTTCCGCATGAACACCGACGAGTTCTATCTGATCCTGCGCAAACGCATCTTTGCCGAGCTGCCCGACAAAGAGACGATCGCCGAGGTTGCCCAGGCGTACGCCAAGTCCATTCGCGATGCGCGCCAGATGGACGTCACCAACGCCTCACCCGAGCAGTTTGCCGTCCGCGTGGCGGAAGCCTACCCCTTTCATCCCTCGATTCGGGATCTCTATGCCCGCTTCAAGGAGAACCCCGGTTTCCAGCAAACGCGGGGGCTGATCCGGCTGATGCGCATCGTCGCGTCCCGATTGTGGGACAGCAAGCGTGCGCAGAGCGTCCACCTCATCAACGCCTACGACATCGACCTGAACGACCGCGAGACGCTCTCCGAGATCAACCAGATCAACAGCAGCCTGGAGAATGCGGTCTCTCACGACATCGCCTCCGGCGGACAATCGGTGGCCGAGATCCTGGATACCAACCTCGGGGGCAACGACTCGCAAGATGTCATGAAGCTGCTCCTGGTCGCCTCGCTCTCGAATGTGGCCGGAGGCACCAAGGGGCTCACGCTTCCGGAGCTGGTCGCCAACCTCTGTGCGCCGGGGCGCGACATCTCCAAGCTCAAGAACGAGGTGCTGAATCGGCTCGTCACCACCGCCTGGTATCTCCATACCGGTCGCGACGGGCGGCTCTTCATCAAAAACGTCCAGAATCTGGTCGCCCGTCTGCGCACAACCGCCGAGAGTTATTTGCACGACCAGTCGGTCAAGGAGCTGCGCGAGCGGCTGGGCGAGCTGTTCAAACCCGAGACCGGTTGGTGTTACCAAAAGGTCCAGGTTCTACCCGCCGTCGACGAGATCGACATCACGCAGGACAAGACGGTCCTGGTTGTCGCCAACCCGCACCCGGGCGGTCTTCACCCGGATCTGCAAACCCTTTACGACAACATCGACTTCAAGAACCGCGTGGGCTTCCTCACCGGCCAGCGCAGCGCGGACAGCCTGCTCAACGCGGCGAAGGAGCTCAAGGCGATTCGCCACATCATCGACGAGCTCAAGTCCGAAGGCACCCCGGACAACGACCCGCAGCTCGTACAGGCCCGCGACCTGCTCGACCGCATCCAGAACCAGTTCGGCAGCGCGCTGCGCGAGACCTTCTCCACGCTCTATTACCCGAGCGCGCAGCGTCTCATGTCGGCCGACTTCCCCATGGAGTTCACGGCCAACCGCGACGACGAGACGGGCCGAGTGAAGCTGCGCGCGACCCCGCTGAACGGCGACACCATCTACGTAGAGATCGGCGCCCCGGCGACCACCGCCTCGCAACGGCTCTCGGGACGGGACTATGAAACGGCCGAGATGGTGGTGTCCTTCCTGGCCGTCGACTCCACCGGACAGCATGAGACCGGAGAACCTCTGACCTGGCACAACCGCATCACCATCAAGAGTCGGGTCTACGACCATGGCGGAGACAAGGTGGTGGAGCTGCGCACGGCGCCGCCGGCCCCGCTGCGCTACACCACGGACGGATCGGATCCGAAGCTGGCGGGCGGCGCCTACAACGAACCCGTCGTGCTCCCCGCGGGCACCCGCTTCGTCCTCGCGGTCGCCGAAGATAAAGGCGTGCCATCGGAGGTTCATCAGGTTCCGGTAAACTGGGACAAGCCGGTCGATGACAAACCCATCGACACGACCGCACCGGCGACCCGTCAGTCACCCCGAGAAGGTCTTCCGCTTCAATACCACCCAAGCCGCCTACGGATTCATGGAGCGCCTGAAAAAGCACGGCGGCAAGGCCTCGGCCCAACGCATCGCCGTACTCGACGGGCGCTGGGCAGATCTGCAGCTTGCGGACGATCTGCTTCTGGACAGCGAGCAGATTCGCGCGACGGTCGAGCATCTGCGCAGCTTGGTCAGCGAAGGCGAGGTGACCATCGAGGCGGCTGCCTTGTGGTTCCCGACCGGACAGCAGCTACTCGACTACGTCCATGAGATTGCCGTGGAGCTTCCGCGCCACGAGGTGGAACCCTAACCGTGGCAGCGCCCAAAAAACCCAGTTGCCAAGGCTTTGGCTTCTGCCCCGAAGAATCGACACACCACTTTCTGGTCACCATCCCGGCGAGCAACCGAGAGGAGGTGCTGATCTCCGAGCATTTCACCTGGGACGAGATCAGCGCAGCGATGCCCCCGACCTTCGCCGTCGGCGAGCCCGAGGGCAAGCTGCGCGTTCTGCTGCCCCGCGCCAAGTGGGACGCCATCGCGGATGATGTCCGCGTGGAATTCAATCGACGCCTCAAGCGGGACGGGCGCAAATCCGGGAGCTGGAAGACCGGCACCAATCCAGTTTCACGCCTGCTCGGCAAAGAACTGGTGCTGCTCGCGTGGGCCATCGAGGAGGCGGATCCAGCACTCACCGCGACCGCGATCAAGAACTGGCTCGGCCTGGTCCCGGAGGAGCGTTGGTGGCTCTATACCATGACGTCCGCGGCCACCGGCCATGCCATCCAGGGACGCAACAAGGGCTGGCGCAAGGCGGTGCGTTATGCGCTGACGGAGAATCCGGTCACGGACTCACACCATGAGCCCCTGCCTGTGTTCGAATTGGAGGTACGCGGACAAACCTCGGCAGAACCTGTCAAAGCAAAACGGACGACGCGTCCGAGGACCAAGTCCGCCAAACCGAATGCCGCCGAACGGTGATCGGAGCGGACGACGACACCATGACCACCAAGCCCCGTTCCCACGACCGGCACGCACGGATCGGCAAGCTGTTCCCCTGGAGACATCCCATGCAAGCCATCGAGATCGACACCAAAATCGACGACAACGGCGAGATCCACATCAAGCTGCCCGAGCCGCGCCGGCCGGGGCCTGCACGCGTCATCGTCTTGTTCGACACGGACCAGGAAGGACGAACCGAACCCGTCACTCATCGACCGCCGCCAAGCCTTGCGGGCAGGAGCGCCCGTCTCCACTGCGATGACATCGCCCCCGAGCTCGCGCCCGCCACTGAACAGCCGAATGATTTTGCCGGCATCTGGGCCGATCTGTCCGACGAGGATTTTCGTGCCTTGCTGTCCGACATCGATGATCGGCGCCGCGCTGCCTTCAAGGGCCGGCCCGCACAGGGCCTGAGCATCGATGACTGGTCAGATCCTCCGACCGCTGGTGAGGCACCTTGAACACGGACACCAACTTCATCGAAACCCAGTTCCCCGTCTCCAAACTCTCGAAGGAGAGCTACAAGGAACGCAAGGCCAACTACAGCCAGACCCTGACCGGACTCGGCAAGTGGTGGGGACGCAAGCCGCTCATCATGATCCGGGCGGCGATCCTCGGGCTGCTGCTCCCGGCGAGCGCGAACCCCAAGCGCGATCGCGAGATCTTTTTGATGCTCCCGACCATGGACCCTGAGGGCCTGTGGCGGCGCAAGACCAAGGCGATCCCGCTGGCGGAGCTGTTTGCCCGACTGCGCCCGGACGAGCGTGCCGACTGGTTCGATCCGGACGCCCCGAAACCGAAGTATCGTCCGGGGACCACCGCGGAGGACAAGGCCAATCTGCAACGCCTCGTCTTCGGGCGGATGGGCTATGACGAGAAGCTGGTCTACTGCGACCGGCCCGAGCAGATCGAGGGGCCGTCCAATGCCGCTTGGGACGCGATCAATGCCCACCTCGGCACCGATGTCGGCAGCCTCCCCGAGCTGGTTCGCGCGCTTGGCGAGCGTCGCTTCGGCCATGTCCCACGGGTCGGAGACGCCTTCTGCGGCGGTGGCAGCGTCCCCTTCGAGGCGGCGCGCATCGGTTGCGAGGCCTACGGCTCCGATCTGAATCCGGTGGCCGCCCCGCTCACCTGGGGCGCGCTCAACATCGTCGGCGGTGGCGAGGCGGTCGCCAAAAAGGTCCGGGAGGCGCAGGAGCAGATCTACGGGGCGGTAGATCGTCAGATCACCGACTGGCGCATCGAGCACAACGGCCAGGGCTGGCGCGCCGACGCCTATCTCATTGCACCGAGACCCGCTGTCCGGAGTGCGGCTGGATGGTGCCGCTGGCCCCGTCTTGGGTGATCGGCGAGAAAACCATGACCATTGCGCGCCTGGTTCCTGTGCCTCGTCCCGAGACGGGAGATGGCGCGTTCGACATCGAGATCCACCAAGGCGTCACTGCCGCCGAGCTGAAGGCGGCGAAGACCGGCACGGTCCGCAGCTTACGTCTGGAATGCCCCCATTGCGGCCAATCCACAGCCATGACTGCCATCCGGGGCGACCGGCGCGGCGGTGGCGCCTCCGACTACGGTCTGCGTCAGTGGGAGAATAGCGATCTGGTCCCTCGGCCGGACGATACCTTTCAGGAGCGACTCTACTGCGGCCGTTGGCGCTTGCCGGATTTGGAGGCGCTTCTTTGGGCGGAACAGCGTGAGCGCGCGGATGTGACCGATGCGCGGCCGGTTCCGGACTGGGTCCCGCTCGACCGGGCTATCGATGGGCTCGCGGCGCTCCTGGGCGCGAGCGACCGCATGGACCTCGATGCGTTGCGCGCGCGACTGGCTGGCCGAGGATGCGCGGCTGGACGCGGCCAGCGCCGAGCTTGCCGCCTTACGAGCAGCCAAGTCAGCCAAGGCGCGGATCGATGCCGTGAACAACGTGTTGATTGCGCTGATCAGCGCTCAAGCAGAGCGCGCCGCCGATCTCAAGGCGCTCGCCAATCGGTTGCCGGGCGCCCTGTACCGAGCAGTCGAGCCGGATGATCTACAGCGCGAGGCATTGGTTCTTAGCCTGCTGCGCGAGCGATTCGGTGACTGGCAGTCCGAGGGATATATCCCGAGCCGACGCATCACGCCGGGCGACAAGACCGACGAGCCGATTCGGACGCGCGGTTGGACGCATTGGCATCATTTGTTTACGCCCAGGCAATTGCTTGAACTCGGAGCAATGATGCTATGCGCGGCGAATTCTCATGGCACCACTCCGCTCGGTCTTCAGCTCATGCTTTGGGTCGCGAAGCGTTCCGAGCGAAATGCGAGGATTCAAGGCTGGGATTCCAGCCACACAGTCGAAAAGGCGTCTCATGTCTTCACAAATCAAGCGCTGAACACTCAGTATGTAATTGGCGTGAACTCACATTACGGGATGCGACAGGTCCCTTTTTTACTGGCGTCTACCAACTCGCGGGTTCGTTTTCAATCACTGTTGGCGACACTCGAGACGTTTCGGTTCGCAATGATCTGTGGCTAACCGACCCCCCTTATGCGGATGCGATCATGTACGGCGAGTTGTCGGAGTTCTTCCTCGGCTGGTACGAAAAGCAGGCCGAAGTAGTTTTTCCGGAGTGGTATTTCGACACCAAGCGCGCCCTCGCCATCCGTGGTTCAGGCAAGCCCTTCCGCGAAGGCATGGTCGACGCCTACCGCAACTTCGCCGCCCACATGCCGGACAACGGCATGCAGATCGTCATGTTCACCCACCAGGACGCGGGCGTCTGGGCGGACCTGGCCCTCATCCTCTGGGCCGCCGGCCTGCGGGTGACCTCGGCCTGGACCATCGCCACCGAGACCGAGTCGGCACTCAAGGAAGGAAACTATGTCCAGGGGACCGTCCTGATGGTGCTGCGCAAGCAGACCTCCGACGCCGTCGCCTTCCTGGACGAGATCGTCCCTCAGGTCGAGATCGAGGTGGAGCACCAGCTCAAGTCCATGCTGGACCCAGCGCGAGATCCTCGTCGAGATGGTCGGCTTCCTGGGGCGCCTGCCCATGCCGTCATGGGCGGGCGACGCCGAGGCCGCCCGCCTGCTTGAGGGGGCCTTGGCGAATGACCATGTTTGAATGCTACGCGTGCGCCGTGTTCAAGACTCCCGGTTATCCAGCGCGCGTTCAATCGCCTCGCGGATGAAACGCTGATACGGCATGCCGCGAGCCTGCGCGCGTGCCTTGACTGCATCCAAGAGTGGTCCTGGCAGGCGCATGTTCACCCTCGCCGACTTCTTCTCGACTTCGAACCCGGCAGATTTGAAATCGCTCAGGTCATATTCGGTTAGATCGGCTTCGTCGAGGAATCGCTCCGCGTCCTCGTCGCACGTGAGTGCGGGCAGCGTCTTGAGACTGTTGTTGTCGCTCATAGTGCTCGACCTCCGTTTGCTGCATCCTACGACATGACGTCGCCCCAATCCCGTGCATCCGAGAAGAGTCGATGAAGGAACTGCCGAAAATCACGAGCGCCCCAAATGTCTGCGGTGGCCGACCCTGTATCAGGGGCATGCGGATTCGCGTGTCCGACATCCTCGGTATGCTGGCCGCCGGGGCGTCACCGTCAGAGATCCTGGAGGACTATCCCTACCTTGAGGCGGAGGACATCGCAGCGGCCCTGGACGATGCCGCCCGTCAGACCGACCACCTCATTCCGCGCTTAGCCTGAACGCCGCGTCTTCTGGTTGAGTCCCGCGACAGCAACGGCGCTAACCCGAGGCCATGATCAACCGCTTCTCGTCTCGCCGCATTCGGCTCGACAACAGCTTTCTCGCCGAGCGTCTGCGCGGCGCGCGGGGCTACGACCGCATCGCCGGCTTTTTCTCGTCATCGATCATGGAGGTCGCGGGCGAGGAGCTGGAGTCCGTCTCCGGTCCGGTCCGCCTGGTCTGCAACTCGATCATCGATCCGAAGGACATCGAGACCGCGAAGAAGGCCGCCCAGGCCGCGATGCGCCGCGAGTGGTGCGATGCGCAGCCGGAACGCCTGCCGGACGCGGCGAAACCGCGGTTCCAGCGTCTTTATGACTTCCTCGCCAACGGCAAGCTGCAGGTCAGGGTGCTGCCCGATGCGATCTTCGGACTGATCCACGGCAAGGCCGGCGTGATGACCTTGCCGGATGGACGGCGCACCGCCTTTCTCGGAAGCGTGAACGAGTCGCTCACGGCCTGGCGTCTGAACTACGAGCTGCTGTGGGAGGACGACTCCGAGGACGCGGTGGCCTGGGTGCAGGACGAATTCGATAGCCTCTGGCATTCGCCCTTTGCGGTCGAGCTGGCTGATGCCGTGGTGCAGGACATCAAGCGGCTCGCGGTGCGCTCGGTCATTCCGGACCTTGACGATTGGCGTGGCCAGCCCGATCCGGCGGCCGCCGTGATCGAATCGCCGGTCTATCGCAAGGAAGTCGGGCTTTGGGAGCATCAGAAGCACTTCGTGAAGATCGCTTTCGACGCTCACCTTGGCCCCCATGGTGCCCGATTTGTCTTGGCGGATCAGGTCGGACTCGGCAAGACCATCCAGCTCGCCATGGCCGCCCAGCTCATGGCTCTGGTCGACGACAAGCCGGTGCTGATCCTGGCCCCCAAGCCGCTCATCCGGCAGTGGCAGGGTGAATTGAACGCCCTGCTCGACATGCCCTCGGCAGTCTGGGACGGGCGCGGCTGGGTGGACGAGAACGGCATCGAGTATCCGAGTACCGGCCCGGAGTCCATCCGCAGGTGTCCGCGGCGTGTCGGTATCGTCTCGACCGGGCTCATCGTCGCGGGTTCGGAGATCCGAGACTGGCTCGTCAACGGCAAGTACGCCTGCGTGATCCTCGACGAGGCGCACCGCGCACGGCGGCGCAACCTGGGTCCGGGCGAGGAATTCGATCCGGCCGAGCCGAACAACCTGCTGCGCTTTCTCCGGGACATCTCGCCACGCACGCGCAGTCTGCTGCTGGCGACCGCGACACCGGTGCAGATCCATCCCATCGAGGCGTGGGACATGTTGGATGCGCTGGCGCGCGGCTCCGAGTCGGTCTTGGGCGGCTACGGCAGCCAGTGGCGCAAACCGCGCCATGCCTTGGGGCTCCTGCTGGGTCGCGATGAGCCGCCGACCGAGGACGCCGATCGGTGGGCCTGGATGCGCAACCCCCTGCCGCCCGCCGCCGAGGGACCGGACTACAGTGCGCTGCGACGGGCGCTGCGCCTCACCGATGCCGACGTCATGGCCAGCGGTGGCAGCTTCGATCAGTTGCGTCCGCCCGATCGCGCGCGGGTCCGGCGTCTCTTCCCGCGCTTTGTCGAGCAGGCCAATCCCTTCATTCGACATATCGTTCTGCGCACGCGCGAGTACCTGGAAACGACCATCGATCCCGAATCGGGCGAACCCTTCCTGAATCCGGTCGAGGTCCGACTCCATGGCGAGCGCGACGAGGACGCGGTCACCTTGCCGCCCTTCCTCGAAGCTCGCGACCCAACTCACCGCGGAGATCCCCGAGGAAGAGATCGGCATCTATGCGGGGGCCCGGCGCTCGGGGATCATGCACAAGGGCGTCTTCACGGGTGCTGCGCGTGAATTGATCAAGGAGCGCGTGCGCACCGGCGAAATCCGGGTGCTGATCGGCACCGACGCGGCCTCCGAGGGCCTCAATCTGCAGCGACTCGGGACCTTGATCAATCTGGACCTGCCCTGGAATCAGTCGCGTCTGGAGCAACGCAAAGGCCGCATCCAGCGCATCGGGCAGCTTCGCGACACCGTCGACGTCTACAACATGCGCTACGCGGGGTCCGTCGAGGACCGGGTCCACGAGCTCCTTTCGGAGCGATTGGAGAACATCGCCAACCTGTTCGGCCAGATCCCGGACATCCTGGAGGACGTCTGGATCGACATCGCACTCGGCGAGATCGACCGGGCAAAGCGGACCATCGACGCGGTCCCCAAACAGCATCCGTTCGAGCTGCGTTACCACCGAGTCGAGAAGGTGGATTGGGAAAGTTGCTCTCGAGTACTGGATACGGATGCGCGAAAGCGCTTTCTGATAAAGGGGTGGACGACCTGATCAGCACGGAGGCGGCGCATCCGGCACCGGAGCCTGGGCGGGCGGCGAGTGACGCCAGGCGCCTGTTTAGAATTTGTTCAAAACGCCCGATGGCCCGCCATTACGGGGGGTCCATTTCGGTGGAGAAGAAATCGATGAGCGAGAAGATGATTCCTGTGGTGGGCTTTGTCGCTCCCAGCGGAACGGGGAAGACCACACTCGTCCGACAGGTCGTCGCCCACTTGAGTGATCGGGGTTTGCGTGTCGGCTATCTGAAGCATGCGCACCATCGCTTCGATCTGGACATCCCGGGCAAGGATAGCTACGAAGTGCGCGAGGCGGGTGCCCAGCAGACCCTGTTGGCGTCCAAGGCCAGGTGGGCGTTGCAGGTGGAGAATCCTTCGAAGGACGAAGACCCGGACCTCAATCGCATGCTGTCGCTGTTCGACATGGAGCGGCTCGATCTGGTTTTGGTCGAGGGGTTCAAACACGCGATCTATCCCAAGATCGAGGTCCATCGTCCGGCCTTGGGTCAGGCGCCGCTTTATCCGGATGACCCGAGCATCATCGCCGTGGCGACCGATGCCCCCATTGTCGGCGAGGGGCTGCCCATCGTCCTGCCACTGAACGAATCGGAGATCGTTGCCGAATTCGTCCTCGCACGTCTCGACCAGCTGCGCTATTTTTCCGCTGTCAGATAGGCGATCCAGCCGGCATCCGGCTCGCCGGCCTCAACCGGGACAAAGACCCCATCCGGGTTCCCGTCCTCGTCCCAACCTTGCCAATACACCATCACCCTGGAGAAACCGGCTTCCAGCAAGAGCTCTCGGATCTCCGGCAGCGTCCAGAGCCGCCAGTCATAGCTGAAGGCGCGATTCCATTCCGATCCGTCGTCAAACCGGAAATGGATATGGCAGACGAATCGACCCGTGACCGGTTCGTAAACCGCCTGCTCCCAGGCATAGGTGAATGCACCGCCATCCGGATCCTGGATTCGCCTCTCCTCGGTCAGCACACGAAAGGCGTCGTATCCGCCGAAGGCGTCGAGAAAGAAGACACCGTCCGGGGCCATGGTGTCTCGGACGCGCTCGAAGTATCCGCGGATGACCTGACGATCTCGGAGCAGCCAATAGCTGAAATTCATCGCCAGCAAGATGTCGGGTGGAGGGGTCTCGACCTTGCACACATCGGCTTGGACCAATTCGATCCTGGATCTCTGGTTCTCATCCAACTCGCCGAGATTGTGTTGACGACCCCATTCCAGAACATCGACGTCCAGGTCGACGCCCCAGGCCCGATTCCGCTTGCGCCGGCGTACCCACTCGCAACAGACTGCCGCCGTTCCGCAGAAGTCTTCGCGCAAGGTACGGGCGCTCCGTCCGCGCAGTAGCCGGTAGGTCCGGTCGACGAAATCGACCTCGGCCGGAGGGTTTTGAACAGAGAGCTGATAGAGGCGGTGGCGGTCGGCGCAAGCCGCGATTGTCGCCTCAGGTCGGCGCTTGGTATGGATCATGTTTCGGTCGAATCATCTCCTGCCGGGTTTTGCTGGCAGGCGTTGTCCAAGGAGCCTTACCGGGCTTCTCCGCCAGACCGGACGAGTCATGGTTTGAAAGCGGCCGTCCCTTCATGTACTCTACACGGCTCGCGAACGTCGCTCTACCAGAGGTTTGCGATCCCGGAGAGGTGTCCGAGCGGCTTAAGGAGCACGCCTGGAAAGTGTGTATGGGTTAATAGCCCATCGAGGGTTCGAATCCCTCCCTCTCCGCCATTATTTCGCTATAAGATTTTGTTTGAAATGTAAAAGCTACAAATTTGTTCGCGTCCCCACAAAACGCCCCAGCTTGTTTAGTCCATCCTTGTAATAACGTACCTAAGCCCGAACGCTATACGCCGTCGTTTCCTTCGGTGTGTTCGTCCCTGTGAGATGCCTGTACGCCTTTGGGACGTCCGGGCTTGCTCATAACTCCGACCAGATGGGCGGGCGACTGCGTAGTCAGGGCTTCCAGCCCTGATTCTGTCAGGCCAGGATGGCCTGACGACGCACCCTTCGTCAGCCGCTGGACGGGACTCTGATCAAGGCCGGACGTCCTTTGCCTCCTCGTTCCTCTGTTTTCGCAATAATCCCCAAGCAATTTGGTACTTCTTCCATGCCCGGATCGCGTGCCATCTGCGATGGCGCCGCCCCCCGAACCGCCGCCCGAGCTCGTTGAGCAGTCCAGCGAGCACTCGGTGCTTGCGCTGAATGGGTTCATCACCAGCCGAATCCATGCCCGCTGTGTTGCACCCAATGGCTGTTTGTTCGAGTTATTCGCGGACCACCGCTCGATGTACAATCGAGAGGTGGAAAAATGATCAAAGAGACGTGTGACATGGGTTCGGAGATCGATGAACCGACATATGTCGTGCCCCGTCGCGAGCGGAGAGACGTTTGAACCACCCGTCCGAGAACCAACCTTCGGTGGCCGGCGCCACAAGTCCGTCCGAACAGCGATCGACCATCATCGAATCCCCGCAAGCTGACGGCTCGGGGGCCGATTCGTTCCAGATCTTGCCGAACGATCCCGCGACGTCTCCGCGCGCAAGGAAGCGGCCGGCGCGTCAGCGTCCGCCGGAGGGGCCCAGGCGGCCGAGCCGTTCGGCCTTCGCCTGGTTTGCGGGATTCCTCGCGCCCCTCGGAGCGCCGCTGCAGATCTTGACATTGGGCCTTTTCGGTGTGGGTCTCTTTGTCTCGCTGCACGCCCCGGAGCTCCCAAGCGTCGAGAGCCTTCGGCAGGTGCAGTTCGAGACGCCTTTGCGGGTGTTCAGCAGCGACGGTGCGCTCATGGCGGAGTTCGGCATCGAGCGCCGTCGCCCGGTCGCCTACGAGGACATGCCCCGCCTGGTGGTGGATGCCTTCCTGGCGACCGAGGATAGCCGCTTTTTCGAGCACCGTGGTGTCGACGCGGTCGGCATGACGCGCGCCTTGCTCAACTTCGCCTCCACGGGCACCAAGGCCCAGGGCGGCAGTACCATCAGCATGCAGGTGACCCGAAACTTTCTTCTGAGCTCCGAGAAGACCTTCGAGCGCAAGCTCGCCGAGGTGCTGCTGACGCTGCAGGTCGAGCGAGCCCTCACGAAAGAGCAGATCCTGGATCTATATCTCAACCAGATCTTTTTCGGCCACCGTGCTTATGGGATCTCCGCCGCCGCGTCCCTCTATTACGACAAAGAGCTCGATGAGCTGACCCCGGCCGAGGCCGCGATGCTTGCAGGCATTCCCAAGGCGCCGTCCAGCAACAACCCGATCACCAATCCGGAGCGCGCGCTGGAGCGCCGCGACTATATCCTCGGGCGGATGCTCGAGCTCGGTCAGATCGACGAGGATGAGTATCGGATCGCTGTCCTGACGCCCGATATGGCTCGCCTGCATCGTCGCCAGCCCGATCTCGAAGCGGGCTATGTCTCGGAGATGGCTCGTCAGACCATCGTCCAGCAGTATGGTGAGGACGCCCTGAGCCATGGCTACCGTGTAACCACCACGATCGATTCACGCCTGCAAATGGCCGCTCAGGAGGCGGTACGTCGGGCGCTGAGGAGTTACGATCGACGCCATGGCTATCGCGGCGCAGAGGAAAAAATCGATCTCGAGGGGGCGACGGAGGCCGACATGGACGCCTTCCTGGAGTCCGTGATGACACTTCCGGATCTGACGCCCGGCCTGGTGACCAAGGCGTCAACGGGCAGTGCGGAGGTTTATCTGGGTCTGGGGCGCAGGGTTGAGCTGAGCTTGAAGCATGTGGTCTGGGCTCAAGAGTTCCGCAACGCCAACTGGCGAGGCCCGCGACCGAGACGGGTCACCGACGTGGTCGCGGTCGGCGATCTCATCCGGCTACAGAAGGACAGTAAAGGCGAATGGGAGCTCGGGCAAAACCCCGGCGTGTCGGGTGCCCTTGTCTCGATCGCACCTCAGGACGGTGCAGTCCGCGCGCTCGTCGGCGGCTACTCGTTCAACGAGAGCAAATTCAATCGGGCCGTGGACATGCGCCGTCAGCCGGGCTCGAGCTTCAAGCCCTTCGTCTTTGCTGCAGCACTGCACGAGGGGTGGACGCCCGCCAGTCTGATCAAGGACGAGGCGGTGAAGCTGACCGGCCGACAGAATTGGAACCCACGTAATTCCGACCGCAAGGAGATGGGCCCGATCCGGATGCGGCGTGCCTTGGCGCTCTCGCGCAACCTGGCGTCCATCAATCTGCTCCAGAGCGTCGGTCTGGAGGACGCTCAAACCTATATCCGCGCCTTTGGATTCGACCTCGACGCCATGCCGCTGGGGCTGTCCATGGCACTTGGCACCGGCGAGATGTCGCCTATGAAACTGGCCGAGGGCTACGCGGTCTTCGCCAACGGCGGCTTTCATGTGGTGCCCTACTTCATCCAGCGCATCGAGACCGGTGACGGACGGGTCGTCTTTGAGGCAAACGCGCCCCGTTCCTGCGCGGATTGCTGGTATCGCTACGGAGATGCGTCCGCAAGACCGCAGGGGCTAGAGGCTCGTCCGCAGGCACCGCTGGTGATCGATCCTCGCATCGCCTATCAGATCACGTCGCTCCTGCGCGAGGTCATCGAGACGGGCACAGGAACCCGCGCCAAGGAGCTGAAGCGGAAGGATATCGTCGGCAAGACTGGTACGACCAACGACGTCCGTGATTCCTGGTTCGCCGGGTATCAGGCCGACTTCGTTACGGTCGCATGGATGGGCTTCGACGATTTCGAAAAACTGGGCCGAGGCGAGGAGGGTGGTCGTGCCGCCTTAGGCATGTGGGTCGATTTCATGGCCACGGCACTTGAAGGTGTTCCGGCTGCGACGCTCGACCCGCCTCCCGGGATGGTGCAGGTCCGAGTGGACCCCAGCCGCGGTACCGAAACCAAGGCAAAGAGCGGCATCCTCGAGATGGTCAACGAGGAGCACCGAACCGCGCTGCTTGGTCCGGAACCCGTCCGGGTCACGGCGCCGGCCAAGAAACAGCAAGACACCTCCGTTCGCCGATCGGCGCCTCGGGTCATGGACGACCTCTTTTGAGCCTTGAGGAGACGCTGATCATCCGCCATTCCTGGCAAACGACAGCACGCCATTCGAAAACGCGGCTCAGCAGGTCAGCGGCGCCATTTTGGGCTCTGCCTGGAGCTTCATGAGGTCGTCACGTAGTTTGCGTAACCGATTGTCTAATCGGTCACGCTGCCGCTCGTCGAGGCTCGCTCCGAGGCGGATGAAGAGCTCGCCGATACGCTCACTCAACTCCTGACCTCCGCGCTCCAACTCCGGCGGTAAGTCTCGAAAGTCCACGATCCATTCGATCATGAAGGTCTTGATCGCCTGCTCGCCCGCTTCTGCCTCGAGCAGGGCGATCAGCTGGTCGCGTTTGCGGCTGCGATACTCGATGAGACTCGACTGGGTCTCGGGCATGCGGGCGGTGACCTCGGCGACGATGGCTTTTTGCCCGACATCCAGCGGGCCTGTCCAGTCCTCGATGGACTTGACGTATCGGCGCGCGCGTCTCGTTTTCTCTTGGGCGCTGCTGCGCCCTCTCAGCTCTGCAAGATCCTCCGCTGCCTGGTCGCGAAAGCGTTGATTCAGGCGTTGGATCTGGGCCGGGGTGAGCTCGATCAGGAGCGGCGTGGCAAGCGTCACCGCGGACCCTGCCTGACGCCGATAGAGCGCCTGGAGCTCTTTGGTGAGACAGCTCATGTTGCGCTCGTCGAAGCCCAGCCGGCTCGCCTTGAGGACCTGATCGAAATAGGCCGCGAGGAGGGGCAGCTCCTCTTCACGATGACGCGCCAGTTCCGCGCTGAGGACCGGCTCCCAACGCGCGAGCTGAATACGCTCGAGGTCCAGATAATCCTTGGCATAGCCCTTCACGACGAAGTCGGCGGTGTTGTAGGCGATGCCGACGCGGCTGCATCCCGCGAGACTCAGGACGGCCGCGATCAGGATGACGACGAGACGCATGAGTCGTGAAGGTCTGGGCATATCAAGGTCCATCTGCACCGGAACCTTGTTTGGTGGTCTCATAGTCACTGCGATTCATCCTCATTTGGTATGGTCTTCATTGGGGTTGATTTTCGTCCGGGTTGATCGGCGATGACTTCGAGGTTGGACGCCAACGGCGATGATTTGCTCCGCGCATCCAACTCTCGATCTTGTGGTGCCGGCGGTTGCCCCGACCTCCAGTCAAGGTAAGAATCCTGCGCTCCGGTCGCAACCCATGGACACCATTGCCGAGCTTTTGACACACTTTCCGCATGCGCGGACATGGCGGTCTGAACGCTCGTGTGATCACCGGTGGAACCTTTCGGCTGGGTGATGAGTTGGTTCCGGCAGACGACGCCTAGGGAGAAGCAGACGACTTGTCATCGTTGGCAAAGAATCAGCGCGCGATTCGAAAACGCGGTTTCCGAATCGCGCAAACGCTGATTTGATCATCGTTTTCCTGTTCGGGACCCTGCTCTAACCTGACGCGATAACGCGTACGAGAGGTCCGGCCCGGGAAACTAAAGGCCCCCGACCTTGATCGAACACCCATGCCGACCGGAGCCTTTTCGCCATGAAATGCCCCTTCTCTGCACCACTGACCAAGGGCAGTGCGTCCTGCGGCCGAGCTCATGAGGTTGTTCGCCGGGGCGGCTCTGAATTCGACTGCCTGTCCGAAACCGACCATGCCCGTTGCGAGCAGGTCTTCGCCGGTCTGAAGGCGCAGGGACTGGAAGCCTTTGCCGTCGAGGATGACCTTACGCAGATGCCTCACGGCGTGCTGGTCAAGATTCAATCGGGCGGGCTGCTCGGCCTTGAGCGTCTGCTCGGCGAGTCGATCGAGCACAGTGAGCAGAGCCGCATCGAGGACATCGGCGACCTGGTCTCGCGGGCGGTGGAGCGCTTCGAAGGGGCGGAGCGGATCCCGTACGGCGACTTGACCTCGGACATGACCGGGTTCCAGCTCGAGCGTCGGGCCGGACGGAGGAAGGGGTGATTGGGGTGAGTAGCCCAGAGCCCTTGAGTCCAGCGTCGTTGAGTGCCGCTCGGCGTCCGAGCGCATTCCCGGCACGTCTCTCGAGGATCCTTCTGCTCCTGCTCTGTCTCGCTTGGGCCTGGTGTCTTGATTGGGCCTGGCCGATCTCGGCCAACCCGATCACCACCGATCATGTCACCGCCCGCCTGGTCGCTGAGCGGACCCAGGTCGCACCCGGCGAGACGGTCGATCTTGCACTGGTGTTCGAGATCCAGCCGGGCTGGCACACCTACTGGCGAAACCCCGGCGACTCCGGCGATCCTCCCCGAATCCACTGGACGCTCCCCGACGGCGTGGAGGCGGGGTCGCTGCGCTGGCCCAGACCGGAGGTCATACCGGTCGGCCCTTTGGCCAACTACGGATATTCGGAGCGCGCAGTTCATCTGATCGCCTTGTCCGTGCCCGAGGAGTGGCCCGTCGGCGAGCCTGTGCGGATCCGCGCCGATGTCGATTGGCTGGTCTGCGAGGAGCACTGTGTTCCGGAGTCGGGGAGCTTTGGACTGACGCTTGCGACCGCCGCAGGGCCCGGTCTGATCGACCCCGTCGAGGCCGAGGTCTTCGGCGAGGCCCGCGCAGGATTGCCCGACGGGATGATCGACGGCGCCTTGCTCGGCCTGGACGGCGGACGGCTCGCTCTCCTCGTGCCCAGGAACAACCTGCCGGACGCGATCAGCGGGGCCTGGTTCTTCGCTGGCGCCTGGGGTCTGATCGAGCATGCAGAAGCGCAACCCTGGGACCTGCGGGACGACGCACTTCGAATCGATCTGAGCCCTGGCGCACTGGCCGAGCAGGCCTCACCCGAGGGCTTGCTCGTCGTCGCGGACGCGAGCGGGGAGGTCCGATCCTACGAGGTGACGGCCGTCCGTGGGCCGCTTCCGGGCAGGGTCGATCGGGGTCGGCCGATCGGACTGCCGCTGGCCTTTGCCTTTGCCCTGCTCGGCGGATTGATCCTGAACCTGATGCCCTGTGTTTTCCCGATCCTGGCGATGAAGGCATTGAGTCTGGTCAAGGGTCTGGCCGGACAAGGACCGGAGGCAGCGCGCCGGCGCGTTGCCCACGGCCTGGCCTATACGGGCGGAGTTCTGCTCTTCTTTGCCGGTCTCGCCGTCCTCTTGCTGGCATTGCGCGCCGGTGGCTCAGCGGTCGGGTGGGGCTTCCAGCTCCAATACCCGCCTTTCGTCGCCTTGATGGTCTATGTCTTCTTCGTGATTGGTCTGAGTCTCTCGGGCGCCGTGACCATTGGGGCGCGCCTGATGGCCCTGGGTGGTGCGCAAACGGGGCATGACACCATGGGCGCCTTCGGGACCGGTGCCTTGGCTGCCCTGGTCGCGGCGCCCTGCACCGCGCCCTTCATGGGCGCGGCGCTGGGGTATGCCGTGACGCTGACGTGGCCGCTTGCGCTGGCGATCATGCTGACCCTTGGGTTCGGTTTGGCACTGCCCTTCCTGTTGCTTTCGGTGGTCCCGAAGCTCGCACGCCTCCTACCAAAACCAGGCTCTTGGATGGAGACCCTAAAGCAGTTTCTAGCCTTTCCGATGTTCGGGGCCGCGGCTTGGCTGGTCTGGGTTCTGAGTGTGCAGACCGGGTCTGGCGGTGTCGCCCTGGTGCTCGGCGGACTTGTCGTGTTGGCCTTCGGGCTCTGGGTGCGCGAGCGGACACAGGTCCTGCAGTCGAGGCGGCGGCGATGGGGCGCAGCCGCGACCGCGGCTGCAGTGGTCGGCGCTCTCTATCTCGGGGTCGCGACCGATCGGCTGTCGGCCCCGACGGCAACCGCGGGTGCGGAGACCGCCGATCGGCTCCCGAGCGAGCCCTATTCGGCCGCGCGGCTTGCCGAGGCTCGGGACGAGCAGCGTCCGGTCTTCGTCAACATGACCGCGGCCTGGTGCATCACCTGTCTCGTCAACGAGCGCGTCGCTTTGAGCACGGCCGAGGTCGCGCAGAGCTTCTCGGAGGCCGGGGTGCTATACCTCAAGGGCGACTGGACCAACCGGGATGCAGCCATCACTGAGTATCTCGCCGAGCACGGGCGCAACGGCGTGCCCCTGTATGTCTTCTACCCTCCGGACGGGAATCCTAGGGTGCTGCCCCAGATCCTGACCGAGGATATCGTTCGAAGCGCAATCCGATAAAGGCCATCGGATCCTTGGACCCGGCGGACGCCATCCGAAGGAGAACCCCTCGTCTCCCTGCATCGAGGGGACGCCGAATCATCGATCACCCAAAGAGAGAAGGAGAAAAACCATGAAGCGAGTCATCTTCAAGAGTGCTGTCCTGGCCGCCGTACTCGCGACGACATTGGTCTTCGGTGTCGCCGTAGCGGCCCCTAAGGTCGGCGAACCGGCGCCGGACTTCAGTGTCGTTGACACCGCAGGGGATACCTGGACCCTTGATGGTCTCGCGGGGAAGAAGGTCATCCTCGAGTGGACGAATCACGATTGCCCTTTTGTCATCAAGCATTACGCCTCCGGTAACATGCAGGCACTCCAGGAAGAGGCGGCCGCTGCCGGTTATGTCTGGCTGTCGGTCATCTCATCGGCATCCGGCAAACAAGGTCATGTGAGCCCCGCAAAGGCGGACGATCTGACCGACAGTCGCGGTGCCGCGCCGACAGCGGTCCTTCTGGATACCTCCGGGGCGATGGGTCGTGCCTACGACGCCAAGACCACTCCCCACATGTACGTCATCGATGATGCCGGCATCCTGGTCTACATGGGCGGCATCGACGACAGGCCGACCGCCAACCAGGCAGACATCGAGGGTGCGAGCAACTTCGTTCGCTTGGCCATGGCCGACCTGGCCGCAGGCAAGCCGGTGGGTACGCCCGTGACCCGACCCTATGGGTGCTCGGTGAAGTACTGAGGCCGTCAAGTTCGGCGGGCCTCCCCGGATGGTGCGATCGCGCCCGAGGGAAGACGCGAAGACGAGAACCCAGAGGCATCGCCCTTTGCGGCTCGACTGCCCGTCATCATCTCAGTGTGATCCTGGTGTCGACGGGCGCTCGTATGACGTCGAGCCCGGATCTGCTCCAGTTTTTTGCGGCTTGGCGTAACGCATTCGTCGGCTTTGAATCTGGCGGGCAGGACTGTAGACTCCGAGATTTTCCCCACCCCCAGCAGCAAGAGGTCGTTCCGTGGTTGCCCCCGAACCCGAATTTCACCGCATCAAGCGGCTGCCACCCTATGTCTTCAACATCGTGAATGAGTTGAAGGCCGAGGCACGAGCCTGGGGCGAGGACATCATCGACTTCGGCATGGGGAATCCGGATCAGCCGACCCCGCAGCATATCGTCGACAAGCTGGTCGAGGCATCGGTGCGCAAGGACACCCATCGCTACTCGGTGTCGCGCGGCATCCCGCGGCTGCGACGCGCGATCTGTCATTGGTATCGCGATCGTTTCGATGTCCACCTGGATCCGGACACTGAGGCGATCGTTTCGATCGGCTCCAAGGAAGGACTCGCCCATCTTGCCCTCGCCACGATGGGTGGAGGGGACACGGTGCTGGTCCCGAACCCGGCCTATCCGATTCACCCCTATGGATTCATCATCGCCGGTGCCGATGTGCGCCATGTCCGCCTGACGCCGGATGTGGACTTCTTCGAAGAGCTCCAGCGCGCCATCCAGGACTCTTGGCCGAAGCCCAAGATGCTGGTCCTGAATTTCCCGGGGAATCCGACGACCCAGTGCGTCGAGCTGGACTTCTTCCAGAAGGTCATCGACATCGCATCCGAGCACGGGATCTGGGTCGTCCACGACATCGCCTATGCCGACATCGTCTTCGACGGCTATCGTGCCCCCTCGATCCTCCAGATCCCGGGTGCGAAGGACATCGCTGTCGAGTTTTT
>RRYU01020509.1_pt1 | contig 28417 bp, 30 predicted proteins | sample 2162651 | NCBI WGS metagenome assembly RRYU01 (sample SAMN10267283, study PRJNA491782) | microbial mat metagenome | isolation source: biomat in the production well | place: Japan: Minami-Kanto gas field, natural gas well KTG3 | collected 2017-06 | reverse complement strand
CCCCCCGGGGAGCGGGGGAGCGCATTCGATGCTCGAGATCGGACGCGATGGTCGAGCCTCAGGTCACCCGGGCGACCATGCGCCGGTTGCGGCTCAAGCGTGCCCAGGTTTTGCCGGTGGCGAACCAGGCGACGTAGAAGCCCTCGATCAGCCAGCGATGCAGGGACGGCGGACGCAGTGCGGTGGCGACATCCTCGGCTGCGCAGAGTCGGTACTGCAGGCCAAGGCTGGTCGCCATCTGACCGACCCGGGCCAAGTGATAGCGATTGGATATGAGAGTCAGCGGTTCGCGTGATGCGTTTTCGGCCAACAGCTCGCGCATGTTGCGCAGATTCGTCAGGGTATCGCGCGAGGTCTGCTCGAGCACAATACGACGTTCTGGGCAGCCGGGGATGTCGCGCAGCAGCTGCTCCCCCGCCTCGGCCTCGGTGATGCGCGCCCTTCCCGTGCGGCCCCCGACGATCAGGATCCGGCCGCTCGATCCGGTAACGAGCCGTGCCGCCGTTTCGAGCCGCGCCCGATAGTCCCGGTCCGGTCGGTCGTCGACCAAACGCTTGCCGAAGACCACGACCAAGCCGGTCGGGCCCTCGGTTTTGGTCCGAAGGCCCACGGCGAGCACCCAAGCGAGAGCGGCCAGGAACGGAAGCCCCAAGGCCGCGACCCCGATCACGCAAGTCAGCGCGAAGGTTCCGATCTCGTCTCGATCGATCGTTCCTGGTGTGCTCACGGTGTCTTGGCAATCGAGACTACAGCATCGATAGGTTCGCTCGGATCTGGTTGTCGAGGTTCGTGATCCAGCTGTTGTAGTTGGAATGGATCGTTCGCTTCTCCTGGTTGTACTTGAGGTTGGTGCTGGCGCTGTAGCGAATACTGTAACTGGACTTGGAGAAGGGGATCTCGACCTTCGCCATATGGTCGCGTAGGAAGATGGTGCCGACGATCATGCCGGGACCGGTCTCCTGCATGGCCCATCCCAAGCTATTGCCGGCGCCCTGGATCGCCTTGCTGATCTGGGTCAGGGTGGCACCGGGGGGGATCGGGCGCGCGTCGAGATCTCGGATCGGCGAGGTCCGACAGCCGCCTAGACCAATCACGCTCGCGGCCATGACCAGGAGCATGAGCATCCGTATATTGAAGAACCCCCGAATCCCGGGAGCTCGGTTGGGGCCTTGCATGCCGAGCGCGATCTCGTTTTCCATCGTCTTCTCCTCATCGTCGTCGTGACCACCGCGTCGAATGCGCCGTTCAGGCTGTCGGGCGATGCCTTCTTGCTTCCACGGCGTGCTGGTCCGTGTCTGTGTTAAATCCACTCAGTCGATGTCTCGCAGCGCCGTGGTCCCGTCTTTCGCCGATCCGCTCCCGCGGTCGAGCGATCGCAGCAAGCCCGTTGGATACATACCGCGGCTCAGTAGCTTCGCGCCGACCAGCCGGATGATGCTCCAGGTATCGCGCCAAGGCCGGTAATGGCTGAGACGCCGGTCCGGCAGGTAGCGGGTCATGATGGGGACGCTGCGGATCTCGGCGCCCGCAGCGACGCCGTCGATCAGAAGCTCGGTCTCGAAGGCGAAGCCGGCGTTGCGGCGCGGTCGGACGCTCAGGCCCGCGAGCACGGCGGCGGGATAGAGTCTGAAGCCGGACTGGGTGTCCTCGATGCGACGCCCGCAGGCCCAGGAGATCCAAAAATCAGCGACCTCGTTGGCGAAGCGGCGCAAGGGAGGGGCCGCGTCCCGGGCCTCGGTCCGTGCGGCGATGACGATCGCCTCGGGTGCGCATACGGCGGCCCGCTCCAAGCGTGGAATGTCGCCGGAGCAATGTTGACCGTCCGCATCGATGGTCACGATATGCTGTCCGCCACAGGCAAGGGCACGGGCGATGCCGCTGGCCAAGGCGAAGCCTTTGCCTCGATTGGTCCGGTGCCGGATCAGCTCCAGGCGCGGCGCCGCGCCGTCCTCGGTCTCCAGTGCGCGGATCCGGGTCGCGGTGGCATCCGTGGAGCCGTCGTCGACGATGATGATGCGATCGACGTCCTGTCGACGGACAGCCGTGACGACCTCGCGGATCGTCCGTGCCTCGTTGAATGCCGGGATGACAACGATGGTTCCTTTCATGCCATGGCGCCGTTCAGGTTGATGATCTGTCCCGAGAGATAACCGGAATCGCCGATCACCAGATAGGCGACCAGATCGGCGACCTCCTCCGGTCTCCCGACCCGACCCATAGGCACCAACCGCCGGATCGCCTCCGCATCGAAGAAAGCTTCGGCCTCTGTCCCGCCGATGATCCCGGGTGCGATCGCGTTGACCGTGATGCCTCGCGATGCCAGCTCCAGTGCCAGGGCCTTAGTGGCGCCGTGCAGTCCGGCCTTGGCCGCGGCATAGTTGACCTGACCGCGATTGCCGATGACCCCCGCGACCGAGCCGATGCTGATGATTCGTCCCCAGCGCTCGCGAATCATCGGCAGGAGCAGGGGCTGGGTCACATTATAGAAGCCGAGCAAGGCAACGTCTACGACGCGTGACCACTGCTCCGGCTTCATGCCGGCCAAGGGCGCGTCGTCGTGGAGACCCGCATTGTTGACCAGGATCTGGATCGGTCCCTGCGCGAGGATCCCCTCGAGTGCGCTGCGGGCCGCGTCGCCGTCGCACACATCGAAGACGACGACCTCGGCACAGCCGCCCGCCGCACGGATGACATCGCAGACGGACTCGGCATGCTCGGGGTGGCGATGTCCGTGCACATAGACCATCAGGCCCTCGCGGGCTAGACGCCGTGCGATGCACGCCCCGAGCGCGCCGCTCGCACCCGTGACCAGTGCGCGTCTCATGCGGCCTCTCCGGCGACGCTGATCAGGGTGATGCGGCCGCGCATGCAGATGCGCTCGTCCGTGCCCAGCTCGAAGCGGTAGACGGCATTGATCCCGGCGCGAGCCTCGAGCCATGCCGTGACGCGGAGCGGAGTCGGCAGTCGGTCAAGTCGCGCGACGTTCATCTCCAGGTCGCGCACGGCTCCGAGAAGCAGGGCTGTCTCGCCGTCGAGGACATCGGACAGGACGCCATGCGCAGCCGCGGCTTGGGCGGCATATTCCACACCCTGAACCGCGGACAGGAAGCCGTCGCGACGCAATGGATTGGAGGGGTCGCGGTGGGAGTCCGTCGTGCAGCGGATGCAGTCTCGATCCCGCTCCAGCACCTGCTCCAGCAGGCACATGGCACCGGCATGAGGGAGCTTGGCGTAGACCTCGTCAAGTAGGGTCATGCGCTTGGCTCCAGGCGGACTTCGAGCTGAAGCCCCGGCCAATAGGGCAACCGGACCATCGCCGGTCGTCCGGCGGCGATGGCCGCGAGCAGCGGCAGCGCGCGGGCCGCCGGGTTGCTCCGGCGCATCGCCTCCAGCGCCGCATCCGGCATCGGCGTGAATGGCTGCTCGTCTTCGCACAGTGCCAGATCGAGAGTGGGGCGATCCTCCCCTGGTGCGGCGGCTCCGAGCAGGAGTGCGCAGGCGAAGGCGCAGTCGAAGGGGCGGTGGGGATGCAGCAGCTCGGGAGCGGGCACCTCGCAGGCGACCAACAGCACCGAGCCCGCAGAGCAGGCAACCTGGGTGGCTGCCTCGAACAGACCCGCAGAGAAAGTGCCGTCGCCGGCAGCGAGGCTGGTGGACGGCCCACGACAGCCCTCGGAGATCGACCAATAGCCGGCGACCGCGTTGTGCACCGAGTTCTGGAACACGGTCGGGGATGGCGGAACCCGGTGGTCGTAGATATCCCGGCACATCGAATCGATCAGGCTCATATCTCCGTCGGCGGAGGCAAAGACGGTGGCGAGCTCGGCCGCGTCGGAGCTCGGGCCGGCCGTTGCCTGGCGCGCTACATCCAGGGCGAGCCGAGTCGCCAGTGTCGCGCGGCGACGCTCGTTCGGATTCAACCCGAGAGGTGTCGAGACCTTCAGCGTCTCGGCGACATAGGGTCGATCGCCCGCGAGCATGGCGCAGGCGCCGATCCAGTCGGCGAGTCCGGGTCCGACGAGTCCGATCCCGGTCACCGTCAGGCGCATGAGGTCCGTCCGAAGACGAGTGCGCAGTTGTTGCCGGCGAAACCGAAGGCGTTGCTCAAAACCCGAGCGATGGATCGCGCCTCGCTGACCTGAATTAGGCGTGTCGCGAGCTCGGGATCGAATCGCTTCGTGTTCAGCGTGCCCGGGATCAACCCATCCCGGAGGGAGATCAGCGAAAGCACCGCCTCGACGGCCCCGGACGCGCCTAGTGTATGGCCGGTCCAGCCCTTGGTGGCACCGGCGATCGCGGTCTCGCCGAACACCCTCGCGACAGCCCGGTCTTCGGACAGGTCGTTGGCTGGGGTCCCGGTACCGTGCAGGTTGATGTAATCGATCGCATCGGCGCTCATGCCTGCCGAGTCGAGCGCCGCGCGCATCGCCAGCACGGCGCCCTCGCCCGCCGGGTGGGGCGAGGTGATGTGGTAGGCGTCGTTGCTCTCGCCATAGCCGAGCAAGGACAGGCTGTCGTCGTCCGCGTCGCCATCCCGCTCCAGCAGGACAAAGGCCGCGCCCTCGCCGATGCTGATGCCGGTGCGTCCCTGCCCCCAGGGGGTGCAAGGTGTGGGCGAGAGCAGGCCGAGTGCGTGAAACCCCAAGAGTGTGGTCGCGCAAAGTGTATCGACGCCGCCCACGACGGCCGCATCGCAGAGTCCGGCCGACAAGGCCCGATGGGCGGCCGCAAAGGTCTTGGCACCGGAGGAGCAGGCCGTAGAGATCACCATGGCGGGCCCGCTCAGACCGAGCCGGCGCCGGCAGTAGTCCGCAAGGGAGACATAGGCGTGGGTACAGGCGAAGCGCAGATCATCGCCGAGACCGGGCGTCTTCTCCTCGAAGTGGCGTCGGTAACACTGCTCGGTGTGGCGGATGCCGGCCGTGCTGGTGCCGAGGAAGAGGCCGATCCGGGTCGCGCCGCGGCGGTCGCGAGCAGCCTTGACCTGCTCGGCGAAGCCGTCGCCGCCAAGCGCCAGCTCGGCGAGACGGTTGTTGCGACAATCGAACTCGGCGAGCCGAGCCGGCAGACGCACCGCATCGAGACCCTCGACGACGCCCGCCCATGACTGCACGGGCGCCTCTTCCGGTATCCAGAGACGCAGGCCGGGCCGCATGTCGGTCAGGGCTTGTAGGTGAGGTCGGCATCCGTGTCCCAACGCGGTGGTCAGCGTGAAGGCACGGATTCTGGCGGGCGCGATCGGCATGGTTGTTCGGCAGCTGCGTTCCCTGGCGTTGAAAAACCCTGTCTTGCCGAGTTTAACCAACGGGTCCGGCCTTCGCCAACAGCAGTGACATGAGGTAGGCGCAGAGGATGCCGAGGGTGACGGTGAGACCGATCGCCTGCAACGCCGGGATCGCAGACAGCGCCAGCAAGCCGAACATGGCGAAGCTCGAGCCGGCGCCGACACTAACCGAGAGTAGCGTGCGCAGCCGATCCGCCTCGTCCGCGGCCGGGCGATTCAGGAACAGGCTGTAGTCGACGGCGAGCCCCGCGACCAGAAGCAGCGAGACCAAATGGAAAAGGTTGACGGAGCCCTGGATCAAAATCACCAGCGTGAAGGTCCAGACGAGCGCGATGCCGATCGGGAGCAGCACCAGACCGATTCTCGCGAGGCGGCGTAGGACGAGGGTCAGTGCGAGCGCGATGACGAGGGCGGCAACGAGGAGCTTGTCCAGGGTCTCGGCGAAAAATCCCGCCAGCAGATCGGCTGTGCCCTGTCGCAGGTCCAGATACCGGATCCCATGGCGATCGGCCAGCGCACCCAGAGGGCCGACGGCATTCTCGGCGACACCGGACAGAGGCACCAGGCCGAGCCAACGGTCACCGAGCGGCTGGAGCAGCATCGAGACGCGGGTCCCGATGAGCCCGTCGGCGAGTTCGGCCGCCGTCAGTGGCACGAGATCACGCGAGGCTTCAACGTCGTCGACGAACGGCGCGAGCCGGTCGAGGCGAAAGGGCAGCTCCGCGTTGGCGGCCGCCAAGCGCGCGGCCAGCTCGGCCCGCTCCGGGAGTGCGGCGCGGCGCGCTCTTTGAGTCTGCGGGCTCGGCAGCCAGCGCGCGACATTTTCGAATCCGCCGATCAGCCCTTTTGCTTCGAGGGCGTCCAAGTCGGGAAGCACCGCCTCCAGACGCTCGAGCACAGCCGCTTCGTCATCCGCCACGACATAGAGCAGGCGCGAGACGTCCGGGGCGCCGAGCTGCGCGCGGATCAGGCTGTCTTTTTCGATCTCGGCCTGCGGAACCGTGCTCAGACGGCGAATGTCGGTCTCCCATGGGTTGCCGGCGACCGACAGGACCAGCCCGAGTCCGGCGAGACCGAGCAGCAACAGTCCGAGTCCGGTACGCGGCGACCAATGCGGTCGGCGTGCTTGAAAGGCGGCCAGACAGCAGCGCTCCGGCAGCCGATATCCGGCGGGCATGAGCGGCGGCAGCAGGTAACGGGAGGTCAGCGCCGCCGTGATCAGGCCCGCCGCGGCGAGGACGCCGAGCTGCGACAACCCATCGAAGCTGGTCCAGGCCAAGGCCGCATACCCGAGCACCGTCGTCGCCATGCCGAGCAGGAGCGTGCGCCAGACCGGCTTGGTCTGCCGCGCGTCAGCTCCGGCGGCATGGGCGTAGACATGCACCGGATAATCCAGCGCAACCCCGAGTAGCGTGGCGCCAAGGGCCAGGGTAATCCCGTGCACCGAGCCGAACAGCCAGGATACCAGTGCGGCCCCGACCATGACCCCGCTCAGGAGCGGCAGCATGCCGATCAGCACCAGCACGGCGGAGCGGAAGGCGAGGGCCAGGATCCCCGCGGTGGCGATGCCGGCCGCGATGCTCAGGACCAGTGTCTCGGTCTTGATGCGTTGCTCCGAGCCGACCGCGAAATAACCGGGGCCAGCGAGCTCCAGGGTCAGGCCCGCGCTCTCGTGCAGGTCATCGAAGGCGCCCCGGATCCGCTCGACCGCACGGCGTTGCGCGGCGAGATCCGAGGCCTGCGCGTCTGTGACCACGACCATCAGCGCATGGTCGCCGTCGGGGCTGAACCAGACCCCATGCCGGCGATCCGGTGTGGTTTGCGGGATCAGCGCGCGCAGCAGTTGGCGATAGCAGGCGGTGGGATCCGCGCCGAAGAGTTCTTTGTCGAGCATGGCCACGCCCGATGCCAGCTCCGCGAGGCGTTCTTTGAGGGCGGAACGCAGCGCGGGCTCGGTGAGTCCATCGACGCAGGCGCCCGGCGGGCCGATCAGATAGCGGTAGCGGAAGAGTTCGGGGTCCGTCTCGCGGATCGCGACATCGATCTCGCCGTTGGCGATCTGCCGGAACCCCTCGTCGCTGCGCAGCCGCGCGGCCAGTGCGCGGCTTGCGTCGGCCAGCACCTCGCCCGGGCGCTCGCCGCCGATGCGCAGAAGCAGGGTGCGCGCGGCCACACCGCCGCGCACCTGCGACAGCAGCACCTCGTCTTGCTGAGATACGCCGCGCGGCAGGAACTGGGACAGATCGGTGCTCGGGCGCAGGTTGAAACCGTTCCAGAGGGCGATCAACCCCAGAACGACAAGCCAGGCCGTCAGCAGGATCGAGCGCCGCACGGATGTCGGCAGCGGCATTGCTTATTCGAGTCCGGCCGGCTCGCGCGCCAGCAGCCGCATCTGCATGGTGCGCCGGTCCCCGTTCGCCTCCAGCACCTCGATGATCCCGATCGTCGCCCCGTCGCCGATGATCCGAATGCGCTGGAACAAGGGCGAGAGCGCCATCCCCCGGGGTGCGAGGTCCAGGGTCCACGCCTGCTCCGTCGTGCCGTAGTCGAGCCGATAGTCTGCCTGCAGCGCGGCGAGGTCGCCGGCGAAGGTGGCGCGCAACGCGCCGACCAATGCCTCCAGGGGCTTGATTTCGGAGACAACCAGCTCGTCGGTCACCCGGTCGCCGCCGATCAGCTGCATCCGCTCGCCTTCCAGCGCGAAGCCGTCACCGCCGTCGCTTATGCGGCGGATGCGGTCCGGGGCTTGGTAGACCAGGTTGCCGCGGTTGTCGATGGCAGTGTCGATCAGCCCCGACTCGACGCGCTCCCGGTAGGCAACCTCGACACGCTCGACGCGACCGAGGAGTTGCATCAGGGCCTGCACGTCGGCGGGCTGTCCGACTGCGGCGACTGTCCCGATCCACGCCGAGCAGAGGCCGAGCAAGAGCGAGGCAGCGGCCTGTCTAGCGAGCAGGCTGCGGGATCCGGCACACCTCATCGGCATCCTCCCAGAAGTCATAGAAGTTGAACCAATTCTCCGGTGCCTCCCGGCTGTAGTGCGCAAGGCGATCCGCGTAGCGCTGAATCCATTCCTGCAGCGATGCCTTGCGCCGCGCGCGATCGAGCTCGACCCGCTCGGCGAGGACCTCGAAATAGACGTCGTAGCGGTTGCCCCCGCGATAGATCCCGAAGGGCAGGATCACCGGCACTCCGGTCACCGCGGCCAGACTCAGGGGACCGGTCGGAAAGGCGGCGCGACGGCCGAGAAAGTCGCACAAAACCGTCGGCTCGCCCGGCATGCAACGATCGCCGAGCATCCCGACGATCCGACCGGCCTGGAGGTTCTCCTGCACGGCCAAGAGCGGATGCGGGGAAGCGAGCGAGATGACCGAGTCGGCGATCGCCGGGTTCAAGGCGTGCAGCAGCTCCGTGATGATGCGGTTGTGGGTCGGATACATGAGGATCTTGAGCGGCATCCGCGCCTCCTCGATGGCGAGCGCGCGCAGGATTTCGAAGCTACCGAGATGGGAGCCGAGCAAGAGGAAGCCCTCGCCGGCCGCGACCCGGTCGGTGACCAGTCCCTGGTGGTGCAGACGGATATCCAGCAGTTCTCGGCGCCCGGCAAGCAGAAAGACCCGGTCCAGAATGGTCGCGGCAAAGCTGTGGATATGGCGAGCGACGTCAGGCAGCCGCGCTGGCCTGCCGAGCACTTGGGTCAGGAAGCGCCGCGACGCGCGTCGTTGCGGTCCTGCCTTGATCAGGAAATAGAGCGTGATCGGGTAAAGGAGCGCGCGCGCCGGTGCTCGCCCCAGATGGAGTGCGATCCAGAGGATCAGGCGCACCGCGAAGGGGCTGCCGCGCTCGCCTTGACTGGACCAGTCGGTCATGGTGCGTACGGCACGAGCATGCCGGAACAGACCAGCGTCTCCCCGCGCAGACAGGTGAAGCGCACACCAGACCCAGCCCCCACCCCAGTCCTCGGGATTGTCTGCGTGAAGTGGACCACCAGGGTATCGCCGGGCGCCGCCGGCCGATGGAACTTTACGCTCGGCACGGAGGTGACCGGATCGCCCCCCGAACCCTCCCAGGCGGCAAGCACTAGATCGATCAACATGGATCCGGGCACGATCGGGCGCCCCGGGAAATGACCCTCGAACACCGGATGCTCACGCGGGATGGAGAGCCGCGTGGGCTGCATCCTGCTAGGCCGCATCGTGCTCGCCTTGGCGCCCGTTCTCGAGACCGGCCTCGTTCCGGGTCTCAGTCGCGGTCTCCAAGATCCGTACCAGGCTCTCCCGCGGCAGTTTTCCGGCCTCGTTCCGGGGCAGGCGATCGACGAAGACGACCCGGCGCGGATAAAAGACCGGGTCGATACGCCCCACCAGTCCGGTAATCAGGGCCTGCCGGGTCAGCCCGGGCGCGACGGCGATCACCGCGAGGCGTCCGACCGGATCCCGGTCCGCGGCGGGTGCCACGAAGACGCCGTCGCGGACGCCATCGATCGCCGTCAGCTTCATGTTCAGATCGGCCAGCGAGGCACGCTTGCCGCCAACCTTGATCATCTCAGCGGCACGCCCCACGAGATGAAAGCCGCCGTCGGCCTCGAAGTCCAACAGGTCGGCAAGCATGGTCGGACCGGCCAGGAAATCGGCCGTGACACTGATCCCATCCCCCTCGCGCAGCGGTCGCACGCTGTCGTACCAGGTCCAGGTCGGGTTCCGACAAGTGTGGCGGCTGGCGATCGAGCCCGTCTCGGTGCTGCCGTAGATCTCGAGAACCTTCGTGGACAGGAGCGACTCGACAAGCTCGGCCAGTGTCTGCGGCAGTGGGGCGGTCGCCGAGATCACCATGTCCACGGCCGGCCAGTTCAAGCCCGCCTCGACACAGCTCGCGAGGTGCACGGGCGTCGTGACCAGGACACGCGGCGCCGGTGCGCTCGCGAGCGCGTCACGGATGTCGACCGGAAAGAAGGGGCGGGCGGCGGCCACCGCGGCGCCGGTTGCAAAGGGGACCATGATCGACAACTCCAAGCCGTACATGTGCTGGGGGACAACGGTGGCGACGATGCTGTACTCGGGGCCGAAGCCGAAGCGCCTTGCGGCCGCGCGTGCGCAACCGACGAGATCGCCCCAGCGTTTCGGATGCGGCCGCGGGTGGCCGGTGGTGCCGGACGTGAAGCCGATGAAGACCTCGCGCTCGGCGGCGATGAAGGGCATCGCCCGCTCGACCCGGGCGAGCGAATCCGGCTCCTCGACGATACCGAGCGGCAGCTCCAATCCCACGACCGGCGTGTCGCCGAGGCAGGCGGCGCCAGGATAGTCCAAGCCGATCTCGTGCGCGGTCGCGGCGAGTCGGTTCGGCGGGAACAGGCTCACGGCGCCTCTGATCAGGCCGGCCGCGAAGGCGAGCGCAAACAGATACCGATCGTTGCAGAGATTGATCAGATAGGGCGCGGTCGGCAGTGTCCGGGCGAGTGCTCCGGCCTTGTTCAGGAAGTCTTGATGAGTGACTGCGCGTGCGGAGGGAGTGGAGCCGATCAGAAACAAGGGCCGGTCCGCCTGGAATCCGGCCAACAGCGGCTGGGACTGTGGTGTCTCGGGCACGCGACGCCGCCGCCTCGATCAGCGAAGGTCCAAGCGCAGGGATCCGCGCAGGGAATCGATGAAGGGGGGGTGTTCCAGATCCCGCAGCACGCGACGTCGGATCGGATACTCCACGACGAAGAGCAGGCCTATCAGCGCATAGTTGATGTAGTTGGTGAAGAGTGACCACCAGAAGGGCGAAGCGAAGAGGCCCAAGAGGATCGACTCCAGTCCCAGCACCACGAAGAACAGGGTCCAGACTTGGGTGAGGCGGTGGCCGTAACGTGCGACCGGCTCGGGCAGCTCGCCGCGCATCCGCTCCCCGATGCGTGAGATCAAAGCGACGCGCCCCGGCAGCAGGGTACGACCGAAGATCCAGGCGAAGGCGAAGCAGATGATCACGGGCGGCATGCGCAAGAGGAGGTCGGCGTGGCCGCTGTGATGACCGATCACCGCGGCGACTAGACACAAGAGCGCCAGTGCGAGCAGCGCCGGTGAGCGCGAGCGGCCCAGGAGACTGCCCCAGATCATCAGACACAGCCACAACAGGGGTACGACCGGGGCACCTAGGGTGGCACCGAAATGACTCACGAAGGGGTAGGCGATCGCGAGCGCGGTCAGCACGCGCGCCGAGAGGGTCATGCGTCGAGCCGCTGAGTCTGGATGTAGGTGGCGAGATTCTTGAGCGAGGCGAAGATCTGCTGCACGTTCGGGTCTTCCGAGCTGATGGTCACGCCGTACTCCTTGGAGACGGCCAGCGCGAGCTCGAGTGCGTCGATCGAATCGAGTCCCAGCCCACTACCGAAGAGCGGATCGTCCGGGTCGATTCGCGTGATGCCTACCTCTTCGAGCCGCAACGCGCGGATCACCATCTGCTCGACCTGCTCGATCGATGGTTGCGAAGCTGTTGCCGTCTCTGTCGTCATGCCATAAACCCGCTCGTAACGCTTTCAGGATCTGTCCTCATGGGGACAACATGCAGTGTATTCGGTCAGGAGTGCGAGCTTCACGGATCTGGCGACCGAGTCGAAGCCCGCGTCCTTCAAGGCGTCGATGACGACGCTCGGGGACACGCATTGATCCACGGTGTCCCAATAATACTGCATCAGCCGGCGGGCGTCGCCGCTGCCGCCCAGCCAGGACGCCAGCGTCGGCACCAGGTACTTCAAATAGAGCTTCGCGAGGAGGTGCCCGACGGACGAGCGGGGCGGCACCATCTCCAGCATCAGCAGTCGACCGCCGGGGCGCAGCACTCGGGCAAACTCGGTGAAGGTGATGCTCAGATCCGCAACGTGGCGCAGCGCATAGCCCATGGTCACGACATCGACGCTGGCATCCGGCAGCGGCAGCCTCTCGGCGATGCCGGACACCCGGTTCTGGACCCCGCGCGTCCCGGCGATCGCGAGCATCGCCAGACTCGGGTCGAGTGCGACGACGCTGCCGGTGACCCCGACGAGCGTCTGTGCCTGCGCGGCCATGACGCCGGTTCCGCAGGCGCAGTCGAGCACCCGTTGGCCTTCATGAATTCCGGCACGAACCAGCGCCTCCATGCGGTAGTGCTCGCCGCGATTCAGGCTCATCCAGGCGTTGATGCGATCGTAGTTCCCGGCGGTCCGATCGAAGAGGCCCCGAATGTAACCGACACGGTCCTCCTCCGAGGCATAGTGGGCGGAAAGCACGGGGTGCGGGGACAAGCTCCGTTTGACCGGCGGCTGGTTCATCGTTGTGCCTCTCGCCTGGCGGCGCGGTCGTTCGGATGAGGATCGCCAGCATGGTGCGGCGAGACGCTGTCGTGTCCTTCGATCTCGATCTCCAGATCCCGCCGACAGATGGTGCCGTGCAAGTACATCATCTCGGAGCGCCCGCGCGTCCAGGCGCGCAGCAGGGTGTCCACCTCGCGGACGCGCTCCGGATCGCGGAGATAGACCTTGAGCAGTGCCGGCGGGCCATGGTCGGTCCGGCGGGGCGAGATGCGCGCTTGCTCGATAAGGCTGCGGAGGTTGCGGATCGTCTCCCGGGTTTGGCGCCTCGGGTCACCTGGATGCATGGTGACATGGCCGACGATGCTCGCGGTGCCCGAGATGGCAAGCTCCAAGGTTCCGCATGGACCCGAATAGCAGAGCGCACGTGCGAAAGACGGCGGCCTCGGTCCGTAGGGCAAGGGATAGCGGTAAGCGCTGATCTGGCGGGGGTTGCCAATCGGCACGCCCGCTCCGCGCCCGGCCAGCATATGGATCGAGAGGCCGGGGGCCTCGCAGCCGATCGCCGTGGCCGCGGGAAAGCGGCGTTCCGGGATCGCGGCCTCCGCAAAAGCTGCGGCCCGGCCTTTACAGAAGGCTTGATAGCGCTCCAGGCCCAGCTCCTCGTTGTTGATGCGGGACATGTAGTTCCAGATGCGCAGCGGATGCGGGAAGCCCACATCGCGCAGGAATGCGAGCAGCTGCTTGTAGGCTCGACCTGTGACGCGTGTCAGGTCGGTCCCGGCGGACTCTTCGACCAGCAGGTGCGCAAAGAGAAAGTCGCCTCCGCAGACGTAGCCGATGTCGCCCGACCAGCCCGCCGTGCCGGTCTGCGGCAGGCGCCAGACCTCTCGGCCGGGCGAACCGGCGATGGGCGCGGTTCCGATTCGGATGCGGCGCGGCTCGGCGGCATCGCGATCATGGTTCCGTCCGAAGCGGATATCGGCCAGCACTGCGCCGTACCCGCCGGCCGAATCGCAGGCCGGATCACAGCCCGGATAGCTGATCATGGCGGGGGCGCTCGTGCGGCGGCCACCTATATCGCGATCCGTCGAGCCGGTTTCGCTCCGTGTTTCGCTCATGCGGCCTTGACCGCGATGCAGAGGACTTCGGTCGGTTCTTCCGCCTGCGCAAGTCGGCGCCTGTCCGGAGAGCCAAGGAGGCCGAGGTCGCGCCGCGACCACCAAGGGCTCGAGGTGGCCACATCGCGATCATCGATCCGGAAGCCGGCCGTGCGCACCAGGTCGAGATACCCAGCGGCATTCCGCTGAGATTCGCGGGGGTGTCGAAACAGCGCCCGGACCAGACCTGTCCCGATGAAGGAGCGGCAGGATTCGGCCATCAAGAGCAGGCCGCCCGGGCGCAGAACGCGATGCAGCTCGGCCAGCGCCTCGCGCTGCGGCACCAGGTGATGGAGCACTTGATGGCAGAGCGCCAGGTCGACGGAGGCGTCGGCAAGTGGGATGTCGATCGCGCTGCCGAGGTTCAGGGCGAGCTTGTCCGAAAGCCCGGTGTTCCGTGTCTGCCTCTGTCCGAGCGCGATGAGCTCGGGGTCGATGTCGATCCCGGTGATCCGCCGCGGTGCGAACGCGTGATCGAGCAGGGGTGCCGCGATTCCCTGACCGCAACCGAGATCGAGGATGTGCCCGCCGACCGCGGCTCGTCCTTTGGCCATCCGCGCGAGGTCCCCGAGCGCTTCGGCGAGGACATATCTGCGCCAGATCTCGGTGCCCAGAAACCAACGCCCGAAACGGGTCTCGCGGACCCAGACGGCCTCCGCGCTCGCCGGCACGGCGCAGCGTGCAGGGGCTATTCGGTCATCCATTCCCATTGCTTCACTTCGACCAAGTCCTTCGACTGAAACAGGAACCAGGTGACGACAAACCCGAGGGTCCACCCCGAGGTCTGCTCGACCAGCGGGCTGTCTTCGAAGACGGCCCCTTGGAGGTTGTCGTAGAGGGCGTAAAGACTGATGAGTTTTTTCCGATCGCGCTGGTAGAGGCTGGTGCGCAGTCGGGAGCCGCCGAAGCCGGCCTCGGCAGCGTAGGCCGGTCGCTGTGCCGTCGCGTCCGCGGCATCGACCTGATAGTAATAGCGGTTCAATCCCACGGATCCCCAGAGCGCCTCGGCGCCGATCGACCACTTCCAGGGTCTGTCGAGCAGATCGACCTGACGCCGGTACGAGATCCGCGGGGTGACCGCATAGCCGACGTATCGGACCCCGTGTCCGACCGACAGGGCCGCTCGGACCGGGACGTCGAGAATCACCGATTGGCTGGACCGCGGCGAGGCCCATGCCTTGTACCGCAGCATCGGGCCGATCTCCAGGATCGGGTCCAGGTCGTCCATGCCCTCCCGCACCTTGTTGTCGCTGCTGACCGGAATATTGCCGAAGACGCTGAAGTCGAGCCGCAGTCGGTGCGCTTCACCGAGCACGCCCTTGATGCCTTCCTCGTCCGCTTGGAGCTGTCTGCCTCGATAGATCGGCATGACGAATGGGTAGGGATAGGTGCCGGCCTCGCTGGAGCCGCGATAATCCGGGATGCGAATCACGCCGCCGCCGACGCCGACCTCCCAGAGCGGTAGCTCCTCGGCGGATGCCGAAGCCGCGAGGGCGGAGAGCAGGATCAGCAGGCGGCCTATCATCGTTGCTGCTTGCCGAAACGCGTCGATCAAAGGGGCCATCCATCTGCCAGATGAGGACGTCGGACGGCAAGGTTGCAGCTGCCGCGCCGACCTAATGATGGCTGCATGCCTGGTCGCCCTAGGGCATGTAGGCTGGCGAAAACCTGTTTTGGTGTCCGTTGCTCGGATCCTAACCGTGCTCGCGGCAGCGCGCAAGCCGAACTCACCCCAGGCGCAGGGGCTGTCGCCGAAACGCGGGGTTGCATCCGGGTCTGCGGTCATCATGATGTTTTCGAGCAGCGAGCGCGGCAGTCGCTCCGGCTCGGCCATCAGGTCCAGTTGGGTCCGCAGGGGTTTTTCGGAATAAGCCCTCGTCGGAGCCCCGTCGAAGGAGACGATGGGGTCGGCCTCGATAACGCCGAGCTTCAAGTATGTTGTTTCCCATCCTGACCCCTAAACCACCGGCGGTGAGCCCCCAAAGGGCCACCGCCTTTTTCATTCATGTTCATCGAGGCGACCGGATTTCCACATGGCAAGCACACCCGACTTCGCCAGAATCGTAGCCGCACAGCGCCGACCGGGTCGCGAAAGCAACGACGGCTCACTCGATCTCAAGGAGCTGGTGCGCCTCGGAACCCTGGCGGCCTCCAGTCACAATACCCAGCCGTGGCAATTCCAGCTTCAAAAACGATCGATCAAAATCTTGCCGGACTTCTCCCGACGCTGCCCGGTTGTCGATCCGGATGACAGCCACTTATTCAAGAGCCTTGGTTGTACAGCCGAAAACATCGTCCATGCCGCTGCCGCCCAGGGTCATGCCGCCGACCTCCGTTTCGATACAGGAGCGCAGGTGCTCCAGATCCACTTCGAGCCATCCACGACGATGCGCTCGGGCCCGCTCTTTCATGCGATCACACGCAGGCAGTGCACGAAGCTGCCTTACGACGGGCAAAACCTCCCGCGGCAGGTGATTGCGACTCTCGAGGCGGCCGGTCGCGGAGAGGGTGTGCGGCCTTTGGTCCTCGAGAGCGCGTCCATCCGTGACGCCATCATCGACTATGTTCGTTCGGGCGACCTGATCCAGTTGTCGGATCCAGGCTTTCGTCGGGAGTTGATTTCATGGCTGCGATTCAACGACGCTGCGGCGATCCGAGCGGGCGATGGCCTCTCCAGCAAGGCTTCGGATCAACCCTCGCTGCCGGATTGGCTGGCCAAGCCGATGATCCGATTCGTGCTCAGGGGTCCGGCGCAAGCCAAGACCGACGAGACCAACATCCGAAGCTCGCCGCTGATCATCGTCTTCGTCGCCGAGCAGGATACACCGGCGGTTTGGATTGACGCGGGACGCGCATACGAACGTTTCGCGCTTCAAGCAACAGCGCTTGGTATCCGCACGGCTTTCATCAATCAGCCGATCGAGGTTCCGCAGCTTCGCCCGCGCCTGAACGATCTCCTCGGGCTGCGGGACGAAAGGGCCCTGCTGATGATCCGCGCGGGGTATGGGCCGGAAGCACCCTTCAGCCTGCGTCGACCGATCGCCGATGTCATCATGGCGAACCAACCACAATGACACCCTGCCCGTGAAGATTGGCTCGACCCGTTAGGGTATCCCTGATCGCCGGCGGGCCCTCCGACTCCGAGCGCTGCTGACCTTTCTGCTCATCACATTCGGCCCGGCATGGGGCATCCTGATTCTCTTCATCCTGTTCCAGGATGGGATTACCCTGATCTTCGGGGAGCTGAGCGCCAGGCATCCGCTCTTCATCCTCGCGGTCCATGCTCCGGCCATCGTGACCATCATCCTGGCGCTTGCGGCGCGCAGGCCGAGGAATTCAATCTGGAATTGGCATCTGACCAGACCAAGGCGCAAGCGCATCCAGGATGCGCTGAAAGTCCGGCGCCAGGCATGCCGTGATCCTCAGCGGCTCGCCGCTGCCTGGATGTGTGAACTGCAGGGCGGTTGCGGCCAGTAGAAGGCGCCTGTTGTCGAAGTGCTGCCGAAAAAACCGGTTGTGGGACCCGTCTCCGTGCGTGGTATCGCCGACGATGGGATGAAAGATGTGCTTCAGGTGCCGGCGGAGCTGATGCTTGCGGCCCGTCTTCGGGTGCAGCTCCACCAGTGAGTAACGCGCGCTTGGATACCGTCCGATCGGATTCGGCACCTCGGCCGTGGCCAGGCGACGGTAATGCGTAACAGCCTGCTGCGGCGCCTTATCGGAATCGGCCCGCGCGTCTGTCATCCGATCGTGCTCCTCGCGCAGGGCATAATCGATCACGCCAACCGCCTCGGTATATCCGCGCACGATCGCGCGGTAGGTCTTGTGGACCCGTCCCGCAGTGAATTGCGCCATCATTTGGCGCGCCGTTTCCGGATCGAGGGCGAAGAGCAGGACGCCGGAGGTGGGCTTGTCGAGGCGATGCACTGGATAGACGCGTCGGCCGATCCGGTCGCGGACCAGTTGCAGCGCGAAGCGGGTCTCCCGCTTGTCGATGAGGCTGCGGTGAACGAGCAGACCGGACGGCTTGTGAACCGCGACCAGCCAGGGGTCTTGATAAAGGATGTCCAGGTCGTCTTTCCTGAGCCGAGAACAGCGAGGGTACAACCTTACCACCCCTTGATCGGCGCGGCGTCTCGGTCCTGGGAACATCCGGCCAAGTCGCCACCAGATTCAGACTTCATCGAGTCGATCACGCTGTTGGTCGAGAAGTGGCGGTTGCCGTATAGGCGGATGAACGCCTTGACCGGCTCGGCCGCGGGCGTCGCGTGATACGGCGGGGGCCGAGGCAGATACCGCCCCTATGGACTAAACTGTCGGTGAGAGTCCCGCAAAAGGAAAAGCAGTAGGGTCTCGGCGCCGGAGGAGATCGAGACCGCTGGATTTCCCCGACAGACCAGGGGCGAGCGGGCGGTGATGCGGAATGCACCCGCTGCATGCTGACCACCTGATCGGTCTGCGGGACATAAAAGGGCCGCCCAAAAAGGCGGCCCTTGTCATGTCTGCAGGGTGGAAATGCTCACCCGTTCGTTCGAAACCGCCCGGCACGGTGAGGGCGGCTGTCGCTACCGGCTGCCGTCGAAACGCTCCTCAACAGATGGAACAGGTCTCGACCGGCAGGCCCCGGCGCACCCAACCGGGGCCCGCTCGGCTGCCTGCCATGCCCTCTGCAACGTGGGTGACGTTGGTGAAGCCCAACTTCTCGAGCGCATCCCGCGTATAGCTGGTCCGGTTGCCGGTGCGGCAGATGAGCACAATGGGTGCGTCTGGATTGCCCTCGACGGCGTTCAGAACCTCCTGCACGAAGGTCGGTTTGGTCATATCGATGGTCAGTGCTCCCGCTGCGACCCCGGTCTGCCGCCATTCTTTCGGCGTGCGGATGTCGATCAGGGTGATCTCGCCGTTCTTGGCCTTTTCGAGCGCCTCGGCGGCGCTCAGGGTCGGACTGGCCTGAACCGCGCCTGCGGCAAGCGAGAGCGCGGCGAACAGAACGATGGTATGCCGATGGACGGATTGAAGAACGGACATGGTGACAAGCTCCTTGTAGTACAGCTCACTCGGATTTGCAGCGGAGATCGGGGCGCGGTCCGGCAATCCAAGGATACGCATCCGGAGTGTTTTCGCGTCAAGTACTCCCCCACGGGAAACCCTGGTGGGAATACCTCGGCCGGACCAGATTTCTATTTCATTGGCGCGCTTCGCTTGCGGTGAAACGTAGCTGTCCCAGGTTATTCGCCTGATCGTCAGCCATCTGGCAGTCATTGCAGTTGCACCGGTCGGTGTTGACTGGACACACTTACCATCACCTCGAATTCGGATACCTTGGCCATGATCAGCACGGGAACCTTGATGCTAGCCAAGGCGCTCCTGACCGCGGGCGTCATCATGGGCTTCTTGGTCCGGGAGCTGTGGTTGCTGCGCCGGATGAAACGGGAGGACGAGGCGCGCAAGGCCGAAGCCGAACGTGCGGCCGATTCACCAAAGACCCGCGATGAGGGCGCGACCGGCTCGATCGGCCGCTGAGGGAGCGGTCGGTAGTCAACCTCTCCCGACCATGGGGCGAGCTCTAAAGCTCCATCATCGCGTCGAGGAGTGATCCAACGAGACCGAAAGCTGTCCGTAAACCGTGGGTCCGTCCGACGTCGTGTCGCTGCTCACAACGGGAGCCGGACGGTTGGTCGAGCAGGCGCAAAGTGCGAGAGTGACAACGAAAAGGGGAAGAAGGATCTTCATCGGTGAGCCATCTCAATCGATTTCGAAACGTAAAACGCGATCCTCGTCTATAACCAGGACAACCACAAGGCAAGCATCATCGGCACGACAACGATGCGGGTGCCCCGACCGGTCTCCGCGATGCGAAGCGGCTGGACCGATGACGGCCTGTCGATCGACCAGCGAAGCGGCGTCGCATTCCGGATCATCCTGCTGCGACGATCGGTTTCGAGCCACGGGTTCAAATTCGTCGGATGCAGCCGTCCGCTACTCTCCGAACTGGCTAGCGAGGCCGCTTAGGGTCATGTTCTCCGCGATTGCATCATGGGGGATCAGCAGGAATCGCCAGGGTTTGCCGCCGTGGGCGAGTGCGTGGACGGATGCATTGGCACACCAGCGGGCGGCGGACGCTTTCTTCACGAGCACCACCGGATCCGCCATCTCTTTACGCATCTTCGGCTCCAGCATGTAGATGACCGCGTCCGTTTCGGCGACGAAGTCGGGCTGGTATTCGCGATGGTCCGCACCGTCGCGGTAGTAGATCTGGAACTGTCCGCGGGCGGGTCTGAACCACTTGTCGGCCTCCCGCTCCAGGATCACCGCCAGCTTGCGCTCGGCGTCGGACTCGAACTTCTGGACCGGATACAGACAGCGCTTAAAGCCGCCGAACAGGTAACGGCCCATGTTGCTCTTGTCCGCGGGCGAGACGCGATAGTCCGCGGGCGGCTCCTTGACCGCGTAGCTGTAGGCGCTCGGTTTCAGCTCGGTGAAGCCCTTGCTGATCTTGACTTCATGACCCTCGTCGGTCTCCTCGAACCAATGCTGTTGCATCTGCGCATGGATAAACGCGGCGATGGGCTGTTGGTAGCAGCGCATGACCTTGCGTGTGTCGTCTTCGTTGAGATAGCTCAGAAAGTGCCGGACGGTCTGCCCGGCCAGATCATAGAGAAGGTTGGCGTGGTCATCGTAGGAGATGTCGTCGAAGTCGATGAGGCCGCTGACCAGATAGTCCTCCAACCGGGCTTCTTCGACGCCGCCGCGTCCCAGGGCCACGACGTCGCGTTGCCCGGTGCGCAGGTGCTGGACCCATAGCTCATCGGAGACCGGCGCGTATCGCAAGGTCGCCAGATCCAGCGTGAAGGGCTTGAATCCAGAGCGAACCTCGCCCTTGGGAACGACCAGGATGCGCGGGATGTCGATGGTCTGCCGCGCGACCAGGTCGACGGTCTTGGCGACGACGGCGGCGATGTCCGGTTCCTCGGCGAGGCCCTCGATACCCAACTGCACCGGGGTACGCTGTGCCTCCACCGCCTGAACAATCGCGGCCTGGATCTCGGCTGCCCTGAGATGCTCGACCGTCGGCACGGTTTGCGCGTCGCCGCTCATCCGCTTGATTGCGGCGTAGGCCAGTTGAGCAATGGCCTGTTCCTCGGGTTTGTCGAATGCAGCCGGTTGATCGTTGCCGGCCAACAGGGTACTGCTGGTCGGCGTCGCCGGCTTGAATCCAAGCTGGCTCGCCAACTGGGACTGTGAGACGACCGTGGCGGTCTTCTGCCCAAGCTGATCCATGTCCAGCACGACCGTCTGGAGCTGTATCGGCGACCCCGGCCGCTTGGCCTCGTCCACGATCTCCTGAAAACGGTCATGTGCGACGATGTTCAGGCGATCCACGGAGGTCACACCGGTTCGCACACCGTAAGGCAGGCGCAGACCCCGCCCGATGGATTGCTCGATCAGGACGCGCGCATTGGCCGCGCGCAGGGGCACGATGGTGTAGAGATTGGTGACGTCCCAGCCCTCCTTGAGCATGTTTACGTGGATCACGATCTCGGTCGGCTCCTCGGTGTGCTCGACCTTGAGCAAGCGCGTAATCATGGCCTCTTCTTCGGCCCCGCTTTTGCTGGAATCCACCTGGATGACCTTGTCCTTGTAGCGCCCCTCGAAGAAGGCATCGGACTGGATCAGCGCCAGCAACTCGCCCGCATGCGTGGTGTCGCGGGCGATGACCAACACGAAAGGCTTGACGATGGGCTTGTCGGTTTCGCGCGCGTAGGTCTCAATCTCCACCTTGACACCCTCGTGCAGGCGCACCCCGTCTTCGAGCTTCAGGCGCTCGATCTCGGAGGCGGACATGCCGCTGGGGTCGAAGTTCTTGCGTGTAACAACCGCAGGTTCCTTCACGAAGCCATCGGCCATCGCGCGAGCCAGCGGATAGTCGAGGATCACGTTCTTGAAGGCGACGGCGCCCCGGCTGGTCTCGACATAGGGCGTGGCCGTCAGCTCGAGCCCCAGGATAGGACGAAGCTCGTTGATCGCCCGAATCCCCGCGCTCGCGCGGTAGCGGTGCGATTCGTCCATCAGCAGCACCAGATCCGGAAGTCCGGCCAGATAGTCGAAGTAGCTGGTGCCGATGTACTCCGACAGTCGCTTGATGCGTGGCGCCTTGCCGCCGCGCACCTCCGAGTTGATCTTGGAGATGTTGAAGATGTTGATCCGCACCGTACCGAACAGGCCGGCTCCGGTGACGTTCTGTTGCTCGTAGTTGTCGCCGGTGATGACCATGGGCGTGTTGGTCGCAAACTCGGCGATACCCCGGAAGACATACTTCGGCGTGTTCGGCGTGAAGTCCGCGATCAGCTTGTTGTAGATCGTCAGGTTGGGCGCCAGCACGAAGAAGTTGTCGATGCCGTGGGCCTGATGCAAATAGCTGATGAAGGCGCCCATGAGCCGGGTCTTGCCCACGCCGGTCGCAAGCGCGAAACACAGCGAGGGGAAATCCCGCTCGAAATCCGCGACCGAAGGGAACTCGTCGCGGATGATGTCCAGCACGGCGGAGACGTCGGGTGCCTTGCCCCGCGGAGTAATCTCCATGATCCGATGCAGGATCTCCAGCGATCGGCGCTGGGGCGGGCGCAGGCTCAGGCGGCCGGCGATGGCATTGACGTGGCGATTCATTAGAGAGCATCCCTGTTTGATGTCTTCATTAGCCGCCGCCGCTCATTTTCGCATGCAGACTGCGCGCGGATGATTCAATATCCGGGACCTTTTGCTGTACGACATCCCAGACGACATATAGGCTCAAACCGAAATAGTGATGGGCGACCACATTGCGAAACCCTGTCGCCTTCGACCATTCAACGTCTGGCATCATCGCCTTAGCCTCTGCGGGCAGGGATTTCGCAGCCTCGCCGATAATCTCCAGATTACGGAGGACGGCATCGACAACCATCTCGTTGTCGCGAAATTCCTCGAAGGTCATGCCCTGGGTATAACGGAGAACCTTTTCCGCGGCGTCGAGGATATCGTCAAGGAAGAAGGTCCAATCACGCGACATGGATCAAATCCTTTTCGATCAGCGGGCGCATCCTTGGTTTGATGGCATCCGGGGTGGCCAAGTCTACCTTAGTGACAAACAAAGCCTCCAGGAAATCCTTCAAGCCGATGTATCCGTCGAAAGTTGGTGGCCCTTCGAATTCCACAAGCACGTCGATGTCGCTGCCCTCATGGAGTTGATCGCGTGCCGCGGAGCCGAACAGGGACAGATGCTTGACAGCAAAGCGCCGTTTCATTTCGTCCAGATTCTGGTTCAACTTCGCCAACACCTGCGCTCTATTCATGCCTGCCACTCCTTTTCAAAGTCGTCGGATAGTTGCCCCGGATGCGGCAATCCACTCACGCACGTGCCAACTTCCGATCCAGGTCACCGAAATCGACATGGAAGGATTCCCTGCTCATGTCTGCCAACGTCAAAAGAAAGTCGGTCCCGTCCATTCCCGCGATCGTGGCAGCCCATTCTTGAGAGATCCGCCTCTGCTGATACCAATGGACTGCTGCAGCGAGCCGAAGCTCCCGGCTCAACGCCTCCGGTGCGCAATGCAGCACTGCGTAAACAGCTTCGGGCAACTCGATGTTGACTTGAGTCATTGCTGGCTTCTCCTCTGGTGAGCCGATCCGAGGGTGCGGCGGATCATGGTTATTCCTCCTTATCGAACAGGTCCATTTGCCCCGGCTCAGGCGTTGCGCGCGGAAGATTCTCGACCCGAAGGGAGTAATCGTCGCGGCCCCACTCGCAGCGCGAGAGGACCTGTCGGGGAATCTTTTTGACCGTGAGATTGGAGTAGAGGTCGGCTCGGGCGCGGAAGGCGGTGCAGAGCACCAGGAGGCTACGCTCGGGTCCGACCTCGTCGCTCAGTTGCTCAAGCTGCTCATGATTCAGGTTGGCAGTGGTGATATAGATGAAGTCGCTCTCGGTGGAGTAGCCGTGCTGCCAGTAGAGGGTGTCCGACGGGGCGTAGATAAAGCCCTCCAGCTTGCACAGGGCCTCGGCGAGCATGGCGGCGTTGTAGTCGCGGTTGATCACCCAGTTGCCCCAGGTGTCCTTCTCCAGCAGCGATGGAGCAAGGCGGTAGTAGCGGAAACCGCCGCCGCCTTTCCAGTCGACCGCCTTGGTGATGCCGCCGGGTTCCTCGCCGTCGATGACCTTCTTCAGACGCGGAACAATGTGGGTGTGACAGTGCTCGCCCAGCTCCACCATGATCCAGCGTCGGCCCATTTTGTGGGCAACCGCGCCGGTGGTGCCGGAGCCGGCGAAGGAATCGAGGACGAGGTCGCCGGTGCTCGTGGCCAGAGTCAAGACCCGTTGTAAGAGTTTCTCGGGCTTAGGGTTCTGGAACACATCGTCGCGATCTCCAAACATCGCCTTGAGGTTAATGCTGGCTTCCTTATTACTGCCGGCCTCTTCATGTGTCCACCACGTGTTGGCGGTTAGCTCGTCCTTCATTTCCGAAAGAAATTTCTTAAGCATCGGGCGACCCTCGCCACTTCGCCCAAATGTAATGCGGCCATCGTCCAGCCACGAAAGATATTGCTGCTCATTGCATCGCCAGTAACGACCTTTGGGCGGGAAGAAAATATTCCCCCCTGGACCTCTGATCGGAAACTGTCCTGCAGCATAAAACTTACCGGCCGATAGATTCTCTGCTTTCCAAGGTCCTCGTTCGTCGTTATCTGGATTACTGAAGCTGTTCTTCTGCTGTTCGGTGCGAGGGAGCTTGCCGATAGCAAATTTGTTCACGTCTTTTGCATATACTAGAAGATGATCATGAGTATTTGATAGATGCTTGGCAGTCTGATTAGACGTATACGCTTTTTGCCAAACGACATTCGCAATAAAATTAGTGCGTCCAAAAATATCGTCGCACAACACCTTAAGGTAATGACACTCATTGTCGTCAATCGTGATCCACAAGGATCCATCCTCCGACAACAACCGCCGAATGATCTCAAGCCGATCCCGCATCAGCGACAGCCACATGGAATGCTCCACCCCGTCATCGTAATGGGTGAAGGCACTACCGGTGTTGTAGGGCGGGTCGATGAAGACACACTTCACCTTACCCGCGAACTCCGCCTCCAGTGACTTGAGCGCCAGCAGGTTGTCGCCGAAGATCAGCCGGTTGTCGAAAAGGTCCTGATCCGTCACGCGATGCTTGGAGTGGTAAGACCGCGCCGGATCCTCCAGCAGAATCCGCGGCTCCAGGCGTGGTCGGTTCTCCTTGCCGATCCAGGTCAGCTCCAGCTTCTTCCGATCAGCCATCAAAACGACCACCCCTGCTGATGCACGAATGCCTCGTGGTCGACTTGTCGGCCCGTACTTGGTCGAGAAAGCGCCGCAGTATAGCTTCCCGACTCACGCCATAACGGCCTGCAAGGTCGGAGAAGCGCACATCCGTCATCGGGTCCAGGTCAACAGGCAAATGCCTCGTCTGGACCGCGAAATCCTGGGTCGGGATCAATACCTCGGCCGCAATGGCGTTGCAGAAGCGTTCAATCCGTTGTTCTCTCTTGGGTAACGCGTCGATATATCGCGTATCCAGCTTGCTCAATCCATTCATGCTCAAGAGGAGGTGCGCGAGCTCGTGCAGCAGACTGAAGATCTGGCGCGTCTTGGTGGTGCTGTTGTTCAAATAAACGAGCGGCAGGACGTCATCGGCCAGACAGAAGCCGGAAATCTCCTTCTGCTTGAATGCCGCTTTGAACACGAAGACACCCGCATCCTCGATCGCCTTGCGCCACCCCTTGAGTGTCGAAGCATCGCCGGCCCAGCGAATTTGCTTCTCGAGCGTGATTCCAAGGTGTTGGCGAATGCGCTCCGCTTGCTCTGCGATCGGCTGCGAGGTGGACAGGGACATGCTCTTCCAGATGAGATGCTCGGCAGGGTTGTGGCCGTCGTAGAGATCCCTTAAGGCAAGCTGATAGGCATGAGCGCGCCGGATATGCAGGTAAGTATCCCGCGCGAGGGTCTGCATGTCCGCGTCGGGGAGGGTTCGGAATTCGCGCTGCGGTAGCTGCTCTTCCGGCGGGCTCGGGAGAAAGAAGACCGCCAGCGGACGTTTGTAAACCTGATACGCCAACTTCTCCAGTTGCGGATAGGTCGGTGCCTTGGTGCCGGCCTCCCATGCCGCAACCTCTTCGGGATCGCGTTTGAGCATGGTTGCCACGTCGGTCACGCTCAGCCCGACCGAGACCCTCGCCCAACGAAAAATCTCCGGCTGCACGCCGGTGACAGGCTCATATCTCATTGGTGTTTTCCATCGATAGCCCGCTGGCATCACCCACGGCGGCAATTCAATCTCAACCAAACAACACCGTTCGCGTGATCTCAGGAGAGCCGCCAGCGCACCAGGAACACGGGCTGAAAGGTTGTTTCCTGATTCAGCTTGCGCTCGATCGTCGTGATCAATGCCTCTCGCTGCCGATCCACCTCGTCCTGTGCATCGAAGAGCGAGCGTCGCTTGCGGTTTCGTTCCGCCTCCAGCGCCTTGACCTCCCGTTGTCCGGCGAGCTTGTCCTCCAAGGCGGCCGCGGCTGACGCGGCACGGCGGGCCTCCCGAATTTGACGATCCATTTCCTTGATCTCCCGTTCCAGTCCGACCTTGAGGTCGTCCGCCCAACCGTCGAGTTTCTGCGCCTCGGCCTCGAAGAAGCGCGCGTTGCGCTCGGAAATGCCGCGTTCAATCGTGCCACGTTGCTCGGCAATCTGCACAGCGAGCGGATCCTGCTGCGCGCCCGGCCCATCGCCGGGTGCGAGAGGCGAGACCGTGCCGGGCAAAATCATCAGACGGGCAGCAGTCTCGGGATCAAGCGTCTGGCCCTGATCCGTCACGGCGGCGAAGATCAGATGATCCTCTGATTGCTCCAAGGATTCCACGCTGAAGGTACAGAGTGTGAGCCAGCCGGAGCGACCGATCAGCGGCTCGACACGGCTGATCTTACCGTTGTGTTTGGCGTAGTCGAAACGGATCACGGCGGGCGGAAGGTCGCGGCCCTTGGCCCTGGCGACGAGGGCCTCGGCGAGTGGGTGGTTGAGACGATAGAGGTGAGCCTCGCCGGCACGGCGGGGCAGCTCGTAGCGTCCGAGCGGGACGTCGATATGCAGGTCGGGCGGTAGGCTGCGGAGGCGAAAGGCGCCGTCGCCCTGAAACTCGGCGCAACCGCTCAGCTCATGTCGGGTGAGCTGCATCAACAAGCGTTCGAAGCGGCCGAGATCCGCCTTCGTGGTCTCGTCGCGGACCCTTAGCTTCTCGCGAACCTCGTCGTCGAAGTTCTCCAGCAGTTGCGCGCGGGTGCGGGCCATGGAGACGTCGATCTCGAAGCTCAGCTCCAGTTGCAGCTGGTCGAACGCGGTCTGAATCTCCGCGGGTTGGCGGCAGCGCCTCGTAGTCTTGATTCAGGTCCTCTCCGGACGGAATGATCTGATTCTGAACGCTTGCCTTGGCCCGGAGGCGGTTGGCGATGGTCGTCAAGGCCCCGGCAATGGCGAAGGTGGACGAGGCGAGGAGCTTGCGCAGTACCAGCGTCATCAGTGAACGCTGGCTGGCCGGCAGGGCTTGGAGATTGTCCCGTCGATGAGCACCAGATCCCAAGGAAGCGCCTGAACATCGGCGGCCTTGGCCTTGGCGAACTGGTAGGAGCAGATGACGACCTCGGGAACATCGAAGGGGCGGAGCTGCCCCTGACGACATGCGGCGTTGTATGACCTGGCCTCCAGGATGCGGCAGGGCAGAAAGAACTTCTCCGTCAGCTCCTGAAGCCATTGCTTGCGCAGATTCGCGGGCGTGATGACGAGGATCCGACGCCGACGTTCCGCCCAGCGTTGAGACAGCACCAGCCCGGCCTCGATGGTCTTGCCAAGGCCCACTTCGTCGGCGAGCAGCGCACCCTTGGACAAGGGCGATGCAAAGGCGAAGAGGGGGGCATCGACCTGGTGCGGGTTGAGATCAACCTGAGCGCTGGCGACGGCACCGGCAAGCCGCTCGGGACTGTCGGGCGGGAAGCGTCGCGTCAGCTCGTAGGCGATGTATTTGGTGTGATAGTCCGTGATGGTCATTGGGTAACCGAAAGGGGTCGACCGATGTACGCGAGTATCTGGCCTCTCCATCGTGCCATATGATCGCTTTAATCGCTTCAGCTGGCTGGGACCGTGGGCTGGGACAGTGCTCGGTCACTCGGCTGACGGTGGATTCCAGATACTTTCGTCGATGCGCTCCATCGGGGATGGGAAGAAGGCATTCCACGACAGGCGGACCAGCGAATCCAGGCTCATGACCAGGCCCCCGCGCTCACCCCGAATCGCCAATGCGCTGAATTGGAACCGAATTCCTCGCTGTCGTCCGGATCCATGCCATAGCGGGGATCCGTCACCGGAAACGGGAGTGCGAGAGGTCGTAAGTTTTGCCCTTGCCCCCCGACTGCTTGGCGACTCGGACAATTTGAGCCCTGTTTCAACTCGCAACACGGCGCCCGGGGCTGGTGGAAAGATCGGCGTAGCCGCTGCGTAGGTCGGTTGCATCGGGTTGGCCGCCGCCGCCGATGCCGTCCATGACCACATGGCGACATGGGCGGCGGCATTGGGTGTCGGAGCACGACGAGGCGCTCGCGCCCTACCGGAGTCCTCGAAGGGCACGACGTCTGTGGTGAGGATCGAAAGAAAAAAAA
>RRYU01022096.1_pt1 | contig 28531 bp, 30 predicted proteins | sample 2162651 | NCBI WGS metagenome assembly RRYU01 (sample SAMN10267283, study PRJNA491782) | microbial mat metagenome | isolation source: biomat in the production well | place: Japan: Minami-Kanto gas field, natural gas well KTG3 | collected 2017-06 | reverse complement strand
AAAAAAATCGTGGAATTAGGACGCTCTGCCCGAAATAAAGCTGACTTGAAAATACGGCAACCGCTGCAAAGTTTGTTTTATGTCTTAAATGATGATAAATTGTCTGAGTTTATAATGAAAAATAAATCTGTAATTTTAGACGAGTTAAATGTAAAAGAGATTAAGCGCGTGGCTAATTCAAAAGAATTAATAACTTATGAAATAAAACCGAATCTGGCAGTATTAGGAAAAAGTTTTGGCAATGCCATACCATTAATTCGTAAAGCTCTCAGTGCACTGAATGCAAATGATGTCATGAATCAATTAAAGGTCAATGGGGAATTAGTTTTAGATAATGATTCAAATACTATCACTTTAAAGCAAGAGCATTTGTTAATTGAAACATCTTCTATGGATGGATTAATTGCCACGCAGGATGAAGGATTTACTGTGGCGTTATCCACTGTTTTAAATGACGAGCTTATCCAAGAAGGATTAGTAAGAGATTTAATACGGCAAGTACAAATCATGCGGAAAAATGCTGATTTCGCCGTTGAGGATAGAATAGTGGTTTATGGTGAATTGGATGGTAATATTGGCAAAGCATTAAATGCTTATAAAGATTATTTCTACAATGAAACACTAACAGTTGCAATCGAACCGCAAGGTTCTGAAATCGAATTTTCAGATACAATAAAAATTCACGGTGAAAATATTAATCTGGGTATTTCCCGGATCGTTAATGATTAAGAGGTAAATATGGCAAATCCAAAAAAATATAGCAAATCCAAATTGAACAAATTTAAAAAATTGATTCAGGCTGAGATTGAAACTGTTCATAAAGATATGGACGAAATGCGGGAAGGGGTTCTGGAAAGCGGTAAAACAAGTGAAAGTAATGTTCCTGATTCAGTTTATAGTGTGCACATGGCTGATGCCGGAACTGACTCTCATGAAAAAGAAAAGAATTTTCAATTTCTTGTTCGCGAAAACAGCTATTATCAGAACTTAGCAAGCGCGTTAAAACGTATTGAAAGGGGTACTTACGGAATATGCAAGCAGTGCGTTGAAGTTCCGAAAAATTTCTGTGCAACTTGTCCGTTAATTCCTGAAGAAAGATTATTGGCTGTACCTATTGCAACAATGTGTGTAGAATGTAAAGAAAAGGAAAAGATAGGACTTTTATGATAGTATTAACTATTAGTTTATTAATAGTTATTCTTGATCAAAGCTCTAAATTTTTAGTGCGTTCCACGATGGGGCTACACGATTCAATTCCTGTCATTAAGAATTTTTTCCATTTGACATACGTAACAAATGATGGAATGGCATTTGGAATTAATTTTCCCGGCGGTATATATATATTTACAATTGCATCATTTTTATTGACAATTTTCCTTTTAGTATATTTATGGAGTGAGCGAAAAACTTCACTATTTCTTCGAATTTCCTTAGCATTAATAATCGGCGGTGCTATTGGTAATTTTATCGACCGTTTCATATTTAAAGAAGTTGTTGATATGTTCGATTTTATATTTTGGGGACATCATTGGTATATTTTTAATGTTGCTGATTCAGCGGTAACAATTGGCATGATATTATATTTAATTTATTCATTTTTTCTACAACCTAAAAAACAGATCATAAAAACAGACATTTGATAAACGATATTTTAATCGTTGATAAATCAGGGATTCGTCTTGATAAATATTTAGCGGATAATATTGATGAATTCTCTCGCACTCAGCTACAGAAACATATAAAAAACGGAAATATTTCTGTTAACGGTGAAATCAAACCTATAAATTATATTGTAAATAAAAATGATACTGTTCGGATTGAACTACCAGAAATTGTAGACAGCAGTGAAATTGCTAAACCGCAAGATATTCCAATTGATATCATTTTTGAAGATGATGATATCATAGTTATCAATAAACCAGCCGGCATGACTGTTCATCCCGGAGTCGGCAATGTTGATGGAACCTTAGCAAATGCCTTAGCATTTCATTTTTCTAAACTGTCAGATATTAATGGACCTATACGCCCTGGAATTGTTCACAGATTGGATCAGGACACTTCCGGAATTATTTTGATTGCAAAAAATAATCATGCCCATATGAAACTAGCGGAACAGTTTTCCAATCGGATTGTTAAAAAAGTGTATTTTGGAATTACTTGGGGCAAGTGGTCAATCGAAAAAGGTCAAATAGATCAACCGATAGCAAGAAAACGAAATGACCCTACTGCTTTCATGGTAAATATACATGGAAAAGAATCTCAAACCGATTATAAAATAATAAAAGAAACTCAATATTTTAGTCATGTTTACTTTTCCCCAAAGACCGGACGTACCCATCAAATTAGGGTTCACTCGGCATTTAATGGTAATCCGATTATTGGAGATGTAAAATATGGCGGTGGACTGTTACGTTTAAAAGGATACCTGCCTGAAGTATCAAAAAAAATGGAATTATTGTTCAAAAATGTAAAACGCCATGTTTTACACGCACAGAAAATTTCTTTTATTCATCCTCGCAGTAAAGAGAAGATGAACTTTGAATGTGACTTACCAAATAACATACTTGAAATTATTAAAATTATTGATAATTTGAATGTCTGAAACTCTTAAGCAATATATTGATGACTTCCATTCCTATTTAGAAAAGGAGAGAGGTTATTCCGAACACACTTGTGTCTCATATGTGCATGATTTATATAGATTTAATGATTTTTTAGTTGAATATACTGGAAACCCCGATATTTTAGTGGAACTAATTGATAAACAAGCAATTAGACATTTTCTTGGCAAGGGATTTGAAGATGGATTTTCTTCAAAAACTATCGGTAGGAGGTTAGCCTCCATCAAATCTTTTTATAAATATTTGATAAAAGCAGAAGTCGTTATTAGTAATCCCGCAGCATATGTAAAAACTCCAAAAACTGCTAAAAGACTTCCCAATTATATTGATGAAAAAATTATTGCAAAGTTAATGAATGCTCCTCCGGCTGATACAATCGCCGGACTGCGAGATAGGGCAATCTTGGAATTATTTTACAGTACCGGAATCAGATTAAGTGAATTAGTAAATCTTTCATTTGCAAATGTTGATATAGAAAATCAGATTATCAAGGTGTCAGGAAAAGGTGATAAACAAAGATTAATCCCTATGGGCAACAAAGCACTTACAGCAATTGAGAATTATATAAAAAAAACAGGCAGGTCACTAAAAACTGCTGACATAGGCACCGCAGTATTTGTAAATTCAAAAGGTGAACGCATATCACAAAGGACAGTACAACGTAGCGTAAGTATGTATTTACGATTAGTAGCAGAAGGAGAACACTTGGGGCCGCATACATTACGACATTCATTTGCAACCCACTTATTAGATCGCGGAGCTGATTTGCGTGCAATTAAAGATCTATTGGGACACAGTAGTTTATCCTCAACACAGATATATACACATATTCAACCGGAGAGGATAAAAAAAATCTACAAAAAAGCTCATCCGCATGGAGATAACTAAAAATAATAAAGTAATTGTAATAAAAATAAGGAGTTTAAATTGATTATTGAATTTACATCTCGTCATTTTACAGCACCTGACAATCTGAAAAATTATGCTATTAGTGAAGTTCAGAAAATTAAAAAAGTATTTGAAAGAGTAACACAATGTCAAATTCTATTAATCCATGAGAACAATCAGTACACTACTGAATTAAATTTATCTATCCCTAGTCATAAGCTTAATGTGAAAGAATCAACCGACAATATCACAAAATCTATCGATATTGCAGTTGAAAAAATGATCACCCGTGTAAAAAAAATTAAGAGTAAGCAAATTAACCATCATTGATCGTTAGACTAATTTGAAAGCAATTATTCCTGTCGCCGGTTACGGAACACGGTTAAAACCGCATACTGACCGATATCAAAAAACACTTTTACCGATTGCTGGTAAACCTGCTTTGGATTTTATTTTGGAACCGTTATTTAAATCAGGTATAAATGAGATAGTTTTTATTGTCGGTCATTTGAAGGAACAGGTGATTGATCATATGAAGAATTATGACGGTAAATTTTCATTTGTTGAACAAAAAGAACGTTTAGGATTAGGGCATGCGGTTTTAACCGGTTTGGAAAATACCGATGAACCAGTTTTGGTTCAACTTGGAGATACAATATTCCATATCAACTATAATGATATTTGTATGTCTTCGACAAACATTATAGGTGTTGATAAAGTTGAAGATCCATCACGTTTTGGAATTGTTGAGTTAAAAAATAAAAAAGTAATCAATTTTTATGAAAAACATCCAAATCCGCCAAGCAACTTAGCAATAAGCGGAATATATTATTTTACTAATGAAGGAGAATTGAAATCGGCTATAGAGGAATTAATTAAACGCGATATCCGAACTAATAATGAATATCAAATCACCGATGCTTTACAGATTATGTTAAAACGAGGTACGGAATTCAGAGTTATGGCTACTCCAAATTATTATGATGTTGGAGTGCCAGAAGCTATATTAGATTCTAACCGTAAGTTATTAATTCCGCAGCATGAAGAATTTCCATCAACAAAGATAGTCGAGCCGGTATTTATTGGAAAAAATTGTCAGATTCGAAATTCGATTATAGGTCCATACGTGACAATAATGAACGAATGCATCATTGACAATTCTAAAATTGAAGACTGCATTATTTTAGAAAATTCAAAAATTTCTAATAAACAGCTATCCGGGAAAATTGCAGCCAAAGACGGAACAGCGTCTTGTTAGTGATATCTAACTGATAAATTATTATTTTATAGTCTGTTTTTACCTTTTTTTGTAACTTTTAGGTTCGATAATTCAATTAAAATGGAGAATTTATGAATCGGTATTTATTTACATCAGAATCTGTTACTGAAGGACACCCAGATAAAGTTTGCGATGCAATCTCAGATGCGATATTAGATAACTTGTTAGCGCAAGATAGTGAATCACGCGTTGCTTGCGAAACAATGGCAACAAACGGTTCAGTTATTGTGAGTGGAGAAGTAAATACCAAAGGATTTGCCGAAGTAGAAAAAATAGTAAAAAAGACTTTGCATGAAATTGGTTATACAAAACTTGCTTATGGCATGGAAGATGAATCCGTAATGGTTACATCAAAATTGCATAGGCAAAGTCCTAATATTGCGCAGGGAGTTGATACAACAGGCGGAAAAGAACAGGGCGCAGGTGACCAAGGGTTGATGTTTGGTTTTGCCTGTAAAGAAACACCGGAATTAATGCCATTGCCGATTCAACTTGCCCAACGCCTAACCGCAAAATTAGCCAAAGAGCGTAAGAATGGTAACATGGCATGGTTAGGTCCCGATGGAAAGTCTCAAGTAACCATCGAATACGTGGATGGATTACCTAAAACAGTCAAAAAAGTTGTAATTGCAACTCAACATGATGATATGCTTAACAAATTTGGTAGTGAACAAAAAGAGCTTGAATTTGTACAGAATGAGGTTATTAATAAAATTATAAAACCAGTTTTGGATAAGAGTGGGATTGATTATGACCAATCATTTATTGTTAATGGTACCGGACGATTTGTGATGGGCGGCCCTGAGGCAGATACTGGATTAACCGGACGTAAAATCATTGTAGATACATATGGCGGCTATGCACCACATGGTGGAGGAGCATTTTCCGGAAAAGATCCTTCAAAAGTTGATAGATCGGCAACGTATATGGCACGTTATATTGCAAAAAATATTGTAGCTGCTGACTTGGCTGACAAATGTGAAGTACAACTTTCTTATAGTATTGGTGTAGCTGAACCAACATCGGTCAGTGCAAAAACATTTGGTACAGGAAAAGTAAGCGATGAAAAACTTACCGAAATTATTAACAAAGTCTTTCCATTGAAACCTGCTGAGATTATTGCTCATCTAGATCTTAAAAAACCACGTTATCGTAAAACTGCTGCTTATGGGCATTTTGGTCGTAATGATAAATTATTTACCTGGGAAAAAATAGACATGGTTGACAAACTAAAGTCTTTGATATAGTCGGTGGTAAGAATGTCTCAACCAATAATAAGAAATATTTCAGATGTTTCTTCTGCTAAAATGAAAAAGGAAAAGAGTACGAACATGATTTCAATTGTTGAAAATTTACAGAATAAAGTAGCTGACATCGCACTGGCGGAATCCGGTCGAAAAGCAATCGCAATCGCAGAAAAAGAAATGCCCGGATTAATGGCTATCAGAAAAAAATATGGCAAAGAAAAGCCATTGAAAGATTATCGAATAACCGGTTCATTGCACATGACAATTGAAACAGCCGTTTTGATTGAGACTTTAAAGGAATTGGGCGCAGACGTGAGATGGGCAAGTTGCAACATTTTTTCCACACAAGATCATGCAGCTGCGGCTATTGCAGAAACAGGTACACCAGTTTTTGCCTGGAAGGGTGAAACATTAGATGAATATTGGTGGAGCACATTACAGGCTCTAACATTTCTTGGTGACCAGGGTCCGCAATTAATTGTTGATGATGGTGGCGATGCTACATTATTGATTCACAAAGGATTTGAGTTAGAAGAAATTTATCAAAAAACCGGTTCCTTGCCGGAAGTAACTACTAAAGTTCGTGAAGAACAAGTGGTTGAAAAATTACTTAGAGAAGTGCATCGAAAGAATCCAACCCATTGGCACACGATTGTAAAAGATATTATCGGAGTTTCCGAAGAGACAACAACCGGTGTGCATCGATTGCATCAAATGGCGAAAGAAAATAAATTATTATTCCCTGCCTACAATGTAAACGATTCAGTTACCAAATCAAAATTTGACAATATCTATGGATGTCGTGAGTCGCTTGCGGACGGATTGAAACGTGCAATGGATGTCATGATTGCTGGTAAAACTGTATTAGTCTGTGGATATGGTGATGTAGGGCGTGGTTGTGCGCAATCTATGCGTGGCTACGGCGCACGTGTATTGATTACTGAAATAGATCCAATTTGTGCCTTGCAAGCTGCAATGGAGGGATTTGAAGTTGTAACAACAGAAAAAGCTCTGCCGGAAGCTAATATCTATGTAACAGCTACCGGAAACCGTGACGTAATTACTGTTGAACATATGCGTAAGATGAAAGATCAAGCCATTGTTTGTAATATTGGCCATTTTGATAATGAAATACAGGTCGATCCTCTTAATGACGCCAAAGATATTGATCGTGAAACTATCAAACCGCAAGTTGATAGATACACCTTCCCTGATGGACATCAAATATTCATGTTAGCAGAGGGAAGATTGGTAAACTTGGGTTGTGCAACCGGTCATCCTAGTTTTGTGATGTCAAACTCATTCTCGAATCAAGTTTTAGCTCAAATTGCATTAGCAAAAGACAGACCGGAAATAGGTGTTTACATGCTGCCGAAAATCCTTGATGAAGAAGTAGCACGGTTGCATCTTGAAAAATTGGGTGTAACTCTAACAGAATTAACAGATGAGCAAGCTGAATATATCGGAATCCCCAAAGGCGGACCGTATAAACCGGATCATTATCGATATTAAACACAATATCTAATTAAAATAAAAAGCCACCCAATCGGTGGCTTTTTATTTTAATTAGTATAAATACGTTGAATCAACTGCAAATATTCCCAATAATTTGAAAAATAAAGCCGATCAATAAAAATATGATGCCAAAAATGGCGCATGCTCTATCTTTTATAAATGAATTCTCTAATGCTTCATTTATCTTTTTTTGTGTCCCAACACCTATTGCCATTCCAGTATCTTCATAAGTACATAAATCTTTTATTTTAGCATTAGTCCTAATCAGTATTATAACGACTAAGAATGCACCAATAACTTCAAAAATCAATCCTATTATCATTATTTGATTATTGGTCATTTGAAGTTTATTATCCCTTTATATCCTTAATTTACTTTTTATCACTAAACAAAGCAAAATTATTTACTTTACTCTCTCATAAAGATTGATAAACTTGCTTTTAGATGGATCAAGCTCCAAAGCCATTAGAATATATTTTTTTGATGTTGTGAAATCTTTTAATCTGTAACATGTCTCAGCATATGCGTATAATAAACCACTTTGTAAAGCGTTTTCCATTGAAGGTAATGTAATAGCTTTTTCAAATTTTTCTTTAGCTTCAATATTTTTTCCTTGTCTTTTTAATAACTGTCCATATTGATACCAATTATATGTGTCTAAACTATCTAATGAAACAGCTTTTCTTATTGCTTTTAAAGCTTCATTATAATTATTTTTACCCAAATAAGTATCAGACATATTTGCATATAAATAACTGGATTCTTTTTTATTAAGAGTTAATTCTATTGCTTTTTTATAATTTTCTATCTCCAGATCAGGAATTCCAAACACAGAATAATAGCTAGCTAATGAATTATAATGGGCTGGTATATCAGGTTCCAAGTAAACAGCATATTTGAAATTCTTTAACATTTGTTCTTTTGTCACGGAGTAACTTTTACTAATACCTCTATAATAACACCATCCTATCCTTGCATATGCATCAGCTGAAAAAGGATTTAATTCTATTGCTTTTTCTGAAAGCTTTATTGTACCATCATAATCAGATTGATTATATTTTTGCAGGGCTTGCTGTGTTATAGTTGAATTCCAGACAACTCGCCAATGGTTATTTTCATTTATTAATGTCCAATAGAAAATATTAATTATCGTATCGTTTTTTGAAGTAATATAGCGGATTTTTGTTTTGAATCGTTTATAAGAAGGATAGTCTCTATCTTCTTCCAACTCTTTAATCAGTAGTATTTCATTATTTTTAGGGTTTAGACTATCAGGTTTGTCATAGTATTTTATGTATTCTCCTAAAGAACACAAGTTTTTGGAATCTGTTGAAATTAGGTTATATCTTTTTTTGTAGGATTTTTCAAATCCATATTTTATATATTGATTTAATAGTTCAGTTGGCTTGGAATCGTCAATTGACATACAACCTTGTAGTCCAATGATAATAATTATTCCATAAATCAGTTTTTTTATAATTTTTAGTATCATATTTAACCTTTTTAACATTTTATTATTTTTGCTTTAACCAAAATACACTAATTACAATATTTAAGGAAAAAACAAATATACAATAGTTATTGCAGAAATAATCGCTTCAAATTAATGATAAGACTAGTAATTATGGAACAGATTATAGCGTATTGATAATTTTATCCGCTACTATTATTATTTCCTAACAGAAAACAATAAAATAATTCCACCAATGGTAAATAGTACGTTCCCGATCCACGCCGAGATAAAGGGATCCAATACTTCTTTATATCCAAGTGATTGACCAAATTTGATAAATGCATAATATGCAAAAATAACAAAGACACTCATTCCTGCTGCAAAGGCCAAACCTCCTTTTTGTTTTGATACTGCTAATGGCAAACCGAACAACATTACAATTAAACTTGTTAGAGCAAAAGACACCTTATTATAACGAGCAACTTCCCACCGCACTGTTTTTACACCATTTTCTTTTAATAATAAGATGCGCTCAGTGAGTTCGCTATAATTCATCTCATCCGGTGATTTGAATTGTTTGGTAATATCATCGGGGATGAAGTTTGCATCAATTAGGGTATCCTTTGTAGATATTATAACATTAATCTCTTCGCCGACTTCATTGAATTGACGGATTGAATAATTATTAATGTTCCATAACAGGAGAGAGTCATTCCAAAACATTTTTCGCGCGTCAATTCTTTTGGTAAGGAATTCATTCTCTAATGATAAAATTGTTGCGTTATCAGCTTCCATACCATTAATAGAATATCTACCTAGTGAGATATGAGTTATTTCATGCTTTTGCAGCAGAACATCATGTAAAATTTTACTTGTCCGAAAAGTATTTCTACGCGCTTTGTGGCGCATATATTTTTGTTCAATCTCAGTTACTTTTTCGTTTCCCTTTGTTACCAAATTATTATCGAGTTCAAATGAAATAAAACTTAATAATACTCCTACTAATAGTAATGGGACAGCTATTCTATACAGGCTTATGCCTGAAGATTTCATGGCTGTCCATTCATTGCGTTTTGCCATCAAACCGATGCTGAATACTGTAGCAATTAGCGTTGCCATCGGTAAACCGATACTAAAGAACCATGGTAAGGTATATAAATAAAAAAGAAATATTATTTTAAGCTGCACTGAATTATCTATAAACTTGTCGATATTTTCAATCAAATCAACAATAACAAAAACAATCACAAACCCCAATAACGCAAATGTCAGAATTGTTACAAATTGTCGCAGCAAGTATAGATCAAGTTTCTTCATGAATTACGAGTAGTTTCAAATATAATTCTTAAAATAAGTTTATAAATTTAAGTGATAAACATGATATTTTAATGCGATAATAAATTGCACTACTATTAATAACTCCTCTAACTTTAACGATTATATGTCAACTCGATTAAAAATTTCCACTATAATATTATTTTCCTTCAGCTTCCTTTTTGCTGATGGCAATGTATTAGGAAGTGAACCAAATTGGCTGTCAATACTACCGCCTTTAGCTGCGATAATATTAGCATTGGTTACCCGAGAGACTTTGATATCGCTTTTCGCAGGTATTTGGATTGGAGTAACAATTCTAAAAGCCAATCTGATTGATGGTTTTCTCACTACACTTGATACATATTTAGTCGGCTCATTAGCCGATACAAGTCACGCTGCCATCATCTTATTCACTTTAGGATTTGGTGGAATGATAGGTGTTATCTCAGCAAATGGCGGAATGCGCGGTATTGTTGATATTGCTATACGACATGCAAAAACTCGGCAACAGGGGCAGATCACAACTGTAATCATGGGTGTTATTATATTTTTTGATGATTATGCCAACACGTTATTAGTCGGTAATATGATGCGACCTTTAACAGATAAGCTTCGCATCTCTCGTGAAAAATTGTCGTATCTCGTGGATTCAACTGCTGCACCTGTCGCTAGTTTAGCGGTAATTAGCACTTGGTCAATATTCCAAATGAGTTTATTAAATGGACCATATGAACAATTTGGTGTGACCGAAAATCCATACATAACATTTCTTAGGAGCGTTCCATATTCCTTTTATTGCTTATTAACACTTGTATTTATACTTATGAATACGATTTCCCGCAGAGAATTTGGTCCGATGTATAAAGCTGAAAGGAGAACAGTTTTGACGGGTGCAGTTATGCAGCCGGGTGCAAACCCGATGACAGACACATCACAAATTGAAGCTGGAGACCAATATGGTCATTCGACACACTGGTCAAACGCAATTATTCCGATTATTGCTGTGATATTAGTGGCGATGTTAGGATTGGTTGTAACAGGAATGAGAGCATTGGAGCAAGGAATGACTCCATCAATTCGAAATATAATAGGAGGAGCTGATTCTTATGCCGCACTAATGTGGGGTTCCTATTCTGCAGGTGTAATTGCTATTATAATAACAGTTAGTAAAAGACTGATGTCGCTTCAAAAAGCTATGCAAGCCTGGCTCAATGGTGCAAAATCGATGTTATTGGGATGCGCAGTTTTGGTATTAGCATGGACACTAGGAAAAGTGTCGGAAGATTTAGGAACGGCACAATTCCTGGTCGATATTTCATCTAATTTTCTTACACCGCAAATTTTACCGGCTGTAATTTTTCTAACTGCAGCAGCCATAAGTTTTTCAACTGGTTCATCTTGGGCCACAATGTCAATATTAGTTCCGATTGTAATGCCTATGGCTATGCAATTATTAAGTGGAACTTCCGATGAAATAGTTGCATCGCCGATTTTCGTGAGCACCTTTGCTGCAATACTTTCCGGTTCGGTATTAGGAGATCACTGTTCACCAATTTCCGATACAACGATATTATCATCTACCGCATCCGGTGCAGACCACATTGACCATGTTAGAACCCAACTTCCCTATGCACTTACAACTGGTATAATCGCGTTAATTGTAGGCTATCTTGTCATAGGGTTCGGTGGAAAATTGTCTGTGGCATTGCTGTTAAGTATACTTCTAATATTTATTGTATTGATGATATTCGGTAAACCGATTCGTCGTAATATAGAAACTCCATCATGAATATAGAACGCAGCGAATTAATCACGGAGGCTCAAAATCCCAAATCAAAAGAGATTGATAAATTATCAACTCATGCAATTCTAAAACTCATCAATAGAGAGGATAGTTTAATTGCTAGTGTAGTTAAAAAAGTAATACCGGATATAGAAAAAGTTGTGGAATTAGCAGTTACAGCACTTAAGGGTGGGAATCGTATAATTTATATTGGAGCAGGTACAAGTGGGAGGTTAGGGATTCTGGATGCATCTGAAATACCGCCTACTTTTTCAGCTCCAAGAGAATGGTTTACCGGAGTGATTGCCGGAGGAAGGGAAGCAGTATTTCGGTCAATTGAAGCAGCCGAGGACAGATCGGAAGATGCAATTAAAGATTTGAAAGCAATCAAAATAAGACAGGGAGATGTCATAATTGGCATTGCAAGTAGCAGTACCACTCCATATGTAATTGCCGGATTAACCTTTGCCAAACAACTTGACTGTAAAACAGTATTTTTGATATGTAATCCTTTATCATCTGAATCGATAATATTTGACATTGTTATCTCTTTAGACTTGGGACCGGAGATCATTACTGGCTCAACTCGTATGAAAGCCGGGACTGCCACAAAAATGGTTTTAAATATGATATCTACGACCACGATGATCAGAATGGGAAAAGTCTACGGGAACCTTATGGTTGATCTACAGGTAGTTAATGAGAAATTGCGTGATCGTGGCACAAGGATTATTGAAAAATTGACCGGACTTAAGTATGATGAAGCAGGGGAAGTATTAAATAAATCAGGTGGATCTGTCAAAACAGCTTTGGTGATGGTTATAAAATCTTGTTCCAAAGTTGAGGCAATAAAATTAATCAATAAATTTGATGGCAATTTGAGACAAATAATTGGTGATGTCGAATCATAATTATTTGAATCATTGATTCTATAAAATAGAGAAATACCTTAATTTTAACAATATAAATAATTGGATTATAGAACGATGAACATTAATAAATACATTTTTAGAGAATATGATATTCGCGGTGAAGTAAAAACAGATTTTCCTCCTGACGTTGTGGAGTTATTAGGAAAAGGATACGGAACCTACGTGGTTAGGCAGGGCGCAAAAAAGGTCGCTTTAAGCGGAGATGTAAGACTAACAACCCCAAGTCTTAAACAAAGTTTTAAAAAAGGATTAATATCTACCGGACTTGATGTGGTTGATATCGGAATTCTACCATCACCTGTTAATTATTATAGCATGTTTAAATTAGATATTGACGGTGCTGTTCAGATTACCGGAAGTCATAATCCGCCGGAATTCAATGGATTTAAAATGTCGTTATTTAAAAAAGCAGTATATGGTGAGGCCATTCAAGAAATTCGTCATATAATTGATAATCAAGATTTTATAGAAGGAGATGGAAAATTTTCCGAATATGATATTTTACCAGATTACAAAGCTATGATCCTAAATAAAATAAAAATTGATAAACCGATGAAAGTCGTTATGGATTGTGGGAACGCTGCCGCTTGTGTGAATGGCCCTGAAATATTTAAAGCTCTTGGAATAGAATTGAAAGAACTATATTGTGAGATTGACGGAAACTTTCCCAATCATCATCCTGATCCAACAGTTAAAGAAAATTTAACTGATTTAATATCCTTAATGAAGACCGGCAAATATGATGTTGGTGTCGCCTTCGATGGCGATGCGGATCGTGTTGGAGTAGTCGATGAAACTGGTGAGATAATTTGGGCTGATCAGTTGATGGCGCTATTTTTACCCGAAATCGTAGAGAAGGGAGATGAAATTCTCTATGATGTGAAGTGTTCGCAAGCTTTGGAAGAAATGATAGTTAAATACGGTGGCAAACCGATCATGTGGAAAACTGGGCATTCACTAATTAAGCAAAGAATGGCTGAACTAAATTGCAAATTTGGTGGAGAAATGAGCGGTCATATATTCTTTGCAGATGATTTCTTTGGATTCGATGATGCTCTTTATGTTGCTGCTCGCCTTGTTCAATTACTATCAAGAACAGATAAAACATTATCTCAATTAAAATCAATTTTGCCGGTTTATTATTCCACACCGGAAATGCGCATGGCCTGTGAATCCGATGAAGAGAAATTTCGCATCGCAAAAGAGGCGGAAGAATATTTCATTGCTAATTATGAATGTTCAACTGTTGATGGAGTCAGAATCAAATTTGGAGATGGTTGGGGGTTAGTGCGCTCATCGAATACACAACCAGTTATTGTTTGCCGATTCGAAGCCAATACACAAAAACGTATGGAAGAAATAAAAGAATTAGTATTGTCAAAATTATTAACAATCGGAAAGTTGGAGATAGAGGTTGGTCACTGATTCATTTTTAGACTATGTAGATAAACTGCGCATCGAGTTCAATAATAGACTTCGGGATTTTCCATTAGATTCTGAACCGAAATATATCTACGATCCAATTCGATATATCATGGATGGAAGCGGTAAACGTTTGCGCCCCATTATTGTGCATCTAGTTGGTGAGGTTTATGGTGTGAATAAAGATGATTTATTAAATGCCGGACTTGCTGTTGAGCTATTACACAATTTTACTTTAGTTCATGATGATATAATGGATCAAGATAATCTAAGACATGGCAAGGAAACTGTACATAAAAAATGGGATGAATCAACAGCAATCCTAGCTGGTGATGGAATTTATGCTATTGCTCAAATACTAATAACCAAGGTCACGGTGAATCCATTAAAAGCTGTGCATGCTTTTAATAAAGCTACTCTTTTTGTTTGTGAAGGACAGGCTTATGATAAAGAATTTGAGCATAATCACGATATCATACTTGATCAATATTTAACTATGATAAAAAAGAAAACCGGTTGGCTGATCGGATTCTGTGCCGAATTAGGAGGCATACTTGGCAATCAATCTGAAGAGAAAATAAATGAATTACGTTCTTATGGATTGAACTTAGGAATTGCGTTCCAAATTCAAGATGATATATTAGAAATCTTTAGTGACACGAAATCGATGGGTAAAAGTCTTGGGAGTGATCTAATTGCAGGAAAACAGACAATATTAACAGTGCTTGCACGAGAAAAAGATCCTCAAGGATGGAAGCGAAAGTGGGAGGAAATAAAAGATTGCGATATTCAAGAAGCTTTAAGCAATCTGCGTGAATATTTTATTAATAACAGTGTATTGGAATCTGCTGAGCAAATGGCTAAGAAATATACCGATGTAGCACAGAAAAATCTATTGATTATACCTAAGGAAAAAAGAAAGCAGTTGGAGCAATTAACCGAATTTGTTTGGAAAAGGAAAAAATAATATGAATAAATCACAATATGATCCACAAGATATGTTTGGAGCTATTTATGGCTTTGCTGATCAAATAACTGAAGCTATAGAAATTGGTCGACAATTAAAATTGCAAAAAGATTATTCAAAATGCAAGAATATAGTCGTAGCTGGGATGGGTGGATCTGCTATAGGTGGAGATGTAGTAAAAACATTAATTCATAATGAATTGAAAATACCTTTCTATGTAAATCGGAATTATCTGTTGCCAAATTGGGTAAATGAAGATACATTAGTTATTTGTTCATCCTATTCTGGAAATACAGAAGAATCATTAAGTGCCTATGAAGACGCATTAGGAAAAGGTGCAATGATTTGCGGAATATCAACTGGTGGAAAACTATCTGAAAATATTACAGCGAAAGGATATGACTTAATAGCAATTCCGGGTGGTCTGCAGCCCAGGGCTGCCCTAGCATACTCATTTGTACCAATATTATATTTACTTAACAAAATTGGACTTGTATCTGAATCAATTATTAATGATCTGTCAAGTGCAGTAGCTGCATTAAATAAGAAACGAGAAACTTATTCTGTTGGAGATTCATCTAATCCAATTTATAAATTGGCTAAAGAGATATACGGGATGATCCCAATTATTTACGGGATAACTGATACTACTGGAGTTGTCGCTCTGCGGTGGAAGGGACAATTGTGTGAGAATTCAAAAATGTTGGCATTTCACAATGAAATTCCTGAATTAAATCATAATGAAATAGTCGGATGGGGCAATAATCCCGATTTATTATCAGAACTTTCGGTTATTTGGTTGAGAGATAAAAATGACAATGTACGTTCACGCGCAAGGCAAGATATTACAAAAGCACTTTTAAATGATATTGACATTATGCAACATGAAGTGAGTGCTGAGGGTGCTAATAACGTTGAGCGATTACTGGATTTAATAAACTATGGTGATTGGCTAAGTTTTTGGTGTGCTATTTTGCATAAAACAGATCCGTCACCTGTCGAAAAAATAAATAAGCTTAAGAAAGCTTTGGAAAATATAGGCTAAAATTTACTAATCAATTCCATTCAGAATAGTTAGCGCATTTGAAGCCGCAGTTTGTTCTGCGGCTTTTTTGTTTGATTCGATTGCAGTTGGGAAAACCCGATTCCCAATTTGAACATAAATTTCATAGATTTTATCATGGTCTGGACCTGTCACATTGGTGGTATGAAATATGGGACTTTCATACAGATTAGAGTGACAGTATTCAATTAATCGGCCTTTATAATTTGTAGCTTTCCAAGCCTCGCTACGATGCGACCAAATTAATCTCTGCACTAAATCTCTACAAGGCTCCAATCCGCCATCGAGATATACAGCACCAATGAGTGCCTCAACCAAATTGGCATTTTGTTTAGTGGCAACCTTATTTTGGGTAAGGTCAATTCCTTGGTCTATACGAAGATAATTCAATAATCCAAGTGCTTCACCAATTGATGCCAAAAAACTCCTTTGCACGATCGCAGCTCTTTTTTTTGTTAATAATCCTTCATCACCAGCGGGGAATTCTGCCATTAGTAGCTTACTTACAATTATATCTAAAACTGCATCACCCAGAAACTCTAAGCGTTCATAATTCTTTTTCGGTTCGGAATTTAAAGACCGATGAGTAAATGCTTGATGAAGTATCTCTATATTATTGAACTGATATTGGATTAATCTTTCGAGGATTGAAAAATCACTTTTTGCTCGAAAAAGATTTTTTATAAACTTAAAAATAATCTAATCCAAAAATTTAATATTTTTTAAATACTAAAACTGCATTATGTCCACCAAACCCAAAAGAGTTGGACATAACGGAATTGATCTCAAATGATTGAGCTTTATTTGGAATATAGTCTAAATCACATTGAGGATCTGGTGTTGTATAATTAATAGTAGGTGGTGCCAATTGTTTTTGGATAGCCTTTACCGAGACTATCGCTTCCACTGCTCCACTTGCACCAAGTAAATGTCCGGTCATTGATTTGGTTGAACTGACTTTTAATTTATCCGCATATTTCCCAAATACAGTTCGTATGGCAATTGATTCATTCTTATCATTATAGGGTGTTGATGTACCATGAGCATTAACGTAACTAATGTCTTTTGGAGTAAGATTAGTATCAGCAATAGCTTTTTGCATTGCTCTTGCACCGCCTGCTCCGCCCTCTGATGGCTGCGTTACATGAAATGCATCATCTGAAGCTCCATAGCCTGCTAATTCGGCTAGTATCGGTGCATTACGAGCGTTGGCATGATCTTCTGTTTCAAGCACTAAAATTCCACTGCCTTCCCCCAAAACGAATCCATCACGGTCCAAGTCAAAAGGTCTGCTTGCAGTCGCAGGATCATCATTTCGAGTAGATAATGCTCGCATATTTGCAAATCCTGCAATTGTTAGTGGTAGAACACTTGCTTCTGAACCGCCGGTAATAATTACATCGGCATCGCCGGCTTGAATTAGTCGCAACGCTATACCGATGGCATCGGTTGCGGAAGCACAGGCGGAGACTACAGTTTGATTCGGACCCTTAAAGTTCCATTTGATAGCGATATGACCTGCGGCAATATTTGCGATCATTTTTGGCACAAAATGTGGAGAGATGCGCTTAGGACCCTTATCCATTAATATATTTTGTTGTTCAACTAATGTTGCAACACCTCCAACCCCTGAGCCAAGGATTACACCAACTCTGTCTGTATCAAAGGAATTACTATTTAGATTGGCGTTTTTTATTGCCTCTTCAGCAGCTACCAATGCAAATATTGTAAATCGGTCGAGCTTTCGGGCATCCTTACGATCAATATAATCTTCATAGTCAAAATCAGTGACTTCACCAGCAATAGTGACTGAATGATCGGTAGTATCATAACTTTTGATATTGTCGATTCCACTTTTACCTGCGACTAATGCAGACCAAAAGGAATCAACAGTATTACCGTTGGGGGCGATTGCTCCCAGACCAGTTATAACAACTTTTGGTTTTGACATAAACCGCTAAGGTTATTTTATTTTTTCTTCGATGTAATCAATTACTGCTTTAACGGTTGTTAAAGTTTCGGCATCCTCATCAGGAATTTCTAAATCAAATTCTTCTTCTAATGCCATAATCAATTCTACTGTATCGAGAGAATCAGCACCTAAATCATCAATGAAAGATGCTTCAGGAGTAATCTGAGACTCTTCAACTCCAAGTTTATCAATTATTGCTTGTTTAATTTTATCAGCTGTATTCATTTTTACCTCTTTTTTTTTATGACATGACCATTCCACCGTCCACGGTGAAGGTTTGTCCTGTTATATATCCGGCTTCATCAGATGCTAAGAAACGTACCATTGCTGCAATGTCTGCTGCTTGGCCAATACGACCCAATGGGATATGTTCAATTAAAGCATCTTTAATTTTATCGGATAACTGATTAGTCATGTCGGTTTCTATATATCCAGGAGCAATGCAGTTTGCTGTTATTCCCCTGGATGCTAATTCTTTGGCGGTTGCTTTGGTTAAGCCAATCAATCCGGCTTTAGAAGCGGCATAATTAGCTTGACCTGCATTCCCGGTTAATCCGACCACCGATGAAATATTTATTATGCGTCCGCTTCGTTGTTTCATCATTTGTCTGGTAACCGCTTTAGTACCATTAAATGCGCCTTTCAGATTAGTATCAATCACAGTATTCCAATCATCCTCTGACATGCGCATTATAAGGTTGTCTTTTGTAACTCCGGCATTATTCACGAGTATATCAATCGAATCAAATTTTTCAACAACAGATTTTACAATTTCTTGATATTGTTCCCAAATAGTAATATCGCAATTCATTGCGATAGCTGTATTACCTTGTTGATTAATATGTTTTGCTACCAACTCAACATCGGATTGTGATCTGCTTATGCAAACGGTTTTGGCACCGGCTTGAGCAATTTGCTCGGCAATGATTCTGCCGATACCGCGGGATGCACCGCTAACAATAGCAACTTTATTTTCTAAATTAAACATAAGTATAAGAATTTACATCATTATTAGTTTGTATGCCTGCTGATTTAACATTTCTATCTATTCGTTTTGTTAATCCTTGCAGAACTTTACCCGGTCCAATTTCAATAAAATTAGAAATACCGGCAGTAATCATGTTTTGAATGGTATCCTGCCAAAGCACAGCAATATCTAATTGTGCTATTAATCTCAATTTTATTTCATCTGATTTTGTAACCGGCTGCGCAGTAACATTAGAATAGACGGGAAATTTTGAATCCGAAATTACTGTTGAATTGATCTTTTGAGTTAATGCTTCCTTTGCATTTGTCATTAATGGTGAATGAAAAGCACCACTGACATTGAGCTCCATTACTATTTTTGCTCCGCTATCCTTAGCAAGTTTCATCGTGTACTTTACTGCTTCATTTTCACCAGAAATAACAATTTGTCCCGGTGCATTATAGTTGGCCGGTACAACTATCCCTATTTCTTTACTTTGTCGGCAAATGTCTTTAATAATTTCTTTATCTAAACCAATGATAGCTGCCATGGTACCTTTCATAATTTCTCCGGCTTTCTGCATACTTTCTGCACGAAGCTTCACCAAATTTAGGCCGGTTTTAAAAGAAAAAGCATTACCAATAGTCAAAGCTGAATATTCTCCTAAGCTATGTCCGGCTATGGCTGTGGGAATAATATTTTTGTGCAATAAAAGTTTACCCAAAATAACACTGATGATATAAATTGCAGGTTGCGTGAACTGGGTCTGTTTTAATTTTTCGTCGGGTCCATTAAAGATTATACTTTTTAGGTCAATTCCCATTATTTCATTAGCAATGTCGAAGTACTTTTTACCTAAATCAGTATCTTGGTATAAATCTGTACCCATACCTACCACTTGAGAACCCTGTCCGGGAAATAAGAAGGCCGTTTTCATATTAATTTCCCCACCTAATTAACATTGAACCCCAAGTAAAACCTGCTCCAAACGATGAAATTAACACCAAATCTCCGTCTTTGATAATTCCTTCGGAGACAGCTTCGTCCATTCCAATCGGAATAGTTCCAGCAGTAGTATTGCCGTATTTATCAATATTGATCAAAACATTGTCATCGGATATTCCACAACGCTTGGCGGTGGCATCAATAATTCTTTTATTGGCTTGATGCGGTATGAACAACTTAACGTCATTACCGGTATAATTATTCTTTTTTAAAATGTCAGAACTAATGTCAGCCATTCCCTTCACAGCAAATTTGAAAACGGTTTTTCCATCTTGGTGAACATAATGCATTTTTTTATTGACTGTGTCAGCGGAAGCGGGGTGCAGACTTCCACCTCCGGGCATAATTAAAGATTCGCCACCTGAACCATCAATTTTTAACATTGAATCTATGATACCATTTTTAGTTGTGGAAGGCTCCAACAATACACCGCCAGCCCCATCCCCGAAAAGTACGCATGTATTTCTATCGGTATAGTCAATTATTGCGCTCATCGTATCAACACCAATGACCATCACTTTTTTATATTTACCGGATTCGATAAATTTTGCTCCGGTTTCTAAAGCATATATAAATCCGGTACAGGCTCCCGATAGGTCAAATCCCCAACAATTTTGCGCATCAATCATATTTTGCACACGAGCAGCAGTCGATGGAAACATTGTATCAGGAGTAACTGTTGCTATAATGATCAAATCTATTTTATCTTTATCGGTTTTTGTTCGTTCCAGTAAAATTTTCGCAACTTTGGTAGCCATATCTGCGGAAGCTTGTCCCTCAGATACTAATCTGCGGGTCTCAATACCAGTTCGGGATTTGATCCAGGCATCGGACGTATCAACAATTTTTTCTAAATCAAAATTAGATAATACTCGTTTCGGTAAATATTTTGCTGTGGCTGTTATTGCAGCTATCATTTATAAGCGTCTAAGTGAGCGGCTAATTCAGTTTTAGTGTACTCGATCAATTTATTATCAATGCTCTTTTTGGCTAATAAAATAGAGTTTAAAAATGATTTTGGACCCGAACTGCCATGACAGACAATCGCAATACCATTCACACCCAAAAGGGGAGTGCCACCATGTTCTTCATAGTCATATTGTTTCTTTATTCTGCTAAATACAGGTTTAATAAGCCAACCGCCAATTTTGTACCTTAAACTGCTCGCAACGCCCGATTTAATTGAATTGTAAAATATATTCAGCCAACCTTCGCCGAACTTTAGAATTGTATTTCCAACAAAACCATCACAGATCAATACATTTGCTTCACTATCAAGAAGATGTCTTCCTTCAACATTTCCATAAAAGTTTGGGAGTTCTTTTTTTAACAAGGCGTTGGCAGTTTTATAAAGTTCATTACCCTTACTAGGCTCTTCGCCAATGTTGATTAATCCGATTTTTGGATTCTTTTGTTTCTCAACATATTCTAAATAATATGATGCCATTATTCCAAACTGTAAAAAATGTTCCGGTTTAGCATCCGGATTAGCGCCCACATCACAAATCACCTTGCCACCCGATTCTGATGGAATGTATGCAGCAAGAGCCGGTCTTTTTACGTTTGGGAGTCGACCAAGTAACAGAGTGGCGGCTGTCATTACTGCTCCGGTATGACCGGCGCTGATAAATCCATCGGCGATGCCGTCTTTAACTAATCGAATACCTTGAACAATTGGAGAGTCCGGACTATTTTTAATTACCTTTGAACCAGAATCATGCATTCCAATAGATTGAGTTGTATGATGAATAGATATTCGATCAGGAATACTGCCTTTAAATTCATTAGTGATTGCATCTTTATCACCAATCAATATGAGATGTAAATCATCAGGAGTGATAGCTAATGCATTTATTGCACCTTGAACTGCAGCATTCGGTGCATTATCGCCACCCATGGCGTCTAAAACAAATTTCATAAATTTATGCTATTCAGCAGCAGAAATTACCGGTCTTCCCCTATAATAACCACAGTTGGGACATGCATGATGCGGCATTTTTGTCTCACCGCATTGTGGACAAGCCATATAAGAAACATGTTTTGATTTATAATGTGTGCGACGTTTACGCCCACGAGCCTTTGATTGTCTTGTTTTTGGTAGTGCCATTTTTTCTCCAAATATCTTTGGCTATTTGCCTTTTAAATTTTTTATTCTATCCACAGATTATCATCAGTTACAATATTGCAGTCACATTTGCCATCATTTAAATTAGTTCCACAATGCGAACAAAGACCTTTACAATCTTCTTTGCAAATATTTTTCATTTGTTCTTCCAAGAAGATTAGTTCGGTGAATAATGATTTTAAATCAATTTCATGATCATCTTGAGAAAAGTAAATAACATCATCAGAGTCATCTTGTAAAAGTTCTTTTTTATCAGTAAGTAAAAATTTAAAATCTGTGGTTTTTAAATTTTGGAAACTAGATAAACAACGGTCACAAGTTTGTTCAAACGGAATTGTTAATAAACCGCTGATGTAAAATCCGCTGGAACTTTTTTCTGCAGTCAATTCACAACGAATCAATTTTTCATAAAAATTCAGTTCGCCCAACCGAAATTGTTTTGTATCGATATCAAATAACTTTTTGGTTATACCTTTATCTAATTCAGTACGATAAAGCTTCATATTTTGGCTGCAAAAGTAAGGATTTAAAAATGTCTAAACAAGCTTAATTAGGAGATATTTACTCCGTCGAGTCTTCCTTGTTTTGATTGTTTCCATCGTTATTATTTTTATCAGATTCTTCTTCAGTGTTATCATCCTCATCGGCGCGCAATAATATATTCTCATCATTTGCTTTTTTCTTTAAAATAGTAAAGATAATCGTCTCACCAACCGACAATATGGAGAGACCATAGGATACAATCGACATCATGAGTATAAAGAGAATAATTGCGATAATAGTTCCGGAAATATATTCAGTGCTGGATAAAACGATTCCTTCTGGTAATGGCAACATAGATTGTTGATTCGCAGCACCATTCATTGAATTTGTGCAACTAAATAATTTGCATGTAACAAACAGTGGATTGACTAATTCAGTAGCCCATCCTATGATATTATACAGTTTTGAACCCATGAGCCAATCTGCACCGAAAATTACATTAATCAATTTATAACCGGCGAACCAGAACCATCTAAATATTGTTATACCAATCGCTAAAATTGGAATTAGGGTCAGATTGTATAATACTAATCGCCATGGCTGCGACCAAGTAGTAGAATAACTTTGAAAAACCGTTCCCATTGTATCTTCTTCCAAAGTCGCTACAATTGCCGGGCTGTATATAAATGATGTAATAAAAACCACTAAGGTATATACAGTGAAAATCGAGCCGAAGAAATATAAAATATAAAGAAAAGCAAATAATAATTCACCGATATATGGAATTTTGCCAATCAATGCAAAAATAATTGCTCCAATGATAAAAAATACTGCTATTAACAATATTGAAATCCAGCTTAGTATAATCGGATACCGATGGTTTTTTACAAAATTGCGTGCATCGGCAACAGAGTAGAAATCATCGCCTTTTAGCTGTTTGTACGTTATTCGAGATACCGCAGTGCAGGCAAAAAATATTGCGATGATCCAAATTAAAATGCCAAATAAATATATTAAATAAGAAATTAATGATATATTCTCAGCACAGAATAAATATGGATATAATCCGTAATTATGTAGTGCCTCCGAAAAAGCTGTCCTGCTAATTAGGAGGGCAACATAGGAGAGTATCCAATAAATTGAAAATCCAAATAAGTTTGCCTTTAAGAACAGCCAAATCTTTTTTCCGCTGAGTGCTAAACGCGGTGAGCGAAAAATGTCTCGTACATCAAAATATAATTTTATTGGTTCCATTTTCTACCTCAAATTTTATTTCTGATACTGTGTAACCCAGGTTGATATTCCCTGGCTATTTGTAATTCTATCAGCCACTAGTAAAGCATCCTCTTTTGTTGCAAATTTGCCAATTCTTATACGATATAGCGTCACATTATCGGGAGTAGTGTATTTAAGAGAATAGGCATCATATCCAGCTCTAATTAGGCGATTTACATGTTGTTGGGCACCTTCCGGGGTTGATTCAGCAGCAACTTGAATAGTGAAATTAGCTTCCGTGAGTTGTTGGGTTTTAACCGAAGTCGGTTTTACTTCAGGTTTTTCAGTAATTTTCGTGTCAACAATTTGTTTATCTGCCTCCATAATCTCAAAATTATCGGCAACTGGTGTTTCTTCCACTGTTTCCTCAACAGTCTCATTCAACCATGCGTCATTGGAGGATGGTTGAATTGTTGCAACTGTAGTTGCTTCAGAAATATCATAATTATAAACTAACGCCCCCAATTTATCATTATATTTCCAAATAGTAACTTGGATGGTGAAATGTCCGGCTACATCAGGACTGAAAATTGCCTGTGACTCATCTTCTGAAAATTGAATATCAGACAACATTAATTCACTACTTTCAGGTAAATCTGTGATTTTCCAAATGTAGTCAAATGTCCCAACTTCATTTGGTACATCGGCTTTTAGAACGAATTGTTGTCCAACAACGCCTGTTTTTGTGGCTTCCTGTTGACATCCTGAAAGAATTAATATAATTATTCCTAAACTTAGTAACCTATTCATAACACTATCCTATTAATTTATTTTTGTGTCTTATACTCCAAATTTGATGCACAATTTTCAAAAAAACAATACCTATTGATTTGCAATTAGTTCAGCTTCAGAAAAGAAAAAATTGATCTCAGTCAATGCATTTTCATTGCTATCAGAACCGTGAACTGCATTTTCCCCAAGACTTGTAGCATACAATTTGCGGATTGTTCCCTTGTCAGCATCAGCAGGGTTTGTGGCACCGATTGTTTTCCGCCATTCCTCAACTGCATTTTCCTTTTCAAGTGCCAATACCCAACAAGAGCTCGAAGACATGAAACTGGTCAACTCCTCATAAAAAGGTTTCCCTTTGTGGATTGCGTAAAATCCTTCAGCTTGCTGTTTGGTCATTCTAGTGAATCGCGCTGCTAAAATTCTAAAACCACTTTTTAGAATATGATCGATAATTTTACCGGAATAACCATTTTTCACGGCATCCGGCTTTATAATTGCGAATGTTCTATTTGTCATCATACCTCTAATTAATTAATTTTTTCATTGTGATACCAATGTCTGCCGGATTATCCACTACAGTGATATTGGCAGCTTTTAATGCAGTCATTTTATCATGAGCGGTTCCTTTTCCGCCCGCAATGATTGCACCGGCATGTCCCATGCGACGCCCCGGAGGTGCAGTTCTACCGGCTATAAAAGCGACTATTGGTTTCGTGAAATTATTATCGATCACCCATTGTGCCGCATCTTCTTCGGCTGTACCGCCGATTTCACCGATTAATACTACGCCATCAGTTTCATCGTCTTTAGCGAAAAGTGCTAAAGCGTCAATAAAATTGGTTCCGTTTATAGGGTCTCCGCCGATGCCGATTGAGGTTGATTGCCCCATTCCGTTATTGCTGATCTGATGAACTGCCTCATAAGTTAATGTTCCCGAGCGGGAGATAATTCCGATCCTGCCTGGTACGTGAATAAATCCCGGCATGATACCGACTTTTGCTTTGCCGGGAGATATTACTCCGGGACAGTTAGGTCCAATAAGTCTGGTATTTTTGTCTTTTAAAAATTGATTTACCATTACCATATCTTTAGTCGGAATACCTTCGGTTATGCAAATCACTAGCTCGAGTCCGGCAGCTGCAGCTTCCATAATCGCATCTGCGGCAAATGCCGGTGGTACAAATATTACAGAAGTATTAGCATTTGTAGCTTTTTTTGCTTCCGCAACCGTATTGAATACAGGTACTTCCAAATGAGTTTGACCGCCTTTCCCGGGTGTCACGCCAGCTACTACATTTGTGCCATATTCAATAATCTGTTTACCGTGAAAAGTTCCTTCTTGGCCGGTAAATCCCTGAATAATTAATTTGGTATTATTATCAACTAAAATGCTCATAATTGAACTCCTTTGGCAGTCTTCACAGCTTTTTCTGCAGCATCAGCAAAACTTTCTGCTACAATAAAGTCTAAGCTTGAATTATTGAGCAATTCTGCTGCCTCTTTAGCATTTGTACCTTCTAGTCTTATTATTACAGGAACTTTTACTTCGACTGTTTCCATAGCGTCTATTACACCTTGTGCAACTCGGTCACCGCGAACAATGCCACCGAATATATTTATCAATATTGATTTTACATTGGGATCAGATAAAATTATTTTGAATCCATTGGCGACTGTCTCTGCATTGGCCACACCGCCGACATCTAAAAAGTTAGCCGGTTCACCACCGTATAATTTAATAATGTCCATTGTAGCCATAGCTAACCCTGCGCCATTAACCATGCACCCAACATTTCCGTCTAATTTGATATAGTTTAAATTATATTTGCTTGCCTCAACCTCAGCCGGATCCTCTTCAGAAATATCTCGTAATTCTTCCAAATCTTTTTGTCGGTATAGGGCATTGTCATCAAAGTTAATTTTTGCATCCAATGCTATAACTTTGTCATCTTTGGTCACAACTAAAGGATTAATCTCAATTAGTGAGCAGTCTTTTTCAACGAATACCTTCCAAAGTGCATTCAAGATTTTGATACCATTTTTTATCTGCGATCCTTCTAATCCAAGAGCAAATACTAAATTTCGTAACTGATAACTTTGCAGACCAACACTCGGGTCGATCCATTCTTTAACGATTTTTTCAGGTGTTTTGGCGGCAACTTTTTCAATTTCCATTCCTCCTTCCGTTGAAACCATAAAAGCATATTTTCTACTTTCTCTATCCAATATGATGCCGGCGTATAATTCATGTTTAATATCAATACCTTGCTCAATTAATAACCGTTGTACTTCCTTTCCTTCCGTACCTGTTTGATGTGTGATTAAGGTCATGCCAAGAATTTCTGAGGCTAATTTTTGTACTTCATCTTTATTATCGGCAAGTTTTACTCCACCACCTTTTCCTCGTCCACCGGCATGAATCTGAGCTTTCACAACAGCAATTTTTGAGTTTAACGTATCGTATGCTTTCAAAGCATCATCTACAGAAAATGCCGGGAATCCATCAGGAACTGCTACACCATATTCCCGAAATATTGCTTTTCCCTGATATTCATGAATTTTCATTCCTAATCCTTCTTAATTACTGTTCCTGATTTTCCATCGATTGCATTCTTAATATTTGGTATTGATGTAATTACAACTTTTTTCCCATGATGTCTTAAAAAATATATTCCTGCTTCAATTTTTGGTTTCATACTTCCTGACTGAAAATGTCCTTCATCTAAATATTTCTGGGCCTGCAGTGCAGAAATAGTACCAATTTTTTCCTGATTTGGTTTATTATAATTGATATAAGCATGATCGATGTCTGTGATAATCCATAGTTCCTCTGCCTTGAGAACGCGCCCAAGCAGAGCCGCCGTGTAATCCTTATCGATTACGGCATCTAAACCTTCTAAATTATTATTATTATCATAGTACACAGGGATTCCACCACCACCTGCTGCTAAAACAATCGTTCCGTGGTCAACTAATTTTTTCATGCTGATACCATGTCGAATATATTGAGGTAGTGGCGATGGTACAACCCTACGCCATTTTCCTGGATTTTGCTCAGCTATCTGCCAATTAAATTTTTTAGCTAACTCACTGATTTTTTCTTTCGAATACCGATGACCAATAAACTTGGATGGATTTTTAATTGCTGGGTCATCTTTGTTAACCACAACTTGTGTTATTATTGTTACTACTTCTCTGTCAACATTTTCTCTTTGCAGGATATTCTGTAGCGACTGTTGAATCATATATCCAATCGTCCCTTGAGTTCCTGCAACGCAAACACCTAAAGGTAATGGTGGTACTTCGGTGTGTGTTAGATCCATCCGCAGCAGTTCATCACCGACTTGTGGGCCGTTGCCATGTGTAATGCATAATTTATATCCCTGCTCGATAAAATGCATAATTGGAGCAAGACTCTCGCGAGTTTTAGCAAATTGTTGAGTGATAGTACCAGCTTCGCCTTGGGGGGAAAGTGCATTCCCCCC
>RRYU01016706.1_pt1 | contig 28541 bp, 24 predicted proteins | sample 2162651 | NCBI WGS metagenome assembly RRYU01 (sample SAMN10267283, study PRJNA491782) | microbial mat metagenome | isolation source: biomat in the production well | place: Japan: Minami-Kanto gas field, natural gas well KTG3 | collected 2017-06 | reverse complement strand
TTTTTTGGGTCCAAAGCGAATTCCGGAACATTCGAAACCCGTCGGTTGCGCTGACGATAGGAAGCACAACATCCGCCGACGGTTCTTTCGTCACTGGATCCCCTCTCGGTCGAGCTGCTTCTTCAACACCTCGATCTGGACATCCAGATCCATCAGATCCGTCTTAAGCAACCGCTGGTGCTGCTCTTCGAAGACCTGCTCGACCGTCACCAGGACATTACGAAAATTCTGCTCCAACTCGCTCGAATCCGCCAGGCGGTGGGTCTTGGCGTAACCGTCGGCGACCTGCTGGACACCGTCCAGATAGACGCTCAAAAACTTGCGCGCTCTGAACAGATCGGTCGGGCGATCCCCGATCTGATTGAGGATGGACCGACCTTGCGCGCCGATTCGTCCCAAACGCAGCTTCAACTCGGGGTTCGATATGTTCCTCGCGGCGCGGTCCAGGTCGAGCAGCTTGTGCTCGGCCTCGGCTAAGGCAGCTGCGACCTTTCGGGCGCGGTCATCGTTGGTCGCGAAGGCCCTCGGACGTCCCAGCGGCTCGAACCCATAGACCAGATGGAAACCGAGCATCGCGACCGCGGCATACGCGAGGCTCAGCCCAACACCCTGACCGACCGAGACCCAGGCCGCAAGACCCGTCGCCAATCCTGTGAGCAGCCCGCCGATCGTCTTCAAGGGGATCCGCTGCAGGCGTGTGAAGCGAAGGATCTGCTGCGCGTGCTCTGCCCGCAATCCCCGGCGCGTCAGGTCGGCCGCGGCCATGAAGAGCCCGAAGAGCAGCCCATCGGCGAGGACGACATCCAACCGGCCTGACCCGAGCCCGATCAGCGCTCCCATGAGCAGTGGCATCGGGAGCAGGAACAGGAGCGTCCCTTTCGCGCGCGGCCTATGCGCCCGACGCGGCCCGGACGGATCGGCGTCACGGCCTGGTCTGATACCCAGGATCAGCTCGCCGAGTCCGAGTGTCCGCCGTTGCTCGGGAGGTGTGCCCATGGGATCGCCCATCAGAGCGCGATCATCGCCTGGCAAGACACCAGGCCCACACTGAATGTGAGCAAGACGATGCCGAGCAGACGGACCCCGAAGGGTGGCCGCATTGGTCGTGCTGGTTCGGTTCTCTGAGGCTCGGGCATGTCGGGACCTGTTCGAGATGTGTCGGTGGCCTTCCGGCGGTCGATGGATTCATCACGGGAGAGCGGGGGAGATGACTTGAGACGTCTGATCCCGCCTGGCCTCTGGGCCCCACGCCCTCACCCTGTATTGCGCATCCCAGCCGCAATCGCATTGATGGAGCGCAGGAGTGGGTCGAGCCATTCCTCGCGCTTCTCTTCGTCCTGCTCGGAGCGATAGCGTTCCAGCAAGGCGACCTGGATGTGGTTCAAGGGGTCCAGGTAGATATTGCGACGCGCGAGCGAGTGCTGGAGATCAGGGGTCTCTTCCATCAGACCGCGCAGGCCAGCGACGTTCATGACCTGCGTCAGAGTCCGCCCATACTCCGCCTCGATGATGCCGTAAATCGCTCCGGCCCTTTCCTGGTTCTCGGCCAGACGCGAATAGGCTCGCGCGATGTGCATCTCAGCCTTGAAGAGCGACATCTGGGTGTTGGACAAGAGCGCACGGAAATAAGGCCACTCCTGATACATCTTCTGAAGCTTGGCCAGACGCGCCAGATCGTTTTCCCGATAGCGCTCGATGGCATAACCGATACCGAACCAGGCCGGCAGGGTCTGACGCGACTGGGCCCAGCCGAAGACCCAGGGTATGGCGCGGATGGAGCTCAAGGAGCGGTCGGTCTTTTTGCGGTACGACGGGCGCGAGCCGATATTCAACAAGGCGATGCCGTCGAGCGGCGTGCACTCGTAGAAGTAATCGAGAAAACCTTCGGTCTGCTGCGTGAGTCGACGATAAGCCTCTTCACCATAGCGGGCAAGCTCGTCCATGATCCCGAGATAGTCCTTGCGATCCTCCGCTGGTGGCTCGATCAGACAACGGCTGGCCTTGATGAGACCGCTGATCCCCAGGGTCAGCTCATAGCGGGCGGTCTCCGGATTGGCATAGCGGTAGGACAGGACCTCGCCCTGCTCCGTGAGCTTGATTTGACCATGCACCGTGTCGGTGGGTTGGGCGAGGATGGCCTCGTGGGTCGGTCCACCTCCGCGCCCGACCGTCCCGCCGCGTCCGTGGAACAGCCGACAGGACACGCCATGGTCATCGGCAAGCTGGATCACGCGCCGCTGTGCCTCATAGAGACGCCAGCTCGAGGCCAGGATGCCGCCGTCCTTACAGGAATCCGAGTACCCAAGCATCACCTCTTGCTGATTGCCCGATGCCTTCAGCAGCGCGCTGTAGGTCGGATCCCGGAACAAGCGGCCCATGACCTCGCCGATCCGGTTCAGGTCGTCGATCGTCTCGAACAGCGGCGAGATCTGGATCCTGCAGAACCAGCCCTGGCGATCCTTTCCGGCCAGTCCGGCGAGTCGCGCGAGCAACATGACCTCCATGACATGGCTGGCAGCGTGTGTCATCGAGATGACATATTGGCCGAAGAGATTGTCGCTGATCTCGGCGCGCATCCGCGCCATGACCTCGAAGACCTCGATCGTCTCACGGGTCTCCGGGGTCAGAGTCGCCTTGTCGATCACGAAGGGGTGCGGGTGGCCGATCGCCTCCGCCAGGGCCATCAGGCGCTGCTCCTCGTCGAAGGCCTGATAAAAGGGAGCACCGGCCTGCCGCGCGAAGAGCTCTGTGATGGCGTCGGTATGCCGGGACGATTCCTGGCGGATGTCCAGATGCACGAGATGGAAGCCGAAGGTCTCGGCGAGCCGGATCAGATCCTGCAGCGGACCGGCGGCGGCGTTGGCATCGCCATGATGATGCAGCGAGTCACGAATGAGATAGAGATCGGCGAGAAAATCACGCTCGCTCCCGTAGCCCTCGGGTTGGGCCAGGTCGTGCCGACCCGCCATGCGGGCACGGATGCGGCGCAGATTCGCGCTTAGGCGATGATCGACCATGGCCAGCTTGCGCCGATAAGGTTCGTAGACATAGCGGCGAAGGCTCTGGCCCATGGTGAACACCCAGTAGTCCTCGTCGGCGTCCAGGCTGTCCATGAAGGCGGGCGAGGGCTGACAGATGGAGCTGGAATGACTCAGCATGCGCAGCAGCTTGTCGATCCGATCGAGATAGAGCTCCAGCACCAGCTCGCCGTGCATTCGAACCGCCAACTCGGTTGTCTCCGGCTTGACGAAGGGGTTGCCGTCACGGTCCCCGCCGATCCATGAGCCGAAACGGATGAAGCTCGGGACCTTCACCCCGCACTGCGAGCCATAGACCCGGCGCACGGCCTTTTCCAGGAAACGATAGACCTGCGGCACGGCCTCGAAGAGCGACTCATGGAAGAAATAGAGCCCCTGACGGACCTCGTCGGTCACCTGCGGCTTGTGGATCCGAACCTCGTCGGTCTTCCAGAGGATCTGGATCTGGGTGAGGATTTCCTGAAGACGGTCCTCGAGCTCCTCGTCGTTGAGCTTCCGACGATGCAGGTCCTGGCCGACCAGAAAGATCCGCCTGAAGGTTTCCAGGATGGTTCGCCGCTTGGCCTCGGTGGGATGCGCGGTAAAGACCGGCAGATAGATCAGATGCTCCAGCAGGCTCTGGAAATTCTCCGGGCTGACCCCGTCGGCCTTGAATTGACGGGCCATGTCGTCGAACGACCCGACCCAGAGTCGTTCGCCGGCCGAGATCAGGTCCATGCGCGCGAGAAAGGCATTCAACTCCTCGGCGGTGTTGACCAACCCGAAATAGATGTTGAAGGCGCGGATGACCTCGGAGAGGGTCTGTGCATCCAGACCCTTGATCCGTTTCATGAGCTTCTCGCGTAGCTTGGGATCATCCCGCTCCCGAAGCCTCATGAACCCCTCGCGCAGGCGCTCGACGACGACTAAGACACGCTTGCGGCTATGCTCGCGCAGCACCTCGCCGAGCAGTGCGGTGAAGAGTTGGACGTCGCGTTCCAACCCCGCGTCTTCGGAGATTTCATTCATCGGACAAGACTCGTTTGCCGGTGAGCACCGACAAAGGGACATGGTGCGCAGGATACTACCGCGCGCGGCTCCGATGACAAAAGCCGCGCAGTCCATCAGGCACGCGGATTGATGCCCTCGAGATCAAATCGGGCACGACGGCTTCAGTCGACCTCGGCCCGACGAGGATCACCCCGGATGAGGGGTTGTCTCGAGCACGCGAAGACAATGCACGCTGAAGAGTGCCTCGGGATCGGTCCAGACCTGCTCGGCGACGAAGCCGGCATTTTCCGCGAGGCGATGGAAGGCATCGATCCCGTACTTGTACGAATTCTCCGTGTGGATGGTCTCGCCGACTCGGAATGCAAAGACCTCGCCGGCCACCCGGACCCGCTGCTCGACCCGACTCACCAGGTGCATCTCCACGCGGCTCTCGGCCAGGTTGAAGAAGGCTCGATGCGCGAAGGCGTCCAGATCGAAGTCGCCCTCCAGCTCACGGTTGATCCGAGTCAGCAGATTGAGGTTGAAGGCCGCGGTCACGCCTTGGGCGTCGTCGTAGGCGGCGTTCAAGATCGCGGGGTCCTTCGGTAGATCGACACCGATCAAGAGCCGACCGCCCGGCCCGAGCAGACCCGCGACACGACCCAGTAGCTGACGCGCGTCCACGGGATCGAAATTACCGATGCTCGATCCCGGGAAAAAGGCAGCGAGATCCGTCCACTCCGGTTCCAGCGGAAGCTTGAAGGGCGCCGAATAATCGGCGCAGGCGGCGCGGATGGCGAGTGCGGGAAACCGCTCGGCCAACGCGTGGGCAGACTCCAGCAGGTGCTCCTTGGAGATGTCCACCGGCAGATACACACTGGGCTGCAGCGCCGCCAGCAAGGTCTGGATCTTGAGACTGCTGCCGCTTCCGAGCTCGATCAGGACATTGTCTCGACCAAGCCGGTCGGCCATCTCGGAGCCGTGGTCGCGGAGGATACCGATCTCGGTGCGTGTCGGATAATACTCGGGCAGCTCTGTGATGGCGTCAAACAACCGAGAGCCACGCTGGTCATAAAAAAGCTTCGGGGACAGACGCTTGACGGAGCGACCCAGCCCCTCCAACACCTCTGCACGAACATCGGCAGGTGTCGGACGGTAGTCGAAGAAACGGATCGAGCCGGGGGCCTGCAGCGAGCGGGCGCCGCTCCCCTGCCCCTGGTCGGTGATGGCATCCGGGTAGCTCTCGAGGTCGTTGCGTTTCAGGGCGCCGTACTGTGTCATCGTGTCGTCTCCGCGAGTCGAAAACCCTTGAACTGCCAGCGCTCTTGGGGGTAGAAGAAATTTCGATAAGAGGCCCGGAGATGATCCCGTGAGCTGGCGCACGAGCCACCGCGCAGGACCATCTGATTGCACATGAACTTGCCGTTGTATTCACCGAGCGCCCCGGCGGGTGCCCGATAGCCCGGATAAGGCAGATAGGCCGAGGCCGTCCATTCCCAGACATCGCCGAAGAGCTGGGCGAGCCCGCCCCCTTGATCGGCATCACCGCGAGCCGTGGGGCGCGGATGGAGATAATCGTCCTCGACGAAGTTGCCCTGGATCGCCGGCGACCGGTCGCCGGCCTGCAGGCAGACTTGGGCCGCATGCTCCCACTCGGCCTCCGTCGGCAAGCGTTTGCCGGCCCAGGTGGCGAAGGCGTCGGCCTCGAAGTAGCTGACGTGGCACACGGGCTCGGCGGGGTTGAGCGGACGCATCCCGCCGAGGGTCATGACCTGCCAGTCCCCATCGATCTGCTCCCAGTAGAGCGGCGACTGCCAGCCGCCCTGCTGCACCGTCGCCCAGCCATCCGCGAGCCACAGGGCCGGATCCCTGTACCCCCCGTCCGCGACGAACTGCAGGAACTCGCCGTTGGTCACGGGTCGATCCGCCAGCCCATAGGGTGCGAGAAAGGTCCGGTGGCGGGGACCCTCGTTGTCGTAGGCAAAGCCTTGCGAGGGTGCGCCGATCTCGATCAAACCGCCATCGAAGGGGACCCAGTGTTGCGGATCGGGTTCGCGGACAGCGGCCTGCTGAAGGTCCTCGCGATAGGCGGGCCGAAGGGGGTTGTGGGCAAAGTTGCGTTTGATGTCCGTGACCAGGAGCTCCTGGTGCTGCTGCTCGTGGTGCAGGCCGATGCGCAGCCGCTGCTCGACCAGGGGCCAATCGGACGAGCTGCAGCCGTCGATCAGACGACCCATTGCCTCATCGACATGGTGCCGATATCGATAGACCTCGGCGACAGTTGGACGAGACAATAATCCACGTTCCGGGCGAGGCCAGAACCCCGTCCCGGTTTGCTCGTAATAGCTGTTGAAGAGATATTCGAAACGGGGATGGAAGACATGGTAGCCAGGCAGGAAGGGCCGTAATAGAAAGGTCTCGTAGAACCAGGAGACGTGGGCCAGATGCCATTTCGGCGGGCTGGTCTCGATCCGGGTCTGCAAAACATAGTCTTCGATGGCGAGCGGCTTACTGAGCTGCTCGGTGAAGGCACGTATGCGACGGAAGTCACCCCACAGGTCCGCTCGCACGGCATCTTCCTGGTTGGCGCTTGCTGGTTGAACGGGCATGTGGGTCTCGCTCTCGGTAGTTGACGGATCCGTGCAACCGAATCGACCAGGCGCCCCGGCCCGAGCGGCCGGAAACGAAGCATGACGTGTCGCCGCTCGATCTGCGGCAACTCCCCAAAAGACCCCAAGCGATCGGTTCAGACGCGCCGGTCGTCGTTGCTCGATTGCCGGCTTGACCGGAATGGTGCGTCCACGCGAGCGGATTTCCAGCACAACGCCAGGATTTTGCAGACTGATGGTGTGCCCGTCTAGGGAAGCGCGAGGGACACCCCATGTAGCGAAGAGACGAAGCACTCGATCAACCGCATCGCCATGGCCCAAATGCGGGTTCAGGCGTTGGAGCAACCGATGACCCGCAATCCCTTCTTCCCCAAATTTTCCGACCTGCCAGCCGAGATTCCGATCTTTCCGTTGCCGGGGGCGGTCGTGATGCCGGGGGTCCAACTGCCGCTGAACATCTTTGAGCCTCGATACCTCAACATGGTTTTTGACGCGCTCGCATCGGATCACCTGATCGGGATGATCCAACCGACCAGCGAGACCATGATGGATGAGGTTCCCGAGGTCCACCGGATCGGCTGCGCGGGTCGGATCACATCCTACAGCGAGACCATCGACGGCCGGGTCGTCTTGGTCCTCACCGGGGTCTGCCGTTTCCAGGTGATCAGCGAGGTCGCTGAGGAACGCGGCTACCGCCGAGTCCGTGCAGACTGGGACCGGTTCGCGATCGACTACCAGGACGCCGACTCCCCGATCGCCGATCGCAAGGGCTTCTTGGGTTCTTTAAAGGCATACTGCGCGCTTCGCGGAGTCGAAGTGCCTTGGGATGACGTCGAGCAGATGGCGGACCTGGATCTCACCAATCTCCTCTGCGCCCACCTGCCCCTGAGCCCGGAGGATAAGCAAGCCCTGATCGAGACGCTCCCGACTGGGGATCGCGCCTCGCTGATGCGGGGCCTCTTGGACATGGCCGCAGCGGCAAGTATCGATACTGCCGAGCACCGCCACTGACGCCATTTCTGTCGAAACATGCGGCCTTTGGTCGTGTGATTGATCTCGCCCTTTCCCGAGAGGCATCGTGAAGACCCGGTTTTGGACGCTCTTCTCGGTCGTGATTCGATATGAGTCGATACATCCGATCGGTTGTGATCTCGCGCAGAGGCGCGGGTCGCGCCGGTAGACGGGCTTGAAAAATCCTCATACGGGCTCAAGTCCGATGGTTAGTGAGGAGCTGATGTTTTGCCACTCCTGGCAGAAATCAGCGCGTACACATCCATGTCTCGGGGGAAACGTTGATTCGAACATCGTCTCCCTACACTCGCGATAACCCAAGAAGGATAGATCCCCATGGCAGTTACATTGACCGAAGCCGCGGCGAGTCATGTCGCGGGCATGCTCACCAAGCGCGGACGTGGATTCGGTCTGCGCGTCGGAACTCGCAAGAGTGGCTGCACTGGCTTCGCTTACGACGTGGATTACGCCGACCAGCTTGAGCCGACCGACCAGGTCTTCGAGAGCCACGGCGTCAAGGTCGTCGTCGACGAAGACAGCCTGCAGCGCATCGACGGTATGGAGATCGACTTCGTGCGGTCCAGCTTGCTCAATCAGGGCTTCGAGTTCCGCAATCCCAAGGTCAAGGACACCTGCGGCTGCGGCGAATCCTTCAGCGTCTGATCGGACGAGCCGAAGGCCATGCTGAACGAGGAGATGACCGAGATCATCGAGAACTTCGAGTTACTCGGTGATTGGGATGAACGATATCAGTACCTGGTGGAGATCGGCGAGCGGTTGGCGCCGATGCCGCCCGAGGAGAGAAACGAAACCAATCGCGTCATCGAATGCATGAGTCTGGTGCATGTTGCACCCCATCCACTCCCGGATCGGCCCGGGCACATTTCCTTCCGAGGCGACTGCGATACGGCCATCATCAAAGGTGTGGTCGCACTACTCGTCGGCCTCTTCTCCGGGAAGCGACCGGAGGAGATCGAGGCACTGGACGTAGAGGCCATGTTCAAGGCCCTTCGTCTGCAGGAGCACTTGAGCCCTAACCGACACGTCGGCGTCTACGCGATCGTCAACAAGATGAAGGCCCAAGCGAGGTCGGCGGTCTGCTAGAATCTCGACGTCCGACGATCACCTCTCGAGACGCGGTTTGGAATGACCGTCGATTCGGCCGACACCATCGGTTTCGCCGCGACCTCAGCCCGTCGCCCCTCCGCGATGGTGAGAGACCCGCAAGACCTCAGCCACGACCCTTACCCCGGTTCGTATGTCTTACGTCATACGGCCAAGCAACGCCTCCCGCCGAGCGTCGGTGGACCGCGATCGCGTCGGGCGGAATTGAACTCCGGGGTTCAGCCGGTGCCTGACGGCACGTTGGACCCTTCGAACAACACTCGTCTCGCGAACCGGATCTGCGTCATGTCTTCGTCGCGCTCGATCAACTCGACACTCGCGGTCATCCCGCTCGTCATCTCCGCAATCCTCTGGACACCAAACCAGGCTCTGGCGGTGGGCGTCATCGTGTCGGAGGCCAGGCCGATGCCTTTGGCCGAGCGGGTCGAGGCGCTCGGGACACTCAAGGCCAACGAGTCCGTCAACATCTCGTCGAACGTCTCCGAAACCATCTCGGTCATCCACTTCGACGATGGTCAGCGTGTGCGTGAGGGCGACATTCTGGTCGAGCTGACCAGCGCCGAGCAGCATGCGCAGCTCGACGAGGCACAGGTGCGGGTCGGCGAGGCCGAACGCCAGTATCAGCGCGTCAAGGCACTGGTTGCCCAACGGGCGGCGTCGGAGTCGCTCCTCGACGAGCGAAAGCGCGATCTCGACACCGCACGCGCCGTATTGGTCGCCATCGAGTCGCGTCTGTCCGACCGGCTCATCAAGGCTCCGTTCGACGGCGTGCTGGGGTTGCGCAACGTCAGCCGCGGCGCCCTGGTCGAGCCTGGCGATACCATCACGACACTTGATGACGACCGTTTGATGAAACTGGATTTCACAGTCCCGAGCATCTACATGACGGCGCTTGAGCCGGGACTCCGGATCGAGGCGCGCACCCGTGCCTACGGGGATCGTGTGTTCGAGGGCGTCGTTCGCGGCATCGACAGTCGTGTCGACCCGGTCACAAGGTCGATTCAGGTGCGCGCCCTCATCCCGAATCCGGAGCGGACCCTCAAGCCCGGACTGCTGATGCAGGTCGAGCTTTTGGTGGATCCGCGGGATGGCCTGGTCATCCCCGAGGCCGCGATCCTTCATCAGGGCGAGGATCACTTCGTGATGGTCGTGGTGGATGGCGAGGAGGGACTCACGGCGGAACGTCGCCAGATCCGCGTCGGCACACGCAAGCCCGGCTTGATCGAGGTTCGCGAGGGACTCGCGGAGGGCGATCGCGTGATCGCGCACGGCAACGTGAAGGTTCGGCCAGGCCAGTCAGTCGAGATCCTGGCCACGGATGACGGGCAGCTCGACCTCAAGGCGTTGACGGGGGCGGGCCAGACCCCATGATCCTTTCGGACATCTCGGTCACCCGCCCGGTCCTCGCGACGGTCTTATCGCTCCTCCTGGTCGCCTTCGGGCTGGTCGCCTTCGACCGGCTGCCGCTGCGCGAGTATCCGGACATCGACGCGCCTGTGGTTTCGATCGAGACCATCTATCCCGGGGCGGCCGCCAACATCGTCGAGACGCGCATCACCCAGCCGATCGAGGACCGGATCGCCGGTGTGGAGGGCATCCGCACGGTCCAGTCCGTCAGCGAGGACGGGCGCTCCGCCATCACGGTCGAGTTCAATATCGACCGCGACATCGACGGCGCGGCCAACGACATCCGCGACCGGGTCTCGGCGGTACTCGACCAGCTCCCGGCCGAGGCCGATCCACCCAATATCCGCAAGGTCGACAGTAACGAAGACGTCATCATGTGGCTGAATCTGGTCAGCGACACCATGACCGTCCCCGAGCTCACCGACTATGCCCGACGTTACCTGGTCGATCGCTTCTCGGTGCTCGACGGTGTGGCACGGATCCAGGTCGGCGGCAGCCAGGTCTATGCGATGCGCGTCTGGCTCGACCGCAACGAGCTGGCCGCACGTGGACTGACCGTCGCGGATGTCGAGGCCGCGCTCCGTGCCGAGAATCTGGAGCTGCCCGCCGGCGGCATCGAATCGGTCGATCGCCAGTTCAGCGTTCGCATGAATCGCACCTTCAACGACGCGGACGACTTCGGCCGCCTGGTGCTCGCGAGGGGCACGGACGGGCATCTGGTGCGTCTCGGCGACGTGGCCCGGGTCGAGCGGGGCACCGAGGAGAACCGGACCTTCTTCCGGGGCAACGGCGTGCCCATGGTCGGAATCGGCGTGGTCAAGCAATCGACCGCAAACACGGTGGCCGTGGCGGACGCCGCCAAGGCGGAGGCCGCGCGGATCAACCCGACCCTGCCCGAAGGTATGGCGATCAAGCAAAGCTTCGACTCCTCGGTCTTCGTCAAGGACGCCATCAAGGAGGTCTACAAGACCCTCGCCATCGCCATCGGGCTCGTGATCTTGGTGATCTTCCTCTTCCTTGGAAGCGTTCGGGCCATGCTGGTCCCGGCGGTGACTGTTCCGGTGTCCCTGGTCGCAACCTTCTCGGTCCTGCTCGCGCTCGGATTCTCGATCAACATCCTGACCCTGTTGGCGTTGGTCCTGGCCATCGGACTCGTCGTCGACGATGCCATCGTGGTGCTCGAGAACGTGCACCGCCGGATGGAGCAGTATGGCGAGACGCGCCTCGTCGCCGCCTATCGGGGCACACGTCAGGTCGGGTTCGCCGTCGTTGCGACGACGCTCGTCCTCATCTCGGTCTTCGTGCCCATCGCATTCCTGCAGGGCGATGTCGGGCGCCTCTTTGCCGAGTTCGCGCTCACCATGGCCGCTGCGGTGGCCTTCTCGTCCTTCGTCGCCCTGTCGCTGTCGTCGATGCTCGCATCCCAGATCCTGCCCCAGGCGCATCGTCGCGCGTCCTTGACCCATGGCGTGGACTGGGTCTTCCAATGGGTGCGGCGCGGCTATGGGGCCGTCCTGAGATTCCTGTTGCGCCAGCGCTGGATCGCGGTCGTCGCCTTCTTCGGGACCATCGGCATCGCAGCCTGGCTGCTCAACGAGATTCCGAAGGAATACGCCCCCAGGGAGGATCGGGGAGCCTTCTTCGTGCTGATCAACGGCCCCGAGGGTGCCTCCTATCAATACATGAGCGGCTATATGGACGAGATCGAGCGGCGACTCATGCCCTACACCGAATCCGGCGAGGCGATTCGGCTGCTGGTGCGCGCGCCTCGAGGATTCTCTAGCACCGCGCTCTACAACACAGGTATGGCGGTGATCGTCCTGAACGACTTCGGGCAGCGCCGCTCCGGCTGGGTGATCATGGACGAGATCCGCGCAAAACTGGCCGATCTGCCTGGTGTGACCGCCTTTCCGGTCATGCGCCAGGGCTTCGGGGCGCGGATCCAGAAGCCCGTCCAGTTCGTGATCGGCGGAGGCACCTACGAAGAGTTGGCCGAGTGGCGCGACATCCTGCTCGAGGCGATCGAGAAGGACAATCCCGGTCTGGTCGGTATCGACTGGGACTACAAGGAGACCAAACCCCAGCTCAAGGTCGAGATCGACTACGATCGAGCGGCCGATCTCGGGGTCACGGTCGGCAACATCGGGCGCACACTCGAGACCATGCTCGGCTCACGCAAGGTGACGACGTATCTGGACGCGGGCGAGGAATACGACGTCATCCTGGAAGGCGAACGAGACGAGCAACGCACGCCGGGAAGTCTCGAGAACCTCTATGTCCGATCCGATCGTAGTGGCGAGCTGATCCCGCTCTCCAACCTGGTCAGCGTCATCGAGTCGGCCGACTCACAGAGCCTCAACCGATTCAACCGACTACGTGCCATCACCATCGAGGCCAACCTCGACTCCGGGCTCGCCCTCGGCGATGCGCTGAGCTACCTGGAGGCCAAGGTCGCCGAGCACCTCCCGGACCAGGTCCAAATCGACTACAAGGGACAGAGTCGCGACTTCCGATCCAGCAATCAGGACATCCTGTTCGTCTTCATCCTGGGTCTGCTGGTGGTCTTCCTGGTCCTCGCAGCCCAGTTCGAGAGCTGGGTCCACCCGCTTGTCATCATGCTGACCGTGCCGCTGGCCATGGCCGGCGCACTCCTCGCCCTCTGGGCGACCGGGCAGACGCTCAACATCTACAGCCAGATCGGACTCATCATGCTGGTCGGACTCGCCGCCAAGAACGGCATCCTGATCGTCGAGTTCGCCAACCAATTGCGCGATCAGGGCAAAGAGTTTCGGGAAGCACTCCTCGAGGCGGCCGACGTGCGGCTGCGGCCCATCGTCATGACGGGCATCACGACGGCCGCCGGCTCACTCCCGCTGCTGCTCTCCAGCGGCGCCGGCTCGGAGACCCGGACCGTCATCGGCACCGTAATCCTGGCCGGCGTCCTGGCCGCAACCCTTTTCACGATCTTCATCGTCCCGGTCGCCTACGACCTCCTCGCCCGCCACACCGGATCACCCGGTGATGTCAAACGGCGATTGGAGCGCGAGATGAGTGCGTCTTGACGCACGCCGAATCGGAACCGGCTGGTCGACTGCTGCCCGCGAGCACGTCGCAAGGGGGGGTTGAACGGCCACTCGAGACCGGTCAGTCACGGGCCCGGATCAAGGCCCGGACCGGTCCGAAACTGCGCCTGTGCTCCGTGCATGGCCCGAGTGCGCGCAGGGCCTCGAGATGGACTTTGGTGGGATACCCTTTATGGCCGGCGAAGCCGTAGCCGGGAAACTCAAGGTCCAATCCACACATCAGACGGTCGCGCGCGACCTTGGCGAGGATCGATGCGGCACTGATCGCAGCGATGGACCCATCGCCGCCGACAACGGCTTGTGCCTCGCACCCCACATCCGGGCAACGATTGCCATCGATCAGTACCCGCGTGGGTCGCAAGGCCAAAGCCGCGACAGCACGCTGCATCGCGAGGAGCGATGCGTGCAGGATATTGATCCGGTCGATCTCCTCCGCGCTCGCCCAAGCGATCGCCCAGTCCAGCGAGCGATCTCGGATCTCCAAATCCAGGGCTTGACGACGGGCAGACGTCAGTGCCTTCGAATCGGCAAGACCCAGGATCGGACGGCAGGGATCCAGGATCACGGCGGCGGCACTCACGGGACCGGCCAACGGCCCCCTCCCCGCCTCATCCACCCCTGCCACCAAAAGGATCGTCTCGCCCATGTCACACCGGGTATCGGATGAAGACCGGCGCTCTGCGGGCAGCCTCATGCGATCAGACGCGGTTTACGACCGATCAACTCCAGCACCGCCTCGGCCGCGCTTGCTGCGGCATCCTTTCGGAGCTCGAGATGGATGCGCCGGTACTCGGCCTGAATCTCGGCGACCCCTTCAGGGTCATCGAGAAACGCCAGCACGGCTGGCGCCAGCAAATCGGCACGACAGCGGTCTTGGATGAGCTCGGGTGCCAGCGCCGGTCCAGCCAGGAGATTCGCCATCGCGATATAAGGCACCTTGACCAGTCCGAGCTGCTTGACCAGATGATACGAGATCGGATGAACCCGATAGCCCACAACCATGGGGCGCTTCGACAGAAGGGTCTCCAATGTCGCCGTACCCGAGGCGGTGAGCACGACATCAGCGGCGGCGATGACCTCGCGGCTCCGTCCGTCGACCAGTGTGATCGGGAGATCAGGCGCGACACGAGCCAGCTCACGGCTAAACCGCTCACGCACACCGGCGTTGACCAAAGGGACGGCAAATCGCAGGCCCGGTCGCAGGGCCAGAGACCGAACAGCGGTCTCGATGAAGGGCTCGGATAGCCGCTCGACCTCACCCATCCGGCTGCCCGGCAACAGGGCAACGACAGGTCCGACCTCAGGGAGGCCGAGGGCACGCCTTGCGACGAGCCGATCGATCTCGACCGGGATCTCATCGGCAAGCGGATGACCGACATAGCGCGCCGGGACTCCGTGCTGACGGAGAAATGCCTCCTCGAATGGAAACACGCTCAGCATGAGATCGACGGCACGTCGGATCGACTTCACGCGACCCGGACGCCAGGCCCAAACGGTAGGGCTGACCATATGAACGGTTCGTATACCGGACTCACGAAGACGCCGTTCGATCCCCAGATTGAAGTCGGGGGCATCCACGCCGATGAAGACGTCCGGGGGATCATGGAGGAAATGACGCACCAGCTCACGTCTGAGCCCGAGCAGCTCGCGAAGCTGGGACAGCACCTCCATGAGTCCCATGACGGACAGACGCTCCATGGCGAAGAGGGTCTCGCAACCCTCTTCCAGCATCCGCGGCCCGGCCACGCCCACGAAGCGCACATCCGGGACGCGGGCACGAATCTCGCGCGCCAGAGAGGCACCCAGGATGTCTCCGGATGCCTCGTTTGCGACGATGCCGATCCGCAACATCAGCGCACGATGCTTCGACTGCTGTCCGCGATGAAGTCCGCCAGGGCTCGGATCTCCGGAACCTCTTCGGCCATCTGATAAAGCTCCGCGATGGCCTCGGCCAGCTTCAGATTACCCATGTAAAGGGTGCGATAAGCACGCTTTACGACTTGGATGCTCGTTTCCGCGAAACCGCGACGCCGCAGACCCTCCGCGTTGATGCCGCGCGGCTCGGCCGGGTGTCCGCCGACGGTCACATAGGGCGGGACGTCCTTGCTCAGGACCGATCCCATCGCACAGAAGCCGTGAGCGCCGATTCGACAGAACTGGTGGACGATGGTGAAGCCGCCGAGGATCGCCCAATCCTGGATCTCGACATGCCCACCGAGAGACGCCGCGTTGGCCATGATCACGTGATCGCCGATACGGCAGTCATGTGCGACGTGAACGTAGGCCATGAGGAGATTGTCGTTCCCGATCCGCGTCACACCCTGGTCCTGAATGGTGCCGCGATTGAGGGTGGCGAACTCGCGGATCTGATTGCGATCGCCGATCTCGAGTCGGGTCGACTCGCCGCCGTATTTCTTGTCCTGCGGATCCTCTCCTATGGAGGCGAACTGAAAGATCCGGTTGTCCCGTCCGATGCGGGTCATGCCCTTGATGACCGCATGCGGGCCCACGAGGGTCCCTGCGTCGATCTCCACGCCGGGACCGATCACCGCAAAGGGACCAACCTCGACACGGGTGTCCAACTGCGCCCCCGGATCGACGACGGCAGTTGGGTGGATCAAGTGGAGAAGTCCCGGGCCGTGCACATGATCTCGGCACTCGCGACCAACCGATCGTCGACGCGCGCCTCGCCATCGAACTTCCAGATCCCGCGACGCACCGGGCCGAGCTTGACATCGAGGATCAATTGATCACCCGGCTCGACGGGGCGCTTGAAGCGGGCCTTGTCGATACCGACGAAATAATACAGCTTATTGCCAACCTCATCCGGGCGGGAGGCCATGGCGAGAAGACCCGTGGCCTGTGCCATCGCCTCGATGATCAAAACGCCGGGCATGACCGGACGAACGGGAAAATGACCCATGAAAAAGGGCTCGTTATAGGAGACGTTCTTCAAGGCAGTGAGATACTCGTTGATCTTGTAGTCGATGACCTTGTCGATCAGGAGAAAGGGATAACGGTGCGGCAAAAGACTCAGCACCTTGTGGATGTCCATCGTGCTCACGACGTCCTCCGGGCAAGCGACACGCGGATCAGCATGTGTCGGCGTAGGATGCGACCCCTCCATATTAAGTACCCTCTCGCCCTGTTGTTTCATTGATCTCATGGATACGTGCTTCGAGCTGTTTGACGCGACGGGCCAGCTCATCCAGGTGCCTGAAACGCGCCACGTTGCGTCGCCACTCTCCGCTCGGCATGGCCGGAATCCCGCTGCTGTATGAGCCGGGCTCGGTCACCGATCGAGTCACCATCGCCATGCCCGTGAAATGCACCCGATCGCCGATCTCCAGATGTCCGGCCATCCCGACTGCACCCGCGATGGTGCAATTGCGCCCGATCCGGGTCGACCCTGAAATGCCTGTGTTCGCCGCCATCGCCGTATTCTCGCCGATGTCGACGTTGTGTCCGATCTGGATATGGTTGTCGAGCTTCACGCCATCTCGGACGACCGTATCGCCGATCGCACCACGATCGACCGTGGTATTCGCGCCGATCTCGACATCATCACCCAAGATCGCACGTCCGACCTGAGGGATACGCACCCACCGATCGCCGTCGCGGGCAAAGCCGAAGCCCTCGCGGCCGATCACGCTGCCAGGGTGCAGGAGCGCACGCTTGCCGATCCGCGTCCCCGCGCAGATCGTCACACGTGCCACCAACCGGCTGCCCTCTCCGATCTGGACGTCCTCTCCAATGACGCAGCCCGGACCCACGAAGACGCCGGGGCCGATGACCGAACCGGCCTCAACGACGCTCGTTGGCCCGATCCAGGCCGAGGCATCGACCTTCGCGCTCGGGTCGATCACGGCACTCGCGTGGACCCCTCCGACGACAGGCCTTGGCGGATAGAGGATACGGGCTGCAAGTGCAAAGGTCAGATAGGGGTTGTCGCTCAGCAGGACCGGGACCTTGGCCGCGTCGGCGTCGGCGCTCGTCAAGATGACGCATCCAGCAGAGGTCGTGTCGAGTTGACGCCGAAGACGCCTGTCGCCAAGAAAACTCAGGCTCTGCTCGTCCGCCGCATCGAGCGGTGCAATGCGGGAGACCACCGGATCGCCCGACCCGCGCAAGGGCACACCCAGGAGAGTCGACAATTCTCCGAGCGAGATGTCCAAGGCCCTAGTCGTCCTCGAAACAAGTCGTCGATCGGAACATCACTTGTCCTCGAATTCTTGCTTGAGACGCTCGATCACCCGATCGGAGATATCGATCCTTGGGCTGAAATAGACAAGACCTTCACTGAGCACGAGGTCGATCTTCTGCTCCTTGGCCACCTCGACCACAACCTCACGGACCTGGACCGCCAACTTGGTGCGCAGCTCATTCTGCCTGAGCGCGAAATCCTCCTGGAATTCGTCTCGCGCATACTTCAGCTTGCGATTGCGGCTACGGATATCGTTTTGCAGGCGTTGGATCTCGCTTTCACTCATCAGGGCACCCTCGCGCTCGAGGCGCCCCTGCAGGGCCGAGATTTGATCCTGTTGTTCCCGCAAAAGACGCTCGCGCTCCTCGACCTCGCGCTGAAGCGCGGCCCCCGCTGCCTCATATTGAGGCGACTGCTCGACCACGCGATTGGGATCCACAACGGCAATCCGATACTCGGATGCAACGGAAAACTGGGGTGCCAGGAGCAGCCCGAACCCCAAACAGGAAACCACAACCGGGTTCACGCAGGTTATCTCCTAAAAGGTTTGTCCGATCCCGAACTGGAACGCCTGAGTATCGTCACCGTCCTTCTCGTTGAGCGGGAATGCCAAACTGACCGACAAGGCGCCAATCGGAGACAGCCAGGTCGCGGAAAGCCCGGTCGAGTAGCGGAGATCTCCAATCTCGAAACCCGTCGGATCGATGAGGTCGGAGGCGTCGGTCTCCCAGACGCTGCCGAAATCGAGGAACGCGCCCAAGCGCAGCGTCTTTTCGAAGGTACCACCGACCGGCGCGGGCGCGAACAGCTCGAGGCTCCCGACCATCCTGAGATTGCCGCCGACCGGATCATCCGTCGCGACCTCGCGAGGACCCAGCGAGTTGGCGATGAAACCACGGACCGAGCGTGGACCGCCGGCGTAATAGTTCTCGAAGAACGGCAGCGAGTCGGTATCACCATAACCCTCGCCATATCCGATGTCACCCGACAAAGACACCACGAACCGGGTGGTCAAAGGGACGTAGAGCTGCTCCTGGTAGGTGAGCTTGTAATACTGCAGGTCGCTGCCTGGAACCGCGAGGTCTGCCCGCAGGGCACGGAGTCCGCCACGGGTCGGAAAGACCGCCGTGTCGCGGGTGTCGCTCGTATAGCTTGCGGTCAGGATGAAATCGTTGAAGACGTCGCCGTTTTCCTCGACGAACTCTTGCGCAAGCTGGGAAAACCCGGCCTTGAAATTCGTATATTGATAGCGCACCCCAAGTCCGGCGCGACTCGTCTCCGAGATGGGTAACCCGAAATTCATCCCGAGCACACCGACATCCGTCGTATAGTCGGCGCCGATCAACTCGTCGAAGTCGGTTTCGCGGTACGACATCGTGAATCCGCGGCTGATGCCATCGACTGTGTAGAAAGGGTTGGTATAGGAAATCTGATAGAGCTGCGTCGCGCGACTGGTATTCAGACCCAGCGAGACCCGCTTTCCGGTTCCCAAGAAATTGTTCTGCGTCACACTGGCATTGAGGAGGACGCCCTGCGACTGGGAGAACCCGACACCGGCAGCCAGGTTACCCGCCGGTCTTTCCACGACGGTGACATCGACGTCGACCTGGTCCGTAGAGCCGGGAACAGCGGGCGTTTCGATGGAGACATCTTCGAAATAGCCCAATCGCATGAGCCGTTCGCGTGACTTGCGGACCAACTCGGCCGAGAACCAGGCAGACTCCAGCTGACGCATCTCCCGACGCAGGACCTCGTCGCGCGTGCGGGTGTTGCCCTTCATGTTGACGCGGCGGACATAGACCCGCTGGCCGGGGTCGATGAAGAAGGTGACCGCAACCTCTTTTGCCTCTTCGTCGATCTCCGGGATGCTATTGACATTCGCGAAGGCATAGCCGCGGTCGCCAAGAAGATTCGAGATCCGCTCCGAGCTCTCGGTCGTCGCACGACGAGAGAAATAGTCACCCCGTTTGAGATGGATGAGCGGAAAGAGCTCGGTCGCCGGGATCGACGGCTGACCCGCCAAGGTGATGTCGCTGATCCGGAAGGGATCGCCTTCCTTGATCACGACCGTCACGTAGATGTCTTTTTTGTTCGGACTGATGGAGACCTGTGTCGACAGGATATCGAACTTGATGAAACCACGATCAAGGTAGAACGACCGCAGGGACTCCAGGTCACCGGCGAGCTTCTGTTTCGAATACTGGTCGTTCTTGGAGTAGAAAGAGCTCCAGCGTGTCGGGCCCAGCTCGAACTGCTTGAGCAGCTCCTTCTCCGAGAAAGCCTCGCTCCCGATGATGTTGATCTGCTTGATGCGGGCGGTGAGACCCTCGGTGATGGCGATGCGAATCGCCACTCGATTGCGCTCCAGCGGCGAGACCGTCGATTGGATCAGCACACCATACTTGCCGCGGGAGAAATATTGCCGTTCGAGCTCCTGCTCGATCCGGTCCAACACGGATCGATCGAAGACGCGTCCCTCTTTGAGGCCGATGTCGGCCAAGGCGGCCGTCAGCGCCTTGGTATCGATGTCGCGATTGCCGGTGATGTCGATCTGAGCGATCGCCGGGCGCTCGCGCACCCAGAGGACGAGGACGTTCCCGTCCCGCTCGACACGCACGTCTTCAAAGAATCCGGTTTGATAGAGCGACCTGATGATGCCGCCGGTGACGCCGTCTCCGACCGTATCTCCCACCTGAACGGGGAGATAGTTGAAGACCGTCCCCGGGGCGATGCGTTGAAGGCCCTCGACTCGGATATCCGAGATCTGAAAGACCTCTGCAGCAAGGGGATTGTGGACTGCCAGCAAGAGAGCCAGCACCGGAAGCTGACGCCGAGCGCAGCAACGAAGAATCAGAGATATCGCGCGCAAGACAGGGTCCCCTCGATCAAGCCGAAGTCTGCGGCGCAGTCGGCGTTTCCAGGGGCGGTAGTATAAGGGATTCGCCGCGCCTAGCCCACTAGCCGGGAAATATCCAGATAAAAGGCCAGGGTCATCAGGGCGGCGAGAAGAACCAGGCCAATCTTTTGACCCTGTATCTGTGCCGCTTCCGACACGGGGCTGCCCTTGACCCACTCGATGAAAAAGTAGAGCAGATGCCCGCCGTCGAGGATCGGGATCGGCAGGAGATTCAGGATGCCCAGACTGATACTGACCACCGCAAGAAACTTGATGAAGGAGTCGAACCCGTAGCTTGCCGTTCGACCGGCTGTCTCGGCGATCGTGATGGGTCCGCTGAGGTTCTCGACGGATGCCTGCCCGGTCAACATGCGCCCGACCACGCGGAGCGTCGTCACGCTCATCTCGAAGGTCTTGACCGCCGCGCGATCGAGCGCCTCGATCGGCCCGTAGCGGACCTCGACGCGGTAGTCGTCCATGAGACCGTCCGGTATGGCGACACCGGCACCGATCCGACCGATCTCGGCACCCTCGGCCTCCGTAGACCGAGGCGTGATGCTAAGGACTCGACGCTCGCCGTCGGTGCGCTCGATTTCGATCTCCATGGTCGCGCCCGGCCGCTCTCGCACGAGACCAACCCAGTCCTGCCAACTCTCAATGGGTTGACCGTCGGCGGCAAGGATGCGATCCCCAATCTGCAGGCCGGCGCCTTCCGCGGCCTCCCCTGGAACGAGCTCGCCGATCACGGGAGGCAAGATCGGGCGCTGAGGTACAAGACCGAGCATGCCGAGCAAATCCGGTTCCTTCGTCAGACTCCGGACAGCATCGGACGGGATCCACCGATCCAGCTCGCTACCCGATGGATCGCGGACGCGAATGGCAAGCTCCTTGCCATCGAGCGATTTGGCGATGAACGCAAAGAGCGCAGTCTCCCAGCTCCCGGCGTCTCGATCACCGATCCGCAGGAGCTCGTCTCCGACCTGGAAACCAGCCTGATCGGCGATCGACTGAGGAGCCACCTCACCGACGACGGGCCTCAGGCCCGTGTCGCCGGCCATGAAGATGCCCCAGTAGGCCAGGACAGCGAAAAGAAAGTTGAACAGCGGCCCGGCGACGACGATCGCCGATCGTTTCCACAGAGCTTGACGGTTGAATGCGAGATGCACCTGATCGGCGGGGACCTCTTCCTCACGCTCGTCAAGCATCTTGACGTAGCCACCGAGCGGAATGGCGGCAACGACATACTCGGTCGCATCAGGATGGCGCTGGATGCGAAACAGCGGGCGACCGAAACCGATCGAGAAGCGCAATACCTTGACGCCCAGACGCCTCGCCACCCAGAAATGACCAAACTCGTGGACCGCGATCAGGATCGCGAGCGCCACGACAAAGGAGCCGATCGTGAAGAGGATATCCATGTTCAAAGACTCAAGACTCGCCTGCGCTGCCGGATGCCGATTGATATGAGGCTCATCCTAGAGGATTACACCGCGTGTCATACCAGACGCGTTTCAGGCCAACGCTGACCAGAGCACGGCCTTCCGCGGCAATTGGATGTGCCGCGTTTTCGAATCGCGTGCTGATCTTTGCCAGGGAAGGCAATCAATCAGCCTCTGCCGAAACCGCGTCCAGGGCGACATACCTCATTTTCGTTTTGCGTTGGGCTTTTGAAGATGTCCTCGATCTCGGTGAGACGCGGTTTAAAATTTAATATTTTTTAATATCTTAAACCGCGCCGGCTCCAACGGCTGTCAAGTCCGCCGGGGCCGATCCCATCCGCAAACATCGCATACCCCGCCGGGCGCGGTTTAGTTGACCCGCGCTCGGATCCGTTGTTCCGCACAGTCCCGTGCGCGCCGATCGACATCGAGCAGGAAGCTCAGGTCCTGCCCCTCGACTGACTCGTTCGGTAAGGAACCCAGTGTCTCATCGACGACTGCGGCGATCCCCGGGAGATCAATACGGCGGTCGAGGAACGCGGCGACGGCGATCTCATTGGCCGCGTTCAGGATAGCCGGTGCCGTCCCGCCTTGACGCGCTGCCTGAAACGCGAGGCTAAGGCACGGAAAGCGCTCGAGGTCGGGCTCTTCGAAGTCCAGATGACCGACCTTGAACAGATCGAGCGCAGCCACTCCGGCATCCAGCCGCCCGGGCCAGCCGAGCGCGTGGGCAATCGGGGTTCGCATGTCGGGATTGCCGAGCTGCGCAAGCACGGAGCCGTCCTGATACTGGACGAGCGAATGGATCACGCTCTGAGGATGAACCACGACCTGGATGCGGCTGGTATCGGTCCCGAACAACCAACAGGCCTCGATGACCTCCAGACCCTTGTTCATCATCGTGGCCGAGTCGACCGAGATCTTACGCCCCATGGCCCAGGTTGGATGGGCACAGGCCTGCTCGGGGGTCACGGCCGCGAGGCGATCCATCGGCCAGTCGCGCAGTGGTCCGCCGGAGGCGGTCAAGAGGATCCGCTCGACACCCACCGTCGGCAGACCATCGCCGAAGTTGGGGGGCAGACACTGAAAGATCGCGTTGTGCTCGCTATCGATCGGCAAGATCTCGGCGCCGCTCTCCCGGAGTGCCTCCATGAGCAAGGCACCGGCGACGACGAGGGACTCCTTGTTCGCGAGGAGCAAGCGCTTACCTGCCCGAGCGGCAGCCAAGGTCGGCGGCAAGCCGGCGGCACCCACGATCGCAGCCATGACGTAATGGGTCTCGGGCATGGCCGCGACCTGCTCCAGGCCCGCCACCCCGGAGAGAACCTCCGGACAATCCGGTTGATCTGCGAGCAGCGCGCGCAAGCGCCCGGCGGCCTCGGCATCGACCATGACCGCAATGTCGGGTCGGTGACGGCGGCATTGCTCGGCCATCCGTTCGCTATCTCGGTTGGCGGTCAAGGCAACCACCCGGAACCGTTCAGGATGTCGCGCAAGGACATCGAGGGTGCTCATACCGACCGAGCCGGTCGAGCCGAGTACGGTTACACCAATCACGCTGTCACTCCAGTCGCCTAGAAAACCGCAAGGGTGACGCCCAGTGCGAACACGGGAGCCGCTGCCGTCAAGCTGTCGATCCGGTCGAGCATGCCGCCGTGCCCCGGCAAGAGCTGTCCCGAGTCTTTGAGTCCGCGGCGACGCTTGAGAAGGCTCTCATAGAGATCCCCGACCACCGAGATCGCGACCGAGACGCCGCAGATCACCAGGATCACCAGGGTTCCCGGAAGGCTCGCGGAGTGGATCCACGCGAAGACCAGTCCGCAGACCGCGGCACCGACCAGGGCCCCGTAAACGCCGACGCGAGTCTTGCCGGGACTCAGCAACGGGGCAAGCTTGGCCCGACCGCCGCCCCAGGCACGGCCGACGAAGTAGGCCATGGAGTCGGCCGTCCAGATCAGGAGCATCAGAAAGAGCACCAGACCCGGGCCGATCTCCGCCAAACCATGGAGATGGACCAGCGCAGCCCATGGACCCACGAGGACGAGAATACCGACCGCGAGCAGACTCCACTGAATGCCCTCCACCCTCGGGATCTCTCGAACCCGCAGCAGCAGCAGGGATTGCGCGACCCACCAGATCGCGCTGATCCCCAGCAGCCAAACCTGCCAGCGGGGCCACACCCAGAGCAGTGTCATCAGGGCCAGGATGCCCGCAAGGTAGCTGACCCGCGCCATCCGCGTCGACAGGCCCGCCAGCTCGCACCATTCCCGGGCCGCGAGCAACAGCACGCCCATGACTACGACTGCGAATGCCGAGGAGGGAAGCAGGAGAATCGCTGCAATGACGAGCGGCACCAATGAAAGTGCCGTGATGGCTCGGAGCTTCAGGGTGTTGGAGGCAAGCAAGACGTCAACCCCGCCCATCGATGCTCGCCAAGCCTGACGTTTCCGCCTGCTCGCTGATCCGACCAAAGCGCCGCTGACGTCGTTTGAAATCGTCGAGCGCACGGCTGAAGGACGCCGCGTCGAAATCCGGCCATAGGACGTCCGTGAAATACAGCTCGGCATAGGCCGACTGCCACAGCATGAAGTTGCTCAGCCGCTGCTCCCCGCCGGTGCGGATGAAAAAATCCGGCTCGGGCAGATCAGGAAACGACAGCCTGGAATCAATCGCCTTGTCGTCGATCGCGTCCGGGCCGAGGATGCCGTTGCAAACGTCCGCCACCAGACGCCGAGCGGCCTGGGTGATGTCCCAGCGTCCGCCGTAGTTGGCCGCGACCTGGAGGTTCAGCGTCCGATTGTTGGCCGTGAGGTCTTCCGCCTCATGGATCCGGCGCTGCAGTTTTTCGGGGAAGGCGGCGCGGTCTCCGATGATGCGCAAACGCACGTCGTTCTCTTGCAGGCGTCGCACCTCGCCGCGCAGCGCGCTCATGAAGAGCTCCATGAGGATGTTCACCTCGGAGCGGGGACGCTGCCAGTTCTCACTGCTGAAGGCGAACAGCGTCAGGGCTCCGACGCCGTGGCGGACACTTTCCTCCACCACGGTGCGTACGCTCTTGACGCCCTCCCGATGCCCGGCCGTGCGGGGTCGATCACGGCGTTTCGCCCAGCGACCATTACCGTCCATGATGATCGCCACATGACGCGGCACGGACGGGTCCGGCCCTGTCACGCCGACAGCGGGGATTGCAATATCCACGTTGTTCCTTATCGGGATCGCAGGCACCGCCTCAGATCGACATCAGGTCCGCTTCTTTCTCGGCCAAAACGGCGTCGACGTCCTTGACGTACTGGTCGGTGAGCTTCTGAACGAGCTCCTGGCCGCGGCGCTCATCGTCCTCCGAGATCAACTTCTCCTTGACCATCTCTTTGAGCTCGTGGTTGGCATCCCGGCGGATGTTGCGAACCGCGACGCGGGCCTGCTCCGCTTCGTTGCGCGCGACCTTGATCAGATCGCGCCTGCGTTCCTCGGTCAGCGCAGGCATCGGGACCCGAATCACGGTCCCTGCCGTATTGGGGTTGAGACCCAGATCGGACTGCATGATCGCCTTCTCGACGGCCTGGACCATGTTCCTCTCCCAGGGCGTGACAGCAAGTGTCCGGGCATCCTCGGCGCTCACATTGGCCACCTGCCGGATCGGCATCTCGGAGCCGTAGTAAGACACCATCACATGGTCGAGCAGTGAAGGATGGGCGCGACCCGTGCGAATCTTGGCCAATTCGTGTGTCAGTGCCTCGACGCTCTTGGCCATTCGGTCAGCAGCATCTTTTCTGATGTCGTCGATCATTTTTAATTTCCGCCTACGACCAATGAGCCGACGTCCTCGCCGCGGATCAGCCGCAACAAGGCGCCAGGCTCGTTGATATTCATGACACGCAGCGGCATCCCGTGGTCTCGACAGAGCACGATGGCCGTCGTGTCCATGACCTGCAGCCCCTCGCGAAGGGCGCGATCATAACTGATGCGCGGGTAGAAGGTCGCCTTGGGATCGGTCATGGGGTCAGCCGAGTATATCCCATTGACCTTGGTCGCCTTGATGAGCAACTCGGCCCCGACTTCGATCGCCCGAAGACTCGCCGCCGAGTCGGTCGTAAAAAAAGGGTTTCCCGTTCCGGCAGCAAACACCACCACACGCCCCTTCTCGAGGTGCCGCATAGCCCGTCGCCGGATGTAGTCCTCGCAAACCTGATTGACCTTCAACGCCGACATGACACGCGTGGCCACGCCCAACCGCTCCAGTGCATCCTGCATGGCGAGGGCATTCATCACGGTCGCCAGCATGCCCATCTGGTCCCCGGTGACCCGATCCATCCCCTTTGCGGCGAGTCCTGCGCCGCGAAAGATGTTTCCGCCCCCGATGACCAACGCCACCTGAACCCCCAGAGCAGCGAGATCACGGATCTCACAGGCGAACCGGTCCAGGATCTCCGGATCGATACCATGAGAACCCGAGCCGACCAGCGCTTCGCCGCTGAGCTTGAGCAGGATGCGTCGATAGATTGGCGCCGTCATGGCGGGCTGACCTCGTCATGGGTTGTTTCGGGGATGGCCAACAGGCGACCGGGCGCGAATGCCTCGGTCGTCAGGCGATCTCTGAATCGCTTCATTTCCGGTTGCGTAGGCGACTGAAGATGTCGGCACCTCCTTGTGCCGCAGAAAACACCCCGGGTTTCCTCAGCTTCCGCGTACCTGCGCCATGACTTCATCGGCGAAGTTCTCGGTCTTCTTCTCGATGCCCTCGCCGACCTCGACGCGTGCGAAGCGACGAACGGTGGCTCCGGCATTCTGCAAGAGTTTCTCGACGGAGACGTCCTGATCTTTCACGAAGGGCTGACCAAGTAAGGTCACCTCTTCGAGGAACTTCCGCACACGCCCGTCGATGATCTTGTCGACGATCGCCTCGGGCTTGCCGCTATCAAGCGCCTGCGCCTTGAAGATCTCGCGTTCCTTCACCATGGTCTCGGCGGGGACCTCTTCGGCGGCGACACAGAGAGGGTTGCTCGCGGCAACATGCATCGCGAGATCCCGACCGAGAGCTTCGTCGCCCCCGATCAACTCGACGATGACCCCGATCCGAACACCGTGACGGTAGCTGTAGAGGACCCCCTCGACCTGATCAAAACGCACCAGGCGGCGGACCTGGATGTTCTCGCCGATCTTGGCGATCAGGGCCTGGCGAGCCTGATCCAGGGTCGTCCCGGGATCCTCGAGGAGCGCGCTGTCGGACAGGGCAGCCGCGTCCGGCGCGTCACCGGCCAAGGCCGTCGTACCGACCGCCTTCGCGAACTCGAGAAAATGAGTATCCTTGGCGACGAAGTCGGTCTCGCAGTTGATCTCGACCAGCACGCCGCGCTTGCCTTCAGGCGCGATCTCGATCACGACGACCCCTTCCGCCGCAGTGCGCCCCGATTTCTTCGCGGCCGTCGCCTGACCCGCCTTGCGCATCGCCTCGATGGCCGCTTCGATATCTCCGCCAACCTCGACGAGCGCCTTCTTGCACTCCATCATGCCGGCGCCGGTGCGCTCGCGCAGTTCCTTCACCAATGCCGCTGTAATCGCCATGACTTGTTACCTCCGTCCCGGACGGGACGACCTGGGGTGATCTGATTGCAGATTGGTCCCCTGTGCTCGAGGACCAACCGAAGATGGGACGCGCGCCCGGAACAGGTCCGGGCGCGCTGCAGAATCATTCGGCGATGGGCGCGGTGTCGGCGACGGGCGCACGCTCTGCAGGAGGCGCGATAAAGGTCTCGTCGCGCCCGACCATCGCCGCCGCCGTCTGGCGTCCGTCGAGGATCGCGTCAGCAGCACCGTTGATATAGAGGCGAACGGCGCGAATCGCGTCGTCATTGCCGGGGATCACATAGTCGACCTTGCTTGGGTCGTTGTTGGTATCGACCACGCCGATCACCGGGATCCCGAGCTTGTTGGCCTCGATGACAGCGATCTTTTCGTGACCGACGTCGATCACGAACATGGCGTCGGGCAGTGCATCCATATCCTTGATGCCGCCGAGACTCTGCTCCAGCTTGGCACGCTCGCGCGAGAGTCCGAGTGCTTCCTTCTTGTTGAAGCGCTCGATCGTCCCCTCCTCGAACATCGACTCGAGCTCTTTCAGTCGTTTGACTGACTGGCGAATCGTCTTGAAGTTGGTCAGCATGCCGCCCAGCCAACGGTGATTGACAAAGGGCATCCCACAACGCAAGGCTTCTTCCTTGATGGCATCACGTGCCGCCCGCTTGGTGCCGACGAAGAGGATGCGCCCACCATTGGCGGCCAGCGTCCCCATGAAGTTGACCGCATCCTGGTACAGAGGCAGCGTCTTCTCGAGATTGACGATATGGATCTTGTTGCGCTGTCCGAAGATGAAGGCACCCATCTTGGGGTTCCAATAGCGGGTCTGGTGCCCGAAATGGACGCCCGCCTCCAGCATCTGACGCATCGATACTTCGCTCACGGTCTTCGTTTCCTATGGCTTGGGTTGGGCCTCCACGCATCCCGGACGGCAACCTGAAACAGGCACCCAGCCGACCGTGTCGATACGTGTGTGGACAATTTCCCGTTCCGGCTTGGGTCGGAAGGGGTACTGATTAAGGTAAGCGTTGGTCAGGTCACGCGTTGCCTCGACGGCGCCGATATCAGCTCAGGTACCATGGCCCGACCGGCGTCGATCGCGCCGAGGCGACGATCGAAGTCGTTAAAGGTACCGGAACGCACGTTTGCGGGGTGCGCCCTGAGGTGAGATCCGCTGCCGAAAAAA
>RRYU01022619.1_pt1 | contig 28719 bp, 23 predicted proteins | sample 2162651 | NCBI WGS metagenome assembly RRYU01 (sample SAMN10267283, study PRJNA491782) | microbial mat metagenome | isolation source: biomat in the production well | place: Japan: Minami-Kanto gas field, natural gas well KTG3 | collected 2017-06 | reverse complement strand
CGTGCTTTTTACGATATTATCATTGCCGAAGAGATCAAGGCTCCTGATACCGGTTCAGCCGACTGGACGGAGGTACGCCAGTTCAACCTGATGTTCCAGTGCAACATGGGGGCACTTGCCGAATCCTCGGGCATGGTCTATCTGCGACCGGAAACAGCACAGGGCATTTTCGTCAACTTCCATAACGTCCGTGAATCAAACCGTATGAAAGTGCCGTTCGGCATTGCACAGATCGGCAAGGCCTTCCGCAACGAGATCGTCAAGGGCAATTTCATCTTCCGTATGGTCGAATTCGAGCAGATGGAAATGCAGTACTTCGTGAAACCCGGTACCCAGGAAAAGTCGTTCGAGGCGTGGCGCGAGGAGCGCTTCAACTGGTACATAGAGCGTTTGGGCATAGACAGGGAAAAGCTGCACTGGTACAAGCACGACAAACTCGCCCATTACGCTGACCTTGCTTACGATATCAAGTTCGAGTTTCCTTTCGGCATCGAGGAGATCGAGGGAATTCATTCCCGGACCGATTTCGACCTCAAACAGCATCAGGAATTTTCAGGTAAAAACATGGAGTATATCGACCAGGCAACCAACGAACGCTACATCCCCTATGTGGTGGAAACCTCTGCCGGATGCGACAGGCTTTTCCTCGCACTCCTTTGTGATGCCTATACTGAAGATGTTATCGACGGCGACCAGAGAGCCCTGATGAAATTCTCACCGAAAATCTCGCCGGTCAAGGCGGCGGTGCTGCCTCTGATAAAGAAAGGGGAAATGGGAGAAAAAGCAGCAAGGCTTCGTGACGAACTTGCTTCGGGCTTCCTTGTCCAGCATGACGATGCGGGCTCGATCGGCAAACGCTACCGGCGCCAGGACGAGATCGGGACCCCGTTCTGCTTTACCGTCGATCACGACACACTGGAAAGCGGCTCCGTAACGGTACGCTTCCGCGACACGGCACAGCAGGAAAGGCTGGATATCTCAAAAGTCAAGGCATTTCTCGATGAAAAAATCGTTTAACGTCAACAAATCAACAGATATCGCAGATGTATATCTCGCCACCGTTATCGGTATTGATACAACTTTTTAGAGCTTGCAATAAATCATGTATGATGTCGCAATAATAGGCGGAGGGCCTTCAGGAGCCGTCGCCGCTGCCGAACTGGCCAAGGCGGGGATCACAACGGCCCTTATCGAACGGAACCTTGAAAATGTCAAGCCCTGCGGCGGAGCGATTCCCCTGGGCCTGATCGAGGAGTTCAACATTCCTGACCCGCTGGTCGAAAAAAAACTATCGAAGATGAGCGTTCGCTCCCCGAAAGGGAAGATGATCTCCATGGAAATGCCCAACGGCTATGTGGGAATGGTCCGCCGGGAGCGCTTCGACAGCTATCTGCGCGACAGGGCCAAGCGGCATGGGTCCGAGGTTATCGAGGCTCTCGTCAAGGAAATCAGGCAAAACGGAAAAGGCTACTCCATTCACCTCTCCAAAGGCCTGCCGCCGGTTGAGGCATCCTACATCATCGGGGCTGACGGGGCAAACTCAAAAACCGCAGAGGAACTCGGGTTTCCCCCGAACGAGCTGCAGGTCATCGCTATGCAGCAACGGTTCCACTATTGCGACACGCTGAAACCATACGAGGAACTGGTAGAAATCTGGTTCGACGGGGATGTCTCCCCCGATTTCTACGGCTGGATTTTCCCGAAAACCGACCACATAACCATCGGAACCGGAACGGAATTCCGCAAACACAACCTCAAGGAACTGCAGCATCGTTTCGTCGAGAAGCTCGGTATTTCCGAAAAGCCTTATCTCGATGAGGCAGCAAAGATTCCCATGAAACCGAGGAGATCGTTTACACAGGAAAACGCCATCCTGGTTGGTGACGCTGCCGGCCTTGTAACTCCTGCAAACGGCGAAGGAATATTCTTTGCTATGCGTTCAGGCAAACTGGGGGCCCAGGCCATGATTGAACGAGTACGCAACAATCGTCCGCTGAAAACCTATGAGAAAACGTTCAGGAAACTCTACTCCCCCATCTTTTTCGGGTTGCAGACGCTGCAGTCGGTTTACTACAAAAGCGACCGTTTACGAGAAAGCTTTGTAGCGATCTGCGCCGACACCGATGTACAGCAGATTACCTTTGACTCCTACCTTTACAAGAAAATGGTACCTGCTCCCTGGAGTGTGCAGATGAAAATTTTCATGAAAAACATCTACCATCTGGTAAAAGGATCCTGAATGCTCCTCTCACTGCCGAACTGGCTCATACATATATCCTCTTCGCTCGAATGGGGAATAGCCTCATTTTTGCTGTACCGTTATGGGGCAATGATAGGCCGGAAGGATGTGCAACAGTTGGGACTCTTTATGATTCCCCACTGGGTCGGGAGCTGGTTCGTACTGGCGTACCATATAGGCGGCGACACCATTCCCCTGCTGCTTGATCTTTCTGAAACCGTGAACCTTTTAGGGAGTATCGCTTTGCTGTATGCTTCACTCGGGATTCTTAAAACCATTAAATCCCGGAACAACGGAAGTATAATGGCTCTTTCAGGGCTATTTCTTATTTCGGGAAGACCGCAATCCTATATGGGAGAGGATATTTTCGACCTGATCCTGCAAATTTCCAGCGTGGTGTACATCAGCTTTCTGGTGACCCTTCTTCTGATTAAAAAAAGGAATCCTGAAATTTTATCGGGGCTCACCATCGGCGGCTTCTGGTTCGTCCTGGTGTTCATCGGCGTAACGGTATTTTTCATGTACCTGTCCACTGACATCCGCGAGTTTCAGACACTGTCACATGACGACCTGCTGCACGGCAGCGCGGAAAGCCTGCTTACCATAAGCAACCTGATGATCATTCTCGGAATACATCGCCAGATAAAGAAAGTTGAAACCGGTCAAAAGAAACCGTGCGTCTCAAAACTACGGGCGTAGTATGTTGTTGTATTTTTCCGGGTTCTGCAGAACTGCCAACGCTTTTTTTACTACCGGATCATCTTCGATGAAGCTCCTTCGTGCAGCTTCCTCGTCGAAATGACGCATGATCTCCCGTTCAAGTGCGAGCGCAATCGTTGACGATTCGCTTGATTTCCTCTCGTCCGCAAGACGTTTCATTTCGTTTTCCAGCGATGCAATAAGGGAATCGATCTTTCCGGAAGCCTTCCCCTGCTCTTCCTCAAGAGACTCTTTTACTTCCTCCAGCAGAGTCCCGGATTCAGTGGTATAGCTGAAACCTTCTTTCTCGACAAAACGGTCAAAATCCCGCATCAGTTCTTTCCGGTCAATGCCGCCTTCGGGGATACTGTCGTTCGACGCCCTGTACCGGTTGGCATAGCGGAACAGCATTCCCTCCTTGAGCAAGGATGCCTCATAGCCGCTCAGGGTATCTGCATCAACCCTGATATCCGGCAAAATCCCTCCGCCTCCATAGACTTTCCGCTTGTTCCTGGTATAAAAAACCGTTTCGTCTTTTTGCAGTTTCTCCTGCTCGAGTACGTCGCGAGCGCCTTCTGCCCAGTCATGCTGCTTCTGGATAAGACGGCCCGAAGGGGTATAGTATTTCGCTGTGGTCATCTTCAGCGTACAGTCATACGGCAGACTGATTACCGACTGGACAAGCCCTTTTCCAAAAGAGCGGTTACCGATAACCACGCCACGATCAAGCTCCTGGATTGCTCCTGCGACAATTTCAGAAGCCGATGCGCTGTTTCGGTTTATCAGCACGGCAAGAGGCAATTCTTTGACAACAGGCGCCTTCGTTGTCTGATAGCGGATTTCACTTTCCGGATCGCGCCCCTTTGTCGAGACAATCCGGTCCCCCTTATCGACGAAGAGGCCTGCCACGTCAACCGCAACATCGAGCAGCCCGCCCGGATTGTTGCGCAGATCAAGAATCACAGCGCTCATGGAGCGGCTCCCTATACGGGCTGCAGCGCGCATCTCATTGATCGCCCTGCTGAGCTCATCGGCGCTCCTGTTGCCGAACGAACTCATCTCAAAATAGCCGACTGACCCAAAAAGACCGGCATACCGTATGCTGTTTACCCTCACTTCCTGACGGATAAGCCTGTACCGTTTTTTCTTTTCTCCGTAACGATCTATAGAAAGGGAAACCCTGCTTCCGGAAGGGCCTTTAATGAAGTTTTTCACCTCTTCAAGCTCTTTTCCCTTAACGTCATGGCTATCAACCTTCACGATCCTGTCCCCGACATGCAACCCTGCTTGAGAAGCCGGTGTTCCATCGAAAACCGAGACGATATACACATCCCCTGCCATTTCGGAAATCCTGATACCGATACCGGCATACCGGCCACTGGTCAGTTCTCCAAGCTCCAGCGACTCCTTTTCATCGAGAAAAACCGTATAGGGGTCGAGCGTTTCGAGCATACCGTCGATACCGGCATACATGAACTCGGCAGCGTCTATGCTGTCCACATAGTTTTCAGATACTCCCCGATACACATCTCCAAGGAGTTCTACGTTTCGTGCAATCGAAAAGTACCGGCTCTCAGGACTTTCCGAAGGCTTCAGTGCCGTTCCCGTAAAAACAAGCAGAATAACGAGAACCGGGATCATCTTTCGGGACATGCAGCTAACGGAATCGGATTTCATACCTGAGACCTTTGAAACGTTACTTTGCGAAAACAGACCGATACGATCAACGCAACGCGCTTTCAAGCGCTGTTGCACTATCCGTTTTTTCGTCCCTGTACTTGATAATCAAGGGAGTATATATGGACAGACCGTGTTCATCGGCAAACCCACCTTTAATTTTTCTTGATCCTGCGACAACGACGGCCCCTTCAGGGATCGTAAGAGGAGCGTCTTTCGTTTTTCTGATAATCCGGTCATGCACGACATCGTAGACGGGAGTAGAGCCGTTCAGAATGACGCCGGTGCCGAGAACGGCCCGCGACTGAACGATCGTACCCTCATAGATACCGCAGTTTCCTCCCACCATGACATCATCTTCGATGACAACCGGAACCGCTCCGACCGGTTCGAGCACACCTCCAACCTGAACTGCCGCGGAAAGGTGCACGTTCCGGCCAACCTGGGCGCAACTGCCGACAAGCGCATGGGAGTCGATCATGCTGCCTGCATCGACAAAGGCACCTACATTGACATATGCCGGGGGCATCATGACTACCGAAGGAGCGAGATATGCCCCGTCCCTGACGGATGAACCGCCGGGAACGACACGAACACAGTCTTCCTTGCGAAACCGTTTGACGGGATAGGTGTCCTTGTCGACAAATGTCCAGTCATGACCGTCAGGGAACTCTACCGAACTCTCCTGCAGGACACCCAGCTTCATGCCGAGCAGAATTCCCTGTTTCACCCAGGGGTTTGCCTGCCAACCGCCCTCTTTTTTCTCCGCAGCCCTGGCCTTGCCGTTGTTCAGGAAAACCTTGAAAGCCGTGAACACATCACGCGCTTCAGGATGCTGCTGCAAATCGGAAACCGGAACACCCGCCAGTGCTTCTATATTCTGTTGTACTTCTTCAAGCTGCATTGTTCGTTATTACTGTTGATTGTGATAATATTCTAAAAAGAAGTCATGCCGGACTTGATCCGGCATCCATCTTGCCAAACGAATGGCAAGTTAATGGTTCTCCGGGTAAGACCTGTGAAATAGATGCCCGAATTTCACGGGTGTCAACGGCCCGAAGATAACATACATCCTGATTCCGGCTCCGATTGGCATCCGGAACCGTGAACAGCCCTACAGTTCGCTGTACTCCGCGGTGATATCCTTGCTGTTTTTGCGGATAGTGAAACGGAAATCGTCACTCCTCAGACTTTCATCCGGCTTGATTCTGACAAAGAGCATATGCTGAAGAAACCATTTCATCTCTATGTTGCGATCGACCTCTCTCATCGGCTCGGCAACGGTAGGGCTCACATGCAGGTCAAGCTGCTGGAACTTCATTTTCTGCTGCAATGCGTATTTTCTGAGCCACCGTTCAACCTGATTAATCGTAGTGCAGCGCGCCTGTACAACTCCTGAACCGCCGCATGCCGGGCACTGGTCTCCCATACGCTGCATAAGACTCGGCCTTATCCTTTCCCTGGTAATCTGCATCAATCCGAAATCCGACATGGGAAGAATATTCGACTTGGCCCGGTCATGACGCAACTCGTTTTTCATCGAATCATAGACCTTTTTTGAATTTTTCGGATCGAGCATATCGATAAAGTCAACCACGATAATACCGCCAATATCCCTGAGCCTCAACTGACGGACAATCTCCCGCGCCGCCTCGAGGTTTGTTTTCAGAGAGTTTTCCTCCTGTTCCTTCTTGGCTGCGTATCGTCCGCTGTTGACATCGACAACAACCATTGCCTCAGTATGCTCTATAATGATATAGCCGCCGGATTTCAACCAAACCTTGCGGGAAAAAATAGACTCGACGTCTTTTGCGATACCATACCCTTCAAAAAGCGGCAGCTTGCCCTGATAAAATGAGACGTTTTTTTCCATCTCCGGCGCTGCCCACCGAATGTAGTTCAGTGTCTCCTTGTGAATACTTTGAGAATTGGCTACCAGTTCCGTAACGTCCGTTGTCAGGGAGTCGCGCAGGACACTGGAGATAATGGTATCCTCTTTGAAAATGAGCTGTGGCGGCTTGGCATCCTTCAACTTCTCCTCGATCTGCTCCCATTTCACAAGCAGCTTTTCGAGGTCTTTTTTCAGGAGTTCCTCCTCCTGGTGCTCGGCAACCGTCCTGATAATCGCCCCGAAACCTTCCGGCAACATTGAACGAACAAGCTTTTTCAACCTTGCCCGTTCCTTCCGGGAAACCACCCGGCGAGAGACGGCAATCTGATTTCCCCCGAAAGGAAGCAACACCATAAATCTGCCGGCAATGGTAATATCCGAGGTCAGGCGGGACCCTTTGTTGCTGATCGGCTCCTTGATTACCTGTACGAGAATGGAGTCATTGGTTTTCAGCTTGCCTGCTATCATCTGGGTATACGACTGACGCCGCCTGTCAACCCCATTGCCCTTTCCCCGGCTTCCGCCGTTTTTCTGCCCATTCTCCGGAGATGACGCTTTATCGCCGTTTCCTTTCTGCTCTCTCCGGCCGGAACTTTTCGTTCCGTTATCTTCGTCGTTTTCGCCATTACCGTTCTCGTCATCATCGTCGTCATCATCCTCTATGAGAGCACGGTAATCATCCGTTGTGGTTCCAACATCGGAAAAATGCAGAAACCCGTCCGACTTCTGTCCGATATCGACGAATGCCGCCTTGAGACCTTCGACAACCTTGTGCACCCTGCCAAGATATATATCACCGATGCTGCGAAGACTGTCCGGGCGTTCGATTATGAGTTCCGCCAAACGTCCCTCTTCGACAAGAGCAACCTGGATCTCGTCACCGGACTTGTTCATCAGCAGCTGCTTTTTCACCGTCTTCTTCATTACTGACCCTTCAATGCTAAAATGTTATCCTCTTTCTCCTTTACAGTTTTTCCACGATCTGAATCCGGTGATTGTTCGCGCATTCCGAAACAACCGGAACACTCTGAAACACCTGACCCAGCTTATGAAATGTAACTTCTATTATTTAACATTTTTGTTAAAAGCGCAAATTTTCATCACTTTTCTTGATACTGCCATTGACTGGATTGCACCTGTTAACCGAACGTATCAACTCTTGCCACTTTCAACCGGAGACTACGAGGCTACATTCTGGGCGGATCACAGCAGGGTCTGCGGAATCGATGAAGCCGGAAGAGGCCCTCTCGCCGGTCCGGTTGTCGCCGCCGCAGTTGTCTTTCCCCGCTTTTTCAGGCCAAACGGCATTATCAGCACACTGAACGATTCGAAAATCATTACACCGGAACACCGGGAATCTCTTGCGAGCGCAATAGAGGATTCCGCTCTGGACTTCAGCATATCGGTAATCGATCATAGTACGATCGACCGCATGAACATCTTCCGGGCAACCATGCTCGCCATGAACGAGGCGGCAGAATCACTTCAGCCGTTACCGGAGCTTATGATGATTGACGGCAATCGCTTTACGCCGCAACTTCCCATCCCTTACCTGACCATTGTCAAGGGCGACGCAAAAGTTTTTTCCATCGCCGCCGCGTCTATCCTCGCAAAGACAAGTCGGGACAGGATCATGAAAGAGTATGCAAGGGAGTACCCCCAGTATGGCTTTGAAAGGCACTTCGGTTACGCGACAAAAGCCCATGTTGCCGCTATTGCCGAGCACGGACGCTGCCCCCTCCACAGGAAAAGCTTCAGACTGAAGCAGCTTGGAGAAAAATAATCCAAACCGATCCCCATGTCATATATTCCTCACGACCTCGGACGCCAGGGAGAGATAACCGCCGCATCCTGTCTCATCGAAAAAGGGTACAGGATTCTTCACCGAAACTACCGCTACCGGCGCAACGAGATCGATATTATTGCCCTTGACCGCCAAACCCTCTGCTTCATTGAAGTCAAAACAAGGTCATCCGAGGCAAAAGGCCATCCGCTTGAAGCTGTCACTCCAGAAAAGCAGAAGGAGATCATCAGAGCGGCATCGGCATATCTTGCCGCTCTTCCCGGAACAGAACCTGACTGCAGGTTCGACGTGATCGCAATCATTGCGCATACGTTCATAAACGGCCGTATACAGACGTTCGATCTTGAACACATTGCCGACGCGTTCATGGCTGATCTGTATTGAACTTCTCAACAAATCAACAACAATCCCCCTCCTTGTTCACTCGTCACTTTTTCTGTCACCGGTCCAGGACCTGATCTCAGCCGCCCGATTGCATGTCAGGCCTCTCTAACCGTGGGATATCAGGCTATTTTTTGCTACCTTGCAGAATTAAAGATTTTGAAGAATTGAACCTGCTTGCACCTCTATTAAACACTATGTCAGACACCCAGAACAAAACCTCATCAGCGACCTATGCGGCCACCAATATTCAGGTACTCGACGGTATAGAACACGTACGCAAGCGCCCTGCGATGTACATCGGGGACCTTCACTCCAGGGGCCTGCACCATCTCATATATGAAATTGTCGATAACTCGATAGACGAAACCCTTGCGGGCTACAACGACACCATCGAACTATCGCTTAATCCCGACGGTTCCGTTACCGTTTCGGATAACGGCAGAGGGATTCCGGTGGACATACACCCGCAGAAAAAGAAATCGGCACTTGAACTGGTCATGACCCTGATAGGGGCCGGCGGCAAGTTCGACAAGGGCGCCTACAAGGTTTCCGGCGGCTTGCACGGTGTTGGTGCATCGGTGGTGAACGCACTCTCCGACTGGTGCGAGGTCGAAGTCTACCGTGACGGCAAGATATGGTACCAGCGCTATCACAAGGGTGTTCCACAATGCGAGGTTCAGGTTATCGGCGAGACGGACAAATCCGGTACGAAGACAACCTTCAAGCCTGACCCGGACATCTTTAAAATCACGGAGTTCCGCAAGGATATCGTCATCGACCGTATGCGGGAACTTGCGTTTCTCAACAACGTGCTGAGAATTATTGTTCAGGATGTCGACGGGAGCGAAGAGACCTTCCACTTCGAAGGCGGGCTAAAGGAGTTCGTCAAGTTTACCGACCACAACAGGATAAGTCTTATTAAGGAACCGGTTTATATCACCAGTGAACGGGATTCAACCATTGTTGAAATCGCGCTGCAATACAATGACTCCTACCAGGAAAACGTTTTCAGCTATGTGAACAACATCAACACCCATGAGGGCGGCACGCACGTTACCGGATTTCGAAAAGCCCTCACCAGGACGCTGAACGCCTATGCCCAGAAAAACGATCTCCTGAAAAATCTGAAACTTTCACTCACCGGCGACGACTTCAAGGAAGGCCTGACCGCCATCATCTCGGTCAAGGTGGCGGAACCGCAGTTTGAAGGGCAGACAAAAACCAAACTGGGCAACTCGGAAACACAGAGCATCGTCGAAAGCATTGTCAACGAACAGCTTTCCGATTACGCCGAAAGCAACCCCGGCGTACTGAAAACCATCATTGAAAAAGTTAAAAGTGCCGCCCTTTCAAGAGATGCCGCACGGAAAGCAAAAGAGCTGACAAGAAGAAAATCGGCACTTGAAAGCTCCGGACTTCCCGGCAAACTGGCAGACTGCTCGATCAACGACCCCGAACATTGCGAGCTCTATATCGTGGAGGGTGATTCTGCGGGAGGCAGCGCCAAACAGGGAAGAGACCGCAGCTTTCAGGCCATCCTACCGCTGAAGGGTAAAATTCTCAACGTCGAAAAAGCCCGTCTGCACAAGATGCTCGAGAACGAAGAGATTAAAACCATCATTCTTGCACTCGGCACAAGCTTCGGCGAAGATGAATTCTCCGCTGAAAAACTGCGCTACGGCAAGATCATCATCATGACTGATGCCGATGTGGATGGAGCGCATATACGCACACTTCTGCTGACATTTTTCTTCCGCCACATGCGGGCTCTGATAGAAGCGGGTAAAGTCTACATCGCCCAGCCGCCCCTCTATCTGATCAAATCGGGCAAGGAACAGAAATACGCGTGGGATGAGGATGAGCGGAGCAGCATTGTCGAATCGATGAAGAAAAAGCACAAAGGCAAAGCAAACATCAACATTCAGCGCTACAAGGGTCTTGGAGAGATGAATCCCGAACAGTTGTGGAGCACAACCATGGACCCGGAACACCGCTCTCTGCTCCAGGTAAGTGTTGAAAACGCCATGGAAGCGGACCAGATATTCTCGACCCTCATGGGTGACAAGGTTGATCCGCGCCGTGACTTCATTGAAAAGAATGCGCGCTACGTGCGCAGGTTAGATGTCTGAGATCCTCACATAGACCTCTTTCTGCAACTCATTGATCCATTCCTGGAACAGTTTCTTCTGCTTTTCTTCAATTGCCAGTTTTTCAAGTCTGGCATAGTCCGAAGAGAGCTCCAGCCTATGAGCGGGCTCTCTGCTGTTCAGGAGAAAAAGCGCATAGAAGGGCGCCCCTGATTCCGGCTTAACCCGTATAACGTCGCTCATATCACCGACATTTTTTATCGACCTGACAACACTCCTGAGCTGATCGCGAAGCGCCGTAATCGCAAATACGGTTTCGCCGGTCTCGGCGTTCCTGATTACCCCGCCATATTTAGCCGATACAGGGTCATCGGAATACCGGCGGGCCATGTCCGAAAAATCTACTTTTCCACTCTTGATCTCCTTACGAATCTCCTCCAGTCTGGATTTTGCTGCCGGGGCATCGAGTGTGCTTCTGTCGAAAACAATCAGAATGTGCCGTGTGTGTACGGCATCCTGATCTTTGTCGAGCAACTGAATGATATGGTAGCCGAAACGTGACTCGACAATCCCGGAAATCTCTCCTTCTTTGAGCCCGAACGCCACTTCCTCGAAATTTTTCACAAACTCTCCACGGCGGGAGTAGCCAAGATCTCCACCGAGACGGGCAGACCCCGGGTCCTGGGAATACTGCCGGGCTAGCTGGGCAAAATCGGCTCCCGCTTCAAGCTGCTGATGAATATCCTGTACAGCGGCGAGCGCTTTTGCCCTGGCTTCTTCAGTAACCTTGGGATACATGACAATCTGGGAAACCTTGACGGCTTCCTGAACCTGGGGAAGCCTGTCGCGGTTTGCATTATAGAAATCCTCGACTTCCTCGTAGGTAACCGTAACCCCAGCCATCTTGTTTCTCCTGAGGTTGCTGATCATCTGCTGATCTCGAATGTCATCCTTTATCTCTTTCTCGATGACAACATATGACTTGGAAAAGGTTGATTCCATTTCCTCTATGGAGGAGAACCTGCTTCTCAGGAACCTCATCCGCTCCTCGACGCTTTTTTCAAGCTCAGACTCGTTGACCCGGATACTGTCGAGCCTCGCCTTGGTCAAGACGATTTTTCTGGTGACAAGATTTTCGAGTATACCGGCCTTGAGATTGGGGTCGTTTTTCGCCTCGGGGAACTGTAGACGGGTCATCATGGCCTGCTCATCGATTTCAGACTGCAGAATCATGTCATTTCCCACAACCGCAACAATTCTGTCGGCAGTCGCCGCTCCGGCAATGTCAAAGCTGGCGACGCATGCAATTGCCGCAATTGCAAAACATTTGAACAAACGTTTTTTCATAATCATTTCGATTTACCTCGGTTGAGCGTTCCAGCTCAGGTTACTGATACTTTTCTCTTGCCTCTTCAAGCAATGTACTATAATACTGTTTTTGTTGTTGAACTGTAAGAAGTTCTTCTATCTGCCCATAGGCCTGCTCCAGGCTCTTTTTCTCTCCTTTCCTTACAATATCATGCATTTCCATCACAACAAAAAGTGAGTCATGCACCGCAATAACCGGGGAGAGTTCTCCGGGAGGCAGGTTTTGCAGCAACGCTCTCATTTTTTTGTTTTCAGGGTGAACCTGTGCAAGAGAACGCAGCCGTTGCTCGTGGCTTCGGGCCAGCCGGTTCTCCGCTGCATAGTCCGGTTCAATTGATGCTATCATTTCCTGCAGGCTCTGTTCGTCCCCCTCGTGCAGCCTCAACGCGTTCTCGATACGGCTTGCCGCCTGTACGGTTGACGCAAAGTAACGGGAGACGGCGTACTCTGTTTCCCTGTTGATGAACGCATCGGGAAACTCATGGTAAAATGCACGGGCAGCGGAAGAATCAATCGTGAACAGACCTTTTTTTTCAGCGTTTTTCAGCATCCGGTCCACAAAACGCTGCACAATGATATGGCGGGTAGCTTTTTCAACCAGTATTCGGGTATCCCGGTCCTTGTCGATATCCTCTTCGAGAGCACGCTGATAGAGGGCTGCGAGATCCTTCCAGTCTTCAATGTAGATGGCTGAAACCGTCAGACTGTCTTCAGGAGAGGTATAATCAATCGAGGCAACGACTTCGTCGCGGGTCAACTGAAGCTTTCCCGCACGGGCAACGATAGCATCGTCCTGAGCCTTGGCGCATCCGGCGATGAAAAAAAGGAGCACCCCCGCCACGACATGCAGCTTCATGCCGCTATCCCCCTCTGAGTTTTATCGGGCGTTTGGATTTTAACTGCCAGTCAAGCACAACAGGAGCGGCAATGAAAAGAGAAGAGTAGGTGCCGACCACTATACCGAGAAGAATGGCAAACGTAAATCCCCTGATAGCGGGACCGGCGAAGATAAAGAGAATAAGTACGACAAGCAGTGTTGTCCCGGACGTAATAACCGTTCTGCTGAGCGTCTGGTTAAGGCTGCTGTTGAAAATAGCTGTATAGTCTGCCGCTTTACCCGAACGGATATTCTCACGAATCCTGTCATAGACAACGACGGTATCGTTTATCGAATATCCTGCTATCGTAAGAAATGCCGCAATGATACTCTGGTTGATGTCGAGAGGCATGAAATCAAACATTCCCCCGAAAATGCTGAATATACCGAGAACAATGAACACATCATGAAATATGGCCACCACACTCGCAGCGGCAAACCGAAACTCGAACCGTATTCCTACGTAAAGCAGAATAGCCATGACCGCTCCAAGAAGAGCCTTGAGAGCGGCCCACTTCAAATCGGACGCTATACTGGGGCCGACAGAATCAACCCTGAGCACCTCATGCGGGTTATCCGGAAGCCGATCATCAAGCGCATTGGAGACAAGAGCCTTCAGCTGGTTGAGATCCCCGTCAAAACCCGTCTGAACAAGAATCGACCGGTCGGCGCCGTAACTTTTAATCGCGCCTTCAACCCCGGCTTCTTTCAACACCCCCCTGATACTGCTCACCGCAACATCATTTTCAAAACGGAGCACCACTTCGGTACCCCCCTTGAAATCAATACCGAAATTCAATCCCCGAACAACCAGCGAAAGCAATCCCGCCAGCATGAGACAAAGGGAGATCACATACGCTATTTTCCTGTACTTCAGAAAATCTATGTTCGTGTTTTTAATCAGATGCATACTGTATCGTTCTTAATGATGTTAACCGAAACTTTTGACTGTCATCAGATTTCCCTCGATCAGCAGGTCAAAAATAACCTTGGTGATAACCAGAGCTGTAAACAAACTTGCTGCTGTTCCGATCATCAGGGTGAGAGCAAACCCCTGTATCGGACCAATACCGTATATATAGAGAAGAAATCCCGCGCCAAGTGTTGTAATCTGGGAATCGACGATCGCCGAGAACGCTTTGCTGTATCCTGTATCAACCGCAAGGCGAAGGTTTTTGCCGGCTGCGATCTCTTCCCTGATTCTTTCAAAAATCAGCACATTGGCATCCACAGCCATACCTATAGTCAGCACGATACCTGCAATACCGGGCAGGGTAAGCGCAGCGCTGAACCCTGCGAGCACAGAGAGCACGAACAGAATACTCAAAACAAGAGCAATATCTGCCGCAATACCGGCCTTCCGGTAATAGATGACCATAAACAGGGCGACAAAAAACAGACCCCAGCCCGCTGAGAGAAGACCGGAACGAATATAGTCTGCACCAAGAGTCGGACCGACGGTCCGCTCCTCGATAATTCTTACCGGAGCGGGCAGGGCACCCGCCTTCAGAACGATCTCGAGATCCTGGGCCTCCTCGATACTGTCGATGCCGTTGATTACCGAGCTTCCTCCAGGGATTTTCGATTCGACAACCGGTGCGGAATATACCGCACCGTCAAGAACAATCGCGATCTGGCGGCCGATGTTGGCCCCGGTTATTCTTGCCCATTTTGCCGTTCCGTCCGAATTCATTCTCATGGTAACTTCCGGTTGAAGAGCGGAAGACCCAAACGTCGCCTTTGCTTCCGTTATGACACCTCCTGTCAGTTCAGGAGTTTTCTTCAGAAGAAACATGTCGTAAAACGTTTCCCCGTCGCTTCCCTCAATCGACCTCGCAGAGAGCCGGATTTCCGAATCCTTGGGAAGCAGCTTCAAAATATCCTCACGCTGAAACAATCCGGTCAGGTAATCCCTCGAATACTCCGGAGCATAAGCCCTTCCGTTTTGCATAACGACAATGTTTTCATACAAAGGATCTTTTTTCGAGACCGCTGCAGAGTCATCAACCGCCTCGCTTTGAGCAAGGAACCTGTTGATGCGCTCGAACGCATCCAGCATGCTGTCATTTTCCCTCACAAGCTTGAATTCGAGCTTTGCCGTACCCTTGAGCAGCTTGCGCACCCTGTCTTCATCCGAAACACCGGGAAGCGCGACAATGATACGCCTTGCGCCCTGTGACTGAATCACCGGCTCTGCAACACCGTATTGGTCGACCCTGTTTCTGATTATTTCTTTTGCCCGGACAACAGCATCTTCCGCCTCTTTTTTCAACTTGCCGATTATCTCTTCGTCGCTGTCACGAACCTCATAGAAATACCGGCTCATTCTGATATTGCGTTTCCGGAATTCGGAAACGAGCAGATCGATAACCTGCGGGTTCCCCCCCTCTGCACTCATTTTCACTTCAGCGATGATATCGCGGAAGGTATCATCCTTGTTCCAGGCCCTCTCCTCTACAAGATCGATAAGGTCAACTTCGAGAACAAGATACATGCCACCTTCAAGATCGAGGCCAAGCTTCAGGCTTTTTTCAGCTGCCGTTTCGATCGCCTCGCGATTATCACGAACAAACGTGAGGCTGTCTTCGGCAGCGGTCAGCCGTGAAAGCTGTTTCGAGTATGAGTCGTCCTTATAAGTAGGCCAGAGCGACCAGAGAGCCAGCGCCGTCAAGGCAACGATAAGAATACTTTTAAACCGGTTATTTTTCATACATACATGATAACGTTGCGAATACTACGCCGTCAATAAATCAAGTTCAGCCAATATATAAAACCAGTGTATGATTAACAATCAGGCAAGCCTGCTGGTTTGACGCTTGACTGGTTTGACGAAAAAACCTTCGCATTCTCCCGCAACTCGAGAAAAAATCCCCGACGGCTTCCGTTCCCGGACCGTCAGGCGTCTGTATCAGAAAGATTTTCCCGGAATCAAACAATAAAAAAGCCCGGCGATCAAAGCCGGGCTCATAAGAAAAAAGCGGAACAACATTAACCCCAGATATCCTGAGCGATGTTGTTGTACCAGCCACGAGCATAGGTTGCTTCCTCACTGAGCTGATCATTGTCAGCATCCATAGGAGTAAGACCACCTGCACCTTTGATACTGACAATACCGTCACTGGTAAGCTTGTAGACAGCGGCGACAGAGATACCGTAGCCGGGAGCGACAAGGCTGTAGCAGGTATTGACAAGTGAAGGCGGAGCAGGAACCTTACCCTGCAGCAGACGAACAATGCTTGCCGCCGTGACTTTACCCTGACTGCTCGCAGCAAAACCGGATTTCGGCATAGCACCGGCAATACAGGCATCGCCGATAACATGAATTCCAGGATGAATCGTCGATTCAAACGTGATCGGGTTAACCGGACACCAGCCTGTTTCGTTGGTCAATCCGGCATTGAAAGCGATTTTTCCGGCTCTCTGCGGAGGAATGACGTTGACCACGCCGCCTTTGACAGGTCCTGAAGAGGTCATAACCGTCATGGTTGCCGGATCGACCGAAATCACCTTGCCACCGGCAGAAGCCGCTCGCCATTCGATGATATCGCCATACAGCTTTTCCCATCCTTTGGTGAAGAGCCCCTGTTTGGAAAACTTCTCCTTGGAGTCAAGGACAATAACCTTGGAGTTAGGCTTGTTCTTTTTCAGGTAGTGTGCAATAAGACTGGTTCTCTCATAAGGCCCTGGAGGACAGCGGAAAGGGTTACCCGGAGGACAGATAATCACATTGTCTCCATCAGCCATTTCTTCAATCTGCTTGGTCAGCAACTCGGTCTGCGGTCCTGCCTTGTAGGCATGCGGCATCTTGGTGTTGGCAACTTCTTCGCTGTACCCTTCTATTGCATCATAGTCGAAGTCGATACCGGGAGAGACGACAAGACGATCGTACTTCAGTTCGTTTCCGCCCTTGAGTTTCACGGTATGATTCGCCGCGTCGATTTCTGCAGCTTCATCATGAATCACCTCAACACCATACTGACTTTTCAACACATCATATGTCTGAGCAATATCCTTCATCTCCTTTAAACCGCCCATCACCCAGTTACTGAAAGGACAGGTATAGAAAGTAGTTGCCGGCTCGACAAGAGTCACGGAAACAGATGGGTCGAGCTTCCTGATATACTTTGCAGCAGAAGCGCCGCCGAATCCGCCGCCGATGACAACCACATGTTTCTGGTTTGCAAAAAGCGGCTTGGTGCCGCCAAAAACCCCAAGTGTAGAACCGGCTGCTCCGGCAATAAAGAGTTTGTTGAAATCTCTACGTGTAAATTTCTGACTCATGTTCTTTCCCCCGCTTATTTAGAATTTTGTTGACTTAGTCCGCCAAAGTATTCGGCAATGAGAGTGATCTCTTCATCGGTATAACCTTTGGCGTGACGTCCCATTACCGTAGAGTAACGCTCATCGTTTTTAAACTCCATCAGAGCCGTTTGCAGATACGATGCTGATTTTCCATGGAAGCCTGGCATAATACCGACACTTTCACCATCGGTACCGTGGCAGGACGCACAGGAAAGCGCGAGAATCTGGCCGCGAGGATCGACTTCCTCAGATTCTGCTGCCGGCTGTTGAGCCGACTCCTGAGTGCCGGACGGCTGCGAGTTACACCCGGAAAGGGCCGCAGCTGAAATAAGGCCGACAGACAGCCATGAGGTAATTTTTTTAACCATAGTTTTAATCTCCTTTTTTTATTATGGATCAGCGGAATGATGGGACCAAATTCTTCTCTATTTTCTGTTAACGCTTAACAGGGTTTTCCGCAACCCCCCCTGCATGAAGCTTTACGTTTCTTGCTTTATTTTTCCCTTGTTCCTCAGGGCGGGAAAAGGTTATGCATTGTCTGACCGAACCCTGACTTCTTTTTCTGCAGCGTATACAATACATTGAGACGGAAAGGTCTACTCAAGCCCGTCATACTTGCCGCAGCTTTTTCAGAGCCGTCTATATATATATTATTGTATCTGCTCCTGCGTTATTCTCCCGGGCGCTCAATGCCGGAGACGATTCTTGAACACCTTTGACAGAAACGGTAACAACGGGTCGCCTGCCTTTCCACACATGCAGCCCGCGCGATACATAACTATGTAGTTATATAACAATTTTTATTCTGCAACACAAATAATAATTAATTACTGCATGAAAAGCGCTTACCCCTCCCGGAAGAGTTTTTTTATCGTCTCACCATGTTTCCGCGGAAGGAGCAGTAAAGCCTGTCGGAAAAGGCCTTGATTATGTAGATTATTCATTATCGACCGGGTCCGGCTGCCGCGGAACATGCTGTATCTCGACAACAAGACCTCATAACAAGGGAATTTTATGCTAAATCATTTTAAAACAATAAAGTAACCGGAAAATAAGTCTCGTTTCACGTGAAACAACACCAGCAATGCACATATGACATTATAGTAGCCGGAGCCGGTCATGCCGGCTGCGAGGCGGCTCTTGCAGGAGCCCGAATGGGACTGAAGAGCCTGCTTGTCACCTCTGATTTTTCGGCAATCGCCAGAATGTCCTGCAATCCGGCAATCGGCGGAGTGGCAAAAGGGCAGATAACGAGAGAAATCGATGCTCTCGGCGGAGAAATGGCAAAAGCCATAGACGCAACCGGCATACAGTTCAGAATGCTCAACCTCAGCAAAGGGCCCGCCATGCACTCCCCGAGAGCCCAGGCAGACCGCACACTTTATTCAATCTACATGCGAAAGGTTATTGAGCAGGAATGCAATATTGACCTGCTTCAGGATAGTGTTATCGGCATTACAACGGAACAAGGCTGTTGTAACGGCATTATGATCAGTTCCGGACGTATCATAGCGGCAAACGCCGTTATCCTTTCCTGCGGAACGTTTCTCAACGGACTGATTCACATCGGAATGAACCACTTTCCAGGAGGCAGAACCATTGCCGAGCCCCCGGTCCAGGGCCTGACGGAGTGCCTGGCAGCACTTGGCTTTGAACATGGACGCCTGAAAACAGGCACTCCGCCAAGAATAGACCGCAGAAGTGTTGACTACGCAAAGGTTTCCGCCCAGCCGGGCGACAGTTCCCCGTCTCCCTTCTCTTTCAGTACATCATGCCTTTCGGACAGGCGGCAGATCGACTGCTACCTGACCGCAACCACAGAAACGACACATAACATTCTTCAAAAAGGATTCGACCGCTCGCCACTGTTTTCGGGAAAAGTTCAGGGCATCGGTCCCCGATACTGTCCGTCGATTGAAGACAAAATTCACCGCTTCACCGAGAAAAACAGTCACCATATCTTTCTCGAACCCGAAGGCTTCGATACAAACGAAATGTATGTCAACGGTTTTTCAACTTCACTCCCCGAAGATATTCAGCTCAACGGACTGCGGTCGATTCCGGGACTGGAAAACGTGATTATGATGCGTCCGGGCTATGCTATCGAATACGATTACTTTTATCCGTTTCAGCTCCATCCGACTCTCGAAACAAAACGCGTAAAAAACCTTTATTTTGCAGGGCAGATAAACGGAACGTCAGGTTACGAAGAGGCTGCCGCACAAGGAATCATGGCGGGAATCAATGCAGCACTGAAAATTCAGCAAAAGGAACCTTTGATCCTCAAGCGATCCGAGGCATATATCGGCGTTCTGATCGATGACCTAATCACGAAGGAAACAAACGAACCCTACCGGATGTTCACCTCTTCAGCCGAACACAGAATCATCCTCCGCCAGGACAATGCCGATTTACGGCTTATGCCTTATGGCTATGCATGCGGACTGCTCTCTGAAAACATCTATAGGAAACTCGAAGCAAAACGAAAAAATATCGCATCCGTAAAAGACATTGTTGCTTCCATCAGGGTGCCATCCGATACCATCAATACACTGCTGATAGCACAAGGCTCCCCTCCGATAACCGGAAATACAAGAATAGCCTCTATCCTGAAACGTCCCAACATAAGGCTTTCGTCACTCTTGACAGCTTGCCCGGATGCAGCAGATCAAATAGCAGCAATCACAAAGGACACCACCGTACTGGAACAGGTTGAAATCGATTGCAAGTATGAAGGCTATATTAAAAGAGAGCGACTCATGGCAGAAAAAATCGCCCGTCTCGAATCACACCGGATTCCTGAATCCTTTAACTACAAAGCACTCAAGGGACTTTCGAACGAAGGAAAAGAGAAGCTGGCTAAGCACAAGCCCTCGACAGTAGGACAGGCATCGAGAATACTGGGCGTCACTCCTGCGGATATTTCTGTCCTCATGGTGAAAATCGGTCGATAGGAGAACATTGCTGAAATGTTTCACGTGAAACATTCAATCCTCACATTCGTATATAACGAGATACAAGACAGATTATGAGCAATAACGATCAGAACAATACCGCTCGGAATCCTCTTCTTTTCGGAAAAGACGACGAAGAGAGAATCGTAGGAGTTAATCAGTTGCCTGACAATAAAGTCAGGCTTTACATCAGGGAAGAAAACGGTGTAAAAAGCCGGGACGAAGAATACTATCCATTCTTTTTTCTTTCTGAAGACTTACTGCTTAAAGGGTTTGCTCCTGTAAACAATGAGAAATTCTGGCTCATCAAACTGCAAGGCGGTAATTTCTATCGATTTCTGGCAATATTCAAAACCCAGCAGAACTATAGAAACGCGCTTGATTTTGTCGCCTCGAATTCCCGTTCTTCTTCTGACGATGAGGATGATTCAGGTTTTTCAAGTAATCTGACTTACAGCAGGGGGGATGCTGTAACGCAATACCTGCTTCAAACCGGCAAGACTCTCTTTAAGGGCATGGTGCTGGAAGATCTCTACAGAATGCAGCTCGATATTGAAACCTATTACAAGCCCGAAAAAAACACACACAGCAAGGTTTCAATAGGAAGCGACCCGATTATCATCATATCGCTCAGTGACAACAAGGGATGGGAGCATATCATCCATACTAAAGATCTTTCGGAAAAAGAGTTGCTGGAAAAACTGGTTTCTATCATCCGGCTGAAAGATCCCGATGTTATAGAGGGGCACAATATCTTCAGTTTTGATCTCTCCTACATCCAGCGAAGATGCGAAATACTTGGCGTGGAGTTCAGAATAGGCCGTGACGGATCGGTGCCGAGAAGTTATCAGGCCAGCATACGCTTTGCCGAAAGGTCGATAGACTACCCCTTTTTCGATATTGCAGGAAGACATGTTATCGATACCTTTTTTCTCGTTCAGAATTATGATGTCGCCAAACGCTCCATGCCCGGCTATGGACTGAAGGCAGCTGCAAAATATTTCGGCTTTGCTTCCCCGGACAGAACCTATGTGGAATACAGCGAAATCGCCGACCTCTGGGACAACAATCCGGCACGACTGCTGAACTACGCTCTCGATGATGTGCGTGAAACAGAAAAAATTGCCGCTATGCTGTCAGGCAGCAACTTCTACATGACGAGAATGATGCCCTACACCTATGCACAGACATCGAGAATGGGCCCGGCAGCAAAGATAGAAGCCCTGTTTGTCAGGGAATATCTCAAGGAAAAGCACTCTCTCCCCAAACCGGCAATAGGTCAGCAGCACTCCGGAGGCTTTACCGAAGTGTTTCTGAAAGGTATTCTCGGGCCAATCGTGTATGCGGATGTCGAATCGCTCTATCCATCGATTATGCTTTCTTATGACATCTGCCCGAAAAGCGATGAACGGCGAATATTTCCGAAAATACTGACTGACCTGAAAGAGCTCCGCTTCACGACAAAAAACAAAGTGAAGGAAGAGAAAGAAAAAGGGAACAAGGCTCTTGCTGAAAACTACGATGCGATGCAGTCATCTTTCAAGATACTGATTAATGCCATGTACGGCTATCTTGGATTCAGTATAGGAATATTCAACGATTACGAGGAAGCCGACAGGGTAACAACGACCGGTCAGGAAATAGCTCGCCGGATGATAAAGGAATTTGAATCGAGAGGATGCAAGGTTATTGAAGTCGATACCGACGGTATTCTTTTCGTGCCACCGTCTCATATTCAGTCGAAGGAGGATGAAATCAGCCTCGTAGAGGAAGTTTCCGCCGTAATGCCGAAAGGAATCACTATCGGTTATGACGGACGCTTCAGAAAAATGATCTCCTATCTGAAAAAAAATTATGCCCTTCTCGACTATGATGGCACCATAAAACTGAAAGGCTCCTCGCTTATAAGCAGGAGCGGGGAAAAATTCGGAAGGGATTTTATCCGCAAGGGGTTTGAAAAACTTCTTGAAGAGGATGTTCAGGGTCTGCACGACCTCTATGTATCATACAAGGAGATGATCATGAATCATAGCTGGTCCATAGAAGATTTTTCACGGACCGAAACTCTGAAAAACACCATGGAACAATATTCCGCCGATACGAAATCAGGCAAAAGACCCCGCTCGATAACCTATGAACTTGCGCTTAAAAGAAAACTTTCCGTAAACAAAGGCGACAGGATAACCTACTATGTTTCCGGAAGCGGTCTTCAGAGCAGTCACTATGACAAAGGACGGCTTGCCGACGAATGGGACAGTGCAAAACCTGATGAAAACACCCAGTTTTACCTGAAGAGGCTTGATGAGTTCTCGCAAAAATTCCTTCCGTTTTTCAAGCCTCAGGATTTCAGTTCAATTTTTTCATCCGATACGCTGTTTTCCTTTTCTCCTGACGGGATAGAACTCATCAAGGAAATACGGCATAAGGAGACCGATACGGTAAATGATGAGGATATACCTTTTTAAATAAACAAGTTAGCAACTTTTTCCTCGATCGTTCTTGCACGTGATGTACGCAAAAAAGAAACCGCTATATTTCCTCTCCGGCAACAAGGAACTTTATGAATTTGTTGCACGTATACTTAAAGGCACTTCCATTTATTGTCATGAGTCCCGACTTGTCGGGATCAACGAAGCAATTGAATTTGCGGAAGAAAGAAATAGAGGTGCCCCTAAGACGAATTCACGAACATTCATAACATCTTTCACGTAACCTAAGCCAAATAAATAATGATTGATAATAAAATTCTCCCCGTTACCGATGATGTAACCTGGATAGGAGTTCTCGATCCCGGTCTGGTGACCTTTGATATCGTCATGGAAACGAAGTACGGTACAACGTATAATTCCTACTTTATCAATGCTGAAAAGAAAGCGGTCGTTGAAACAACAAAAGAAAAGTTCTGGCCAGTATATCTCGATAAAATAAAACAGGTTACCGATCCATCAGAGATCGAGTACATCATTGTTGACCACACCGAACCGGATCATTCCGGCAACATTAAAAATCTCCTGAGTGTCGCACCCGATGCAACTGTTGTTGGCAGTGCCAACGCCATCAAGTTTCTCAATGACCTCGTAGGAGTTGATTTCAAGTCCCTGATCGTCAAGGATGGCGACACACTCGATCTCGGCAATAAAACACTTCGTTTTATCAACGCCCTGAACCTGCACTGGCCAGATGCTATCTACACCTGGCTGGAAGAAGACAACGTACTCTTCACCTGCGACTCATTCGGTTGCCATTACTGCAATGAAGCCATGTATGATGATCTTGCCGGTGATTTTGACGATGCCTTCACCTACTACTTCGATGCAATACTCAAGCCTTTCAGCAAGTATATGCTGCAAGCTGTCGATCGTATAAAGGATCTCGATATCAAGGTTATCTGCCCGGGACACGGCCCCATACTTCGTTCACACTGGAAAAAGTATGTCGATCTTTCAAAAAAATATTCCCTGAGTGCTATTGCTCTTCCAAATGAAAAAAATATTCTCATAGCCTATGTGTCGGCCTACGAGAATACCACCATCATAGCGGAAAAAATAGCAGAAGGCTTGCGCCCGGCCTGTGATTTTACGGTTGATGTCTGCGACATCGAAAACATGCACTTTTCCAAAATCGAAGAAAAGATTGCGCACAGTGCCGCTATTATTGTCGGTTCACCAACCATCAACCAGAACATCGTATCCCAGATCTACCAGCTCTTTGCAGCCATCAATCCGATTCGCGACAAAGGAAAACTCGCGGCTGCCTTCGGCTCTTACGGCTGGAGCGGTGAAAGCACAAAAATCATCGAAGCGAACTTCACCAACCTGAAGCTGAAGGTGTTCGACCAGAACCTCAAAATCAAGTTCAAACCGAACGAAAAAGAGTTTGAAGAGTGCAGAGCGTTCGGAAAAGCCTTTGCCGAAAGACTGATCGAAAAAAACCATCTGATCTGCGATACGTAAAGCATGCTGTACGTACTATAAAAAAGAGGCCTTATGGCCTCTTTTTTATAGACGATGATACATACTCCTCATCATAGTTTCCTTCATCCGTATTCTCCGCCCGACTCATGAACCTCCAAACAACTTATGTTGTTTGGCTTGCATATCAGGGCACCTCTATTACTTGATGTTCAGCTTATGAGCTTTGTAATATCATGCCATGTCACGAACAGCGACAATACGATAAACAGCATGATTCCCGCAAGATTGACGATCTGATGGGTTCTGACACCGATCGGTTTGTTCCTGACGGTTTCGATCAAAAGCATAAACAGTTGCCCTCCATCCAGTCCCGGAAAAGGAAGCATGTTCATGATACCGAGACTCAGACTCAGAAAACCGGTAAAGAACAAAAGATTGACCCATCCGCCACTTGCAGCCTTTCCTGCAAGTACGGCGATTCCAACCGGACCGGACAGGTTTTCCATACCTGCCTGCCCCGAAAAGAGAGTGACAAAAAGGTGAGCGGTTCCGGAAACAACACTCCATATCGTCTGCACGCTGACAATGACAGCGTTGAACAGCGACATACCCTCACCAGTCATAAACGCAGGAACAAACAACAGGAATGCAAACACTACATTGAAAAAAGCACCGCCCGACATGATAAGGGCGCGTGCAGCACGTGAGGCACCAAACAGTTTTTCCGCCTCTTCATCCTCTTCATTCGAAAAACTGACAAAGCCGCCAAGCGGAAGCAGACGCAACGTGAATGCCGTTTCCCTGTGTTTAAAAAATGTTGCGATCCGTGGACTGAACGGAAAACCTATGGAAAACTCATATACCGGCACACCTGCTCTTCGCGCAGCAAGAAAATGACCGAACTCATGCACAAGCACCACCAGTGAAAGGACAAGAACAAACGAAAGTATTGCTATAAACATAATGATTGTAAATGCTTAGTATTTCAGTAATGCTCTTCGTTTCCCCATCGCCATTTCGGTGGCTCTCCTTTCAGCCAGCAAACCGCGATCAGCACTATTGTCAGGACAGCAGTGAATATACTGTACTGAAGAAGTCCTGCTTTACTGCTTATAGGAAAAAGAAAAATACCCACAGTAATCAAAGTAAGATAAATCATAAAAATAATCCAGCCCTGCCAGGTTACCGGTAATCCCCATCCGTAACCATACTTCTTTGCTGGAAACCAGTATTCCTTTTGATCAGATTCAGAGGTCATCGGGTCATGTTATTACGACAAATAATACAATAATTTTTCAGCGAACTATAAACAACCAATGATCTTTTTGCCATATCGAAAAGCCAACCAAGCGGTTTTTTCTTTCATGATTTGAAGACTATATCCTTCACCAATCGCTTCCCGACAGCTTTATTCAGGCTGCCGATGATATTCTTTTTCCTGAAAGAGAGTTCGTTTCTCCATGATGGGTTCAGTACGCGCACGAAGAGCATTCCCTGTACAAACTTTTCTACTTTGGTGATCTTCGCAATAGTCTCACCGACAACGTTTTCCCATACCCTGAGTGCACGATGCTCTTCCTGAGCCCTCTGCATCCCGTAAAGAGAATAGACGTCATCGACGATATCGTTAAATTTTCTCGGGGTTCTTGATGTTTTCATGTCAGATTCTCTACCGCTATGCAGTGAACGCCATCGAGTTCCTGTTTATCGGTTGCAGTGATAATAGATTGCCCGGACCCTTCAAGCAGTTCAAGAACGCGTTCAACTCTTCTTCTGTCGAGTTCGCTGAAAAGATCGTCAAGCAGGAACAGTGGCTTTTCTCCGGTTACTTCATGAACAAATTGGTGCAAAGCCAGCTTCATTGCAATAAGAAAGGTCCGTAACTGACCCTGGGAAGCATATTTTTTCACTTCAACGTCATTGAGCCTGAATATGATATCGTCCCTGTGCGGGCCCACGAGGGTTTGTTTCCGGTACATTTCCTGTGAACCTATCTCCCTGAAACGCTGCATCATGATTCCGGTTATTTCCTCTTCCGTCATTTCCGAAACCTGCTTGCCGACAGAAGAACGGTAGCTGAACCCCGGAACTTCTCCGAGACCGAGTTCTTCGTACAGCGGCATAAAGTAATCACGTATGTGTCTGATAAATGCAAGCCTTGGAGATATGATCGATCCTGCAAGAATCGAGAGTTTTTCAGTCCATACGTCAAGGTTTCCGGTGTGCTCGCTGGCGGTCGCAAGCAACGTGTTCCGCTGTTGCAGCACCCTTCGGTACTGCAGAAGATCTTCAAGATAACGCTTGTTTGTCTGTGAAAGCGCGTTGTCCATGAAACGCCGTCTCTCCTGTGGCGAACCGTTGACGACAGCAAGCTCCATTGGAGAAAACGTTATGCACGGAACCCTGCCTATGAGCCCTGAGTATTTTTTCAGCTCTTCACTGTTGACGAAGATCTTTTTATCAGATGTTTTCGCATAGTTGACTTTCACAGTGATCTCTATATCCCTTTCATCGACAAACCTGCTTTGCAGGAGAAAATAGTCCGCCGTAAACATCAAGCACTCCCTGTCAAGCGATCTGTTCAATCCTTTGGATAGTGCACAATAATGAACGGCTTCAAGGATGTTGGTTTTACCTGAGCCGTTAGGTCCATAGAGAAGATTGATCCCGTCAGACGGAACAAACGTCAGATCGGGATGTTTTCTGAAATTTACCAGTTTTATTTGCTGTAAACGCAACGATAGATCAGGTCTCTCAATTATTGATTCTTACCGGCATGACGAGAATAGTCAGGCTGCTCTCCTCTTTTTCCTTCTCCGGTTTCAGGATAACGGCAGTTGTCGGGCTGCTTAACTCCAGCATAACGGTTTCTTCGTCGATATGAGCAAGCGCCGCCTCGATAAATTTCGAGTTGAAACCTATGTCCAGATCGTCACTCTCGTAGGTACAGGAAAGTGTTTCCTGTGCAGATTCTCCTTCATTGATGTTTTCAGCAGTAAGCTGCAGAGAAGACGGTGATATGGAAAACCGTATATCACCGATACTTGAAAATCTGCCGACCCTTTTGACGGAATCATAGAAAAGAGCTCTGTCTATGAAAAGCTTCTTGTCATTTTCCAGGGGAATGACCGCCTCATAATTTGGATACTGTTCAACAATGAGTGCTGCATCGAGAACAAGATTTTCGGTTGAAAAACGAATGGACTTGTTCGACGAGTCAATCGAAATTGTAACGGTTCCTTCACTTATCAGTTTTTGCAAAACAGATAGCACTCGTGCAGGAATAACGACTTTCTGTTTTTCTGCCTGGGAAACCTCACATGATTTCCTGAATCGTACCAGACGGTGGCCGTCTGTAGAAACGGCCGTCAGACTGTTATTTTCTATCTCAAACAAAACTCCCATCATTGCTGGCCTCATTCCATCGATACTACAGGCGAAAATAGTTTTATGAATGAGGTTGAGCAGATCTTCAGAAGTCATTTCCAGTTCGATATCATATGTTTTGTCCTGCTTTTCTGCTATGCTTTCAAAGGTGCACGGTATTTTGTAACGCCCTTTGTCGGTAGCGATATTGACTATACCTTGCTCGCTCATTTGTTGACGTTCAACCTCGAAGCTTACTTCGGTATCATACATACTCCTGAGAAAATCAAGAATGGTACGTGCCTTTACTCCCAGGTTACCATGATCCGTTGATTCGACATTCGTCAATGCGGTTATTGACATTTCTCCATCGGTTGCAAAAAGAGTCAAACCCTGATTGTCAAGAGATAAATGCAGGTTCTCGTATCGGGGATCCAGAACTTTGTTCGGGATAGCCTGGGTTACCTTGTTAACGGCATCCTGAAAGTGCTTGATTGAGGTTGTAAATTTCATTGTCTACTCTTTTTATTTATTGGATAGGTAAAAAATTGTTGTTGTTGTTGAGTGTGTGGAAATCTTGATTATTCCCGAATAAAATAGCTAACTCGTTTTATTGTATAGTTTTAATGTAATTTTTTTATGTTGAAATATGTTGATAACATGTTGATGGTTATACCTGTTTGTCAACATCTCCATCAGGGTGCTTCCGATTTTCTTTTCCTGCTGTTGATAAGTGGTCCTTAATCGTTCAGTAATGCACAGATTGTTGACAAGTTATACACAGTGTCGCACCTGTAACCGCCAACGGTCTCCTTTTTTTTCTTCAGGCGCATCCGGTGTGGTTCAGGTTGTTATCATATCGACATGATTTCAATCCGTTTCCTCAGTTCCTCTACCTGATTTCTCATTTCCGCTGAATTATCGATTTTTTTATGAACGGTATTGTATCCGTGAATGACCGTTGAATGATCACGACCTCCGAAATGGAGTCCTATGGTTTTCAGAGAGGAGTCTGTCAGTTCTTTGCTCAGATACATGGCGATCTGTCGGCCTGTTGCGATCTCTTTTTTCTTGGATTTGCCTTTCAGATCGTTGGGAGTGATTGAAAAGTAGTTGCAGATTGCTTTTTCGATGGTTTCAAGGCTCAGTTTCTTTGA
>RRYU01009893.1_pt1 | contig 28848 bp, 19 predicted proteins | sample 2162651 | NCBI WGS metagenome assembly RRYU01 (sample SAMN10267283, study PRJNA491782) | microbial mat metagenome | isolation source: biomat in the production well | place: Japan: Minami-Kanto gas field, natural gas well KTG3 | collected 2017-06 | reverse complement strand
CTGTGTGGCGAAGGCCTCATTGATCTCCCAGTAATCTATATCACTGCCATCACCGCCGTTGCGTTGTAGCAGTTTGGCCATGGAGTGTACCGGTCCCAGACCCATCTGGGATGGATCCAGCGCGGACCAACTGGTGTCTATGATGCGTCCCAATACCGAAAGGCCATGTTCTTTTACTGCCTCTTCGGATGCCAGTAGCAGCATGGCCGCACCGTCTGTAACCTGGGCGCTGTTACCTGCCGTAACTTTGCCGACAGGGCGATCAAATACCGGCCTTAATCCAGCCAGTTTTTCTACATTACTATCCGGGCGTATGCCGTCATCTGTCTCATATAGTTTGCCATTGCTATCAAATATAGGTTCTATCTCATTCAGACGACCTTCCTTGCTGGCCTTGTCCAGACGTTGGTGGCTTGAAACTGCGAAGTTGTCCATGGCTAATCTGGAGATGTTGAATTTCCAGGCCAGTTTCTCTGCTGTTTGTCCCATGGAAAGTCCGATAACTGGGTCGGTTAGACCTCGCAGTAGGGCGATAATAATCTGGAAGTGATGGGGGCGCAGGGCAGCCAGTTGGCGAACCTTTGCGGTGATGGTCTTGGCTTGATTCCAATGCGCTAGCCAAGTCACCATGCGGTTGTTCAGGATTATCGGATGGTGGCTCATGGATTCGGTGCCGCCGGCCAGGACCAGATTGGATCTGCCATTGGCTATATTCTGTGCCGCGTTGTCCAGGGCCTGCATGCCGGAGGCACAGTTGCGTTGCACAGTCCAGGCTGGAACCAGATCTCCACAGCCCAGACGCAGGGCTACAATGCGGGCTATGTTTGCCTCATCCGGTCCGGATGAGACGCATCCCAGTATTACTTCATCCAGTTGTTCAGGTAAAAAAGGTTGGCGTGCAAGCAGTGGCCTAGCGGCGGCTACTGCCAAGTCGGATGCTCGAAACGGGCCAGGGCCAGTTCGTATCTTTAGGAACGGGGTGCGGCTGCCGTCTACAACGAACACTGGTTTTGCGTAGGTATTGTTTTTATCCATACTCAGATCTCCTCAGATCCATGCCTTGTCTATTGTAGGAAGTTATCCCATTTTATTAGGCCGTTGAATCTGTACCAGGTTTTGTCTTTGGTTTAGCCGGTTGTTTTCTAGGTTTTGGTGTGGCCTTGGATTTTAGGTCTTTGAATGCATCCACTTGAATGACCTGATCTCTCAGTTCTTCTGCTTGGAGCAGTTTGTCGGCCTGATCTTGAGTTATTACACCTTTCTCCAGGGCCTGATCAATTAGACTTGGATTGTTTTTGCCGGTGATCTGGCCGCTGTGTCTGGCTTGGCGCAGTATTTTCTCGACCGGTGCTGCTGCGAATACTGCCTCCATCGCCAGATCAAGCAGACCAACCTTCTCTTTGATATCTTTGGAGGTGTAAATATCATCCGTAAGACGATCTCGGGTTTCGCTTGGTTGCAGCAATAATTTAGCTGCTGCCTTGTCCATGCGGTCGGTTGGACGCTGGAATCTGAGACCGGTAGGGAATACCAGGAACCTTAGTATCCAGGCCAGTGGTCGTATTGGCAGGTTGCTGAATAGACCGCGCAGGGCCTCTTGCATACGATATAGAGAGTCTTCCATGGCCCATTGCATCAATGGCAGATCCTGCTCGCGCTTGCCGTTACTCACAAATAGTTTGAGTGTGGCGCTTGCGATGTAGAGTTCACTCAATAGATCCCCTAACCGTGCCGACAAACGCTCTTTGCGTTTTAGCGCTCCGCCTAAGGTCATCAGCGCCACGTCAGCAGATAGTGCAAAGGCGGCACTCATCCAGTTCAACCGTTGGAAATATAGACCGGCAATGCCTGAAACCGGTTTTTTGGATAGGCGACCATGGCTTAGGCCAAGCCAGGTAGTGCGCGCGATATTGGTCATTACAAAGATGATGTGGTTGAACAAAACTTTATCGAATTTTCTGACAGCTAGATCTTCATTCTCTTCGTGTACCGCCTCAATCTCTTTCAGGATATGGGGGTGGCATCTTATAGCCCCTTGGCCAAATATGATCATGCTGCGGGTGAGGATGTTGGCTCCCTCAACGGTGATGGCGATAGGAACGGCCTGATAGGCGCGCCCCCATATATTGGCCGGACCCAGGCATATTCCGCTACCGCCCTGGATGTCCATAGCATCGTTGATGACTTGGCGGTAACGTTCAGTAGTATGATATTTGATAATGGCTGAGATAACCGATGGATTTTCTCCCATATCCAGGCCAGTTAGGGTGAGTTTGCGTGTTGCCTCCATCTGGTAGGTCATACCGGCGATACGTGCCAGCGCCTCTTCCACTCCTTCAAATCTTCCGATTGGCATGCCGAATTGCTGTCTCACGGCAGCATAGGCACCGGTGTATCGGCTGGCCATTTTTCCTGCGCCAGTGGATAGTGCTGGCAGGGAAATACCGCGTCCTTCCGACAGGCTCTCGACCAGCATGCGCCAGCCCTGTCCGACTCTTTCCTGGCCACCGATTACCCAGTTCATTGGAATGAATACGTCTTTGCCTCTGGTTGGGCCGTTTTGAAAAGGTATGTTCAGGGGCATGTGACGCTCACCGGTCTCAACCCCTTTGGTTGTGCTTGGTATCAGGGCTACGGTGACACCTAGATCTTCTGTGTCTCCCAGAATGTGATCCGGGTCCTCAAGTTTGAAGGCTAGACCGACCAGTGTGGAAACCGGTGCCAGGGTGATATAACGTTTGTTCCAGTTAAGGCGAATGCCTAGGGTCTTTTTGCCGTTATATGTTCCATGGGTAACTATGCCGAGATCTGGTATGGCTCCGGCATCGCTTCCTGCCTTGGGGCCGGTTAGGGCAAAACATGGCACTTCTTTGCCTGATGCCAGACCATATAGATACTGTTCCTTCTGTTCTTCCGTACCATAGTGCAGTAGCAACTTTGCCGGTCCCAATGAGTTTGGAACCATCACGGTAACAGCCGCGGTGATGCTCTTGCTGGCTATTTTCATTACGATGGTAGAGTGGGCGAGGGCCGAGAATTCCAGACCACCATAACTTTTGGGGATAATCATCCCGAACAGGCCTGACTCTTTTATAAAGTTCCAGACTGCTGGCGGCAAGGCTTGGTCGTGGTGGGTGATTTGCCAATCGTCCAGCATCTTGCAGAGCTCTTCTACCGGGCCATCTATGAATGCTTGCTCTTCGCTTGTTAGCTTGGAACCCGGTAGTCTCAGCAGGTTATCCCATTTTGGTTTTCCGCTGAACAGCTCACCATCCCACCAAACATTTCCGGCATCCAGCGCTTCCTGCTCGGTCTTCGACATCTTGGGCATGACCTTTCGGAACTGCTGCAATAGTGGAGAGCTGATCCACTGACGGCGCTGCTCCGGTGCCAGATATATCGATAAGCAGATTGCGTACATTACCCAGAAGAAAAGAGCCCATCCCAGGGTTAGCAGACAGGCTACTTGAAGGACAATGAATAAGATAGGCAGGCTTATAATCCAGATGTTTGCCTTGGCTGGTTTATAGGCCAGTCCCCATAGAGTTGCTAAAACCAGAAAGATACCAATAATGGTCACTTTGTTGTCTCCTGAGTTTCTTGGATAGAGTTATTGTCCTTTTTCTTCTTACATTCCATATGTAGATACTCGCGATTCTTTAGTGTTATGGTTCAAATCAGCTTGTTTAGGTTTGCGGTTACAGGATTATTTAATTTTTAAATTTGTCTGACTGGTCCTGGACGTTCTAAGGTGGTGATATCTACCCGTGCAGCATCCCAAATGTTCAGAAAAGCATGAGAGCAAAATATGTCGTGTACAAAAGTATAGACCAAGGCGATAGAGGAATGGTTTCGTTTTATATTTCTTTTTATGTCGCCAATCAGCACCGGTATTGGCATTAGTAAGACCAAAATGAGTCGCCATTCAACTCCACTCGCGTGCTTTTATCAAGTAGTATTAGCGACTGGTTTGTTTGTTCCAAGAAAAAGGTTTTGTCGGTTATTTTATTAGGTGTTATCTGAAATTATATGAATATTGTTCTAACCGGAATGCGTAGTGTTGGCAAATCTAATATAAGTCGGCGTCTAAGCCTGCTTACCAAATGGCCAGTTTTATCAACTGATCTTCTGATCGAGTATGAGAATGGCGGAAAATCTATCCAGAAGATTATTGCCGAGACTGATGGTGACTGGAAGCTGTTCCGGCAGATGGAATATCAGGTAGTACAGAAGATCTCCAACTTCGATAACGTCATAATAGATTGTGGTGGTGGAATTGTTGTGGACATCGCAGATGATGGAACTGAGATCTATAGCGAGCGCAAGGTGGATCTGCTGAAGGCTAACGGCCAGGTGATATGGCTGAAGGCAGACATCGAACGTCTGGCGGCAAAGGTTAAGGGCGACCAGCGCAGACCAACTTTGGACGAATCCAGATCGGCGCAGGAGGTTATGCAGAGACGTATACCGTTCTATCAGCAGGCAGCAGATATTGTCTTGGATGTTGAAGGCAAGCGTCGAAGAAAGACTGCTCGAAAGATTTATCGCCTAATCTTCCGCCAGGACCCGCCAGACATTGTTCTTTAAGTTTTTCTGTTTTTCATCTGTTAGTGCAAGACGTTAAACATGTGGGCGAATTATAGCTGTCAGATATTTCATGTTTAGTAGCATGTTACCCGGTGCTTGTTGATTTGGAACCTGCGGCCCCATAAGTATATGGCGATATTCTGGCTTTCCTTGTTGTTTGTCTGCTTAGATTAAACATGATGTCTGATATGCCTGTTTTGGATTCAGATTTGTATCTGAGATGGAAAGATTGCATGGGATACGGATAGACGAAAGACTCCGTATCAAGTAGAATTTCGCAAGTTGGTGAAGCTGAAGTTTGGCGGCACCGCTCCCTGATTAATTATTGTTTTCGGGCGTACCTGACTGGTTCGTCCGGTTTAGCATGCCCGAAGAGGACAGTTTTCTTGAGAAAAACCGCTTTATTGGTCCTTGAAGATGGAACAGTCTTCCAAGGTGACTCCATCGGAGCCGATGGCCAGACCGTTGGGGAGGTGGTGTTCAATACCGCTATGACTGGTTATCAGGAGATACTAACCGATCCATCATATGCCAGACAGATTGTCACCCTGACCTATCCCCACATCGGAAATACCGGAATCAACGATGAGGATGAGGAGTCCACTGCGATTCATGCTGCAGGACTGATTATACGTGATCTGCCGTTACTGGTGAGCAACTGGCGTAGCCAGAAGCCCCTGGATCAGTATCTTGTTGAGAATGGCATTGTAGCCATTGCCGATATTGACACCCGCAAACTTACCAGAATCCTTAGAGAAAAGGGCGCGCAGAGTGGTTGTATTATTGCAGGCGATGATATCGACGAGGCTGCTGCTTTAGAAGCAGCCAAAGCATTCCCTGGGCTAAAGGGAATGGATCTGGCGAAAGAGGTTACTACTGACAGTTCATACGAGTGGACTCAGGGCAGTTGGGAGCTGGAGCATGGTCTGCCTGAACCATTAGCATTTACCAAAGATGAATTGCCGCACCATGTAGTGGCCTATGATTACGGCATCAAGCGCAACATTCTGCGCATGCTGGTGGATCGTGGTTGCCGCGTGACCGTGGTGCCGGCCCAAACCCAGGCCAAGGATGTTCTCGCAATGAATCCAAATGGTGTGTTCCTTTCAAATGGCCCTGGCGATCCAGAGCCTTGTGACTACGCCATCAGCGCGATCAAAGAGATCGTGGAAACTGGAACCCCTGTATTCGGTATCTGCCTGGGACACCAACTGCTTTCACTGGCCAGTGGCGCACAGACTATAAAGATGAAGTTTGGTCACCACGGTGCCAACCATCCGGTACAGGATCTCTCCAAAAAGACAGTGATGATCAGTAGCCAGAACCACGGCTTTGCGGTGGATGATGCAAGCCTTCCGAAAAATCTGGAAGCCACACATCGCTCACTGTTTGATGACTCCTTACAGGGGATTCATCGTACCGATAAACCAGCCTTTGGTTTTCAGGGACATCCTGAAGCCAGCCCCGGACCGCATGATGTAGCGCCAGTATTCGATCACTTTATCGAATTGATGGAAGAGAGAACTTAGTCACCGAGGCGCGAAGCGCAAAGGTTAACAGCTTAATTTACTTGGGAGTAAGCAAGAGCCCGCATATCTCACAATGGTGAGATACATACCCTGCGAAGATTGATCAGCGTCTTTGCGACAATGTGGGTCCAAATTTCACTATGCCTAAACGCACAGATATAAAAAGCATCCTCATCATCGGCGCTGGCCCTATTGTTATTGGTCAAGCCTGTGAATTTGATTACTCCGGTGCCCAGGCCTGTAAGGCCTTGGGGGAAGAGGGTTACCGGGTCATTCTGGTCAACTCCAATCCCGCAACCATCATGACCGACCCGGAGATGGCCGATGCGATCTACATCGAGCCCATCACCTGGAAGACTGTCGAGCGGATAATCGAGAAAGAGAGACCTGATGCATTGCTGCCCACCATGGGTGGACAGACGGCCCTCAACTGCGCCCTGGATCTGGTACGTGAAGGTGTGCTGGAAAAATACGGTGTTGAGATGGTTGGCGCATCACGCGAAGCCATCGACAAGGCCGAGGATCGCGATCTGTTTCGCAAGGCCATGAAGAAGATCGGCCTAAATATGCCACGTTCCGCCATTGCTCACAGCATGGAAGAGGCGCATCAGGTACAGGCTCAGATAGGTTTCCCAACCATTATCCGGCCATCATTTACCATGGGTGGATCCGGTGGTGGTATCGCCTACAACCGCGACGAGTTTGAAGAGATCTGTACCCGTGGGTTGGATCTGTCGCCTACCACAGAGTTGCTGATTGAAGAGTCTGCTCTGGGTTGGAAAGAGTACGAGATGGAGGTGGTGCGTGATCATAAGGACAACTGCATCATCATTTGTTCGATTGAGAACCTGGACCCGATGGGTGTGCATACCGGTGATTCTATCACCGTGGCCCCAGCCCAGACGCTGACCGATAAAGAGTATCAGATCATGCGCGATGCATCTTTGGCAGTGCTGCGCGAGATCGGTGTGGATACTGGTGGTTCCAACGTGCAGTTCGCAATCAACCCGAAAGACGGACGCATGATCATCATTGAGATGAACCCGCGCGTTTCCCGCTCTTCAGCGCTGGCTTCTAAGGCTACAGGCTTTCCCATTGCCAAGGTTGCAGCCAAGCTGGCAGTAGGTTACACCTTGGATGAATTGCGTAACGAGATAACTGGCGGTGCTACTCCGGCATCTTTCGAGCCATCTATTGATTATGTGGTTACCAAGATCCCTCGGTTTGCTTTTGAGAAATTCCCCACGGCCCCTGATCGTCTCACTACCCAGATGAAATCTGTGGGCGAGGTCATGGCCATCGGGCGGACCTTTCAGGAGTCTTTTCAGAAGGCTTTGCGCGGCCTGGAGACAGGCATGCGTGGTCTGGACGAGATCGTTGATCTGAAATCCAAAGGTGCCAAGGATAAGATTCTGCGGGAGATTCGCCAGCCGGGTGCGGAACGAATCAGATATCTGGCTGATGCCTTCCGCCTTGGCATGTCTATGCAAGAGATATTTGAGGCCACGGCCATAGATCCATGGTTCCTGGTACAGATCGAAGAGCTGATCAAGCTGGAGGAAGAAGTACGCGAGGGCGGTATTGATTCTCTTGATGCCAGCCGCATGCGTTATCTGAAGCGCAAGGGCTTTGCCGATGGTCGCCTGGGAATACTGGCTGGCGTTCCGGCCAAAGAGCTGCGTAAGAAGCGACATGCTCTTGGTGTGCGTCCGGTCTACAAGCGAGTGGACACCTGCGCAGCAGAGTTTGCCACCAGTACCGCCTATCTCTACTCCACATATGAGGAGGAGTGCGAATCAAATCCTACAGATCGTAAGAAGATCATGATCCTGGGTGGCGGTCCTAACCGTATCGGTCAGGGCATTGAGTTTGATTACTGCTGTGTACACGCTGCCTTTGCGCTGCGCGATGATGGCTACGAAACCATCATGGTCAACTGTAACCCAGAGACCGTCTCCACTGACTATGACACCTCGGATCGTCTCTACTTTGAGCCTCTGACCCTGGAGGATGTTCTGGAGATTATCGATCTGGAGAAACCCACTGGAGTGATTGTTCAGTACGGCGGACAGACGCCTCTCAAGCTGGCCCGCGCCCTGGAAGCTGCTGGCGCACCTATAATCGGCACCAGCCCGGACTCCATCGATCTGGCGGAAGACCGCGAACGATTCCAGCAGATGGTTGAAAAGCTGAATCTTAAACAGCCGCCTAACCGTACGGCTACAGAGCCTGAGCAGGCGGTGCTATTGGCCGAACAGATCGGCTATCCACTGGTGGTGCGTCCATCCTATGTATTAGGCGGTCGAGCTATGGAGATTGTCTATGATGAGGATGATCTGCGACGTTATATGCGAGAAGCGGTTAGTGTTTCCAATGATTCCCCAGTGCTGTTGGATCGTTTCCTGGATGATGCTATAGAAGTAGATGTGGATGCGATCTGTGACGGTAAAGATGTTTTGATCGGCAGTATCATGGAGCATATCGAACAGGCTGGTGTACATTCTGGCGACTCTGCTTGCTCATTACCGCCGTACACTCTATCCAATTCAGTTCAGGATCGAATGCGCGACCAGATCAGAGGAATGGCTCTGGAATTGAAGGTGGTCGGGCTGATGAATACCCAATTTGCCATCAAGGATGATGATATTTATATCTTGGAAGTAAATCCTCGCGCCTCTCGTACTGTGCCATTTGTGTCTAAGGCCACAGGGGTGCAATTAGCCAAGGTTGCGGCTCGCTGCATGGTCGGCATAAGTCTGAAAGAGCAGGGTATGACCGAAGAGGTTATTCCTAAGAATTATTTTGTAAAAGAGGCGGTTTTTCCTTTTATCAAATTCCCTGGCATAGATACCCTGCTTGGACCGGAAATGAAGTCAACTGGTGAAGTGATGGGTGTAGGTAAGACTTTCGGTGAGGCCTTTGCCAAGGCGGTTGAAGGCGGTGGAACAGCGCTGCCAAAGAGTGGCCGCGCACTGCTTTCGGTTCGCGATGCGGATAAACGACGCCTCGTAGGAGTGGCTCGTAGTCTTAGTGAGCTCGGATTCGAACTGTATGGGACCGGTGGAACCGCCGAGGCGGTCCAGGCTGCTGGTGTCGAGTGTGAACGTATCAATAAGGTAGCTGAGGGACGTCCGCATATTGTGGATATGATAAAGAATGACTTTTTTAACATCATTGTGAATACCACGGAGGGCAAGCAGGCGATTGCAGATTCCAGAGAGATAAGGTGTTCCGCGTTACAACACAAGGTTAGTTACACCACAACCATGTCTGGTGCTGAGGCGTTCTGTCTTGCTGTAAAGCAACTGGATGATGTGGCGGTGAATAGTCTGCAAGAACTGCATGCACAGGTATGACTGGGTGGGGAGAATATCGATATGAGTAAAGTTCCAGTTACGGTCAGAGGTGCTGAGATGTTGCGGGCAGAACTGGCTAAATTAAAAAATGATGCCCGTCCTAAGGTGATTGCGGCTATTGCCGAGGCACGCGCCCATGGCGATCTGAAGGAAAATGCTGAATACCATGCCGCTCGTGAACAGCAGGGGTTTATCGAAGGACGCATCAAAGATATTGAGAGCAAGTTGTCTCACGCCCAGATCATCGATGTGAAGACTCTTAACGCTAACGGTAAGGTTGTATTTGGCTCCACTGTTGACGTATATGAAGAGGAAGAGGATGCAGAGCATACCTTTCAAATAGTTGGTGAAGACGAGGCCGATTATAAGAACGGACTGATTTCAATCAGCTCTCCTATGGCCCGGTCTCTCATTGGCAAGCAAGAGGGTGATGTGGCTGTGGTGGAAACGCCAAAAGGTCCACGTCATCTGGATATTCTGGAAGTAAGATACGATTAGTCTGTTTTCTCGACGCTCCTTCACTCCAACTGATACCCGCTAATTAATCCAAAATCTTATGATATAGGGCTATAGATCTGGTGGTTATTGCCCTGCTTCTATCTTAGGTTTCTTCGGGTGTCTGCGATAAAATGCCGCTACATGCCCGATGGAGTGTATTAGTTCCGCTCCTGTTTTCTCGCAAATGGCCTCTATCATGGACTGCCTGTCATCACGGTCTCCGCCACTTAGTTTGATCTTGATGAGTTCATGTACATCCAGGGCAATTTCAATCTCATTTAGTACAGACTCACTGAGGCCGTTCTGACCCACCATAACCACTGGTTTCAGATGATGAACCAGCTTTTTTAGTTTGCGACGTTGTTGTTCGTTAATTGGCATTTCAGCTTCTCGTAAAAAGTAGCGGATTATAGCTTAGTTTTTAACCTATGGTTTCAGAACATGGGGTCTATTTGGCGCTACAAGTTAAAACCCGGCTAGCTCTTTTTCAATTTATCCAGGTCAAGATCTATATCGAATGGGTCTAAATCGTCCTGGTCAATGCTGAATAGATCATCATCCGGCATGTCAACATCAACAATAACTAACTCATCAACCAGGCTGTAAGATCCGGCCGCCACATCCTTGGTATCTTGGTTACCTGCTTGTATCTTTTTGGTGTAAGCCTCTATAAATGGATGATCAGGTATTAATTGCATGCCATCTATAAGTATTTCCTCCCAAAGATTTGGTGCCTGGACAGATAGTTCTTCCTCGTATTTTACGAGATTCTGAGCGAATAGCTTTGCATCTTTTTTAAAGGCGTATATCTCTAATAGTTTTGCCTTTAGTTCCGAAGATTCTGGGTGTTTTTCGATGGCATTATGCAGTATTGATTCTGCCTCTGTGAGACGTCGGTAAGCGAGATACACATCAACGGTGGTTATTATGGAATCAATGCTTTGATCCACCTCAGTTTTGCTGGTTTCAAACAGGATAGTATTTGGTGTCGGAAGCTCATCTGGAGTAGCGGCCTGAGATTCCAGGGTGGATTGGACCGAGTCGTGATTCGATAATGAAGACTGATGTCCGGCAAAAGAAATCTCTTCATCCGGTCTTGTGTCAGGTTCATCAAATGGCATCTCAAGATGTTTATTTGGGTTGACTTGTTTGCGCTCGCTTTTCTGTGGGCCAACGCTGGAGTCTAACTGATTTATTTGTTCTGGCTGGCTAAATACTGGGTTTTGTAATGCTTTTTTTGCTGCGGGATAATCTTTTCTGTTGGTGTATATCAGCAAGCCAAAGGCCACTAGGCATGCTAAAGCCAGAATAATGATCAGATATTTCTGTGTTTTAAGCGTATGGCTTTGAGCCTTTAATGCCTCTATCTCTGTTTCAAGTCGGTTTATCCTTTCTGACTTGGCCAGATCTGTTGCGATGTTAATCCCTGATGCTTCTTCTGGTTCAGATTTGTCTATCACCGTAGCAATATTTGTTGCTGGTTTTTCCAGAGGCTTTGCAGTAGTCTCAAGATTAGGATCTGCCTTCTGTATATTATTTGTTGCTTCGCTCTTTATGACGTCTTCCTCGAAGGGAATTGGAGAAGTTGTATCGGTGGGAGTCTTGGTCTCAGCGGGTATGGTTTCTTCCGCGGCCACGTCACTTACTTCAAGTTTTCCAGATACTATGGCGATGGCCTGGTTGGTTTTGCTCAACTCTTCCTGGACCAGGGCGATCTTCGATTCTAAAGCACTGCGTAACCGAATCAGATCCTGATTTATGGATTCCAGTGCGGTTACGTCATCAGCTGTATCAGCAATAGATTTGCCTAGCTGCTCTATCTCTCCTTTGGGGTAGGCCTTATTGGATTCATTTTTTGTGACCTCTGTCAGCTGACTTTCTGGCGTAGCAATAACTTGTAGTTCGGCTTTGTCGTCACTTGTGATATCTGGTATGTGCGTGGTTTTGGTCAGAGGTGGTTCCTTGGATTCCATTTTGTCTGCATCTGTCGTCGACATTTGTGCGGATTTGTCTGGATTGATCTCCAGCTTGGAACTCTTTTCCTGAATTATCTCAGGTGCTACATCCATGCTTTGCGGCATGGATGTTTTTGGTTTGATGTTTTTTGGCGGTCCATCCTTCCATTTTTGGTCTTGCTCACTGAAGAGTCTGGCGACGGTACCGGATGCGAGAGACGTGATTGACTGGTGGTCTGGTATGCTAAGGGTTGTGCCCTGTTTCAGTAGATTAATATTGCCGTGTACAAAGGCACCAGGATTTTCCTGATGAATTGCCATAATCATCTGTTTAATGGGTATGGATGTGCTCGGTCTTGTTTTTTGGGCGATTACCCATAAGGTCTCTGATTTTCTTACCGGGCCATAGAGTTGCTTCTTTGCCGGTGATGGTTTGCCAGCCGTTGGTTTGGGGTTATCTGTTTTTGGAGTAGTAGATGCTTGTTGGATAAACACCGGATCAAGCAGAACGGCAAACTCTTTTATGAAGGAGCCTCCGCGCCAGCTTACTTCAAGCAAGAAGTCCAGGTATGGTTCACGCACAATGTCTCTGGATGTAATCTGGATGAATCTATTCCCGTCAGTATCAATCCTGGGTTCAAACTTTAGGCGAGTAAGAAAATATGGCCTGGCTATTTCAGCCTCATTGAATATCTTGGGACTGGCTAGTCTTACCTTTATGTCCTGAATGTCTAGGCTACCGGCTGAAACCAGGCCTATTTTTGCACTCAAAGGTTGGTTAAGAGCTGAGAATACCTCAATGTTCTTTACTCCAAGCGCATTTGCACATAGCGGTATAACTAGGATCAACCAGGTCCATAATGTCTTCATCTTCTCGTTCCTGTCACTTATGGGGTGCTGTTTGAGTATTGCAACAACCTTCGATAGATGGTGTTGATTGGTTGAAAAAATCACCTCTCGTTAGAGGGAATGCCTGCGTAAACATCTTTTACCGCTTAACTATGTTGTGAATGGTTATGATATTGAGTGACATCTGTAGCTGAACTCAGACAGAGTCTATACTTCCATGTTCCCCGATACTTGTAACATATATCTATAAAAAATTATTTGTTCTATTAGGGTGTTATAGCACATTATTATACTGTTTATTACATTGATGAGCGGAAAATATGCTTGAGATTTAGTTGCAAAACCATTGATAATGACCACCTACACTAAACACCAGCAGCGGCTGGGTTATCCATTCTGCAGAGCTCTGCATCTCTTAATTGATCACTGGTACCGCACTGACTTTTCAGATGCAGCAAGAAATATGTCAAAAATGGTTAATGCTTAAATAATGAAACGAAGTAAAAGTAGTCGTCGTTGGCTTGATCGCCATTTTAAAGATGAGTTTGTTTTGAGATCTCATAAGGAAGGTTTTCGTTCCCGTGCCGTATACAAGCTACAAGAGATACAGGAGCGGGACAGGATAATCAGACCAGGTCAGTCTATTGTGGATTTGGGGGCAGCTCCTGGCGGCTGGTCCCAGTATGCAGGTAGGATTATTGGTTCCAAGGGCAGGATGATTGCCCTGGATATATTACCAATGGATCCGATCGAAGATGTGGCCTTCATCCAGGGGGACTTTCGCGAAGAGTCTGTGTTGGCTCAGTTACAGGCACTACTTGAAGGATCTAGTGTGGATCTTGTTATTTCTGATATGGCCCCCAATGTAACTGGTATGGCGGTTGTCGATCAGCCACGGGTGATGTATCTATGCGAACTGGCCCTGGATTTCGCCAGTGAGGTATTGAAACCGGGCGGCGGATTGGTGGTCAAAGTCTTTCAAGGCGAAGGTTTTGATCAATATATGCGAAATCTGCGAACCAAATTTAGTAAGGTTGTAACCAGAAAGCCTAAGGCATCACGTGCTAAAAGTAGGGAAGTGTACCTGGTGGCGACTGGTTTTGATGTGTAGTAATCTGCTCGAGAATGGTAACGCCTCCAGGTACCACGGGAGCTGCTGAATTAATCAGAACTTCTTGAGGTATATAAAGGTAAGCTACTATACATAAGGTAATAACCGCTGTTGAGTAACATGACTTCTGTCGTTTGTAGCTGGCGTTCAGAAGGGTAAATTGAGGATTAAACATTGAATGACATGGTAAAAAATCTGATCTTGTGGGTGATCATCGCGATTGTTCTGATGTCAGTATTCAATAATTTCACCGCACAAAAGGTGAATTCCAATACCCTGAGCTACTCTGATTTTATCGCCCAGGTAAAAGGTGGGTCGGTTGAATCGGTAAAAATTACCGGGCGTACTATAGAGGGCAAACTCCGTTCAGGTGCCAGCTTTGTCACCGAGAGCCCTGGTGATGATGGCTTGGTAGGCGATCTGCTGAATAACAATGTTCAGATACTGGCTGTGCCACCAGAGAAGCCGTCCATTCTGATGTCAATTTTGATCAACTGGTTCCCGCTATTTATTCTGATCGGGCTCTGGATTTTCTTTATGCGCCAGATGCAAGGTGGTGGCGGTGGTCGTGGAGCCATGTCGTTTGGCAAGAGTAAGGCCCGCATGCTTACCGAAGATCAGGTCAAGGTGACATTTGCTGATGTGGCTGGAGTTGAAGAGGCTAAGGAAGAGGTCTCTGAGATGGTGGAATTTCTGCGTGATCCCGGCAAGTTTCAGAAGCTTGGCGGAAAGATTCCCAAAGGCGTATTGATGGTTGGATCCCCGGGTACGGGTAAGACCCTTCTTGCGCGAGCTATCGCCGGTGAGGCCAAGGTTCCATTCTTTACTATATCCGGTTCTGATTTTGTGGAGATGTTTGTAGGTGTTGGTGCCTCCAGAGTGAGGGATATGTTTGAGCAGGCTAAGAAGCATGCTCCCTGCATCATCTTTATCGACGAAATAGACGCTGTCGGCAGACATCGTGGTGCCGGCCTTGGCGGTGGGCATGACGAACGTGAGCAGACCCTGAACCAGTTACTGGTTGAGATGGATGGTTTTGAGGGTAACGAGGGGGTTATCGTTATTGCTGCTACCAACCGTCCGGACGTTCTGGATCCGGCATTGTTGCGTCCTGGACGATTTGACCGCCAGGTGGTTGTGCCTCTGCCGGATATCCGTGGACGTGAAATGATTCTCAAGGTACACATGCGCAAAGTTCCTATCTCAGACGACGTAATACCAGCTCTTATCGCCAGAGGTACTCCTGGGTTTTCCGGGGCCGATCTTGCCAACCTGGTAAATGAAGCCGCCCTGTTTGCCGCTCGCTCTAACAAGCGTTTGGTAGATATGTCGGATATGGAGAAGGCCAAAGACAAGATCATGATGGGGGCCGAACGTCGCTCCATGGTGATGAGTGATGATGAGAAGAAACTCACTGCATATCATGAAGCAGGCCACGCGGTCGTCGGGCGGTTAGTGCCATCCCACGATCCGGTGTACAAGGTAAGTATAATCCCTCGTGGTCGGGCATTGGGTGTAACCATGTTTCTGCCTGAAGAGGATCGTTACAGCATGAGCAAGGAGCGCTTGGAGAGCCAAATATCCAGTCTGTTTGGTGGGCGTATCGCCGAAGAGATTATCTTTGGCCCGGAGATGATTACTACCGGAGCCTCCAACGACATCAAACGTGCTACCGACATTGCCCGTAGCATGGTCACCAAGTGGGGGTTGTCAACGGTATTGGGTCCTTTAGCGTATGGTGAAGAAGAGGAAGAGGTATTTCTTGGGCGCTCTGTGACCCAGCACAAGAATGTCTCCGACGATACAGCAAACTCTATTGATAGAGAGATTAGAGTTTTCATCGATCGCAACTATCAGCGGGCGGAAAATATAATCAAAGACAATCTGGATAAGCTCAAGACCATGGCAGAGGCCCTGATCAAGTACGAAACCATTGATTGCAGCCAGATTGACGACATTATGGCCGGTAGGCAACCAAAGGATCCAGAGGGTTGGAATGACTCCGAGCCAAAATCAGGTGGTGGTGTCAAGGTTGATGCAGAAAAGGACGACAAAGCTGGTGAGATTGGCGGACCTGCCGGGCAGCACTAGGGAGATCCAACTCGGTTTGCGTAGATTAAACATTCTAGTCGCAAATATGGATTAGCATGATTCTTGATTGTGCAGGAATTCAACTGGATCTCTCCTGCCCCAGGGTTATGGGAATCCTTAATGTCACCCCCGATTCGTTCTCCGACGGGGGTGATTTCATTTCCCCTGAGCTTGCGATCTCCCATGCAGAACAGATGCTACGGGACGGCGCTGATATTATCGACATTGGCGGTGAATCCACCCGTCCCGGGGCGGAAAGTGTATCTGAACAGGAAGAGTTGGATCGGGTGATCCCAATCATTGAGATGATTGCTAATCGCATATCTGTGATTGTCTCCATAGACACCAATAAGCCAGTGGTGATGCGAGAGGCGGTGGCAGCCGGGGCCGGTCTGATAAATGACGTAATGGCGCTGCAGGCACCGGGAGCGGTTGCGGCAGCTAAGGAATTAGCGGTTCCGGTCTGTCTTATGCACATGCAGGGGCAACCGCGCAGCATGCAGAAGGGCCCTGTTTACACTGATGTGGTGGCCGATATCTCAGATTTTTTCAAACAGCGTGTTGCGTTGTGCGTGGCAGGAGGTATATCAAAGGACCGCCTGATTCTGGACCCGGGATTTGGTTTTGGTAAAACCCTGGAGCATAATCTCGAGTTACTAAGGCGTCTGAGTGAGTTCAAGCAGATAGGTCTGCCGCTGCTGGTGGGAATATCGCGTAAATCCATGATTGGAACTATCCTGGATGATGCCATGGTTGATGAGCGACTCTATGGCAGTCTTGCTGCAGCAGTACTGGCGCTGGAGAAGGGTGCAGCCATCATACGTGTACATGATGTCAAACCAACTGTGGATGCGTTAAAGGTGGTAGATGCTGTTCGTAAACGTGTCCACAATTGACTGAATTGGAATGGTTTATAATCCGCGTCTAACACAAGATGATAATCGGTAATATCTGATTATATACAGATTCAATAGAATAATGGGGATGAGTTTTTGACTAGGAAATATTTCGGTACTGATGGTATACGCGGACGCGTAGGCGAAGGCAAGATTACTCCAGATTTTCTCTTAAAACTGGGCTGGGCCACTGGCCGTGTGTTTGGCAAGCAGTCTGGAAGTAAGGTACTCATCGGCAAAGACACCAGAAGATCTGGCTATATGCTTGAGTCGGCCTTGGAGGCTGGGTTAGCGGCTGCCGGAGTAGACACCTATCTGCTAGGCCCTATGCCTACCCCCGCCATTGCATACCTTACACGCACACTACGCGCACAGGCAGGTATTGTAATCAGCGCATCCCACAATCCGCACTATGATAACGGCATCAAGTTTTTTTCTGGAGATGGAAAAAAGCTGCCAGACGAAGTTGAACTGGAGATAGAGCGTGAGTTGGATCGGGATATGACCACAGTTGAGCCCGAGCATCTGGGAAAGGCATTTCGTGTAAGCGATGCAGCTAGTCGTTACATCGAATTCTGCAAGGGCACAACGCCATGGGAGATCGGCTTTCATGGCATGAAGATAGTGGTTGATTGCGCCAATGGGGCTACCTACCATATTGCACCACATGTACTTGAAGAGTTGGGGGCAGAGGTTATCGCCATCGGTGATAAGCCGGATGGATTGAATATCAATGCCGGGGTTGGATCTACCTACATACAGACCCTGCAGAAAGAGGTGCTAGCTCAGGGGGCTGACCTTGGCGTGGCCCTTGATGGCGATGGTGATCGTCTGATCATGGTGGATGCGGAAGGGAAGGTAGTTGATGGTGACGACATCCTCTATATCATTGCCCAGGCCAGACAAAACAATGGTGGACTGACTGGCTCAGTAGTCGGTACCGTCATGACAAATCTTGGTTTGGAACACGCCTTGGCTGAGTTGGGCATCGGGCTTGATCGAGTCCAGGTTGGTGATCGAGCTATCATGGAAAGATTGGAGAGCAATGGCTGTGTTCTGGGAGGAGAACCTTCCGGGCATATAATCTGCCTGGACCGAACAACCACTGGAGATGGTATTGTCTCTGCGTTACAAGTTCTGTCCGAGATAGTACGTTCTGGCAAAAGCCTGGGAGAGTTGTGTAAAGCGGTGGTCAAGTATCCCCAGGAGCTGATAAACGTGCGCCTGGAAAATGGGGTGGACGTGATGGGATCTTCCGTTATGCAGGAGGCGGTCAGAGATGCGGAGTTAGAACTAGCAGATCAGGGCCGAGTACTTCTGCGTCTATCCGGAACAGAGCCTCTGGTAAGAGTAATGGTCGAGGGCAGTGATCAGAGCCAAGTCAAGCAGCTTTCCGAGCGTCTGGCGGAAGTTGCCCGCGAGCTGGTTGTAGCTGGGTAGACCTGGTTACAAGACCAAATTTGGTCAGTTACTGGTTTTGTCGTGTTCGATAAGTGCGTATGCCGAGTGGTTGTGGATGGACTCAAAGTTTTCCGACTCCACTACATAAGAACTGATTCGATCATCCTCATTTAGGCGCATGGACACGTCGCGAACCATATCCTCAACAAACTTGGGATTATCGTAGGCGCGTTCAGTAACATGTTTTTCGTCCGGTCGTTTTAACAGCCCGAACAGCTCGCATGAAGCCTCTTTTTCTACCAGATCTATTATTTCCTCGATCCAGACAAACCCTTTTACCTTGGCCTGCACAGTAACGTGTGAGCGTTGGTTGTGGGCACCGCGCTCAGAGATTTTTTTGGAGCAGGGACAAAGACTTGTTACTGGCACCACTACTCGTATGATCATGCTTGGTCGGCCGCTTTGAATCTCACCTATGAGTGTTACATCATAATCCAGCAGGCTCTGAACCTGTGAAACCGGGGCACGCTTGTTGATGAAATAGGGGAAGTTCATCTCAATGTGGCCAGCTTCAGCCTCTAGTAGTTCTGCCATCTCCCGCAGAATATCGTTGAAGGACTCGACTCCAATCTCCGTGTCATGGCTGTTTAGGATCTCCACAAAACGGGACATGTGTGTGCCCTTGAAGTTGTGGGGGAGATTGACATACATATTGAATGTAGCGACGGTATGCTGTTCCCCGCCAGTACGGTCTTTGATCCTGACTGGGTGACGTATGTCTTTGATGCCAACCTTGTTTATGGCGATATGGCGGGTGTCCTTAGTGTTTTGGACATCGGCGATATCGGTGCTGTTAATGACATCTTGTGTCAAGGTCTGAATCCTCTAAATCTGTTTGGTCGTTGGGAACGACTATCCCTAAGTTCCGGAAAGCCGTACATTATGAGTCTAGCAAAGTAGTGGTGCAACCCAAGATAAATATGTGAATTGACAAAATAATTTGATCTTAGGCTAAGATATTAAGTTCCATAAAGCTTATTTTGTGCCTGAGAACAGCGTTAGTTGTTACGGACGACGATATAGTCTGCAATCCAACGCAAAGGATCGGCACGGTGATCAAAAGACCGAAGACTATCCATGGCCTGTTGATGCAGGTGCTGGAGAAGATCCCTGGCTCCTTCTAGTCCAAGCAGTGACGGATAGGTCGGTTTGGAGTTGGCGTGGTCCTTGCCTTGGGTCTTGCCCAGGGTTTCTGTATCTCCCTCTACATCCAGGATGTCATCTTTTACCTGAAAGGCCAACCCAATGCGTTTGGCGTATTGATCCAGGCTGGCTATCTGCCCCTTGTCAGCACTTTGTGCTGCCAGATATCCCAAACGGACAGAGGCTAGAATCAGTGCTCCGGTCTTGTGTATATGCATGTTCTCCAGCTGTACCAGGGACAGCTCTTCACCCACTGATCCCAAGTCCATGGCCTGACCTCCGGCCATGCCTCTGGAGCCGCTGGCGATTGCCAGTTTATCTATCATATTCAGTCGGATATCACTGTCTACTTCCATATTCTTGTCATGGCAAAGCACACTAAACGCCAGTGTCTGTAGGGCATCTCCAGTCAGAATGGCGGTGGCTTCATCAAATTTCCTATGACATGTGGGCTGGCCTCGTCTTAGATCATCGTCATCCATGGCTGGGAGATCGTCATGTACCAGAGAGTAGGCATGGATCAGCTCTACGGCGCAGGCCGGGCCATTCAAACGGTTTAGCTTCAGGCCAAGGGCCTGGCCGGTTGCATATACCAAGACTGGCCGTACCCGTTTTCCTCCACCCAGGACTGCATAACGCATAGCCTGGTGTAGTATTTGGGGTTGGGTCGTCTCAGCGGGTAGCCATTTCTGAAGGGCAGCTTCTACCCGAGTCTGGGACTCGGCGAGGAACCCATCCAGGCCTTGTTCATTCTTTGTTTTCAAACGGTTCCAACTCGGCGTCTAGATTTTTTTCTGTGAGGATCTGTATCTTCTGCTCAGCCTCTTTCAGTGCCTGCTGGCAGGTACGGGTCAGTACCACGCCGCGTTCGAATGACGCTAATGACTCTTCAAGTGACAACTCACCTTTTTCCATGGTCTCCACCAGGGATTCGAGTTCAGCCAGAGCCTGTTCAAACGAAGGTTTTTTACTGGTTGGTTTAGGCACGATTTTCACATAATTTATTTGGGTTGGATAAAACTACCCTGATGTGTGGCTATGGTCAATCTTTGCTGTGCAATCTCGCTTGATTGCTGCGCTCGGTGTAAACTCTACGGGTTTTTTGTAGCCGACGGTATATCCATAGTAATGAGTATTAGTTCATACGATGCATCCGCAATCGAGGTTCTGAGCGGTCTTGAGCCGGTTCGTAAGCGCCCAGGAATGTACACCGATACCAGCCGCCCGAACCATATGGCTCAGGAAGTTATAGATAATAGTATCGATGAGGCAGTGGCCGGTTTTGCCACAACCATTGATGTATCTCTATACAAAGACGGTTCTCTGGAGGTGACTGATGACGGCAGGGGTATGCCGGTTGATCTGCACCCGCAGGAGGGGATGCCGGGGGTCGAGGTGATTTTTGCCCAGGTTGCTTGCGGAGGTAAGTTCTCAAATAAGAACTATCGTTTCTCTGGAGGACTGCATGGGGTTGGCGTATCAGTTGTAAACGCTCTATCAAAGCATCTTGAGGTCTGGGTGAAACGCGATGGCCAGCAATTCAATATGGCCTTTGCCGGTGGTGAGAAGGTATCTGACCTGGAGGTTGTGGATAAGGTAGGAAAAAATAATACCGGTACCACAGTGCGCTTCTGGCCTGATCCAAAGTATTTTGACTCCGCCAAATTCTCTTTGCGACAGCTTACGCATCTGCTGCGTGCCAAGGCGGTACTCTGTCCAGGGCTACTGGTACGTTTTTGGGATGAAAACAGCGGAGATGAGATTCAGTGGCAGTATCAGGATGGCTTGAAGGATTATCTGCTGGACGCCTTGGAATCCGCAGCCATATTACCGGAAGAACCTTTCATCGGCTCCATGTCAGGTAACCATGAGGCCGCGGACTGGGCCGTGGTTTGGCTGCCAGAGACTGGGGATGCCATAACCGAAAGCTACGTCAATCTAATCCCGACTTTGCAGGGTGGCACACATGTAAACGGGCTGCGTACCGGACTTACAGAGGCGGTGCGGGAGTTTTGTGAATTTCGCAATCTGCTGCCGCGCGGTGTGAAACTGGCACCGGATGATGTATGGAACCGATGCAGTTATATCCTGTCGGTAAAACTGGCGGATCCGCAGTTCTCTGGACAAACCAAGGAGCGGCTATCATCCCGCGAATGTGCGGCCTTTGTCACAGGTGTAGTGAAAGACTCTTTTGGCCTTTGGCTGAACCAGAATACTGAAATGGGTGAGGCCATTGCAGATCTGGCCATCAATGCGGCCCAGGCTCGAGTGCGTTCCGGACGTCAGGTCAAGCGCAAAAAGATAACTCAGGGACCAGCTCTTCCGGGCAAGCTTGCGGACTGTAGCATAGCTGATCCGCAACGTAGCGAACTGTTTCTGGTAGAAGGTGATTCCGCCGGTGGTTCGGCTAAGCAAGCACGGGATCGTGAGTTTCAGGCGGTAATGCCACTGCGTGGAAAAATATTAAATACCTGGGAGGTGGATTCTGCTGAAGTTCTGGCCTCACAGGAGGTGCACGATATATCAGTGGCCATCGGAGTCGACCCCGGGTCTGATGATCTTTCCTCATTGCGTTTTGATAAGGTCTGCATACTGGCAGATGCGGACTCGGATGGGGCACATATCGCAACTCTTTTATGCGCCCTGTTTCTGCGTCATTTTCGCAAGCTGGTACAAGAGGGACATGTATATGTTGCCATGCCACCGCTGTACCGGGTAGATGTGGGCAAGCAGGTGTTTTATGCCCTGGATGATGCTGAAAAACAAGGCGTGCTTGATCGCATCGTGGCCGAGAAGATTAAGGGCAAGGTTAGTGTTCAAAGGTTTAAGGGGTTGGGTGAGATGAACCCAATGCAGCTGCGTGAAACCACAATCCTTCCTGACACCAGACGTTTGGTTCAACTAACCATAGATGCCGGGGATAGTACTAATAGTATGGTGGATATGTTGTTGGCAAAGAAACGTGCGCCCGACCGCAAGGAGTGGCTGCAGAAAAAGGGTGATCTGGCTGAGGTGTGAGATTCCTTGGTCACATAAGATGAAAAACTGGAGTTTATGATGAAACCTTACCTATCTGTTTTTATTTCGTTCCTGCTTGTGTCTATGCTGATTGGACCAGCAGGTGCCGCAAAGAACCCTATATTTGAATCAACTGAATCACTACCAGAACAGGCTAACCCATATGTTGAGGGCGAAAAATGGGTAGAGACCGATATAAAGATTCCACCTTATCCAGATGATGATGACCTAATAGACATACAGATGCTTGACCCTGATAACAGGTTTGCATATTACCTGGATGAGGAATCCCTGACCGTGTCAGAAAAGGATTATGTGTTGCGTAACACCAGGTGATAGAGGCAAAGAACGGGACCAGAAATATCTTCTATGAAGGTATCCGTTGTAATACCTCGGAGTATAAGACATATGCCTTCGCTGCCGGTAAAGGGAAGAAGCTGCGCGTTAGAAAAAAACCTGAGTGGAAGTCGGTAGGAGAGACTAAATACACCAGATTCAGGGCGTTTATGATGGATCACTATTTCTGTGAATGGAGGCTGCCAAGACAGCGGCAGATCATTGTAAACAAGATAAAGTATCCTGCGCCCGGCGGAGGGGGTGGTGGATAAAAAATGTGGCTTGCGATTAGCTTTGAGCTTTTTTCGCACTACGGCTTACGCTGCTGAGCCAAGACCACGCAGTCGATCAATAGAGAAAAAACCATATGTCCAATGAGATAGACCATAGCCTCGAAGGCATAGAACAGATGCCGCTGAAGGCTTTTGCTGAGAAGGCGTATTTGGATTACGCCATGTATGTAATCCTCGATCGCGCTCTGCCACATATTGGAGATGGACTCAAACCGGTACAGCGTCGCATTGTATATGCCATGTCTGAGCTCGGATTATCCGCCACGGCCAAGTTCAAAAAATCGGCTCGTACCGTGGGCGATGTACTGGGTAAATTTCATCCCCATGGTGACACCGCTTGTTATGAGGCAATGGTTTTAATGGCGCAGGATTTTTCCTATCGCTATCCATTGATTGATGGTCAGGGCAACTGGGGTTCACCGGATGATCCCAAGTCATTCGCCGCAATGCGTTATACCGAGTCACGTCTTACCGCATATTCACAAGTCATGCTATCTGAACTGGGGCAGGGCACGGTAGATTGGACTCTGAACTTTGACGGCACTTTACAGGAACCGACGGTACTTCCGGCGCGTCTACCCAATCTACTGTTGAATGGAACAACTGGTATCGCTGTAGGCATGGCGACAGACATACCGCCCCATAACCTGCGTGAGGTTGCTACTGCCTGTATCCGTCTGTTGGAAAATCCAAAAAGCAGTGTTGAAGAGCTGTGTGAACATGTTCTTGGTCCGGACTATCCAACAGAAGCTGAGATCATCACATCAAAAGAAGACCTGCTAAAGCTATATCAAACCGGCGGAGGCAGTGTACGTCTGCGCGCGAGTTTTGAACGGGACCGTGGAGATATTGTCATAACTGCACTTCCACACCAGGTATCAGGCGCACGGGTATTGGAACAGATCGCCGCTCAGATGCAGGCCAAGAAACTACCCATGGTAGAGGACCTGCGGGATGAATCAGATCATGAGAATCCAACTCGGCTGGTGATAGTGCCGCGCTCAAATCGCGTAGACGTCGATCGCCTCATGTCGCACCTGTTTGCAAGCACCGATCTGGAACGTAGTTACCGAGTCAATATGAATGTGATCGGTCTCAATGGTCGACCTCAGGTCAAAGACCTGCGGGAGATACTCAAAGAGTGGCTGGAGTTTAGATTCGATACGGTACGTCGCCGTCTGGAATATAGACTGGGTAAGGTGCTTGATCGCCTGCATCTGTTGGATGGTTTGCTGATCGCCTTTTTGAATATCGATGAGGTGATTCATATTATCCGTACCGAGGATGAGCCTAAACCAAAATTGATGGTGCGCTTTGGTCTTACCGAGATTCAGGCGGATTATGTTCTGGATACCAAACTGCGCCAGTTGGCTCGTCTGGAAGAGGTGAAGATTCGAGCTGAGCAGGATCATTTGGAAGAGGAGAGAAAACATCTGGAAACCACCCTCGGTTCCAAGCAACGCATGAAGACCATGATACGTAACGAGTTACAGGAAGATGCTGAAAAATATGGAGACGCGCGTCGTTCACCAATAATTGAGCGTGCTGCCGCAACTCCACTGGATGAGACTGAACTTACACCAAGCGAACCGGTCACGGTTATCCTGTCAGAAAAAGGCTGGGCCAGATCGGCTAAAGGACACGAGATTGATGCCGCCGGGTTGGGGTTTAAATCTGGCGATAGCTATCTCGGGTCTGCACGACTGCGTAGCAACCAGTCTGTGGCTTTTCTGGATAGCACTGGGCGCTGTTACTCCGTACAGGCCCACACACTTCCATCTGCTCGCAGTCAGGGTGAACCTTTGACCGGACGTCTGGCTCCTCCCAGCGGAGCATCTTTTTGCGCGGTGATCGGCGGTGAGCCTGAGCAGTGGTATCTGGTGGCGTCTGATGCCGGTTATGGTTTTCTGGTTCAGTACAAAGAGCTGTTCTCAAAGAACAAGGCAGGCAAGGCGCTATTGTCTATACCGAAAGGTGCGCGAGTCCTTACGCCATCACCTGTTACAGATATGAATTCAGACCGGGTTGTGGCAATAACCAATGAAGGACGAATGCTAGTATTTCCGGTGGCCGACCTGCCAGTACTTAGTCGTGGTAAGGGTAACAAGATTATTGGTGTACCACCCAAGCGTGTTTTTAGTCGGGAAGAGTTTGTGGTTGCAGTTACCTCTGTCCCAGAATCAGGGAAGTTAACCGCATATTCAGGTAAACGCCACATTACCCTAAAACGCTCTGATCTGGACCATTACAAGGGTGAACGTGGGCGCAGAGGAAACAAGCTTCCGCGTGGTTTTCAAAAGGTGGATGCTGTCTCAGTGGAGTAATAAATGAAAGACTCAGTAAAAGAGTATTACGGCAAGGTATTGGGCGGTTCATCTGATCTTCAGACCAATGCCTGCTGTACTGATACGGACATGCCTGATTTTCTGAAACAGGCCATGTCCAACGTACACGCGGAGGTGGCGGCACGTTATTACGGTTGCGGTTTGATTGCGCCTCAGGAACTAGATTGTGCCAGAATTCTGGATCTTGGTAGCGGCTCAGGAAGGGACTGTTATTTGCTGGCGCAGCTTGTTGGCGAGCATGGCTCGGTGGTAGGTGTAGACATGACTGAAGAGCAACTCGCAGTAGCGAAAACACACCTAAAATGGCACCAGGAGAAATTTGGCTACGCCAACTCAAACGTTGAGTTTAAGCTCGGACATATTGAACGTCTGGATGAACTGGGTCTGGAAGACAACAGCTTTGATGTCATCGTTTCTAACTGTGTTATCAATCTTTCGCCGGATAAACAGGCTGTGCTGAATGAAGCCTATCGACTGTTGAAACCCGGCGGCGAATTATATTTCTCCGATGTCTATTCTGATCGTCGTGTTCCCAAGGAACTTCTGGATGATCCGTTGTTGTATGGAGAGTGCCTAAGCGGTGCGCTCTACTGGAATGATTTTTTACGCCTGGCGGCGGCAGCCGGATTCGCCGACTCAAGATTGATGGAAGATAGGCCTATTACCATCGATAATCCAGATATTGAAGAGCGCATCGGTCACGTCAATTTTTATTCTGCAACCTATCGGCTGTTTAAGATTGAAGGACTTGAGAGTGCATGTGAAGACTATGGTCAAGCTGTGGTCTACAAGGGTGGTGTAGCCAATAGTGAACAAGTATTTGTTCTGGATAATCATCACTTCATTGAGAAGGGACGCCACCATCCTGTTTGTGGAAATACCTATCGAATGCTGAACGAATCGCGCTTTAGAGATTTCTTTGAGTTTTACGGCAGCTGGGATACCCATTTCGGCATCTTTAAAGATTGTGGGACGGTTATGCCTTTTGGTAAAGATAAAGCTACGACTGACGAGTCTGGTGCCTGCTGCTAATTTGAGTTATAGCATGGGTTTAATGGACGCTAGTCCTTTGACTCATTTATCGGAAGCCAAATCGTAAAAGTTGTTCCCTGGCCAATTTCACTCTCTACTTCTATGTTGCCACCGTGCTTGTCTATGATGGTTGCGTAGGCAATCGCCAAGCCCTGTCCAGTTCCAACCCCAACATCCTTGGTTGTAAAGAAGGGATCGAAGATCTTTGCGCGTAATTCATTTGGAATGCCGACACCATTATCACGAATGGAGATTACTGCCCAGTTGTCACACCTTCTGGTTTTAATATGAATCACCCCATTTCTTGTGAGATCAGTGTTTTTTGCATCTTTTATGGCATGCGCAGCATTAACGATCATGTTTAGTATGGCTTGATTAAACTCTCCTGCCAGGCATGATATGGGCTTTAGCTTGTGGTCAAAATCCGTGTGTAATTCAGCATCATATTTCCACTCGTTACGTGATACCGTAATTGTATTTTCTATAGCCGTATTTATGTCTGTAAGCTCCATGTCACTTTTGCCGGGATGTGAAAAATGTTTCATGGCTTTAACAATGCCGGCAATACGATCTACGCCCTCAAGTGATTGTGTAATGGATTTGGGGATTTCCTCGCGCAGATACTCCAGATCAAGTTCGTTAGCTAAAAGCTTTAAGTCAGAAATGATCGTATCTGTTTTATCTTTATCATTAATAGTTGTCACTAGTTCATCATATGCGATAAATATTTCTTCAATATCCTGAAAGGATTCATGTAAAAAGCGAGTGTTGTCACCTATAAATTGCATCGGAGTATTTATTTCGTGGGCTATGCCAGCAGCCAGTTGTCCAATCGATTCAAGTTTTTGAGCCTGTCGTAGTCTTTCCTCTTGTTTTTTTGTTTTGAGTTCAGTTAGTTTACGTTCGGTTATATCCTGCAAAACCACCAGGTGTGCAAAACAACCCTTCCAGATAGTTTTGCTAACATTTATTTGAGCTATTCCTGGAGTGCCATCAGAACGTTCAGTTTCAACTTCTATGCTGTCATTGATATTTAACGGATAGTCTAGTTTTTCACCAAGTAATTTGGAGCTGGGCCTGCCGATTATTTCTTCAGCTGCCTTGTTTACAAAGACACAGCGATCATGTTTGTCTAGAGCAAGTATGCCTAGGTTGTTTTTCTCAACAACGTTATGGAACATCTCTTCGCTAGCCCTAAGTGAGGCCTCTGCTATTTTTTGCTTGCTTGTATCCTGTATCGAACAAACGATATACCAATCGTTATTAAACTGAAATGCGGACACCATAAGCTCTATAGGGAATACTGTCCCAATGCGGTGTCTTCCCGCTAACTCATACTTTCTGTTAGAGGTAACATTTCCGCTTTTGATATAGGTGGTAGTTAGTTTATCCAGGATTGATTTGAAACTTTGGTCCTGCGCTAAGATCAACCCAAGATACTCACCCAATGCCTGTTCCGGTGAATAACCAAATAGTTGTTGCGCGGCCTGATTCCAGTATGTAATTCTGTAGTCAGAGCCAATCATTATGACCACGTTTTGGGTGCATAGAGTAATGGCATTAAACAGTTTTTCTGATGATTGGTTCTGTTTATTAGCCAGTCGGATTAAGTCATCAATTCCATGGTTTGTGCTGTCTTCTGCTATCTTGGATTGACTGGGAGTTTCGCTGGCAACGGGATTATCAAAGATTACTTTGTTGTTACCATGGATTGCGGTGTGAATAATTTGCAGAAGCTTGTTTGATCGCCAGGGTTTTTGTATATAGGCCTGTATATGGCCTTTATTTATGGGTCTACGCGGAAACGTGTGGGTAAGATTCGAGTCGGCGGCAGTGTAACACATTGAAATCATATGCATATTCAGATGTTGCATGTTGTGAAAAAATACTTTCATTTTTCAGTTAGGCTAACGCCATGAAAAACCCCAAGACAATCAGGTCGCTTTTTGCATTCCCTGGCTTCACCGCCAAGTCAAAATTGGTAGGTGTTTTTGGTGACAGGCATGCCCGAGTAATCCAACTCAAAAGGCGAAAAAAACAGCCATCTGTTCTCGCTGTGGCCACCGGTGCCGGAAGCGTTACGATAAGAAGATCATGCGGGTACGTGATCTCTCGGTTGCCGGTTGGCGGATCTACCTGGAGTTCGAGCGCTGGCGTGTCAGTTGTCCTGGGTGTGACGGCGTGCATGTAGAGCATCTGGACTGGCTGGCAAAGAACCCTCGCTATACTCAGCGCTTTGCCATGCATGTGGGCAAGCTGTGTCGGGATATGCCGAACAAGACGGTTGCCGAGATGGAGCGTCTTCACCATAGTACGGTGAAGGATCTCGATAAGCTTTACATGCAAAA
>RRYU01009802.1_pt1 | contig 28858 bp, 25 predicted proteins | sample 2162651 | NCBI WGS metagenome assembly RRYU01 (sample SAMN10267283, study PRJNA491782) | microbial mat metagenome | isolation source: biomat in the production well | place: Japan: Minami-Kanto gas field, natural gas well KTG3 | collected 2017-06 | reverse complement strand
GATCGATGAGCGCTATGCTGCCTATGTCCGTGCGATGGAGCAGCTCACCCCGCAGCAGCGCGTGGTCGCGCAACTGCTGCAAGAGGGCAAGACCAACCGCGAGATTGCGGAGCAGCTGGTTCTCTCGCGCGGCACGGTCAACACCCATGTCAGCCATATCTTGGAGCTGGCTACCCGCCGCGAGGTGAAGACACGGGTGCTCTTCGCGTATACGGGCCACGGCGCTGAGCCGGGAGGGAGAACGTCATGACGAGAGCGGAGGAAGACGAGATCGAGGGTGAGGAGTCCATTTCGCCCGCCACGGCGCTGGTCCCCGGTACCGCGTACGACGCGGAAGTCACCAGCGATACCGCCGACGATCTGGCCTGGCTGGTCTAGCGGTGCAGAAGGCGCAGCGCCAGATCAACCGCGGCGCAAGCGAGATGGCCGAGGGCATTGTTGGTCTGTCGGTCGCGCTGCTTGAGATCCGGCGGCGCCGGTTGTATCGCTTTGACCCGGAGAGCGCCTGTGCGCACTCGTTCGAGACGTTTGTCAGCCGGCGCTTCAACATCAGCGAGCGGCTGGCGCGGCAGAACTGGCCGAGCGCCAGCGACGCAATGCCCCGCATCGCTCGATCCTGGTGCGCTGGGGGATCGGCGCGATCACCGTGAACGGCGACACGGCGACCGCCGTCACCCAGGAGACCTGGAGCAACCAGGAGGCCGGCGCCGTCGCGCCGGAGCAGGCCACCGTGCGGGTGACCTATACGTTGCGTTGGGATGCCGCAGCGGGGAGATGGCTGATTGTGGAGACTAGCCAGATGGTGCTGTGATTGGGGAGTGCGTAACCCGAGACCGTTTGCTATAATGCGTTTAGATCAGAAAGCGTCTTGTATGAGCGGGCTGCATGTATGGTCGGCGATCCCGATACCAGCTTACCGTCTGACATCCCTGAGCAGGGTGATGATGTTCACGCTGAGCAGCGTGTCGTCAACACACAGGGCGGCGACTATGCCGAGGGCGATATCGACAAGCGAACCCATCCCACGCGCCGTGCTGCTGGCCACTGTCACGCCCGCCGATGCCGCCGCGGAGCGGCAGGCGGCGCGCGCGCTGCGCCGGCTGGGCGCACTCGGGCTGTTGACCCCGTTCGCCGACGACGCGCTCAGCCTGCACCGCCTGCTGGCCGCCTTTGTGCGGCAACAGCCGGCGCCGTCGGAGGTGCTTTGCACAACCGCCACGGCGCTGGCGAACTACAGCCAGGCCCTGCAGGATAGCGGGCAGATCAAGCAGAGCCTGTCGCTCGTGCCGCACCTGGAAAGCGTGCTGGCCTACCAGGCGGAGGCGCTCGGCGCGGAGCACCCCGAGACGCTCGGCACCGCCAACAACCTGGCCACCACGCTGTCTTCCCAGGGGGACTATGCCAGGGCGCGAGCACGTTTCATGGCAGTGCTGGAAGCTCGTACCCGCACGCTGGGCGCCGAGCATCCGGAGACACTCCGCACCAGGCACAATCTTGCTTGCGCCCTTTCAGACGAGGGCGACCATTACTATGCCCTCTTACAATATTTGCTGGTGTGGGAAGCTCGTACCCGCACGCTGGGCGCCGACCATCCGGAGACACTCCGCACTGCCTGTAACCTGGCCCTTGTGCAGATGCAACAAGGAAACTACAGCGCAGCCCATGCACGTTTCGAAGCGGTGTTGGCCATCCAGACCCGCCTCCTCGGCGCCGAGCATCCCGAGACGCTTCTCACCGCGATGGGGTTGGCCGAAACGCTATATTTCCAGGGAAACTACGCCAACGCCCGCGCACGCTACGAAGCGGTGCTGGCCATCCAGACCCGCACGCTGGGTGCCGACCATCCGAAGACGCTCGTCGTGGCACATAACTTGGCCAGCATGCTGCGTGACCAGGGGGACTACGCCGGGGCATGCAGTCGCTACGAAACGGTGCTGGCCATCCAGACTCGCACACTGGGTCCTGAGCATCCGAACACGCTCACCACCGCCCACAACCTGGCCCTTACACTTGAGTACATCGGTCGTTGGCAAGCGGCGTACCTTTTGTATACCCAGGCGGTCACGAACAGCGGGCGGCACCTCGGCACAGCCCATCCTGACACTGTACAATACCTGGTTGCACTCAGCAAGAACCAGGGTATGCGTGGCTATCAGCGGGCGGCGCGTGGCCTGCTGAAGACGTGGCTCAGGCAGATGCCTGAGGAAGAGGAAATCTGGCTCAAGCGGATGCCCGAGGGGACCAGGCGAAGCGCAATCCAAATCATCCTATTCCTCGCCCGGGCGCAAGCGGTGGTCACCGCGCTTCTGCTCGCCTGGGTCGCCGGCGGCCTCGCTAACTATACTGGCGGTGGCCTGCCGCTCCAGGCATTCGTGGTTTGCATCGCCGTATTGAGCTACTGGTCACGCCCGGCGCTGATCGTCCTCTTCGCGTTGGCCGGCGCAGCGCTCGCAGCCCCGGTCAGCAGCACACTGCCCATGCCATGGCCGTGGGTCGGCTACGCCTGTGCCGCACTGCTCGCCGCCGGGATTGTGCCGTATGGCTGGCCGGCGTTCACCTGGCTGCTCAGCGTCACCAGGGTGCGGCTGCTTATCCAGCCCTTGCAGCGGCGCATTCGCCATCTGGGGCAGCGCGCAGCAGCGTGGTCGCAGGCGGCAAACCTGGAAGACTGATGACTGCGCGGTTGGGCTGTGCAGCTTCAAGCGAACGGCACACCGATAGCTAACCGCTGGTCGTCTATAATGAGGAAGAAAATATTGTCGATTTACCCGGTCGGGAGGAGGAACCCGCGATGAGCAATACCGAGAATCAGATCACCATCACTGTTACCGGCAGTGAATTAGAAGCACTGCTGCGCCGGATCGTGCGCGAAGAGCTGACCCGTCTAATCGAAGCGCAGCGGCCATCGCTGCTCGACTCCTGGGGTCACGAAGGCCCAGATGACGTTGACGGCGATGCTGCGCTGCTAGCGGATGTGCTGTGGCCCAGATTGAACGTGAAGCGGCCATACCGACACCGCGCATCGACTGGGCAGCGGCCAAAGCAGAGCTGGCGCACGCGGAGGCTGCCGGTGAGTTACCAGAGTGAACTGCACCGCGAGGCGCTGGCCGAACTCAAGGCACTGCCGGCCTATGTCCGCGCACAGGCGATCGCATTGATCGACCTATCGCATTGATCGACCTGCTGGCCGCCACGCCGCGCCCTCCCCGCGCGAAGGAGCTGCGTGACAAACCAGGCATCTATCGCATCTGGCTGGCTGGACGCTGGCGCATTGCCTACGAAATAGATGATGAACAGCAAACAATTATCGTCAGGCGGATCTGGCGCAAAAGCGAGATTGACTATGATAGCCTGTAGCCAGGCTCTGTAACGAAGGAGCTAGAATGCCCTTCCCCACCGCACACGCCCTCCTAATCGGCATCGGCAGCTACGCCCACGCGCCGCAGCTCAACGTGCCGATCACCGTCGCCGATGCAAATGCTGTGGCTGCTGTGCTGCGCGACCCGCAGTACTGCGGCTACCTGCCGGAGCAGGTCACGCTGCTCTCCGATGCATCAGCGAGCCGCGATGGCATCCTGACGGCGCTCGATGGGCTGGCAGCGCGGGCCGGCGAGGGCGATACGGTGTTTGTCTTCTACGCCGGCCACGGTGAGTACGGTGACGACGGCTACTACCTGACCACCCACGACACCCGCCTGTCCGGGCGCAAGGTCGCGGTGGGCACTGGCATCCGTGAAGCCGAGTTGATTGCGAAGCTGCGGGCGATCAAAGCCAAACGGCTGTTACTGATCATCAACGCCTGCCACTCGGGTGAGGTCTCGCCGGTGCTGGCCCCCGGTGAAGAGCCGTTAACCGGGACTCCGTTGCCGCCGCAGGTCTCGGCCGCCTTGCTCGGCACCGGCGAGGGCCGGGTAATCATCAGCGCCTGCCGTGAGAATCAATACTCCTTCATCGGTCCCGGCCCGCTCACGCTGTTTACCCAGGCATTGGTCGATGGCCTACAGGGCAAGGGGGTCAGTAGTAATCGTGGCTACATCAGCGTCTTCGACCTCTACATACATCTTTACTTTGCCCTTGACGAGGTCGTGCCGCGCACGGTTTCTGCGGCCGTGCGTCAGCGCTACGGTGAGAAGCAGGAGCCGGAACTGACCATCCTCAAAGGCGTCGGGCCGTTCGCGGTGACGCTCTACCGCGGCGCGACGACCCTCGGCGACTTTGACGCCTCCGGTGCCCCACCTGAGGGCACAGCGGTGCGCGAGGTCAACCCTGCCTATAGCCAGGCGATGCTGCGTCAGCACCAGCAGAGCATCGGCGGCAATGCCCAGGTCGGAGCGGCGGTCGCCGGCGATGTCCACGGCAATGTCACTGTGGATCAGAGCGGCCAGCGCGGCGGGCTGAGCTTCGGCAGCGGCAGCCAGCTTGGCGATGTCAGTGTCCGTGATGTGGCTGGCGGCGACATCAACCGTACCGAGACGACCCAGGGCGACCGGATTACGACAGGTGACATCAGCGGCACGGGCATCGCGATCGGTCGCGGCGCGCGGAGCAGCGTGCGAAAAATCGACACCGGCGGTGGCGATTATGCCGAGGGCAACATTGACAAGCGAGGGGGGACGTTTGTGAGTGGCGACCAGTTCAACATGTCAGGGAACTTCAGCGGCGCGATCTTGAACATAAAGTCGACGCTGACCAACGTCTCGCAGAGCATCGGTGCCGCTCCGGTGGGCGATGCAGCGACAAAGGCGCAGCTGCAAGCGCTGGTCGAGCAATTGACTGCGGAGTTGCAGAAGGTACCGGCGGAGCAGGCGGGTGAGGCTGAGGCAGTCGCCGAGACGGCGAAGGCTGCCGTTGAGCAGGCGACGAAGGCCCAGCCGAATAAGACGCTGGTCCAGATCAGTGCCGAGGGACTGAAGCAAGCGGCGCAGAACCTCGCTGCGGTGCTGCCGACGGTGCTGCCGATTGCTACGAAGATTGCGGATGCGCTGAGGAGGATGGTTGCATAGTAGTCCGTACACGATCACGCTGAAACCTTAGAGGGCGTATATGTCAAATGACTCTGATACCAACCTCGATCCAGATCAACCTGAAGAAAACAATACCAATCCGTCTGGGCAACGTTTTATCAGTACGCATGGTGGTGATTATGCCGAAGGCAACATCGACAAACGCCAGGGTACTTTTGTTACTGGCGACGTCCATATCCACAATCATCAGTCACGGTCACCAAAGCCTACGCTATCACTGCTTGCCAAATACCGGCATCGTGTAATCAGTGAAACTACTTACCTCAATCAACTCGTGCTGCCGATGTGGCAGGCACACAATGCTCCACAGCTCACACTCAGTGATGGCTATATCCAATTAACCATAAAGTCTGATGAACGCTTTAATCGTCGCTATTCAGTGAATCCACTCGATTTGAAAGTACGGCTGGATCCATTGGATGTAGTACGGCTGGATCCATTGGATGTAGTACGTCAGCGCCAGCATGTAGTAATCCTCGGCCCACCTGGTTCGGGGAAATCGACCTTGTTGCAGGTGATTGCCCACAACATCGCCCTGACAGATACAGACCCTGTGCCGATTCGCTTCTCATTGCGGGATTTTGCCTTTCGTTACGCACAGCAGAATACGAGCATTCGTGAGCTTGCCCTTGAGCAGGCAGCTGCTGGTGATACGGCACTTCGCACAGCGCTTGAGCAGGCACCGCAGAAACTCTGGCTGCTTGATGGCCTTGACGAGGCGGGGGGCTGGCGGCAGGAAGCGATCAAGCAGATTACGAGGCTTGATGGCTGGTGTGTGTTGACATCGCGCCCCTTCGACTATCAGCCAGGTATGCTCGTTCAGCCTTCTCCGCGAGGCATAAAGCATACCTCCGCTCAGCCAGAGTACTGGCATTTCGAGATACAGGGGTTTTCGGATCAAGATGTTACCAGTTTTTTAGAAATTTCACTGCAAACGCTAGCACGCGATCGTGGATATGACAATGAGTGGATTTCCAAGCGACTCGTCTGGTTGCAACATCAGATTGCAGGTATCGAGTTTCTCCGTACACAACAATACAATCCCCTTACCCTGAGTTTCCTGGTCAGTCTGTTTGGCACCAAACAACTTGCCGCATTCCCACAAAGCCATGCAGAACTGTATTGCCGCTATGTGGAAGCTGTGCTAAACAGCTGGGAAGTGCAACGACGCCCAAAAGTCGGACCGGAGGGCACGCCTGCACTAACGATTAGTGGTTTTCAGGGAGATGAGGCTCGTGAGGTTGTTCGGCAAGGTCTCAGAAGGATCGGCTGGATACTTCAGCGTTATGGCGATGGTCGCAGGAAAAGCTCACGGGAACAACAAGCAGCCGATCTTGCTGAAGACCTCCAAATGAACCGGGGATTTAATTTTACAGTAGCCCATTCAACGGTGGTAGCTAACGCGATCCTGAAATTTTGGCAGGAGGTCGGTGTCATTGAGGAGCAAGGAATTGGAGTTGACACCTACCTCACATTCCGTGACGCGACGCTTCAGGACTTCGCAGTCGCCGATGTGCTCCAGATAAGTTGGAACAGCGATCCTGAAAGGACATGGCGTTTCATATACCCGCGCCTGCACCACGTCGCCTGGCGCGAGCCACTCATGTTGTTCATTGAATTGCTAGACGCGGACGCACAAAACGACCTCATAGGTCGATTGGTGCCCCCCCAGTCTTTCTTGAAAATGCTGGCCAGTCAGTTACGCCAGGATGGGCGCAAACCGAGTCGCTTTGAGTGGGATCTGCGCCGTGACTTCTGGCTCGCGATTACATGTGTGGCAAGAGTAAATAGCATCTCTCACAAAAGGCTTCATCAGCAAACCATTGAAACAGTTAGCGATCATCTTAATTGGTTGTCTAGTGATCACGAATGGCATAGGATTTTGATGTCGGCAATTGTTCTTTCCATCCAGCTTCTTTTTGTGTTTTCATTTATGTATTGCCTTGCACTCATATCTGGGCCGCCTTCGAATAGGAACAGCCAAAGTTTGATCGCTCTTGTGGTGATGTTGATGTTTATCTTGTTTTCTTCACTAGGTTTTGTACTTGCTGCCAAGATTGCACCCGATCAGGGTATCCTGCTTCGAGTGAGCCATCCATATATACTATATATACTATTTCCTTCACGCCTCTGGCCTCTTCTTATGATACCCCAACCACTCATAGCCCAACGTAGGATCGACTTCATGCACCTTCCACCATCGTTGCGAGCGACCCTTCTCGCTTTCATATCTGACGAGCTCGATTCCGACAATGAACAACGCCAAGTTGAGGCAGTCCTGGCACTTGATAGATTCGATTATAGCTCGAGTCGTAATCTGCTTGACAAAGCCTTACATCATGAAGCCCCCCAGGTGCGCCTGGCTGCAATCGAGGTGCTGGTAACATTTGGCGAAGCAGGCGATGTGGGCGCAATTCGGATGGCGCTTGATGATACCCATCCTGTCATTCAACTAACCGCTGTTCGAAGTTTACAAGAAATTGCTAGCGAAGAGGCACTGGTTGCCCTTCAAGGACATATAGAAGACCCACGCCCTTATGTTCGTGCAGCGGTCACAAAGGCGCTTCAGGAGTTTTGTCCAGATGAAGAGCAAAATGATGCTCATATCAAAAGCAGTGATCTTTATATGATCCTCATGACTTTATATGAATTCTATCAAGAAGAAAATAAAAGCAAACATGATTGGGGAATCGCAATGGAATTCCTAGCTATGATTATTGATCCTGACTATCAAGGTACTGTCAGTGTCAATGTAAATGGACAAGTCATAACAATGCCTGTTGATCATTATATGCCGCATGCAATTCGACGTGAACTTGAAAAATTTGGGAAAGCCATTTTGGAAGGCGATCTCGACGCTATCAATCGGTATCGGCGGAATACGACATCATTCGGGGCAGCTCTTCCAGATTCTTTTGATAGGTTACTTCCACTACTTGACGACCCAGATCCTGAACTACGTGAATTAGCAGTAATGAGCCTGGCACAAACTGACAAAACTAAAGCATTACCTGTTCTTAGAAGTATTCTCAAAGGGAGCAAACGCGACCTACAGCCTGCCGCAGCGATGGCGCTGAGAATGATAGGATCTGCGGCACGCGAGGATCTGAAAGCGTGTTCGCTTAACAAGGACTCCATAATCAGGCGCGCCGCACTGTTAGGTATTGTAGAAGTCTTTGAACCGATAGATGCAATGCCTTTTCTTCGCCGTGCGCTCCGTGACTCACGTGCAATAAATCGCTGCAGCGCAGCCGAGCACATCGAACGACTTGCCAGTTCAGTGGATGACCATAAAGAATTACTGAAGGTGAGCCGATCGCTCTGGTGGCGACTGACCGATGATGATACAGTTCGCCAGGCGGCTCATCGCGCGTTGAGAGTAACCGCAGATCGCATAGCTGAGCTTGAAGTCGAACAGTATGTGAAGTCGAAAAAAGCTGATGACCTGTAACCAGGCGATCAGCAGCCCGTTTGGCTGGCGACCCAACCCCGACAATCCGGGTGAGTGGGAGCTGCACGACGGGATCGACCTGGCCGGGCCGATGTTCTGCGACGGCTGCGCGGTGCCGCCGATGGGCGATATCGAGGTGGTCTATGTGGGTTGGGATCAGCCCTATGCCGACGAGCCGCAGAACGCCGGCGCCGGGGTGGTGGTCGATATGGCCCTCCAACACCCGGAGGAGTCTGGCGCGATTCTGCTCCGCTACGGCCACCTGCAGCCCTACCAGGTCTGGGTGCGCACGCAGACCTGCACGCAGACTTTGGATTGCCCTAACTACCAGACCAACTCATCCGGTAGTGTCTCGGTCTCGTGTCCAGGCGGTGTCACGCGGATCGGCGGGAGTGGCGGCACCCGGATGTATGTCTACGCGACCCCAGGCGAGTGTACGGCCAGCGTTAGCTGGCCATCTGACTTCACCCCGGACGGGCCAACTCAGGTTACGTTTGATCAGCAGATCATCGCAGGCGAGGCGTCGAGCAACGCCGCGATCACGTTTCGTGCGCAGCGCCCACCGCCGCCGACCCCAACCCCGACTACCACCGCGTCGCCCTAAAAGAGGAACAGTATGATACATACGCTTGCGCGTCGCCGCACCCCAATTGTGGTGACGATACTCTTGTGTGTCAGCATCCTGCTCAGCACGACGCTGACAGCCCTGTTCCCCGCACATGCCGCGTCTGAGTCCCCCGTGTCGGTCGCTGCCTTTGCCAGTGTCATCACCGTGAAACCTGGACAGCGCTATCACATCACATTGATCGTTACCGGTGCCTCGGGCCATCCCATCACATTGCGTGACACGCAGGTCGACGGGCTCGTGATCGAGCAGGTCCCCGCGAGCCCTGGCACGCGCTGCGCACCCGGGTCATACATTGCGTGCCTGCGGGAAGCTGGCACCCATGCGGCACAGATCACCCTCGGTGTACGCGCAGCGGATGATCGGCCCGAGGCGAGCCGCACCAGGCTGCAGGTGATGGCAGCAGCCGACGATCAGGTTGTGCGGTCGAATCCCGTCGTGGTGCGGATCCACGACGTGCCAGGGCCAGCGGTCAATCAGCCTGTTCCTGACGAACCCACATCGACCCCATCGGTGCCGACTGATACGCCCTGCTTGCGGGCAGCGATGGCCGCAGCGATAAAGCAAGGTGCGCGCTACTCCCAGGGCGGCGCGCTCGTTGACGACCCAATCAACCCGGCGCCCGCGTCTCCTCATCGCCACCCGCACCGTGCTGGTGGCCGCCCGCACGCCGCGTCTGGGACCGCTCGTGCGTGGACGACGCTGAGTCCCGCACGAGGTGCTGCGGTGGCTCGTCTGCGATAGACCGGCTCAGTGCAGGATTCACTTGGCGCGATCACGATTGGCGATGGCTATCTGCTGCGCAGCGACCGCGTCGCCGTCGCCCTGATTGAGCTGACTCCCCCGGATCTCCGCCTCTACGATACCGATTCGCTCACGCGCCTGCTCGGGATGTATAGCGATGTGCTGCGGGCCTGCCCCGACCGCTGTAGCCTGGCGACCTTCGCGCTGCCGCTGACGATCACCCCGCTGATCCAGACGCTCGGCGGCGCGCAACAGCGCGCCCCGGACTTTCAGAGCTACGCGATTTTGGGCGCACTGACCGACTGGCTCACACACGCCTGGGCATCGCTAATGCACCTGCGCGCGGTGCGCTGGATCGTGACCGTGCCCTCCATCGCGCCGGAACTGCCGCCGTCGGGTACCTGGGGCGAGCTCCTGCCGGCGGAGATTGTCGGCCAGACGACGCGGTTATCCGGCGATCCGGTTGAGGAGGCGCTGAGCCGCGCCCGGCGACTGCTCAGCCAGTTCGCCGCGTTGGGCATGGAGCCGCCGCCACGTCTGCTCCACCCTGATGAGATCCAGGTGCTGCTGCGCATGGCGCTCGACCCGGTGGCCGGCGAGAGTCAGCAGCAGCGCAGCCTGGCCGCGCCACGCCTGATCCAGGTCGTGGAGGAGGAATAATGCGATGACGACTCGGCAGCGTGCATCCGATACGCCAGCGCCGGCAGCCGAGGTTCCTGATCTGCCACCGCCGCCGTGGGCGCCGCCCGCGCCACGGCCGCCGGCGGTGCGCATGCGCTCAGCGCAGACGGTGGACCCGGACGCGCCAGTGGTCACGCGCCGGCAGCGCCAACGGGGCGATCCCTTCATCGCCCTGATTGGCGGCCTGCGCGAGCGCTCGGTCACGAGTGACGACGACCTGATTGCCCCGGCCAGCGTGGATCGTGGGCCGGTGGAGTATGTGCGCAGCGGCCAGAGCTACCTGCGCTCGTTCGCGGTGCTCCAGCTCCCGCGCCAGCTGCGCCCCGGCGTGCTGGTCGCCCTGATGCACATGCCCGGCGTGCTGGTCACGCTGGTCAACAACCCGCTGACCCGCGTGGCGGCCAAGGAGCGCCTGGCGCAGAAGGCCCACCAGATGGGCGTGTCCCTCTCCCAGGGCGGCGACCACAGCGCCGACGAGGCTCAGGCGATGAAGGATATCCGCCGTGTGCTCGGCGCGGTGACGGACGAGACCAGCGCCCTCCACCTGGTCGGCCTCTACCTCACGGTTGCCGGCGCGGAGTGGGATAGGGCGTGTCCGGCGCCAGGATGGTGATCTATGCTGACAGTGCCGGTCTGGCTGAACGAGGATATGGTATCATGCACAGCAGTGATATGTTGTGCATCGTTCGTTTTTCGATCGGAAGAAGAGACGCCCATGCCAGTCATTGCACGTTTTTTCGGGATCATCATCAAAATGTATTTCAGTCACAGTGACCATGGTGTTCCTCATTTTCATGCGATCTACAATGAATATAATGGTGTCTTCACTATTCAAACCCTTGAAATGATCGAAGGTGATTTGCCTATACGTGCCCAACGACTGATCAGAGAGTGGGCTGAGCAGTACCAACCAGAATTGCTGCGCATGTGGAACACCAACGAGTTCAAGCGCTTGCCCGGATTGGAGTAAAACCCATGCATTCGCCGCGAATCATGTCCGTCCAACCGTTGCCAGAACGACGGCTGTTGGTCACGTTTGTCAACGGACGGCAAACGCTGTATGACTGCCGATGGCTTCTTGAACTGGATCGCTTTCAGTTGCTGACATACGATGCGTTCTTCAACGCGGTCACGGTGGATCTTGGCGGCTATGGCATCTCGTGGAATGACGACATGGATGTGAGTGCCGACGAACTATGGCAGCGGGGCGTTGCGGTTGAGGCGCGCAGCGCTGAGGACGAGGAGCGAGTGACTGAGCCATCGACGGCATGCAGCGCAGATGCAATCTGAACAGGCCCCACACCCACACGAACTGATGCCAAAGAGCCTTGGAATCCCAGAAACCCTGCCTGTCACTCATCACTCGTTACTGGCACTACGGCCAACATCGCTCCACATCCACGACTGCCTCCGCCAGTGCCGCCGGTACCGCTGGCTGTCCATAGTGTTCAGCGAGCGCGATGATCCACGGTGCTAGCGCGGTGAGGTCGCTGAGTAGCGCCGGGCGACCGCGCTGAGCGAGGAAGTATAGGGTGAGAATGAAGAGTGTACTGTCACTGCATGGCTTGGAAAGCATGGGAGCAAGCGCAGTTAGCACATGGGGGCGACGAATTTCATCTTGGATTAAGATGGCGGCACGGAGAGACTCAATCAGCACTCCAGGCTGTTCCTCCTGCGGCAAATATGGTGCCAGCTCTGCCAGTATCATGGTGCGGCAACCCAACCATGTGGTGGCGCGGGCAGTTTCCAATGCCTTGCCTATTAAGGGCGCTGACAAATGTGGAACTCATTCTTCCAACGCCGAAGCGTGATCCCCCTCGTAACAGAGCATGGCATCAGGATGCGCGGCGATGCCCCTGCACGATCTTGCGCCGAGGTGGCCGAATCGGGATGCAACGTGGCGCTTCCGCACGATCAGGGCGCGCTGGCTGCCAGGGAGAAGCGTGTTGCTTGGCGATACAAAACAGCGATCAGCTCGCATCCAGACACCACTCTGGCGCCGCCTAGGTGAGCGCACCCATGCTCCAGCGGATCAACGAGAGCATCCTCCTGCGCGAGGCCGACCTCATCGCGCTGGCCTGGCCCGAGCCGGTAAGTCGCCAGGCCCAGGAGGAGGCGCTCACCCGCTGGTAGCAGCGCCGCTACATCCAACTACTGGTGGACGGCACCGAGCGCTGCTACCAGCTCGACATCGTCGGCGCGAAGGTGCTGCGCAACGCTGGCTTCACCCAGATCGCGCCGACCCGCCCCCTCATGCCGAGATCGCGGCCCGGCGTTTTGCTGGCCAACCGTCTCGGAACCAGCCTGATCATCGGATCCCAGCACGACCCGCAGGTCACCGGCGTGGCCTGGCTCGCGCAGCCCTTCAGCGGGAACACCGCACGGCCCCGACGGCGTGGCCGCCATTCAGTATCACATCACATCGCAACGCAGCCTGCCACTCAGCGATGCGCACCCTGGCTGCCCGATCTCGCCCCCGAGAGCTACACACCGCTGCCTGGCGAGGCGCTGCAGCGTCTGGTCGTCGAGATCGATAGCGGCACTGAGAGCCAGCGCCAGCTCATCCAGCGCGCCAAAGCCTGGCGCGCCTGCTGGGAGGCAATGCCGCACCCGCCGGCGACCGACACCATCATCCTCTGGCTGACCACCGGCGCCATCGAGCGACTCAACACGATCTGGGAAGCCTGGATCGGCCACGCGTTTCTGCCCACCTTCTTCGCCACCCAGAGCGACCTGGCCTCCGATACTCCCCAATGGTGTCCGTGGGAGCCACTGTGCTTTGAGCAGGGCCGCTATCGCTGGTTCTGGCGCGACCTCTACGAACGCCCGCGCTCGCTCAAGACCTGGGAGATGAAGGAACCACTGTGGAGCAGCGAAGCACTTCAGTCGATCATCATGTCCAGCCTGACAGCAAGCATAGTGGAGTGGGAGAGAGTATATCCCGCGCCGGAGTATTGAGTGTTAAACTGCTGAGCTATCAGTGTCGTCACTCTGCGTCTCCAATTCAAGGGAGGCGAAATACTCTAGAAGCATGCGGTGGACAAAGATATAGCCGCCACCGACCTTATGCAGTATTACTCGCTCAGAAGCATAATCATAAAAGCGAACACAGTTGAGAGGAGCATAATTGTGCAAAGCTACTATAATCCTTAATGCATAATGTTGTACAACAGCAGTACCACCAGTAAACAAACTAAACACCAGACCACTACTCAATAAAACGCCAATTGCTGCTGCAAAACCGAATTCTGAATTAGCTAAAAAACTAGCAACCAGTCCTGAACCAAGACCCAAAAATGCCCCCATAATTAAGCCAATCCTGAGAGCGTTAATTGCTGATCGATATACCCCTTCATTGGGTTTGTATTTGTCGTTTATCTCATCTGCAATTGTGCTGGAAATCAAAAAATACCCATACTAACCACTAAACCCATTCCTAATCCTCCCATAAGACCACCTACAGGTCCGCCAATCAAACCATTTACAACACCAAATCCAATACCAACGATAGAGCCTGCTAGTATACCTGCGTCGAACCTTAGAATTGATCCTGCACCTATTCCTAATAATAGTCCTCCAACTAAACCACCTATTGCACCACCTAGCACTTGTCCGCCTAACAAGTCTTGAAGAAATCCTGCCAATCCAAAACCCAAAATAACTACTACTAAACGCCACCCAGCTTTGTTTATCGACTGTTTCCAGGAAAATCGCAATCTCTCTGCTATACGGACATTTTCAAGTCTTGCTGACGCTCTACCGCTAAAAATGCCGAAAGCAATACCCATACTTAAAGCAAAAATCAATGCAAGAAGTATTCCATTGGGGAGATTAAGAATTACACCAAAGCAAAAAATTCCACCAACTACCAATGTCACCATAAACGTCAGGCCTCTTATCGAACCTGCAATCAGAGCATAGGATTGGCGATGATGAATAAGCCAAACAGGTTGTATTTTTTCAATGTAAAATATCGTCTGCCCATGTTTAATCATACGCTTCGCAATCCAACCAAGATAGCGTCGAGTTTGCTCGGGTGTATAGCGATGATTAACTCCACGCCGATTGAGCATCCGTTCCACATAAATGTCAAAAAGAAATTTGCGACGTGCATCCATCGTGTCTTGTTCGGATAGACTGTCTATTGGCATTCCTTGGTAAGCAATTGTCATAATACTCAACATCAATGGAGTGTTAGCAAACACACGTAACTCACTGTCATTGCGCAGTAGAACTCGCACGGCACTAAGTTGGTCGCCTGCTTCAGCGAGATAGTTGTCGATCTGCTCGTCGGTAAGGGGCTGCAAGACAATGGCACCACACAGTTTAAGTTTTACAGCCAAATGAAAATAATCAGCGATTCGGCTGCATACTACCATTCCGACCAGACCATGCTCTTGCCGGTAGGTGTTGATAGTCTCTACACAGGCTGTCCGTACTTCCTGACGAACCTCATCTAGGCCATCCAGGAGCGGCAGTATTTGATCTTTATCGATCCATGCCTGGCCTACGTGGCGTGGCACGTCATAGCGATCATTGAGTTCCTGAACCATCCAAGCTGATAGGGGCAGGCGTTTCTCAGCCCAAGAGGAAAGGTTGAATACGACTGGAATGAGGTGCCTTTCATTATGCTGTGCATGCGTGATAAGTGTGCGAGCTAGTTCCAAGAGCATAGTTGTCTTGCCTGATCCGGGTGAGCCAAGTATGAGTAATTCAGCATGCAGGTCGTCAAAAACGCTTGCTATAGGTGTGCCGCGAGGTAAAACTTGGGGTTTAGTATTTGGACGCTCGATAATCATCTCCCATGGATAGGCTACTGCATCTGGCTGATAGGTCATGCCTAGGTTAATCAGTGCCGCCCGATGTAGCGAGTTCTCTAGTACCCCTTTGATCCAGAAGTCATAGACTTTCAGGATCATCACCTTACGGTTACGACGCTCACGCTCGTTATCAGGGGGCGGAGCGGCGTAGTAGTGGTAAGTTACTTTATTGCCGCTGATTTGATCCTGGCCGATCTGTGTAACATCACCATCTGCTTTGATGGTATCGCGCCCGGATTGAATGTGCTGCTCGTCGCTCATCGCATTACCCCTACCCCTACTCCCACTCCTGCTTCGCCTTCGCCGCGACCTTGCGTGCGACGGTCGCAAAGGCGGCCTGCGGCCCGGTCAGCGCGGCCACGGTGACCTCGAAGATGTCCTCGGCCATGCCGGCGAGGTTGCGCAACCAGCGGGTCAGCTTGTTCGCGTTGGCCTGCTCGCCCTTCTGCGCCTCCTGCTGGATGCTCTTGACGGTATTGGTCACTTCCTCTTTGCCGACATCCGGGTCGTCCGGGCGCGTCTTGATGGCGGCGTAGATCTGGGCAAAGGCCCGGTCAAACGATTCCTGATCGCCGCCGACCTGGTGAACATGCGCCTGGGCATTGCGACCGATGGCGATCCCCGTGCCGCTGACATCGCCGACGTTGATCGTGTCGCCACCGACGTAATCGCCGCCGGCCTGGGTTACATTACCACCAGCCTGGATGGTGTCGCGCCCGGACTGAATGACGGTGTTGTGGCTGCCAGTGGTGATCGGGCTGTTGCTGACCGACCCAGCGATGCCGACTGCCCCGGCACCGCTGATCGACTGCTGGAAGGCCCACTGGCTACGAGCCGGGCTCACCTCGCGCAGCGCGGTATCGGCCAGCGGCAGGTGGTCGGTCGGGAAGTCGCCGAGCGTGGTTGAGCCGCGATAAAGCGCCATCGCGAAGGGGCCAACGCCCTTCAGCACCGTAAGCTCTGGCTCCTGGGTGTTGCCATGGCGCTGCCGCAGTGCGGCGGATACGCGTTTTTCGACCGCCTCACCGACGGCGAAGTAGAGGTGGGTGTAGAGGTCGAAGGCGCTGATATACCCGGCCCGCCCGCTCAAACCCTGCCCGCGCAGCCCATCGGTCAGGGCCTGGGCGAAGATCGTGATCTGGCCGGGGCCGATGTACGAGACCTGGTTCTCGCGGCAAGCGGTCAGGATGATCCGCCCGCTGCCCGTGGCGAGAACCGCATCGGCTGCCTGCTGCGGCAACGGCTGGCCGGTGAAGGGCTGATCGCTGTCGCCCAGGACAGGCGAGAGCTCGCCGGCGTGGCAGGCGTTGATCAGCAGGATGAGCCGTTTGGCAGGTATCGCGCGTAGCTTGTCGAGCAACTCGGGCTGGCTAATACCTGTACCAGCAACGACCTTGCGCTGCGCCAGCCGGGTATCGTGGGTCGTTAACTGGTAAACGCCGTCGGCGCTATACTCGCCATGGCCGCTATAGAAGAGAAACACGGTATCGTCGGGCTTCGTGCGCGTGGCGAGGTCAGTGAGCGCGGCGAAGATGCCTTCGCGGGTCGCGCCGGCATTGGAGAGCTGCGTCACCTGCGCCTCAGGATAGCCGCAGTACTGCGGATCGCGCAGGACGGTCGCGACCGCCTGGGCATCGGCGGCGGTGATCGGCACGTTCAGCCCAGGCTCGTGCTGGTAGCTGCCGATACCGATGATGAGCGCGTGGCCGTGGGTGAAGGGCATAGGAGTAACCTTAATACTTTCCTATCGCTCTGCGACGATTTATTTGGTCTTCAACGACGCAAAATACTCCATAAGCGTGCGGTGAACGAAAATGTAACCGCCGCCAACCTTACGCAAGAAAATCCGAGTTGCTGCGTAATCAAGAAAATAAACATATCCTAGTGGTATATTTCTGCTCAATATAAGTGTAATACGTAAAGATAAATGCTGTATACCTGCAAATCCTCCGAGCATGAAAGCAGGAAGCGCCCCCAGTAACCAGCCCAAATATAATACAGACCACAACCATAACATTAGCGATACACCACCAAAAGACATGCCAAAAATCCATAGTTCGAACATGATTTGTAAGATTAAAAAGAGAATAATTGTGATAACCCACGCAAAAAGTGCATTTACAACTGAATGCCAGACTCCCTGGTTTGGATATGTAGTAGTTGGCAATGTGTAACCCGCAAAGTTGAATAATGCTATTACAAACAAACTCACAGAAATAAAAATTACCATGAAAAATAAAGAAATAACAGCAAGAATTATTACATTGAATAGACTCATTAAGATTACCAGGAAATCATAAGAACCTGATAAATCCTCCCATAATGTCAAAATTGCCGGGACAGCAAGCATCAGACAAGCCCCGAATGTAAATTTTTTTGTAAATACATCCTTCAGACCATCCTTAAAAAGAGATAGTACTTTTCGTGGCGACCAACTTATAGTCTCCACTGTTTTAATTATCATACGCTGCGGGAAAAATAAATAAAATATTGGATAAATCGAAGATAAAAATACTCCAAAAAAAAGGGTCTCTATGTGGGGCAACCAACTCACACCGCCATTGAAAACACCGAAGACCAACCCTCCTCCGCTAAAAATAAAGTGCAATAATCCACCAATAATTGAGGTAATGGCAACTACGAGTAAAAGAAACAACCATCTCTGCCACTGCCACCATTTCGCCCAAGGGGCTTGCATATGCTCGATACGAAAAATTGTTAGACCATCCTCGATCATTCCTCTTGCCAATCTGTTTAAATAATATTTTGTTTGTTGTGGGGTGTATTTTGTGCCCTGACCACGACGTTTAAACATCCGATCAACATATACAGTAAAAAGGTAACGTTGCTGCTCAACAGGTGGTAAATCCAATGGCGGCAAAGAACTATCTGCTGATTCACCATATGTCAAAGCTGCAATACTTACGATCAGTGGTGAGTACATTAGTTCGTGTATATCCTGATCACTATGTTGACTTGCGTTGTCTTGCAAGCGCCTCAAGACCTTACGGATTGTTTCAGCTTTATCGCCCATATGTCGTAAAGCATCATCGATCTGCTGCTCGGTCAAGGGTTGGAGTAATATGGCACCCTTGAGGCGCAGTTTATTTGTCAGCACCTCGTAGTTTGCAACACGACTACACACGACACATCCTACCATTCCATGGTTTGAGCGAAAGGTGTTGATTGCATCGACACACGTATTCCGATGAGCTTGTTGCACCTCGTCCAATCCATCAAGCAAGGGTAGAATTAGATCACGATTGATCCAGGCTTTTGCTAATTTACGCGGCACATCGTATCGGACATTCAACTCCTCAACGAGCCAGTCAGCCAATAATGATCGTTTTTGCGACCAGGAGGAGAGATTGAATACGACCGAAATAGTACATGTTTCATCTTGTTGAGCACGCTCGATCAGGGTACGAGTTAACTCCAGCAGCATCGTTGTTTTGCCCGTACCTGGCGAGCCAAGGATGAGTAGCTCACCGCCAAACTCATCAAATATTCCGGCGACAGAAGTGCCGGGAAGCACAGGAGTACGTGGTCGGTCTGGAGATTGTACAAACATGTCCCAGGGATGCTCAAGCGCATCAGGGTAGTACTGCATTCCCAGTTCGATCAGTGCAATCTTATGCAGTGACTGATTGAGGAAGCCGTCTATCCAATACGTACGCACTTTTTCCAGCATGTTGCTACGATTACGCCACGCCTGCTTTTGCTCATCTGTTTGAGGTATATAGATACGGATGACGGTGGCCTGTGCTCCATGGCCGATGGCAATGCCATCGCCAGTAACGTTGCCAACGGTGATGCTACCGCTCTGCGAGGTCAGAGTCCGTCCCTGCAGGCTGTTCAGTGCATCTTGAAGATTTTTGGTGGCAACTGAGGCAGGCGCACCAGATTGAGCAGCAGTAAGTACCTGCGCAAGGACAGGTATTTCAGAATGAAACCGGGCCGGTAAGGCTTCGGCAAGTGCAGTTGCGATGTCCTGGTCGTAGCCCAGTTCAGCAATTCCCTGGTCGTTATTTGTGAAGACGTGATCAGGTTTAGAGTGGATTTTGTGATTGGGTTCGGTACTGTCAACGGTTTGATAATCCAAATTATAGCATGCGGAGACACATCATCCATCCTCACTGATGCCTCCCCGCCCTCCCTGTGCGACGATGGCTGCATCGTCTAATCGGCAGCCACGCACACAGTCGGATGTCGATGCGCGTGAGGCGGCCCTCGACCAGGCGACCGAGCAGATGATGCTGCGGGTGGCGGCGGACGAGGTTGTGGCCGACACCAATGCGCTGGCGGCCACGCCCGAGGCCGAGACGGCGCCGCCCACGGCGCGATCACCAGGCCGGCCGCGCCGGCGGGTGGCCGACGCTGCGCCGGTAGTCGAGCCGCTGCCCGACGATGATGAGCCGAGCCAGCCGTAGTGGACGACCCGCCAGCGACGATCACGCTGATTGGGCGCAGCAGCGCGTGGGGCCTCCGCGTCTCGGCGTCGCAGCCACGCCAGTGGGGACAGGCCACACCGCCCGATCCGAGTCGGGTGGTGATAGCCTGGCTGCATCATCGCAGCTACGGCACGCTGGGTATCTACCTCGCCGAGCACGCATCCGATCTGCGTCTGCTCCCGCCGCCGCGCCAGTGGCTCCGGGTGTGCGGCCAGCTCCAGCCGTGGCGGGTGTATGCCCAGCCAGATGACCCGCGCTCGGCGGTGGATCCGGATCTCACCCCACTCGCGCTGATGATCTCCGAGATGACCCTGGTCGAGCGCGCCGATCTCGCCCTCACCGGCGTGCCCCTGCTGCGCCGCCCGCAGCATGTCCGGTTGCTCACCGGGCGGTGCTGCGGGCGTGGCGTGATCGCACCGGTGGCGCAACAGCCAGATCTCAGCTACTGGACAACCGCCGGAACACCGCCGACGATTGCCACATGGAACCGGATCGTCGGCGTCGTCAGCAGCCTTGGCGCCACCCGCTATCTGCGCTATGTTCTCAGCGCGGCGCCCAGGTAGGGTTCATTCAGCGCCTCGCAGCGCTCGCGTCCAGTTCGTACCCTTTCCAAAACTCGATTTCTCGAACCCAACTGGACCGCGCGCTCAGCTCCAGTAGTTCTTCCGATTCCAAAACTCGATTTCTCGAACTCAACTAGACCGCGTGCTCAGCTCCAGTAGTTCTTCCAAAAGGATGCTGATGCCGCGAGCATCAAGATACGGCGCCTCCAGCCATCCAAAAGAACACCATGAGTCAATGCGTTGTTCGGTCGCCTCGTCCTCGTGTAGCCAAACGAGCTCTGGAAGGACACGCTGCACTTCGGTCACGTGACTGCTATCCTCGGGATCGAGTCGATGTAGTGTCGCGCATATCATCGCCTTCCCGAGGGATCCCTGCTGGCCGGTGAGGCCTAGCTTCAGCAGACGTTGCGCGACGGCACTCGCCGGGCCATCGAGGAACGGGGCCAGGGCATGCAGCGCCTCGGCCTGCTGCGCTGGGTCGTACATCCTCTGGATCATGGCAAACGCCTGCTCGACAGTCGCTCGACTTTCTCGCCTTGCTGTCGATGAGATGCACGCGGCTATCACCCTGGCAGCGGCGGCATGACCTTCGGCGAGGCGGGCCAGTGCGCTGTCGAGAAGGCGTCTCGCCGATGCGGGGCTCAGGTGTGGCGCCAGGATCTCTAGCACGTTGATGTGCTGTGTGAACCACTGCTCGGCCAGGACGTTGTCTAAAGCATAGCTGAACTCCGGCGATGTCTGCTCTTGGAGCAGGAGCGGGATGAGTTTCCTCGCCTGCAATAGTTGGTCTCCTACCAAGCCTCTTAAGGGAAGGTTATCGCCGTCCTTTAATTGGTTTGGGATGCCTCTAGGAGTATGCTTGAACCGATCAACGAACTCTGAGTAGAAGGGCCTATCGGGATTTTGTAACTGGTCCAGGACTATATCGATGGAATCCAGAAGTATCAGTGCCAAAACGTCAGTGCCTTCGTCCAACGGAGAAGGGCTAATGGCGCGCCGCCACATCGTTTGTCCACGCATATGCCCCTGGTGGAGTAACTGATAAGCCACCTTTGCGCTGGTTCGCGTTTCTTGGGGTAATGCCGAGGCAGAAACTACAGTGACTATTAAGAGCTTTGCGAGATGCTGCCCAAGTTGGCGTACGCCCCTTTGCAGATCGAGAAGCGCACCGGTGGTGCTTTGCGGATCGAGAAGCGCGCCGATGTTGTATGATGGAGAACTTCTATCAGTCTTTTCAAGTAGTGTCGGGGCTATCGCTTTGAGGTCTTCCAGCCACTCTTTGAACTGCGCCATCAGATCGACAAAGACCTGATTTATCGCTGTCAAGCCAAACAGACTCTCGATTAACCAAAGAGGCTCACAGTCTTGAAAGAAACCCAAAAGGCCTACTAACGAAGCATCTTGAGGCGGCTTATAGAGTACGGCGTCGAAAACTGGGCCAGCCAGGGTTAGGAAATGTTCTATGACGAGCGAGGCGTATAAACAAGCTACATCACTATGGACGAATACCAGATCTAGCGCCCTTTCCTGTAATATCGCGAACGCTCGGTAGAGATCTTTGTTCGCAAGCCGAGGGGCTAGTAGGGCGAGGAATTTATGGGTGAGTACAAAATGACCATCGGGCCAGCCGCTGCGAGCAAGGATGGATCGAATGGTTCCGCGGTCGGTGTAGCGCATGAGGAGCGCAAGAGCTTGTTCGTAGCCGTCGTAGCCTGAAGGGCCGTTTGTCAACGATCGCCCTGTCCAAACACCTGCTGATCATCTGCTGTTTCTGCCTGGAATCCAGGTGAGGCAGCAGTCTCTCAAGCGCATTGCGGTGATGAGGAAGTTCTGCACGTATGATCGTCGCTTGAAGCGCGGCGCGGCAGGCGGCCGTCTGCTTCGCAGATGCAAGCAGAGGCAGGAGTGTTACGAGGGCCTGGACACGGGCCGGGCCGTCCCGAATCGAACTCGCTGCACGCTGCGCAGTACGGACGAGATCCTGGAACTCGTCTGGTGGCATCTCTTCCCGTAAAGCCCCAAGGCATGTGATCGCCAGGAAGGGAAGGTAGTCTGTACTGGTTCGGTAGACGATAAGCTGTGTGAGCTCATCCACGCTTGCTGGCTGGCCTTCACGTAGGATAACTGCAAGAAAGCCCAGGCGCTGTTTGATCCCATATCTCCCGAGGGCTTGGCGCACCAGCTGCTGAAGTCGCTTGCCCTTCAGGAGTGGCAGTAACTGGAGTAGGGCTTCCCCTTCCAGGGACTGCTTTGGGCTGTAGGCCCATCTCTCCATGCGCTGGATGATTCGAACAATGTTTGGGTAGAGCTGCTCGTACTCGGAGGACGTCAGCAGTGGGACCAGAGTGGAGAGTGTGTCTAGGGGATCCTGTGCACTCCAGTTACTCCCTTGAACATTCATTACCTCGAAGAGTCTGTGGAGGATCTCGTCGCGCCTGGCGCTATCGCGCTTCAGGAATTCGATGAGCACAGGGATGTCGTCCGCAGCCAGTTTTTCTGGGCGAAGCAAGCGCTGGTCAGCAGTCTCTTTGATAGTCTCAAGGCAGGTTTGTAATGCCGGTAGGAACTGCTCTGAACAGCTGCGTGCCAGACGTGCGAGCAGGTAAGGACGGACATGATACCACCCAGTCTCCGAATATTGAATATAGTGAGGGCACCGACGGACTAGATCAAGGACCGCAGACTCGCGTGTTACAGGCACGAAAGGAAGAAGTTCGGAAAGCCAGTCGGATCTTTCCTGTCCGCTACCCATATTCCCCTCCACGGTTGGAGCTTCAGACGGGCTAAGGCTGCCTATCACGTCGAGAATGTGGTCTACCACTATAGCACACTGCTCCTCCGAGAGTTTACTGGTCTTCAGAAGTGCTAACAGCGTGTTTACCCTTCGCTCCGTATCACCGAACCGGAAGGCGGTCTGAAGACCTTTCGTTGGGCTCCAGATACTGAATTCAACTGCGCGGCGAATCTCAGTCGGCGTGATGCCTCGCGGCACACTCCCCGTCACCCCGGCAAGCACAGTGCAGCGCAGCGCTTGCCGAAATGCCTGCAGGCGCTCGTCCACGGAAGTACTAGTGTGGGCGAGTGCGGCCATATGCTCCCACGTGCGGCGGAGATCCTCAAGGCCGTGCTCGATATGCTCCCTGCCGCGCACAGAAAGCCAGTTGTTGTCTGCAAAGAGTGCCGCCAGTTCCCCGTGCAGGCCAGCCGCGCTCAGGTGAAACACGAGGTGCTGGTGCAAATATCCATCATCGGCATAGTCAGACCATCGTGCTCCGCCTTCGGGTTGCTGGTAGGCATGGATCAGCGCACGATGCGTCTCCGCTGACTGCTCTCCAGGCTCCTCCTGCAGGAGCTCGCGCACCAGATCATGAAGACGAATGCGGCGTGGGCCAGGGGCATCGGAGATGTCAAGCAGCGCGCGAGCGGCTAGATCTTCGAGGGTCGTGAGCGTACGATCCACACTCAATTGTTGAAGTCCGTTCCAGAGCCTCTGGACTGCTACGGCTGGCGTGCCCTCCTCATCCCTGAAGATCGCAAGTGCGACATACAGCTGTCTTGTCTCACGTGGGAGCGGCGTCAGGCTAAGTTCGATGGTCGTCTTGAAGTTATCGCGAGGGGTCTCTCCGCACGTGGCTTCAAGCGTTCGAACCGCGAACCCCTCGAGCCAACTCCTGGGATCACGAACGCGCAACTGCGCCCCGGCGATACGAAGTGCGAGCGGCAAATGGCCCACGCGCTCCGCAACCTTGCGCGTAAGCTCAACCGGAACCTCTGCCAGTCTGCCATCTGCCCATTCTCCCAGGAGCGTTCGAGCTTCCTCGTCGTCCATGAGAGGTACAGGTATGATTGCCGCGCCCAGCGAGTGCCCTATCTCAGCATCGCGAGTGGTAAAGACAACGCGGCAATGTGGGCCGCCGACGACAAAAGCCTCGGCGTGCCCACGCGACCAGACATCGTCAATAATGATCAGGCACGAACGCGATTTGAGTTGCCTGCGCAGCGCATTAACTAGAAGGGGCGCCGTTGGAGCGTCGCCCAGTGCCTGTTCACCCAGAATGATTAGCCACTCGCGGAGTCGCGCGGCGATGTCAGGCTGTTGGCCGAGTGTTACCCACAAGATGCCGTCGGAGAACGACTCCTGTATTTCAGGGTCATCACAGAGGGCACGTGCGATCACGCTTTTTCCGATGCCAGGCATCCCATGCAGCGCCAACGGGCGGCGGCCGCTTGAAGATGCTTGCTCTGAGACCTTTTGTGCATTGGTAAGGAGCTGCCGGATTTGAAGCAGGATCCCTGGCCGAGGTATAAAGTTCACTGGCAGCGAGACATGCTCGTAGAAGTCGCATCTACTCAACTTCTGGGGTCGCTTGCTGGCAAGAGTCGCCGGTGTATCACTAGCCTGGAGCCCCGCCAGGGCCTCGAGGTCAGCAATTTGCCTCTCGGCAAGCTCGATCTCATACACGAGTGAGTCAGAGGGCACGTCGGGTTTTCCTGCGCTTCGTCTTCGCGTGAGTTCCTTGTGCAGCGATTTGAGACGTGCTTGTACGTCTGCTAGTTGTTGAATGTATGCCTCACGTTGGAGAAGGTCTTCGTCTGGTTGAAGCGTGAGGTAGACTTCTATGTTTGTGTTGTGGCCGACAATATCGCCATGTATGATGGAGCCTTGCCCAACAAACATTCCCTCACGCTTATCGATGTACCCTCCGGCATAATCACCGCCCCCAGTACTTACCGTTAACTGGGCGCTTTCCACCGGCGTTGCCCCACTCTGGCGTACTACAAGTGTTGCAGGCGTCTCTCCAGCTTCGTTGAGAAGCTTGATGTATAACACACCGTTGTTCATTTCAAGAGTAACCGTTACCCCTGCCTTGATGTTCAACCCGGTACGCGCTAGAGACGCCAGATATTCTTGTCCCAGCTGCAACTGACCCTGGGACGGGGTAAGAACACCGCTTGCGACGTCGGCAATGACACGTGCCAGAAGCGTGGCATAATCGTTCAGGCCGGGTGGCAATGCCCCAATCAGCCGAGAGCTAAGGATATCGGTATCGATTGCTTGCATCCTTCCACCTTGTTCAACAGCGCACATCGACGATGCGCAGCTCTGCCCGGCGCTGAAGGAGCACCGGCTCTGGTCTAGCGCGCCGGTCGCCGCTCGGACTTCTGCTGGTAGAAGATGGCGTGCAGGGCTGGGTAGTCGACGCCGTGCCGTTCGACGACAGTCACCTTGGCTCCATGCGCCCGAGTACAGTATATTAGTATTACCTAAGCAAAACTTTGATCCTTGGATTACAATGTAACAATATAATGGACCCATACATGGCTCTTACGCAGGTTGTGTGAAACGAGCGAGCAGATGAGTACAGACGTTGGTATACTCTCTAGGTACGTTCTATAGTGGACGAAAGGAACGCTTTTTCTGATATGTCTTTTTCTGATCTGCCAGGTCTGTTGCCTGGCTGTGCTATTGATACCATTCAATCTGTCAATCAGACGCTCGTGATTGAAGCGCATCGAACCAGCAGAGCGGCATCGTGCCCCATGTGCCAGCAGCCGTCTCGGCGCATTCATGGCTGCTATCGCCGCGCACCACGCGATCTGCCCATCAGTGATCAGCCGGTGCGGTTGCTGCTCCACGTGCGTCGGTTTGTTTGCACTACGCCCACCTGCCCACGCCGCACGTTTGCGGAACGCTTTCCAGACATGGTGCCCGTTCGGGCGCAGCGCACGACTCGTCTCACGCGCACCGTGCGCAGTATCGCCATGGCGCTCGGCGGGAACGCTGGGAGCCGGCTTGCGCGTCAACTCCAGATGAAAGTCAGCCACGATACCCTGACTCGCCTGATTCGTCAGACTCCCACGGCACCCTGCGTGACGCCTCGCGTGGTGGGCGTTGACGATTTTGCGCTGCAGAAAGGCCGGATCTACGGCACCCTGCTCGTCGATCTTGATCAGCGGCAGCCGATCGATCTCTTGCCGGATCGCACTGCTGACACCTTCGCCACGTGGCTGCGTGCGCATCCCGGTGTCGAGGTGATTGTGCGCGATCGCTCACCCGACTATGCCCGTGGTGCAAGCGACGGTGCGCCCCACGCCCGCCAGGTTGCGGATCGTTGGCACATCCTGAAAAATCATCGGGAGGCGCTTGAGCGGATGCTCAATCGACTGCACGCTGATCTCGCACGCTTGCCCATGCCATCCGGAACGGACACGCCATCCCCAGCACGGACGTCCGTGGTGATCCCATTGCGGCCCGCATCACTGCGTGACCAGGCTGACCGGCAGGCGACGCACGAGCGCCGTGCCGCCCGGCATGCGCAGGTACAGGCGCTCGTGCAGCAGGGGGTGCCCATTGCCCAGATCGCCCGTCGGCTCGGCATGGGTCGAACCACGGTGCGGCTGTGTGCGGCTGCCGCGACGTGTCCCGAACAGGCACGTCGCGCACCCCAACCGCGGATGATCGATCCCTATGTGTCCTATCTGCAGCAACGTTGGGCGGAGGGCTGTACCAATGCCAGCCAACTATGGCGTGAGATCCAGGCACAGGGGTACCCCGGTGGGCGGAAACAGGTCGCCCGTTGGGTGCAGCAACACCGGGTTGAACCGGCCTCAACGGGGCGCAACCCGCAGCACACACAGACCACGGGACATGGGCATGGGGCAGCGTGTGACGCACAGCCAGTCGTATCCCGGCCACTGCTTGCACCGCGACGCCTGGTGTGGCTCGTGCTCCGCAGCCCAGGGGATCTGGACACGGATGAAGCGGTCATCGCCGCACGCATCCAACAGCATCCAGAGATGACACGCGCCCACACGCTGGCGCAGGAGTTTCAGGCCCTGGTGCGGCAGCGTCGTGCAAATGGATTGGATGCCTGGCTGGCCGCCAGCCAGGCCAGTGGTATTCCCGAACTCCAGCGCTTTGCAACGGGCTTGCAGCATGAGTATGCCAGCATTCGGGCAGCCCTCAGTGAGCCGTGGAGTACCGGGCAGGTGGAGGGACAGATTACGCGAGTGAAACTGGTGAAGCGCCAGATGTATGGACGTGCGAAATTCGATCTGCTCAAACAGCGCGTGCTGCATCAGACGTAACACGATTCACACAACCTGCGTAAGAGCCATACATTCAGACACTGATTTGGCTCATGAAAGGAGCCACCATGAGTGTGAAAAAGTCTTACAGTTCGGCCTTCAAAGCCCAGGTCGTGCTGGAGATCCTGAAGGAAGAAAAGACCCTGACTCAGATCGCCTCGGCCTATGGCATCCATCCCAGTCTGCTGCGGGATTGGAAGGCCCTCGCGCTGACGGCCTTGCCCACGACGTTCGAGAAACGTGACACGCGGGCGGCCACCGATGCCGCCCACGCCCAGGAGATCCAAGATTTGTATGCCGAAATTGGCCGGCTCACCACCCAGGTGAATTGGTTGAAAAAAAAGTTGGGGCACTGAGTCGGGCCGAGCGCCTGGCCCTGGTGGATCGCGCCGACCCGGATATGCCCCTCACTGTCCAAGCCGAGTTGCTCGGCCTCAATCGCACCAGTTTCTACTATCAGCCGGTTCCCGCACCGGAGCAGGAGGTCACGATTAAGCACGCGATTGACGAAATCTACACCGAGAATCCGGCCTATGGATCGCGGCGGGTCGCCGTCCTGCTGGCCCGGGACTACGACCTGGTGGTCAATCGGAAAGCCGTGCAACGCCATATGCGGGAGATGGGGATTGCGGGCATCTGTCCGGGCCCACATCTGAGCAAACGCCATCCCGAGCATCGCGTCTATCCCTACCTGTTGCGTGGGGTGAGGGCGACGGCCCCCAATCACATCTGGGCGATTGACATCACCTATATCCGCTTGACCGGGGGCTGGCTGTACCTGGTCGCGGTGCTGGATCTGTACGCTCGCTATGTCGTGAGTTGGGCGCTGGATGATACCATGGCCGAGGCCTTTGTCCTGGACGCGGTGGATCGGGCGCTGGCGCAGGCCACGCCCCAGATCTGGAATAGCGATCAGGGCAGTCAGTTCACCAGCCCGCAGTATACCAGCCGCCTGGAGGCCGCGGGCGTGTGCATCAGTATGGATGGCCGGGGCCGAGCGTTTGACAACATCTTTGTCGAACGCCTCTGGCGCACGGTCAAATATGAGGATATCTATCTGCACGACTATCCGCATCCGCGGGCGGTGCGCACCGGTCTCGATCAGTTTTTTCGCCGCTATAACGAGCAGCGGCCGCATATGGCCCTGGACTATGTGACACCGGCGGCCATCTATTTCGGATCCGGGACGGTGCCCCATGCGTGAGTCGTGCCTGTGCGAACGGCAGACGCCTCCGGCGGCCTGCCATGACCTGCCCACAGCGAGCCAGATGATCCGCGACGATGGGTGCCGATTCGGATCAGCCGTGCCGTGGGGCTGTGGACAGCTCACGGCAGGCGTGAATCGGGGTAGCGGACGCCCGCCAACCGGACACCCATGTGTCAAGCGTTTCGTGCGTATGCAGAACCAAA
>RRYU01020511.1_pt1 | contig 28886 bp, 23 predicted proteins | sample 2162651 | NCBI WGS metagenome assembly RRYU01 (sample SAMN10267283, study PRJNA491782) | microbial mat metagenome | isolation source: biomat in the production well | place: Japan: Minami-Kanto gas field, natural gas well KTG3 | collected 2017-06 | reverse complement strand
GTGCCGTACGAGGTTTCATCTTTTTTATCCTGCTTGTTGAAAAGCAGGAGATTTTTAAACGACGCGGTAAGGTCGATCGTTGTTGCTTCAAGGTTTTCAAGGGCGGCCGAGCCGCTTATTCTGCCAGTTCCTCCACGGGCGTCTTGTATGAGAATGTTGCTGAAATCGGCTTTTTCAGGCGTGATACCGATTTTGCCGGACAGGCGATAGACGGTTTCGGTCGGAGTGACGGTTATTTCCGTATCCCTGAGCTCTGCACTGAAATAAATTTCCGGTTCAGGTGTTGTGCCTTTTACGACAAGTTTTGCCGGAATGGTTCCTTCTGCGGTGTCGAAGAACGGCAAAAGCAGCTCGAGAATTTCCGCTGATAAGTGATCAGCGGAAGCTGAAGCAGCGAGAGGTTTATTATCGGGAATCGAATACTTCAGCGGAGACCAGTTGATTGTGAGGGGTATCGATGCAGTGCCCCTGATATCATTAAGTGGTTCAGGCGACAGGTGCCCGGTTGTAAATTCAGCCCGCAGACGTTCGCCTTTATGCGTAGCCTGAAGGTTGAGGTTTCCTATGGTAACATCATCGTAGACAAGTTCACGTCCGGTAATTTTCAGAACGGCAGTCTTAGCTCCCGGAGAGCCACTGACGCGAAGAGTTGATGAGAGCGATCCCTGCATGCCTGCCTCAGGAAAGAAAATCTCAAGCTCTCGGAGATCGAGGCTTTGGATACTGCATTCAAAAATGCCGGTAAGTTCGTTGCTGAGTAGTCCGTCGCAGCTGATAATCTGTTTATCCTTGCGCAGTTTGAGTCCGTAGAGGCGGGTGTAGTTTCGGCCGATATCAATCCGTGCGTCCTTGTTGACTGTCCATGCATCACCATCAGGATCGGCTATGGAAAGATCATTGAGCGTTATTTCATAGAGATTATTGGTACGTGAAGCCATGATATCGGCTGCCAGAGAACGTTCGATTGCAGGTATCGTTAAGCCGAGGCTGGTTGTAAGTCCGGAGTCGCTGTAATTCGCTTTCAGGGAAAGTTGCTTGATGTTGTGCTTGCCTGTTTGCAACGCGGAACCCTTCCCGTCGATGGAGGTGCTGATAAAGCCATCATTGTTGTACTTCGCAGCTATTTCTATCGTGGTATTATCGAGTGAAAAATCATTTTCACGATTTAATTTTTCGATGCTGACAGATGAAGTGAAGTGCATCGAGCCATTGCTTCTATATGATTTCCCCGAAGCTTTGCCGGAAAGCCTGTATTCTTTGAGTGGGAAGAAAATCGCCAGTGGAGAGATATCCCTGACAGTAAGTCTGTAATCAGCCGAAAAATCATTCTCGATACTTTCAGCAAATGGGTCGGGTGGAGCTTTATTGTCCCATATATTGTTTATCGAGAGTTCACGGGCGGCTGATTGGGCTGTAAGATTGATGCCGGCAAGAAATTCTCTGAAAGTATATCTGCCTTCAGCGCTGAAGTCGATAAAGTCGCTTGTAAGAACAACGCTTGCCATGGGGGATTTCTGAACGATGCTGAGGGTGAGCTCCGATCCTTCCTGTAGATTGTAGTCATTGATTGCCGAATTGTTGAAGAGGATTGAAAGTTTTCCGTTCAGTTTTTCAGGATCAAGGTGTTCGCCTCGAAAGAGAGTGGATAAAGTGAGATTCGAGCGTATTTCCCCGGAGCCAAGAACTTTCGAGAGGTCGAGGTTTGCGACAGATCCTTTGCCCTCATAGGTCGGCACGGGTTGGCTCCAGTCGATTTTCCCGTTCAGTGAGACTCTGGAACTGCCACCGGCAATATTCCATTTGGTTGTCAGGAGGTCACCCTTGTAGTTCAGGGCAATGTTGCCTGAAGTTACTTCCTGCTGCTGCCAGTATGAGTCCTGAATGTCGATTGAAAGAGCCGCCTCAAGCGGTTGCGGGGAAAGACCTTTGCCGGAAAACGTTCCGCTGCAGGTTATCTCGCTCACCGAGCTTGTATCCCGGACCAGAAACCGGTGAAGTTCGAAATTCTGCAAGGCAAACTCTCCGCTGTAGCTGGTTTCAGAGGTTCCGGGGATATCTGCCTGTAGAGAAACGTTGGCATCACCAGCCTCGGTTCCGATGGAAAGCTCGGTGTATATTTTATTCCGGTTGCCTTGTCCATAGCCGGATAACCCAACATCGCCGGCAGGTTCGGCAAGGGTTTTCAGTGCTGTATCCCGGATGGCGGCTTGCAGGAAATTACCGGAAATTCTCGAACTGTCGGTCTCAAGCCTGAATCCGAGAAATTCGGGCTGATTGAGATTAAGCAGTTCTCCTTTGAGCTGTAGAAAAGAATTTTCATGCGACATGACGGCTTTGTCAATATCTATTTTTCTGAGCCTGCCTTCCGCATTGCCGGAAAATCTGTAAAGGCCGGGAGGAAGAGGGTGTTGCGGCAGAAACAGCTCGAGATCATCGGTGTGCACAGAGGCTGATTTCACCGAAAGCATTACAGGGCTGTTTGCATAAGCATCAAGGTTTTCAGAAGAGAAAACGTCGAATTCATAGAGCCCCATTGACAATTGGGCACTGCTTTTGCTGGTTTTAGCCTTCAAATCGAGGATTTCAAACCGCTTACTGGTAAAGGAAAGTTTTGCCGACCCCTCCCGCAGTATGAAGTCGGACTGAGGGACAGAAAACCCTATTTCCCGTATGATTCCGCTGATGTTCTGATGGGAATAACGGAATCGTTTACCCCGAAATCCGATGTTTTGTATATCAAGGCGGTCAGGTTCAGCGTTCTGTTCCGAAAAGTTGAGGTATTCCGCAGAACTGTTGTACAGCTCAATGGCATCGCACCGAAAGCGTTCAAGTGCCGGTGTTTCAGGCGTATCATCTTTTCTGGGAGCAAAAATCCGCCCGATACTCGTGGTGCCGTCGGAATAACTTTCGAGATGAAAAAAGAGCGATTCGGCTTTCAACGAACGTATCGTGATCGATGAGACATTTGACAGCAGCCGCAGAAAATTCAGGTTTACCGTTAGCTTTTCAGCCGAAACATCAGGTTTGTCGGCGTTTTCACGGTACAGTTCCGGTTTGTATAGAATGATTTTTGAAGGGAACTGCAGGTTGACTTCTTCTATCCTGAGCTTTCCGTGAAATTCACTGTTAAAATAATCGGTCAGTCTTTGCTTAACCAGTTTGTCCAGGGATCCGCTGTTGAGCGTGATGGCGATAATGACCGCGAACACCAGAATCAGTGCGGATACGCCGACAGCAAAGCTTAAAATATATCGTTTAACTCGGTCCAAGTGTGTACTTCCTCTTCTGTTTCATTATTACCCGTTTCCCGCAAAGTCATGCTTCCTGTGAAATAGATGCTCGGATTTCACGGAGGGAAGATTCGGTATCGAAGCAACCACAATCCATTCGATCCTGAGACCCCGATTTTCGGTTTTTCTTCTTTCGGAGTTCGAATATCAGTGCTTGACAGCCGGATGGCCTGTTAGTTACATTGCCCAATGTTTTCATTATAGTCATGCCTTCATTATAGTCATGCCGGACGTGATCCGGCATCCATAGGGATTTTCAAAGTCAATAATGGATTCCCGTGTCAAGCACGGGAATGACTGAAAAAAAGAAATCTCTGTCACTCTTTTTTGCAATAGACAGCGATGATTTGTTCAATAATTGATGTTGTCGATCGTCCTTCCAGGAACTTGATTGTTTTTACCTCTCCTCCGTGTTCAAGTACTGTTTTCGCCCCGGCAATTTTGTCAACCGGCCAGTCAGCCCCTTTTACAAGAATATCCGGTAGGAGTTTTTCAATGATTTTTTCTGGTGTGTCCTCATCAAAAATTACCGTGGCGTCAACGGCTTCAAGACCGGCAAGGACCATGCATCGGTCTGTTTCGGGGGCTATAGGGCGGTTCATGCCTTTAAGCCGCTTAACCGAAGCATCACTGTTAACTCCTATAATAAGTACGTCACCCGAAGCCTTGGCTTTTTCAAGGTACTGAACATGACCTGCGTGCAGAATGTCAAAACAGCCGTTGGAGAAAACGACTTTTTTCCCTTCTGATTTCCATTCTCGTATACGGTTCTCCGCAGCATCTGACGTAAGGATTTTCGCTATTGATTGCATGGCCTCAAGAAGTAATTTGTTTGATCAGTATTTATTAGTATAAATTATTTCAGATATTTTTCTTTCTCTGCTGCACATTACTATACTCTTCAGCACTAATATCCTTGCGTACATTCAGCGTTCTCCGGAGGTAGAATTACTTAATGAGCCAGTCAAACAGATGGTTGAAGTCTTTCAGACAGCATGTGGAATATTTTTTGTTTATGATTTGCATGCAGATTACAAAAATCCTTACTCCAAGGCAGCGTGAGAACCTTGCAAACCATTTGGGGGACATTGTCTATGATGTGCTGAAAATCAGACGGAAAATCGTGGAGAAAAACCTTGAGGGCACTTTTCCGGAAAAAAGTCCCGAAGAGATCGATTCCCTTGCCCGTAAGGTTTACCGCCGCCAGGCGCTTAACATGATCGAAGTGCTGAGGATTCCATTGATAAAGGGCAAAGATGACGCATCGAAACTGCTTGATGTCGATGGCGATGAATTTCTGGAAAAAACCAGGTATGCCGGAAAAGGCGGGGTTGTTGTTTCAGCTCATTTTGGGAACTGGGAATTGCTTGGTTTGTGCACAGGTCTTTTGGTGGCGTCTATGCATATTGTGATTAAGCATCAGGGTAACCCGCTGATTGACAGGTGGATCACAGCAAATCGGGTAAGGCATGGTAACAACGTTGTTTATCAGAAAAATGCACTGCGTCAGGGTGTACAACTGCTTTCCAGGGGAGAGGTTGTGACCCTGCTTGGAGATCAGACAGATCCGACCGGAAGTTTTGTGACGGATTTTCTTGGCCGCAGTTCGTCTGTTTTTCTCGGACCCGCCTTTCTTGCCCTGAAAACGGGAAGTCCAATGTTTCTGGGTATGTGCAGGCGTCATGAAAATAGTCGTTATATTGTTGAAGTACAGGAAATAAAGACAAGCGATCTCTCCTTTTCCAGAGAAGATATTCAGGAGCTGACCCGCCGTTACACAAAGGCGATTGAAGCCTATATTTATCGTTATCCGGAAGAGTGGTTCTGGTTGCATAACCGCTGGAAGATAACTGATTAAATAATCCGCAGGCCCTTGGTTATTCTTTCAAGCTATCTAACTGAGCATATTCGTGTTGATATCAGGAAGATTTGATCCTTAGGGCATGGGTAGAGAGATGGTGAGGAGGGATAAAAAGCTTTAAATGTGTTCGTTTTTTTGTTTAATGGTGAAAGTTACGTGTTTTTATGCTATTTTTACATGATTTATGAGGGCCATAACTTGACTTTCTATCGAGCTATAGAATGATCCCCAAGCTCTCTTGAATGATTTTTGGTTTTGGATTCCTTGTCCTTGTGTCTAAAATCGTTAGATGTAAAATAGTGTTATTCCTGCCATGCCGCAACAAAATGATCCGCAGAAAGTAGAGAAAAAACCGGTTTTTCATCCTTCTTCACACATAAGCGCTTATCCTAAATCAGTTGATGACGAAATTTCGTTAACTGAACTATGGTATATGTTGTTGTTTCGAAAGCGTATGATTGCTGTTATTACGGTTATCACAACGATAATGGCGGTGACCTACTCTGTGATAACCCCTTCGGTATACCGGGTGGAAGCATTGGTCAAACCTCAGGGTGATTATGGTCGTGAAGCAATAGCTACATTACAATCGGTAGCTTTTATGGAGAGTTATATTTTTCAGGAGACTTTGTTGCCTTGGATTTTCAGGAATAAATGGGATGCTCAAAATGGAGTATGGGCAGTCAAAAATGATGGCATCCCCTCTCTCAGGCAAGGGGCTTTGGCTATACAAGAACGTTTGATTATAGATGAAAAAGAGCAGTTAACCGCAATAGGGCTTCAGTCAACTGATCCGTCAAAGGCCTTTAAGGTCGTAAACCAAATAATTCAACGGCTGAATGATGCTTTTGCTGAGAATGCCTATGGAAAGGCTGAAAAAAAGATCAAGCATTATAAAAATCAGCTGTTTTCTTTTGACTCTCTTTTTGTGAAAAGAATAGCTCCTGAGGCTATATCCCGGACTGATGGATTTCTTTTAAAAAACAATGGGCAGGACGCTGTTATCAACTACCTTCAGGCGCAATTGATAAATTCGGGAAGTATTTCAGAGCGCAGGAATCTGATTGAAAAGATACAGAGTAACGAAAATGTCGTTATGAGAGTCCTGAACGAACGTGATGAATTTGCTCTCAAGGTTTTCGATCCCGCCTCAGTTCCTGACAAAGATGAAAAAATCTGGCCTAAACCTTTCCTTATTATTTTTGTCGGCTTCATTGGGGGTGGTGGTGGAGGTTGCATGTTCGCTTTGGTTTTGGGCTTTATTAAAGAAATCAAAAACAAGTAGATTGATGACTTTTTAATGAAAAACATAGTTGAATTTTTTTAATAGAGCAGTTGTTTAGGGGGGATTATGCGGTCAGGAATAAAACCGGAATGGTCGGGATATGCATGGCTTCACCGTTTGCTGGACTCAGTGCTGCCTCTTGTGGTGTTGGTTTTACTTGCTCAAATGTACTCTGTCACGTGGGAAGATCACTATTCAGTCCTCGGGCTTGCTGGCGGCTTTTTATTCGTTACCATAAACCAGCTTGTCGGTGCCTATGACGGGTGGCGCGGTCGTTCGTTTTCCATTAGTAGCTTAATGGTACTAAAAGCATGGGTTAGTACCTGGATTCTGTTTGTTATAATTGCCTTTCTGTTCAAACGATCGGCTGAATATTCAAGGGTGGTGACGTTTTCTTGGGCGTTTGTTGCATTTTTTCTACTAATCGGGTACAGGTTGCTCTTTCGTTTTCTTTTACTCTACTTGCAAAGGCTCAATATTAGAAGGGTTGCTGTCGTTGGTACTGGAGATGTGGTAACATATCTTGTCGATACAATTCGAGAAAACCCTTGCTTAGGCTATGAGGTTATGGGTTTTTATGACGATAGTCTTGGTCTTGGTAATCATGAATTAAATGGATTACCTGCTTTGGGAAACACCGACCAGATATGCAAGGATGCCCAGTCACAAAAATTTGATGAGCTTTATCTCTGTTTTCCATTAGGTTCTGAGGTAGAAATCAAATCTTTGCTTAATAAGCTGACAAATAGTGCGGTTATTGTTAAATTCGTGCCTGATCTTTTTACGTTTGATCTGATGCATGCCAAGTGGATGGACCTGAAAGGAATACCTTTAATCAGTATCTATGATACTCCATTAAGTTCCGGTTTCGCCAGGTTTCTTAAACGATTTGAGGACGTTCTCATCTCAATTTTTATTTTGTTGATTATCTGGCCAATCATGCTTTTGATTGCAATCGGAGTCAAATTAAGTTCTCCAGGCCCTGTATTCTACCATCAAACAAGAGTTGGGTGGAACGGCGAAAAATTTACCATTTTGAAATTCCGCTCTATGCCGCACAATATTGAAAAGGATGGTGTGCAATGGGGAAATTCAAAAAAGAAAACTAAGACAAGATTTGGAAAGTTTATTCGTTCAACCAGTCTTGATGAGCTCCCCCAATTTATTAATGTGCTAAAGGGGGATATGTCAATTGTTGGGCCGAGACCTGAAAGAGATATTTTTGTTGAAAAAATGAGCAAAGAAATTCCTCGATATATGCAAAGGCATATGGTGAAAACAGGTATTACCGGGTGGGCACAAATAAACGGATGGAGAGGGGATACATCGCTGGAAAAGAGAATCGAGTATGATTTGCACTATATAAATAACTGGTCACTATGGCTAGATCTTAAAATAATTTTATTGACAGCATTTCGTGGATGGGTTCATAATAATGCTTATTAAAGAAAGGTTTTTTGTGTAATCAAAATCATGAAATGCTATTTAGTCTTGAAATGCTTGATACTTCTTTTTTTTGCATGGATGCGACAATAGTGGCTGTGAATTTTTTTGTTGCTTCCTCTGTGTTCTGTATGGTTTTGCTTTTGCCATTTCGTTTTCGTTTTGCTCTTGCTATGGTGTTTTCTGTTCCGCAACTGTATGTTTTTTCTATAGGTGGAGTTTATCCTTCAATTGCATTATTGATGTCTTTTTCACTATTTCCCGAAATGATGAAAAAGTTTCCGGCGTTGCTGAAGAGCATTCCTTTTATTCTTGTTTGCCTATTAATACTGTTTCAGATTTTGAGTTTTTTTTGGTCTTCCGATATAAGGCTTGGTGTCCGTAGTATTGCGTATGAAGTGCCTTTTTTAATGTTTTTTTCTGCTGCATTTCAGTTGCACAAGTCTATGCCTGAGTTCATTGACAAAGTTTTGATTATTACATGTTTCCTCGTTCTTACGAATGCTGTTTTTGTGATCTTGTTCAGGCTTTTGCCCGAATTGGAATGTGCCTATCTGAATTCGGGTTTTGCAGGATTATTTGCTGGTCCTAATACTGTTGATGCTATCCTTGACGGCAGTGAGCGTAATAACGTTATCGACCCTTTAAAGAGTGGAGGTTTTTTTGTTAATGCTAATGTAGCGGCTTCATATCTTGGCTTGTCTTCACTTGTTTGTTTTTATTATTGGATAAAAAAAAACAATGCAATTTTATTGCTGGTAGCTGTTGTTTTTTGGGTTTCAATATGGTTTACTGGATCTAAGGCTGGTATTATACTATCTGTTTTTTTGTTGCCATCTTTATTTATTGTTTTTGGGTATATTAAAAGTAATCGTAAAGAGAAAGTTATCCTGGTATTGTTTGTTATACTATTATTACTATTGATTTTCTTTTTTATACTGACGATTTTTGCTTTTGAGGGAATATGGTCAGAAATTCTGTTTTTTTCTAAAAGTGTTGAGACGACACAAAGCCGTATGCTGATTTGGTTTTATGCCCTTGAGGAGTTTGTTCATTCTCCCATATTAGGACAAGGATTTGGGGGGTGGCAGGAAGGTTTTAAGCATTATGCACTTGAAAAGGAAATTAGTACTTTGTCTCCACCTCATAATACATTTATTAATTTGTGGTCTCAGAGCGGTTTGATGGCAGTTGTTATAGCTGTTTTTTTTATTGCAAGTGTTTTTTCGATTTCTTGCCGATTATTCAGGATGCCAGATTTTGAATCTCGATTGTTAGGGGGAACTCTTGGTTTAACTGCAGGTGGTTTTTTTTTACAGGGAATGGGAGAAAACTATGGGCTGCTCGGCGAGATGCATCAATTGCCACTCCTTTCTGTTTTGATCGGTATTGGCTATGCAAAATGTCAACAGGATAAAAATCTTTGCCGAATGTTTTCTATGCAATCGAATGGAAATAATGTAAATGGCGTTCAATGAAGGATGTTATAGTTTTTCGACATCAACTTTTCAAAGTTTCCGAGCCATTTATTGCCTTACAGGTTGAGCAGCTAACCAAATACAGACCGCTGTATTTGGGACGTACATGTTTTGGCAAAAGACCTGAATCTGCAGAGGTTTTGTCCTTTGACGATCAAAAAAAACGCTCAGGATTTGTAGCGAAACTCTGGCAGGTTGCTACTCGAGATCCTGTCCCGTACCTTGAATTGCTTCGTGGTGAGCAACCATCGTTGATTCACGCTCATTTTGGTGTTGAAGGAGTATATGCGTTACCTCTTGCACTCCGATTAGGGGTTCCTCTTGTTACGACGTTTCATGGTTTCGATGCGACTACATCCAGCAAGGCTCTCATTGCTTCCGGCAAACCATCCTGGATTAATTATGCCTTGTTCCGCAAGAAACTTGCAAAAAGCGGTGCCCTGTTTTTATGCGTTTCCGAGTTTATTCGTAAACGTGTCATAGAGCTTGGGTTTCCTGAAGAACGGACCCGGCTGCATTATATTGGTATGGATGTTCAAGGCATAGAAGCACGTTCTTTTGAGGAGGAGCAAGCAGTTGTGCTGCATGTTGCCAGGCTGGTTGAAAAAAAAGGGACGGAATATCTGGTCAAGGCTTTTGCTCATGTTGTTTCAGAAGAGCCTGATGTGCGGTTGCTGATCATAGGTGATGGTCCATTGCGGTCTTCTCTGCAGTCACTTGCGGGTTCGCTCGGTCTTGGGCAGCAGGTTAGTTTTTTAGGTGCGAGGCCTCATGAAGAGGTGTTGCTGCAAATGCGAAAGTCTACCATGTTGGTGTTATCGAGTGTAACGGCGGAAAGTGGAGATGCAGAAGGGCTTGGTATGGTTTTGCTTGAAGCAGCAGCATTAGGTGTCCCTACGATAGGGACAGATCATGGAGGTATTCCGGAAGCGATTATTGACGGTTGTACCGGTTATCTGGTTAAGGAGCGCGATGTGGATGCTCTTGCACAGCGTATACTCTGTCTGGTTCGTGATCGACAAAAGCGAAGAGATATGGGACTCAGGGCTCGTGATCTGGTCGAACAACGTTTTGATATTCGCAAGCAGTCGGCGAAGCTTGAAGATTTATACGACAGCGTTATCAGATGAGAAAAGAGGTCGTTATGTTTTCCCGTTCGCTTCCGTTCCACGGACTTGGAGGAATGGAAGTCGTTGCATGGGATCTGTCGAAAGAGCTGGCAAGGCAGGGCTATGCGGTAAGAGTTATAACCACTTCGGTGCCTGGCAAGCGGGGTGAGTTTATTTCTGACGATGTGGTTGTTGTTCCCTTGAACAATGTAGCGCCGGCGCGGTATTCCCGATCATGGTGGCGGGAAACAAGGAATTATTTTGCAAGAAAATGCCTGCATTCAACTTATGCTGTGATCAGTGTCAGTGCTGGTGCCTACAGCATTCTTTCGCTCAGAAGCAGAATGCAAGGGGTTCCGTTTATCATGCAGGCGCACGGAACGTCTTGGGGTGAGGTGATCTCCAAATGGCAAAGCCGCCGTCTCTTTTCGATGCTGAGTTCGGTACGCAACCTTGCCTGGTTCTCCCACGACATGCGGGTCTATCGTCGTTTTGACGCGGTTGTTGGCGTAGGAGAAAGGGTTTACAAGGATCTTTCTTCATTTCCCGTAAACCGCTTCCTTGCGAAAGAAAAGATCCGATTGATCAACAACGGTATCGATGCAAGGCTTTTTTCATTTTCTGCCGAATCCCGTAAGGCAGTTCGTGAGCGACTTGGTATTAAAAAACAGCAACCGGTTATTCTTTCTGCAAGTCGTTTGCACCGACAAAAAGGCGTGGCTCATGGCATACGAGCCTTTACATTGTTTTTAAACGATCACCCGGATGCATTATATCTGGTCGCCGGTGACGGACCGGAAAAAAAGCAACTCGACAGCCTGGCTGAACAGCTTGGCGTAGCAGATCGTGTCATGTTTCTTGGCCCGCTCGACAGAAGGATACTTGCGGAACATATGTCTGCTGCCGACGTTTTTCTGTTCCTTACGGAACGTGTCGAGGGGCTACCCTTAAATGTGCTTGAGTCGCTTGCATGCGGGCTTCCAGGGGTTATTTCGGCTCACTTGAAGCTGTTTCAGTCAGATGCAATACACGATGTGAGCCCTCAGGATTACGTTGGGGTCAGTAAAATTTTGAATAAAGCTTTGGCCAGGATGCCAGAATCGCGAAAGAGTTTATTATCCGAGGTATATGAGCTGGAGTACGCAGTGAAGCAGTACCTTGCGCTCTTGACAGTTATTCATGGAAAACTTGCTCAGAATTCCTGAAAGAGTGGATAATATCTGGGCGTGGATATGAGCAGTTTTTTGAATAAGGTATTGAATGCAGCACTTTGATGGAGCAAATATCTTTCAAGCATTGAGTCTCTATAGCTATAAAATGGAAAAAGGTTTGTCCGGTGACGATACCATTATTCTCCAGTGCGTTCGCGATCTGTCGAGGCGAGGAGGTGTCTCAGAGGTGGTTTCCAGGCTTGAAGAACAGTTTCTCGCTACCGGAGCTGACGCGAGACATTTTACGCTCGATGATGTCTTGTCTCGGAACAAAAGTATCCTTTATAACTCGAGCAAATCCATTTTCCTGCAGAAACTCTTGTTATTACGTGACGTCTTGGCTTTCAGCATCAAAGGTTCTTACATTACAAGACGAAAATATCGCTACGAAAAGAATATTGTTTCCCTGTCCCATAACGATCTTGTCTGGGGTGACATATATGTCAATCATGGTTTGCATAAAGCGATGATTTTCAAGTCTCGGCACCCCTATCGAATAATGTTTCGCAATCCTCTTCATGTTTTTCTTCTTGTCAGGGAATGGTTGCGTATCAGGCTGAATGTGCATCGTTATATCGTCTGTTTCTGTAAAATCGAAGAGGATAACTTTGTTGAATATTATCCGAAGGCCAAGGGGAAAGTCGTGATCATCCCTAACGGAGTGAATACGGGGATGTTTCGGCCGGTTCATTCCCTAAGAACTGAAAAAAGAAAAGAGATACAACTCGGAGCCGAGGATTTTATTTTGATGTTTGTCGGCCATGAGTTCGAAAGAAAAGGACTTGGTTATGTGATAGAGTCGCTCCAACATTTGCCCGAAAAGGTGTGCCTCTGTGTTGTCGGCGGCGGGGCAGAAGAAAATATCAGGCATTACAGAAAGATGTCCGAACGATTGCATCTCGGTAGGAGAGTAAGATTTCTTGGGACCAGGGCAGATATTCCGGGACTATTGAACGCTTGTGATGTTTTTGTGTTGCCAACATCCGCCGAAGCATGGCCATTGGTAGGTTTGGAGGCAATGGCCTGCGGAGTTCCTGCCCTGATGACACCCGTGGGAGGTATTCCCGAATATCTGAAAGATGGTGTGAATGGTTTTTTCATCGAGCGGGATGCTTCTGATATCGCAGAAAAGGTTCAAAGGCTGATGAGTGATCCGGAGCTTATGGGAAAAATGAAAAATGCCGCACGGGAGACATCCATTCAGTATTCATGGGAAACGGTTGCCCGGAAGTACCTGTCGCTGATACGCAAGGTCGCGAGGGAGAAGGCTGCCGATGCATAAACCGGTTTTGCAGCTCATTGGTGGGAATGTTTTATCCAAAATTCTCGGAGCGGCAAGAGAAGTGCTTCTGGCAGCCCTTTTCGGGACGGGGGCGTCGATGGGTGCCTTTCGTGTTGCCCAGACAGGTGCGCTTACTCCGGCGCATTTTTTTTTGAGTGACGGCTTCAATGCGGCATTTGTCCCTCTCTATAAGAAATATCTTTATGATTCCCGTGAAAAGGCCCAGACTTTGCTGTGGGGGCTTATGGCTGTTTTTATGTTCATTGCGTTGTTTCTGAGCTTTGTGCTGTGGCTTTCGGCTGAAAGATGGATAAACATTATTGCCCCTGGTCTTTCTTCAGAAACGGCGATTCTCGGGTCGGGAATGCTCCGTATCATGGCTATCGGAATTCCCTTTTATGTTTTTTCCTCACTGCTCGTATTTCTGGGGATGGGGAACGAGGATTTTATTCCTGCTGCAATCAGACAATCCATCCAGAATGCAGGATTGATAAGTGGTGCGCTTGCCGCTTTCATATTCTGCGATATTGAGCTTCTCGCGTGGGGGTTTACGATCAGCTACTTGGCTTTCTGCGGTTTGCTTGCTTTGCGTTTCATGCGTTTCGGGTTCCTGGCGTTTCCCGAAAGATGGTTGTGGCCAGAGTTTCGGGAGGTGATACATGTATTCTGGCTTACACTGCGCCCTCTTTTGTTTTTGCCGCTCATGCTGCAGGGATCGATCGTTATCGAAAGGCTGGTTGCCTCTCTTATCGGAATTGCCGCAGTGTCATCGCTTGATTACGCGAAATTTATATCGGAGACGTTGATATTTATTGTGGCTCTTCCTCTTGCCCAGGCAGGTCTTGTTTACTGGAGCGGTGTTGAACATCAGCAAATGACAAAAAGCCTGAAGAAAATACTGTTGCTGATTTTTCTTGTCGCTTTGCCTGTCTCCACTTTTCTGGCTTCCAATGCAGAACTGGTCGTGAAAATCGTCTATGCGAGAGGGGCCTTCGATCATGAGGCGATAGAGGTGACGAGCTCTATCCTTTTTGGCGTTTCACTTGGTTTATGGGCACAAACCGCGGGTTATGTTTTTGTCAAGGCGCTGAATGCACAATTTCGCAATGCTGCAGTGCTCAAGATCATGGTTGCGGCTCTTCTTGTTAGTAGTGCATGCAATCTTTTTCTTTATCCTTTTATCGGGCCTTTGACACTCGGCGTCGCAAATTCAATGTACGGTATCGTTTTATTGATCGGGACACTTTACACTCTCGATCTTGTGTACGATGCATTGAAAACCGGGTTTGGTATTGCGCTTGGGTGCGCCGGGTATCTGTTGTCCGGCAACATGATTCCTTCTTTCGAGAATCTCTGGCTGCACTTTACCGTCGAGGCCGGGTATGCCTCGGCATACTGGTTGCTTCTGATGTTTGTCGTGCCTTCTTGGAGAGCCGGGGTGAGGAATTTTGTCACATCGTTAAAAGGAGGAGACAGGTAATGTCGGTCGATATTGTGTTTTTATCCACTGCGGATTGGGAAAATCCGTTCTGGACGAACAAGCAACATGTCGCAAAGGAGTTGGCAAAAATCGGCTATCGTGTTTTGTATATCGATTCGCTTGGCTTAAGACGTCCAACCACCAGCCGCAGCGATGTCAACCGTATCGTGCGTCGTTTGTTGAAAGCCTTCAGGCCACCTCGAAAAGTGGTACATAATCTCTGGGTATGGTCTCCTGTTATACTGCCACTACATGGAAATCATGTTTTTCGCCGAATCAACCGTATGTTTCTCGCCGCGGGATTGGGTGTGTGTCTCAAGTTGCTGGGGTTCAAACGACACTGGTTCTGGACATACAATCCGATAACATGCGGGCTTTTCACCCTTTCGCGATTCAGGTGCAAAATATACCACTGTGTCGATGAGATCAAGGCCCAGCCGGGAATGCCAGCCGGACTGCTTGAAGCCGAGGAGAAACGCCTTGCAAAAAAAGTGGATATTATTTTTACTACATCACCAAAGTTGACTGAAACAAGAGGGCGCTGGAACAGGAATACATATTATCTGCCAAACGTTGCGGACTTCAATCACTTCGCAACCGCCCGTCTGGATGAAACCGAGATTCCTTTGGATTTAAGGAGCATTCCCGGACTGAAGGTGGGCTTCATAGGGGCAATCAGCTCCTACAAGGTTGATTTTCAGTTGCTTCGAAAGATCGCGGAATCGAGGCCTGAATGGGCTCTTGTGCTTATAGGTGAAGTTGGAGAAGGTGATCCATGGACTGAAAGCGAGTTGCTCAAGGAAGTGGACAATTTACATCTTTTGGGTCCGAGGAATTACGATGTCTTACCGGCGTATCTGAAAGGGTTTGACGTAGCGCTGCTTCCAAACAGGGTAAATGAGTATACAGAGTCAATGTTTCCGATGAAATTTTTCGAATATCTGGCATCGGGAGTGCCTGTCGTCAGTGTGGGTCTGAAAGCGCTCCAAGAATTTCAGGATGTTGTTACGATTGCTCATACGGCAGAAGAGTTTGTTGAGGCGATAGAAGGTACCCTTAAGGGAAATGCTCCTTCGCTCGAAAAGCGCTTAAAGACAGCGTTGCAGTATACATATGAAAAACGGACCCGAAAAATGCTCTCTATCATAAGAGATATTTGCATGGAAAGTACGAATGTGAACTAAACGTTTACTTCCCTGCTTTTTGGTACGGTGGTTTCTGAAGCAAACTAATAATAACTTACAGATCTGATGTCGGAACGGGGTAATAAGGTTTTGCATTATCTGGATGCATGTTTGGGCGTTCCTGCATGCTGTGCCTTATCGCTCGTTCGCTTTTTCCGTTGCCGAGAAAGACCGACGGTTCCCGGTTCGGTTGGTTTTCTGATTTTTAACGCAATCGGAGATGCCGTTTTGGCATCGGCGGCTATAGATGCATGCCGTAACGCTTTTCCGCAATGTCGTATTGTTCTTTTTCTTTCCGATGGCAACCGGGGCATGGCCGAGCTGTTGGCTGGATATGATCATGTTGAGGTGCTACCCCTTTCGAAACCGCACAGAGCAGTTTCAATGATTCGGAAACAGGGGCTCGATGTTCTTGTCGATACAAATCAGTGGATCAGGATTTCTGCGCTTTTTTCTTTTTTCTCCGGAACCCGATGGCGAATAGGTTTTTCGACGAAAGGTATGCATAGGCACATGCTCTATGACAACGCAGTAATTCATCTGGAAAGCCGCCATGAACTGGATAATTACCTTGCATTGGTCCACGCAGTAACCGGGGAAGTGAGCGGGAGACCGCTTCTTGACAAGGGAAAGCTTCTTGCGACCGAAACCCCTGGATTACCTGACCGCTTCGTGGTGTTTCATCCATGGGGCAGCGGATACAGAAGTTATATGAGAGAGTGGCCTGCTGAGAACTGGGTGCGCCTGGCAGGTTGGATCAAGGCAAAAGGTTTCGAAATAGTGATAACAGGGGGACCCGGCGAAGAACGAAAATCTCTTGAGCTTAAAGAGTTGATAAGCGGTGTTGTTCCTGTAACTGCTATGGCCGGCAAGTTGAGTCTGTTGGAAACGGGGGCTCTTGTTCTGAAAGCGGAGGCTGTCGTTTCCGTCAATACCGGTATCATGCATGTTGCGTCAGCTCTTGGAATCCCTGTGGTTGCCCTTAATGGTCCGACGAACGAGAAACGTTGGGGAGCCGTAGGACCAAATGTAGTGAATATCAGTGTCACCAGAGATGACGGAGGAGCCTATTTGCATTTGGGGGCAGAGTATCACGGCCGAAAAGAGAGTGTCATGAGCAAGATAAGTGTCTTCCGGGTCGAGCAAGCATTGCGTAGATTGCTTTCCGTGTGAAAGATGTGATCGTTCTGTTTATGCCGCCTCATTTCTTGTTTTTTTTTCCGAACTTCGTTTCTTCTTCTGTCAATAAATATCTTGTCTGTCGGGACGGACAATTCAGGAAAGTTGCTAACATGACTTCATGAAGGTTTTAGGAAAAATTATCCGCTATCTTGCCCCTTCGAAAGGAAAGATGGTGCTTGTTGTCTTGCTCAGTATGCTGACATCTCTGTCCGGTGCGGTTTCCATCTATTCGGTCCTTCCTCTTCTCAATGAAATATTCACTTCCGACAAGACGGTGAGTGCTTCCGATGAATCTGCATTCCATGCAGGTGAGGAAAAAAAGTCTGTTGCTGCGAGCGCTGGTGGTCCTGATTCAGGCAGCATAATCAATACTGGTGAGTTGCAGCACAAAATCACCGAATGGTATACGGGGATTTTTTATGCAGATACCAAACAGAAGACCCTGCTCAACATCTGCCTCTTCCTTGTAGCGGCATTCGCCGTGAAGAACCTTTTGTTGTACATCAACACCCAGGTTATCTATCGGATTCAGACCAAGGCCACCAAAAAACTGAGGGATGATGTGTTTCACTCGATTATCGAGATGCATCTGGATTATTTCAACAAACAGCGGGTTGGCGGTTTGATGAACCACGTTTACAATGATGTTCAGAATGTGCAGAATTCCATAAGTCTCGCCTTCATCAATTTCATACAGAATCCGTTTTCTATTTTTGTCTATGTTGGAGTTTTGCTGGTTTTGAGCTGGAAGTTGACGCTTTTTGCTTTCGGAATTTCATTGGTCATCCTTCTGGTTATTCGCGTGATCGGTCAGAAAATCAAAAATCTGTCAAAGGTTTTCAGAGCAAAGATGGGCGATATGAATTCCGTGCTCCAGGAAAAGTTCAACGGAATCAAGGTGATCAAATCAAGTGCTTTTGAAGAGGTTGAAGTAGAGCGATTCAAGAGTTTTACCAGCGATTTCAGAAAGCTCGATATGAAAATTCGCCGTTTGCATAACATTACCGGGCCCCTCAACGAGACATTGCTTGTGTTTGCTGTTGCTATGGTACTCTGGTTCGGCGGACTGCAGGTGTTTGAAGGTGCCATGTCTGCAAACGAACTGATTGTCTTTGCTTTCAGCCTTTATTCCGCCATGGGGCCAATGAAAATGCTTGGCGAGGCCAACTCGAAAATCCAGGAGGGTATGGCTTCCGCTGAAAGGCTTTTCGAAGTGATCGAGGCGGAGCCACTGGTAAGGAACGGAACCCGCCCGATAATGGGATTCAATGAAGCTATCCGGTTTGAAGATGTTTCCTTCAAGTATAACAAGCTGCCTGAAGCCACGAATATTCTCGATCACGTCTCATTCGAGATACGAAGAGGGGAGATGCTGGCTCTGGTCGGGGAATCCGGGTCGGGAAAATCGACGGTTGTCGATCTGTTGCTGAGATTCTACGACGTGGATGCAGGCAGGATTACTATCGATGGAGTTGATATCCGTGAATTTGATTTCAAACAGCTTCGCCGCATGATAGGCGTTGTTGGTCAGGAGGTTGTGCTTTTCAACGACACGATCGAGCAGAATATTGCCTACGGTCTTCATGACCATGTTGAGCATTCCGGAGTGGAGAGGGCTGCACGGCTTGCAAATGCGCATGATTTCATATTAGCGAAAGCATTTCAGTACGATACGGTCATCGGTGACAGGGGCGTTCAGCTTTCAGGTGGCCAGCGACAGCGGCTTGCTATAGCAAGGGCGATGGTTAAAAACCCAGACCTGCTTGTCTTTGATGAGGCTACGAGTGCTCTTGACAACGAGTCTGAAAAAATTGTTCAGGAGGCAATTAATCATGCTTTGGAAGACAGAACAGCACTTGTTGTGGCGCACCGCCTATCAACTATAAAAAGTGCAGACCGGATCATTGTACTCCAGAAGGGAGCGGTTGCTGAATCGGGGACGCACCAGGAACTGCTAGAGAAAAAAGGGTTGTATAAAATGTACTATGACATTCAATTCAGTAGCAAAATCTCGACGGGCCGGTTATAAAAGTTCTGGTATATTCGGAATGGTTTCGCCGGACACATTGCCAGGCTTTGTTGAGGTTGTTTTACAGCTTTGCCTGTTTGAAATGCTTTTTGCTCAGCTCGACCCCCAACAGTTTTTCGATTTTCAACATGATCCGGTGCTTTTTCTCCCGTTTCGTGAGTTTGTGATCAGGATCGGCTTGAAATAATCCTTTTTCTTTCGGCAGCCATTTTTGTATGACTCTCGGATGAGTTCCCCGGAACTCTTTGATGATTGCCGGATCTATTTCACTATAATTGATCTGTTTGTGCGCTTTATTCCAGTACTTCTGGACTTTTTCCGACTTTAGGTTCATCTGCTCTTCGCTTCTTACCCAGCCATAGTGATAGATTTTTGCATTACTGTGAGCGGCATATGGATACCTGCAGATTTTCGTCTTGTTTGTTAGTACATGCCAATAGAGGCCGCCTGGAGCATAGGAACGGATAGAGTTTTTTATGATTCTTGCTTCCCTTCTGTACCATGCAGGAGAGTCGAGGTAGCTGTTTGCGTTACCGTAAAAGTGTAGGTAGTCAAAGGTTAGCGCCTCAACCCTTTCGTCATGCAGGTGCTTTTTACAGGCATCCTGAATTTTTCCCAGGTCATCTTCGTGCACTATTTCGTCGCCTTCAAGGTAAAACGCCCAGTCGCCGGTACAGTTGAACTGTGCAATAGTTTTCTGTTGGCCATAGACAAATCCCCTCTGTCTCATAGTATCGTTCCATTTCGATTCAATGATTCGGATTTTTGGATCGTTCATTTCTTTGATAAGTGACAAGGTGTTGTCTTCACTTTCGCCAACGTTTATTACAAACTCATTGACAATCGGAAGAACGGACCGTATTGATTCCACGAATGGATAGTCATAGAGTATTCCGTTTTTAATAAAGGTGAACGCACTGATTTTCATGACCTTACCGGTTTAAATATTTATCGATTCCATTGAGGCAGTTCATGGCTCTGGTTTGAATGGTTTTTTCCAGTAACTCCTGGTTACTGGACAGTTTTTCTCTTGAGTTTTCCTGGTGCCAGATATGATAGGATATGGCCATGAATTTCAGGTTTTTTCTGTGAATTCCGTTGTTATAGAGTCTGGCGACAAATTCGCTGTCCTCTCTTCCCCATCCGGTGAAATCTTCGTTGAACCCGTTGACTTTTATGCAATCCTCCCTGAAAAAAGACATGTTGCATGTCTTTATGCCTTTTAACGTATTCTTGTAACTTGAAAAAATCATTGAGAGGAGAGCGTTACGTATACTGTTTGTTCTGTTTTTCAGGCCCGATGCGAAAGGGTTGACTTTTGTTTTTTTCTTTGAAAGAACGCTTTTTGATTTTTTTCTGCTCAGGAGTACTCGTGAACCTTGTATGAAAAGATTTGTTTTTGCTGAGGATATATGGTCTTTGAAAAAGTCAGGGTGGAGAATCATGTCTCCGTCAATCAATACAATGTAGTCGTTTTTCGACAGCGCAATGGCCTTGTTCCTTGAAGATGCAGCCCTGAATCCTTTGTCTTCCTGCCACGAGTGCAGAAGAGGAACCGGTGATATTTCTCTGATTTTTTCTGTCAGTTTTCCTGTGTCTTTATTGCTGCCGTCATCAGCCACGATGATTTCATCAGGGATCTGTGATTGCTGTAATGCACTTTTCAATACCAGTTCGAGGGCATCAGGCCTGTTATAGGTTGTAATGATGAGACTACCTGTCATTATTTCTGTTCGCCTCATAGAGTTTGATGTATTTGTAAAATGCACCGTTTGCATTTGAAACAGAGATCACAAGTCCCCGGTAGCCATATAAGAGACCCTTCTGCAATATGTATGATTTAAAAAAAACAAAAAGTCCTCTGGTAACGGCTTTCAAGGCTGAGGAGCGTTTTTTTCCACGGTTGTCTTTGGCCCAGAGCGTTGAGTAATGCTCCATTTTTTTTATGAGGTGTGAGGCGTTATCAAAGGTGAGGTGCTTGAGCGGGTGATGAAGTTTTCTGATGATCAGGTCACTGTTGAGGCGGAGTGACTCATGAACGAGTTTTTCGTCAAATCCGGTTTCCTGCCGGTTGAAAAGCCTGTTTACCCGGTCATGTTCCCAGCCACAGCAGGAAATTTTTTTTCGGGAATAATAATTGTCTCTTTGAATTGAATAAACAGTTTTTTCCCGAAGGGTTAGTGATTCTATTTCTTCCGCAAGCTCTCTACTTACAATTTCGTCACTGTCGATGGAAAGCACCCAGTCATTGGATGCTTTTTCAGTTGCAAGAATCTTGAGGGGGCCGAATCCGGTGAATGCATGTTCGTAGACCGTGACGTTTTGGAATGTTCGAGCTATCTCCATGGTATTGTCCGTCGAGCCGTTATCAAGAACAACTACTTCGTCAAAACATTGAAGGGCCTGCAAACATTCTTCAAGATGTTTAGCGGAATTTTTTGTGAGTATCGTTACTGTAATGTTTTCAGCCACTGTTTCACCTCTGTGTAAATCATCCCGGGATCGATGTTGTAAAGGCATTCGCTTGGTCCATGATTGTCGTCACATCCTGCAAGACCGCAGGCTACGCAGGGCATGGCTGCCTGAAAGATGGTGACGTTACCATAGGTCTGGGCAGGCATGTCGGCAACTGCACTTCTCTGGAGTTCATTGGACCAGGGAGACCAGGTTTTGAGAAGGGTAGGTCCGAATATTGCAAATATCCTTTTGTTCTGAGCGGCGGCAATGTGCATGTTTAGCGTGTCTGAACCAATATATGCTTTGGATAAGTTACTGAGGGCAAATAACTCCTCCAAAGAGGTTTTTCCTATAAAATCATGCACGTTTTCAAGCTCCGGCAGCTCTGCTTTTATTTTTAAATCAAGTTCACTCTTTCCGCCGGTGATGACAATAGGTATATCAAGTGTGCTTAAAAGGGAGAGTAATGTATTTCTCTGCAGTCGAGGGTATATTTTATAGTCGTATTGAGCCGATGGATGAAATATAAGGAACTGGTCGATGCCGAGTTTTTTGAGACGTGCCATGACGGAACGCTCCTCTTCGGGAAAACGTCTTGGGGATACGGAGACCGTGCCTGTGAGAATTCCGAGGAGTTCCAGGCTTTTCGTGTTGTTGAGAACTATATGCCGTGATGTGTCGAAATAGTAGCTGCTGCTCAAGAACAGTTTTTTCCACCAGTATTTTTGCGAAGAGTCTTCAGTGGCGCTTATTGAAATTTTTCCTGATATAATGGCAAAAAAGACACTTCGGTCACTTGCTGTCAAGCTGATGCTGAGGTCGTACTTTTTATATATGGTTTGTATTGTCTTCAGGGCTTCCGTAATTCTGCTGCTGCTTTTGGAGAAGGTATAAATGCGATGAATGTTTTTTAGTGTTTTTGCAACGGCAAAGGTGTGTTCGTTGACAAGCAAATCTATGAGGGGCTGTTCATAGTTGGCATAAAGGGCATCCACAAGGGGAGAGCTCAGGAAGACATCCCCGTTTGATCTTTGAATGATGACAAGTATGTTGCGGATCTTTTTATTCTTCATAATCCTTGTAGAGGAAAGAGCTGAAAAACACAAAGAGCATTGTGGTGAAATGTCCTCTCAGGTAAGAGTCACTGAGCATTATGACTGCAAAGAGCAAAGGCAGCGCAATACCCATGCTTTTTAATAGATGGTTTTCAGATTTTCGGGCCTGGAAGAATTGCGCACCAAGGATTGAAAGAAGAGAGAAGAGACCGAGAATACCGAACTGTACCAGCTCAAGGACGTACATGTTATGAGGGTTCGAGGTCGCAGGAAGGTCAGGAGTATTGCGTGCATTTACCCTTTCATATTCAACGTTGAAGTCTCCTGTTCCCACGCCGATAAACGGATTGTTTTTTATTATTTCAAATGAGTTTACGGTAAACGCCAGCCGGAGTCCTACATTTGTGTTTTTGTTGTTCTCATAATTTTTGATGTCTCTGACCGCTTCATTGACTCTTGATTGGAATGTGGTGCTCAAGCCGTAAAAAAGGGAAAAAAGAATAGCAATGCTCATTAGTGAAATAGCAAGAGCCATGAAACTTTGCTTGTGAAAATACTGGAAGATAAGTATGCCGATCATGGCAAAGTACATAACCTGGCCAGCCCTACCAATTGTCGTGAACAAGCCGATGCTCATTATGATGGCAAAGGCGGCATAAATGGCTTTGCTTTTCCATGAGTAGGTGTTATCAAAACATACTCGATATAACACGATGTATATAGAGATCGTTAGGAAGGGAGTGTATGAAATATGCCCCATAAAAGGGTTGGGACAACCTGTCCACGCATCCAGAAAAGGTGGGATGATCTTGAGCCATATAGCAAACGATAAGATGACACTAATGAGCATCGCTATGAGAAAAGCATTGACGTAGTGCTTTATATGCTTTCTTTTTATATAAAGCATGAATATGGGTAAAAGCAGCAGTATAGACTCTTTTTTGAGTACATACAGGCCATTTTGCAAATCTGCTGTCCAGAGCAGCCCGATGACGTGAAGTGCGACAAATCCTAGAATGGCCAGCACGACCGGGTTCCTCTTTACCTGCTGCCAGTCTTCCTGGTAATTGCCTTTGGTTAACCATAGCAGCACGATGAGCATTGCAAGAATATTGGTCAATGCAACAGAAATGGGAAGGATGAAGCCAAAGGCTATGAGAAGATATGAAGCTGTTTCAGAGAGCTTGCTTCTGTATTTGATCAAAGCTGTTTGTGTTTTCAAGAGTAGAACGGTTTATTACCTGTTTTTTCTTTTGTGTTTCCAAAACCTAAACTTTCTGAACGGCATGCCAAGAACATATTTTCGAAATAATTGAAAGCGTCCGATTATAGAGACAGGGAAGAAGGCTTCTTTTTTGATATACCAGGAGTTGTAGCCAGTTCTTCTTACAAGTTTGTAGTCCTGCCTTGTCATATAAAAATGGGTGAATAAATTTCGTGCCCAATCCTCAACCAGTACAAGCGTGACGCCAAATTTTTTTAAGTTTATACCTTTTAAGACATCAATTTCTGTGCCTTCTGTATCTATACTCAGAAGATCGATGTGCGAGATGCTTTTTTCCGTCAATAAGTCGTTGAGGGTCTTCAGTTGAACAGTTATGGTTTCATTATTTATCGAGCTCGGGAAGATATTCTCTTTGTTCAGCGAAGAGTGAGGGCCTTTTGCACCTCCAGCAAGATGGAGTGTGCCCGTTTTGTTTTTTGCATTTTCAGGGGAGGTTACGGCGCCTTGCCAGATGTTTGTTCTGCCACTGTCAAGGAATAACTTGATGTTGTCAGGGATTGGTTCGATGATCAATCCTTGCCAGCCTTTTTCATGAAAAATTCTTGTTACCGAATTATCGGGTATATTGGCTCCTACATCAACGTAGGTGCCGGTCTTGCGATCAAGAAAAAAATTCTCCAGTAATGAAGGCTCTTTTTTTCCGTCAAATACGGCAGTTTTCATGTCTTTTGCTGTTTTCGGTTAGATAGAGTGACGAAAAAGTGTCATATGAAACTTATATGTGGCTGGAGCGACAGGATAATGAGAATAAGCCATTGCTTTATAATGTCTTTTAAAAAGCAAGCGATGGAACAAAGGTAAAGTTACGGTTATTTTGAGAAGGGGGGTAACTTACAATTCTGAGATTTTTTCTGCGAGTTTCCCTGCCGCTTAATGTAAATAAAAAAGTTCTTGTTTCGCTTTTGAGGCTTCTGTAATAAGGGGTGAAATTTTTGACAGTGCATATAGGAGTTAAAACGTGAAAGTCTACAGTATCAAATGAGCAATAAAGGGCTGTTCCTGAAAAGGAAAAACCTTGTTTTTTACTGGACCAGTGCTGTTCTGCTGGTTGTTCTTGTCCTGTATCCTCTTTTCGGCGGAATAATGATGTCGATTGTGTTGCCCAAAACTGGTGGGGAAGATGCTTTGCCGTGGCTTGACAGGGAAAATCTTCCAGCAATCCGGGCGGTGCAGGTTGTCGGGCAGGTTCTGGTGCTTTGTTTGCCCGTTTTGTTTCTTGCCGGGCTGCAGACCGGGGTAAAACGTCCGTTTTCAAGAGAAAATCTTGCGTTTCTCGGTTTTGGTCGCAAGGTTTCGGGAAGAGGGGTTCTGCTTGCAGTAGCAGGTGTTTTGCTGCTTCAGCCTTTCATTTACGTTGTCATTGAAAGTATAGGGTATCTTCTTCCTTATCTCGGGAAATTCGGTGAAAGCCTTCTTGAGAATCAGGCGCAGCTCGAACAGTTTCTGATGTTTCTTGCCGAAGCGGACTCGGTAAACGAATTTGTTGCTGTAGCAGTGGTCGTTGCTGTGGTCCCGGCGCTCTGCGAAGAGATGTTTTTCAGGGGATACATCCAGAAAAACTATATGGATTCTCTCTCTCCTGCGGGAGGTATTGTGTTGACAGGTTTCGTTTTCGGACTGTTTCACCTGAGTCCTGCAAATCTGATCCCGTTGACGTTTATGGGCTGGTATCTGGGTTATGTGTACTATAAGACGCAGAACCTTCTTGTGCCGGTTGCGGTTCATTTCGGCAACAATTTTTTATCACTGGTAGTATTGCAGATCCAGCGAATACACCCTGATGTTTCCGGAGACCGGATGATTACGGGTGAAGTGATCGGTTGGGCGATTCTCGTTCTTGCAGTTTCTTTGCTACTGTTTGTGTTTGTGATGAGACGTTTCAATTGTCAGTTTTCTCTGAAGAGTTGCTGAGGGCGGGTTTATGCTGTTCATTGTGGTGGTTTTTTTGTAGTTTCATCTCCCGGTCGGGGGAAGATGATGCGTGTAATCATGAATAATCAGTTCGGGAAAGATTTGCAGGTATAATGGCTGAGACAGGGATTTCAAATTTGCAGAAGAGAATCGCGGTGGCCTTGATTGGTATTCCGCTGATTATCTCGCTTGCATGGGCGGGCGGCGGGTATTTTTTTGTTCTGATAGTGCTGTTATCGCTGCTTGCCGTCAATGAATTTCACCGCCTTCTTTCCGTCAGGGCGTTTCCTCCGGCTCTGCCATGGTTTTTGTTTTTTTCACTTGTCCTGCAGTTCAATTTTTTCTTGCCGTTTGTTGAGTCAAGGTTGCTTATTCTGGTTATCCTGATGGTTTTTCTTGTTCTGGAGCTGTTCAGGACGGAGGGCTCGAGAATTGTCAATATCGGTTCGTCCATGACGGCATTGCTCTATGTGAACATCGCTTTCGGTTCACTGATGCAGCTCAGACAGATGCAGCCGGTGGGGCTTTCCTATGTTATGCTGATGTTTGTCTGTATATGGACTGCTGATATAATGGCATACTTCGGGGGACGCCGTTTTGGCGGAAAGCTGTTCAAGCGAAAGTTTTTTGAACGCCTGAGTCCGCACAAGACCTGGGAGGGTTTTATTGCGGGGTGTGCCGGGAGTGTTCTTGGCTCGGCGGCGGTTGTTTATTTCGATGCCACTCTCGACACGGTTTTCACACTTGTTACCGGTCTTTTTATAGGACTGTTGAGCCCTCTCGGCGATCTGGTAGAGTCAATGTTTAAACGTGATGCGGAAGTCAAGGACTCCTCCTCGCTGATTCCTGGCCACGGAGGGATTCTTGACCGTTTCGATACGGTTATGTTTATTTCGCCCTTGCTCTATATCTATGCGCTTTTCGCAGAATCGCTGAGTGGACTGTAGGGAATGTTTTTTATATTAACGACTCTTTTTCTTTCGCTGATGGTAAACGGCATCATTCCGGTTTGTATGGAAAAAAACATCAAGTAGGTTGTTATAATGAAGATTGAAGGTCTGCTGTCGGAGAAATACATAGAGCTACATCTCGATGTGGCGACAAAAGCTCAGGTTATAGACAAGATGCTCTCGATTGCAGGTTCTCATCAGGGGGTAAGGAATCACAGGAAGCTTCGTCAGGATGTTTTGAAACGTGAAAAAGAGATGTCAACAGGGATAGGCAAACAGATTGCCCTGCCGCACGCTAAAACCGATGCTGTATCGGATCCGGTTCTTGCGCTGGCGACGCTGAAAAAAAGCATACATTTCGATTCTATAGACAAGGGGCCTGTTCAGGTTGTTTTCCTGTTGGCCACTCCCGAAGAAATGCTTGCAGAGCATTTGAAACTTCTTGGCCGTATTACACGTCTTGCCGGAAGGGCTGACGTCAGGGAAAAGCTTATGGCTGCATTGACTCCTTCAGAGGTTCTCGAACTGTTCAGGGAAGAAGAGAAGGATTTTCCGCAGATATAACATCAATTCAGGTAGTTAAGAGCGTTAGCTATGTCGCAATACCGTGCGGTAAAAGGGACGAAAGATATTTTTCCTGTTGAAATCGTTTCATGGAAACATATTGAAAGCGTGATTCAGAAGGTTGCGGGACTTTACGGGTTTCAGGAGATCCGCACACCTGTTTTTGAGTATACCGAACTTTTTCAGCGGAGTATCGGGGCGACGACCGATATTGTGGGCAAGGAAATGTTCACGTTCAGACCTGAAGAGAATGGGCGATCGATAACGTTGCGGCCTGAAATGACCGCGGGAGTCATGCGCGCCTTTATTCAGGGCAACCTTGCAGCAGCAGCTCCGGTTCACAAACTCTATTATATTGCAGAGCTGTTTCGCAAGGAGCGGCCGCAGGCGGGCCGTCAGCGTCAATTTTCCCAGTTTGGAGCGGAATTGATCGGGGCGTCTTCTCCAGAAGCGGTCGCGGAAACGATCGGTATGATGATGCAGGTGTTTGCCGATCTGGGCGTGACCGGACTCCGGCTCAGGATGAACACTCTCGGCGACCTTGACGAACGCATGCATTACATAAGGGCATTGAAAGAGTATCTCGAACCTTATTCCTCTGAGCTTGATGAGCCTTCACGAGAGAGACTGGATAAAAATCCTCTCCGTATTCTTGATTCCAAGAATACGGAAATACAGTCTATGATTGCAGGCGCGCCCAAGTTGCGGGATTTTCTCGGCGTCGCTGCAATTGATGAGTTTGAAAAAGTGTTGCGCTATCTCGATGAGAAAGGCCTGACATATGTCATTGATCCATTGCTTGTACGGGGGCTTGATTATTATTGTCATACTGCCTTTGAGGTGGTGAGTCCTGAGCTTGGTGCTCAGGATGCAATAGGGGGAGGAGGTAGGTATGACGGTCTTGCAACACAGCTTGGTAGTAAAAAAGAGGTTCCGGCCGTTGGCTTTGCCGTTGGTATGGAAAGGCTTCTGATTACCATGGAAAAACAGGGTTTGCTTCAGCACCTTGAGCCGGGAGGGCCCCAGGTATACATTGTGCTTCAGGATTTTGCTCTCACGACTCATGCCGTCACTCTATGTAACGCATTGCGAAAAGCCGGAATCAGAACGCTTATGGATCTTGCCGGAAGAAGCATGAAAGCCCAGATGCGAGAGGCGAACAGGATAAGCGCCGCGTATGCCCTGTTCGTTGGAGAAAGCGAAATGCAAACCGAGGTTTACGGGCTGAAGAATCTCAGTACATCGGAGCAGGAATCTCTTTCGATTCGGGAAATTGTTGGGAAGCTTGCTCCGTCAGATAGTGCTCAGTGATGTGACCGGGTTTGTCCGGGAATCGTGAGGGGAAGAAAGGGCCGGTAGCGAGGAAAAATCAGCATGTATTCTTCGGGGCGTCCTTCGGTTAGCAGTTGGAATGTGGACACATGGTGCAGAAGAACGTTTTTTTTTATACAAAGCCAGGGTGTTCGCTCTGTGAAAAAGCAATGCTGCGGATAAACAGGGTCCGGTCGGACATTCCGTTTCATCTTGACGTTATCGATATTACGCGTTCTCCGGAACTGATGCGGGAGCATGGTTTGCATATACCGGTTGTTTTCATTGACGGCACTGAAGTTTTTCGGTATCATGTCAGCGAGGCGAGATTCAGGGAGCTGCTTGCCCGGCAAGCCGGCATGAGGGAACAATAGCGGGAGACCGTTTGTTTGTAAGGTTGCATTGGTTTTTTGCACGGAAGGTCTTGCTTGATTTTGCCGATGCTTATCGTTGCTAAAGGAATTATGTAAAGATGGTATTTCTTTTAAGGTTTATCCTTCTCATCATTGTACTGTTTCT
>RRYU01005180.1_pt1 | contig 28916 bp, 33 predicted proteins | sample 2162651 | NCBI WGS metagenome assembly RRYU01 (sample SAMN10267283, study PRJNA491782) | microbial mat metagenome | isolation source: biomat in the production well | place: Japan: Minami-Kanto gas field, natural gas well KTG3 | collected 2017-06 | reverse complement strand
ATAGACCATGACAACCCAACACCACAACCCAGCGCGACGAACGGCCCTTGATGCGCAAGGACAGATATCGCCTTCAACCTGATCCGGTTGCGACGAAAACGCCGTGGGCACAAGAATCCGACCGCCGGATCCAGTTTCCATCTTGCAGGAGAAGTCAGATGAATATTCCCCAAATCATTCAACATTGGCCCCTTGAAGCCATAGTGGCTATCGTGGCAGGCATCCTGGTGCTGCTGGTTCCGCGAATTCTGAATTATGCCGTTGCCACCTATCTCCTGGTGATCGGCATTCTGGGCCTGACGCATTTCTGGTACGGACACAGCATCCGTGCGCAAACCGTGGCGGCACTCGTTGCCGGCGTGCTTATCCTGGTGCGACCAGCCATTCTCAACTATGTCGTGGCAAGCTACCTGATATTGATCGGCATTCTGGAACTGGGTGTGTTGCGCTGGTAAGGTTCGGCGGGTACATGATCCCAGGATGATTCACATACGTTCCGGTGCCCAGACCGGCGTAGACCGTGCCGCCCTCGATGCCGCCTTGGATGCCGGCGTTTCCTGCGGCGGCTGGTGTCCGGAAGGACGTCTGGCGGAAGACGGCCGGATAGCGGACCGCTACCCGGTATCGGAACTGTCCGGTGCAGACTACCTGCAACGCACCCGGGGCAATGTCATCGACAGTGACGGTTCAGTCATTGTCTACTTCGGCAGCCCCACAGGCGGAACGGAACAGACCCTTGCCTGCTGCATCGAAAAGCACATGCCTTATCTGCTCATCGACGCCACGGAATTCAGCGAAAAACAGGCTGCCCAGCGGATTGCGCAGTTCGTGCAGGAGCATGCCATAGCCGACCTGAACATTGCGGGACCACGCGCGAGTGACGCACCCGGGGCATACGATTTTGCCTATAGAGCCCTCATTCGCTTTTTGCAGGGTGCATGAGCCGCCGTATCGCGCCTACGCCGATGAGCAGCACCTGATTCCGCGCGGCTTCCTCCATGAACATAACCTGCAACTGCGCGAGTTTGCCGGGATGCTTCGAGGATGGTCGGTCATATCGGCCAGTAGTCGAAGCCCTGGTCATACTCCATGTGTCGATTGCGGTCGGGTATGCCGACACGAGCGCCTTTGTACGCTCATTCAAATGTTGGTCAGCCGCCACGCCTGCGCAATGGAGATGGGCCAAAGCTCATCGATAGACAGTGAGGAATTTGTATGCAGAAAAACCCCTGAAATCGAGATGATTACTGGCAACAGCTTAAGATGTGCATTACTGAGAGCAGGCAGGATGCGATGAAGCCGATCTGCCAGAAAGGTCACAAGTCATCCAAGGCCATGATAATTCTTGGGTTGCCCGGCCGTTGGGTGAAAGAGATCGATAAACCGGCCACCAGGTAAACGGTATATAATCGGCCGCCGTATTCTGGTTTTTCTCCACTGCGCTCACTCAAGCATGCATTAGAGCGGGTGAAAGGACCACCAATGTGAACCAGTGCTTTTAAGGAGTCCGTCATGTGTCCCCAGCTCAAAGCCTTTACCGTCCTCCTGTTCGCCTTGTGGATGCTGTTTCCCCTGTGCACGGCCGTTGCCGACAGCAAAGAAACTGCGGCCCCGACAACCACCGCCGACCCAAAGATTCCGGTCGATGAACTGGACATCATTGCCGCACCCATGACAGTGGACGAACTCAAAGTCGAGGCAGACCATTGGCTGGCTTTAGTCAAACAGGCGGCCGAAAACGTGGCCCAGGCCAAGCTCCGCATCAAACGTCAGAATCAGCAGCGGAAAGAGGCCGATGCCAGGGCCGAGGCAGCGGAGGAAACGATCGAGGCAGGATCGGGAGGCCAGCCGGAGGCGGAAAAGGCCCAGGCGGTAGCGGAAGCCGAAGCCCAGCGAGCCGATGAAAAGAAGGATCTGGCCCTGGATGAGTTGACCGCTTTTCGCGCGGAACGCACCGCTCTCATCGACCGTCTCGACGTGATCCTGGCGCGCATCAATCAAAAGATCGGCCTCGAAGAGAACGGCAAGGAGAAGCCCGAGGTACTGGTATACCGCCGTTATATCGATGCGGTGGGTGGCATCAAACTGGACGTCTCCGATGCCGAGACTGCGGCCTCCAGCATCATGGGTTGGGCCATGTCGAAAGAAGGCGGGCTGCGCTGGGCGATTAACATCGCCACTTTCCTGGCCATCCTCATCGCCTTCTGGCTGCTGTCGAGAATCCTGCGAAGGGCAACCCACAAGGCCCTTGCTGTCACCGGCAACGAGTCCCGGCTGCTCACCGACTTTATAGTGGGCATGGTGGGACGGGTGGTGATGTTCGTGGGTTTGCTCGTCGGCCTGGCCGCGCTGGAGGTCAACATAGGTCCGCTGCTGGCCGTCATCGGCGCCGCCGGCTTCGTCGTCGCCTTTGCCCTGCAGAACACCCTGGGAAATTTCGCCAGCGGCATCATGATCATGCTGTATCGTCCTTTCGATGTGGATGACGTGGTGGAGGTGGCCGGCATCATAGGCAAGGTCAGATCTCTCAACCTGGTGTCAACCACAATCACTACGCCAGACAATAAACGCATGGTGGTACCCAACAACGAGATTTGGGGCAACATCATCACCAACGCCACCGGCACGGACGAGCGGCGCGTGGACATGGTATTTGGTATCGGCTACGAGGATGATATCGGCAAGGCCAAACAGGTGCTGGAATCGATTGTGGCGGACCATTCCCTGGTGCTCAGTGATCCGAAACCGGTCATTCAACTGCATGAACTGGCGGATTCTTCGGTCAACTTCATCTGCCGTCCCTGGGTCAAGACCGGCGATTACTGGACCGTGTACTGGGATGTCACCCGTAGCGTCAAGGATCGTTTCGACGCCGAGGGAATATCCATCCCCTTCCCACAACGCGACGTGCATGTGTACCACGAGCAGAAGAGCCTGGCCAAACCCGACAGCCACAAGGACAGCGGCAGCACCAGCAGCGGCAGTGAGCAAATGGGGCTGGATGGTGACTAAGACCCAGGCACAATCGCTACTGCGATGCCTGAAATGGACAGGGCGCGAGGCCGCTGACCGCAGGCTGTTCCAGCTTGCCCGGCCTTATGCAATTTAAGCTCTTGAAGAACGGCCCACTGCCTGTATTTCTTACAAATTGCAGGCAGTGGCGGGAGAGGGTATAGAACCGAACAGCTTATTAATGCACGTCCATTGATCTGCCGAAACGGCGCCCTGTGCCATCTTCAGGTCAGCCGAGAACGCGGATCATACGGCCGCTATTCAATCGGCAGTCACCGAAGCGAGCGGTAACAGGCCTGTGACATTGCAGATGCGGGCGATAGCCAGCAGGGACTCAGGCAGGTTGGCAAACTGAAGATCCACGCCACGTCGGCGTCCCTGTTCCACCCATTCCAGCAACAGAGCCAGACCAGCACTATTGGCCCGGGTGACACCGGACAGGTCCAGCACCAGGGAATTTGTGGAATTCAGCTTCGCCAACCCCTGATCCAGTAACGGTGCAACACTGTCGAAGTCCAGTTCACCGGCAAGGGCCAGTTTCCCCGGCCCTTGCTCGCTGAGAGTCGCCTCACTCAAGAGGAAAAACCCTGATTACGCTTGCGCAGGGTCTCGATCAGGCCGTCTATGCCGCCGCGACGGATCTGCGCATTAAAACTGCTGCGGTAATTGGCCACCAGGCTGACGCTGTCTATGACCACGTCATATACCTTCCAGGCCCCATCCCTGATGTGCAACTGGTAGTCTATGGGTATGGACACTGCCCCGGGTTCGTTGACCTCGGTGCGCACGGTGATCTGCCCGGGACGCCGGCCCGGGCGCAGGGGCAGGTACTTGATCTCCTGGCCGGAATAATTGAGCAGGGCCTTGGCATAAATACGTACCAGCAGTTGCTTGAATTGCTCCATCATTTGTTGTTTCTGACTGGCACTGGCATTGCGCCAATGCTGCCCCATGGCATAGCTGGTGATGCGCTCGAAATCGAAACTGGGCACCAGGATCTCGCCCACCAACTCATAGATGAGGCCATGGTCCGCATCCAGGTCGTCACGCCTCGCCTCCAGCACATCCAGCATGCGTTCGGAGGAATCCCGCACCAGGGCCGATGCCATGTCCGGAGATTCCTCCGCCGGGACCGTGCTGGCGAACACCAGCAGCAGGGCCAGCAGTAAATATTTGCAGAAACTATTTCGCCACATTGCCTTCACCCGCCTTGCTGAAAAGGAATTGACCTATGATCTGCTCCAAGACCAGGGCGGACTGGGTATGCAGGAGACTGTCTCCCTCTTTGAGAAACACGTCGCCACCACCGGGATCCAGGCCGATGTACTGCTCGCCGAGCAGGCCAGCGGTGTAGATATTGGCGAAGGTGTCCTCCGGAATGCGATCGAAGCGAGTCTCAACACGCAGACTGACCACCGCCTCATAGCTGTCCTGATCATAGCGTATCTCCTCTACCCGGCCGATACGCACGCCCCCCATACTGACCGGCGCGCGCGCCTTGAGGCTGCCCACGTTCTGAAATCTGGCTTCTACCAGGTAACCGTCACCGATGGAGGCGCTGCTCAGGTTGCTGACCTGCATGGCGAGGAAAAACAGGGCAACCAACCCCGCCGCCATGAAGGCCCCGACCGCAATCTCGATTGCCCTTTGTCTGCCCATCACCCATCCCGTATATTTGGCAATTACTGCCCACTTGAAGACCACGCCCCCTGAGGAGCGGAGAGTCTGTGTTCGTTTTACTTTACCTTATTCCTGGAAAATTCAAAGCTACTCACCAAACATTAGCGCCGTCAATACAAAGTCCAGTCCCAGCACCGCCAGCGCGGAGTGCACCACGGTGCGGGTGGTGGCGCGACTCACTCCTTCCGAAGTGGGCATAGCGTCATAGCCCTGAAACAAGGCAATCCAGGTACAGGCCACGCCAAACACCAGACTTTTGATCACACCGTTGAAGACATCCTCGTGCAGATCTATCTTGTGCTGCATCTGGCTCCAGAATGCACCGTCGTCCACTCCGAGCAGGCCCACACCGACAAAATAGCCACCCAGTGAGCCCACCGCACTGAACAGGGCCGCCAATACCGGCATGGACAGGAAACCGGCGTAGAAACGGGGCGTGAGTATGCGTTTTACCGGGTCCACTGCCATCATCTCAAGACCGGACAACTGTTCGGTTGCTTTCATCAGGCCGATTTCCGCGGTCAGCGCCGAACCCGCCCGGCCTGCGAACAGCAGTGCGGCCACCACCGGGCCCAGTTCACGTACCAGCGAGGCGGCCACCATGACACCCAGGCTCTCTTCGGCGCCGAACTGGGACAACACATAGAAACCCTGCAGCCCCAGCACCATGCCCACGAACATACCGGACACGGTGATGATCACCACCGACAGCACACCCACCGAATATATCTGCTGAATCAGCAGACGCGGCCGCATCGCCAGCTCCGCGCTGCCGGCCAAAATACCGATGAACAACAGGTGTGCCCGGCCCAGGCGCTCCAATATCCCCAGGCCGACGCGGCCGAGACGGGCAATCTGTTCAAACATGGCTGGTGAGATCCTCCCACAGGGGCGGGGCCGGGTAGTGAAAACGCACCGGCCCGTCGGGCTCGCCGCGCATGAATTGGCGCACCCAGTCGGAATCCGCGTCCATTACACTCTGTGGCGCCCCCCGGGCCATGACCTTGCCATGGGAGATAATGAACAACTGATCAGCGATGGATGCCGTCTCATGAACGTCGTGGGACACCAGGATGCTGCTCAGGCCGCTGGCGTCATTCAGGCTGCGGATCAACTTCATGAGCACGCCCATGGAAATAGGATCCTGACCGGAAAATGGCTCGTCGTACAGTATCATCAGGGGGTCCAGTGCGATGGCGCGGGCCAGAGCCACGCGCCGCGCCATGCCGCCGGACAATTCACTGGGCATGAGGGTCTGCGCGCCGCGCAGGCCCACCGCCTCCAGTTTAAGCAGCACCAGCTTGCGAATCATGGATTCCGGCAGGGACGTGTGTTCATGCAGTGGATAGGCCACGTTGTCAAATACACTGATGTCTGTGAGTAGTGCACCACTCTGGAACAACATACCCATCTGGATACGCAGGGCGTAGAGATCACTATGGGACAGTGCGTGCACATTACAGCCGTCCACCTCTACTGTTCCCGCATCCGGGCGCAACTGACCGCCGATCAGCTTCAGCAGTGTAGTCTTACCGGTGCCGCTTGGACCCATGATGGCGGTCACGCGACCACGCGGAATGTCCATGTCCACTCCGTCGAAAATAATCCGTCCACCACGGCGGAATTTGAGGCCGCGAATGCGCACCAGCGTTTCATCGCCGCCGACAGACCGCCGTTTACCCATAAGGGTCCTGCGCTGCATTTTGTTGCGACCTGTTATCCGCATGGACCTTGTACCGCCGCCTGGAATTAATAAAGATCGGCCATTCTGCTACCCGCCGGCGAGGGGCGTCAAGCAGGCGTCTTGCGCCGCCCACCTGGGTTTGGAACAATGCCGCGCACCCAACCTCTCAAGGACCTGATCAAATGTGGCTGCATATTCTCGCAATCGTGGGTGGCATTGCCGTATTGGTATGGGGTGCCGACCGCTTCGTCACCGGAGCCAGCGCGCTGGCGCACAACCTTGGCGTCTCCACCTTGATCATCGGCCTCACAGTGGTTGGCTTGGGCACTTCGGCGCCGGAAATACTGGTCTCCACCGTGGCTGCACTCGATGGCAACCCACAACTGGCCGTGGGCAATGCAGTAGGATCCAACATCGCCAATATCGGGCTGATCCTGGGCGCCACCGCTCTGATTGTACCTTTGCAGGTGCACTCACGTATCCTGCAACGAGAGTATCCGGTCGTACTGGGCGTTTCATTCCTTGCCTACATCCTGTTGATGGATGGTGAACTGTCTCGATTCGACGGCACCCTGCTCGCGTTACTGCTGGTGGCGATCATCCTGTGGATGGCCCACATAGCACGCCAGGGCGATGCGGCCGACCCTCTGAACAGCGAGATGGCGGCGGAAATCCCCATCGGCATACCGACTGGCAAGGCCTTGCTGTTGTTGATCGTTGGCTTGGCAGCTTTGCTGGCCAGTTCCCGCGCCCTGGTCTGGGGGGCGGTGGAGATCGCCTTCCACCTGGGGGTCAGCGATCTGGTGATCGGGCTGACTATCGTTGCCATCGGCACCAGTCTGCCGGAGCTGGCAGCCAGCCTTGCCAGCGCCATCAAGGGCGAGGCCGACATGGCCATAGGCAACGTGCTGGGCTCCAATCTTTATAATCTGCTGGCTGTGCTCAGCGTGCCGGGGCTGCTGGCCCCGGGCGCCGTGGACACCGAGGTGATCTATCGCGACCTGCCGGTGATGCTGGTACTGACAGTGCTGATTTTCTTCATGAGTCATCGGCACTTCAGTCCCAATACCCGCATCAACCGGGTGAAGGGCGGCCTGCTGATCATGGCCTTTGCCGGCTACCAGGTTTTTTTATACTCCTCGACAGCGGTTGCCTGACGCTGACGCACAGAGACATGACGATTAAGGCAAAGCCACTCTCACAAGAAGAGGCCCAGCGGCTCATGCAACTGGGCAGCGCCGTCATTCGCAACGAAGCGACCGCGCTCGCAGCGCTGGAACCCCGCATCGACCATCACTTCGTCGCTGCCTGCTCACACATGCTGACCTGTAAGGGCCGCATCGTAGTATTGGGCATGGGCAAGTCCGGCCATATCGGGGGAAAACTGGCAGCCACCCTGGCCAGCACCGGTAGTCCGGCCTTTTTCGTGCACCCGGGCGAGGCCAGTCATGGGGATCTGGGCATGATCACATCGAGTGATGTGGTCATCGCACTGTCCAACTCAGGAGAGACCGACGAGATACTCACCATCCTGCCCCTCATCAAGCGCCTGGGTGTACCCCTGATCGCATTGACCGGCAATCCGGATTCGTATCTGGCGCGTGAGGCCGATGTCAGTATCGACGTGAGCGTGGCCGAGGAAGCCTGCCCCCTGGGTCTGGCCCCGACCTCCAGCACCACCGCGACTCTGGCCATGGGCGACGCCATGGCGGTAGCACTGCTGCAGAGCCGTGGCTTCACCGCCGAGGACTTTGCCCGCTCGCATCCCGCCGGCTCCCTGGGACGGCGCCTGTTACTGCATGTGGCAGACATCATGCACACGGGAGAGGCCATACCCCAGGTCGACTCCGGCACATTGCTCAAGGATGCACTGATGGAGATGTCTCATAAAGGCCTGGGCATGACCGCCGTCCTGCACGCTGACAGACGGGTCAAGGGAATCTATACGGATGGCGATTTGCGGCGCAGCCTGGACCAGGATATCGATCTCAGCCACACCCTGGTGGATCAACTCATGACCCCGGACTGCAAGACCGTGCATCCGGAATTGCTGGCTGCCGAAGCCCTGCAATTCATGGAAGCCAACAAGATCAACGGTCTGCTCGTAGTGGACGAAGAGCAACGCCTGATTGGCGCCCTGAACATGCACGATCTGTTACGGGCGCGCGTAATATAGCAGAAGGGAACCTTGATGTTTCCAAGGCATCCGAAATAACGGAGATGAGGATGAATGACGTATCCCAGAAAGCAGCCGGCATTAAACTGGTCATATTCGACGTGGATGGTGTACTGACGGACGGCAGCCTGTTCCTCGGCGATGACGGCCAGGAATACAAGGCCTTCAACTCCAGGGATGGACACGGCATGGTCATGCTGCTGCAAGGCGGCGTGGAGATCGGCATCATTACCGGTCGCCGCTCGGATGTGGTGCGCATCCGCATGGAGAGCCTGGGCATCAAGCATGTCTATCAGGGCCATCGGGACAAACTGCCGCCCTACCAGGAACTGACAACCCAACTTGGCTTTAGCGATCAGCAGGTCGCCTATGTGGGTGACGACGTGATGGACCTGCCCATTATGCAGCGCGTCGGTCTGGCCATCGCGGTACAGGACGCCCACCCCCTGGTCAAACAACATGCCCATTGGCAGACCAGCCAAGGCGGCGGGCGTGGCGCGGCCAGGGAAGTGTGTGAAATGATTTTAGAGGTCCAGGGCAGGCTGCAGGGCATGCTGGAACACTATCTGAGGTGAATACCCGCCGCCAAAGTCTGATCATCGGTCTGTTGCTCTCCTTGCTGGCTGGAGGCTCCTGGTGGCTGTATCGCAGTATAGATGAAGAACCGGAGCGCCAGGCCCGGCCGCCACACACACCGGATTATTGGGTGGAAGGACTCACTGCCCGCAGCATGGATATGGAGGGCCGCCCACAACGCATACTGCAAGCCCGTACTGTGCAACACTATCCGGATGACGGCAGCACCGAGCTGACCCAGCCCAGGCTGCAACTGCTGGAACCGGGGCGTCCGCCCTGGCGAATCAGCTCAGAGCAGGGCTGGGTGGCCCCCGACGGTGGGCTGGTGCTGTTGCAGGGGGAGGTCGAAATCCGCCGCGAGGCCTCTCCTGGTCGCTATCCTGTACACCTGGTCACCCGTGACCTGCGGGTACAGCCAAAGGACGAGTATGCAGAAACCGAGCACCCCGTGCGGGTAATCAGCGGCCCGCACCGGGTGCGCTCTACCGGCCTGCAGGCCTGGCTACGGGCTCCGGTGCGGATTAAACTGCTAGCCGACGTGCGCGCTCACTACGAGGTGAACACCCCATGATTTTCACTACACGCTTTAGGCATAAGGCCCGAATGCTTGCCGCCATCGCCCTGCTGTCCTGGGCCACGGCCACCACGGCCCTGCCCGGCGACCAGGACCAACCCGTTGAAATCGAGGCGGACGGAGTAGAGATCGACGATGGACGTCAGCTCAGCATCTACAGCGGTCAGGTGGAGGTGCGCCAGGGCAGCATGCACCTGTGGGCAGACCAGGTCACAGTCCATCACAAGGCCTCGCGCCATCCCAACCGCATCATTGCCGTGGGCAAGCCGGCCCGTTACCGTCAACTCATGGACGAAAAGGGCACGGAGGTCAAGGCCAAGGCCATGCGCATGGAATACGACGCCAACAGTGAAGAAATCCTGCTCATTGATCAGGCCAGACTTACCCAGGGCACTGACAGCTTCAGCAGCGACCGCATCCGCTACGATCGCAATAAGGCCATAGTCAAGGCCGGTGCCAGCGCCAAAGGCAAGGAGAGGGTGCGCATTCGGTTTACCCCTGGAAAAAAGGAGAATAAAGACAAAGGCTCACAATAACGGGCGAAGCACTCATCTGGGATACACTTGGGCTGCGCATTGCAGACAGGCAACGGGGTAACACGATACAAGATGCAAGATCTTAAGGTGAATCAAGGCCTCACGGCCCTCAACCTCACCAAGAGTTTCGGTCGCCGTCAAGTGGTCAAGGACGTCTCACTGAAACTGCACGACGGCGAAGTGGTGGGACTTCTCGGCCCCAACGGGGCAGGCAAGACCACCAGCTTCTACGCGGTGGTCGGACTGCTGGACGCCGATGGCGGCCACGTGCTGCTGGACGGCAAGGATATTACGGAAATGCCTATGCACGTGCGTGCGCGCATGGGTCTGGGCTATCTGCCCCAGGAGCCTTCGATATTCCGCCGTCTCAGCGTGGAGAACAACCTGCTGGCGGTGCTTGAGACGCAAAGCGGTCTCACCCGCACCGAGCGCAGTCTGCGTTCCGCCGGCCTGATGCGCGAACTGGGCATCTCCCACTTACACGACACCCCCGCCCTGGCCCTGTCCGGTGGCGAGAGGCGGCGCCTGGAGATCGCCCGCGCCCTGGCCCTGGAGCCCCGCTTCATGTTGTTGGACGAGCCCTTCGCCGGCATTGACCCCATCGCGGTCAATGAAATAAAGAACATCGTCTCCCATCTCACGGCGAAAAAGATCGGCGTGCTGATCACCGATCATAATGTGCGTGAAACCCTGGATATCTGTGACCGCGCCTACATCATCAACGAAGGCCGGGTCATCGCCCACGGCAGTACTGCGGAATTATTGCAGAATAATGAAGTGCGCGAGGTCTACCTGGGCCAGAATTTCACCATGTGAGCGTTAACAAACCCACACGAATGACCCGGGACAATTCACCGCTGTAAGTTCCACTTTTTCTCCACCTGTGTTTTTGACTAGAATCTAAACATGGGCAATCATACAAATAACGTACCAAACAAGGTCGCCGTTCACGCATGAAGCAAACCCTGCAGCTTCGACTGGGCCAACACCTCACCATGACGCCTCAATTGCAGCAGGCCATACGCCTGTTGCAATTATCTACACTCGATCTGCGCCAGGAGGTCCAGGAGGCCCTGGAGTCCAATCTGATGCTGGAGACCGAGGAAGAAGCCCTGCAACGGGGCGGCATGAACGGCGAAGCGGTGGAACCCAACACCGAAACCCCGCCAGACAACCGCGCCGACGACCGCGAGCTGAACCCGGAAGCTACCACCTTGAGCGAGGAACTCCCGGTAGACACCAATTGGGACGATGTCTATGACAGCCACTTGCCGCCCCAGTCTGGCAGTGGACAGAGAGATGATGAAAACACGGACTTCCTGACCCATAAGTCCCGCTCCCAGACCCTTTACGACCACCTGATCTGGCAACTCAACCTTATTACCCTGTCAGACATCGACCGGGCCATTGCCACCGCCATTATCGACGCCATCAGCGAGGACGGCTACCTCACCAGCACCCTGGAAGACATCCACGCCGGACTTGACGACGGGGAAGGCGAGTTGGATATGGAAGAGGTTGAGGCCGTGCTGCATCGCATCCAGGCCTTCGACCCCCCCGGGGTAGGCGCCCGCGACCCCCGTGACTGCCTGTTGATCCAGCTTCGCCAGCTACCTCCGGACACCCCCCTGCGGGATCGCGCCATTCTGGTCTGCGAACGTTATTTCGGCCTGCTGAGCGGACGCGATTTCGCCCAGCTCAAGCGGCGGCTAAAGGCGGATGACGAACATCTTCAGTCCATCATCCTGCTGTTGCGTTCACTTAATCCGCGCCCCGGCACCCTGATCGCGGACGCCGATACCCAGTATGTCACCCCCGACGTCATCGTCAGCAAACGCAATGGCGGCTGGCACGTGGAATTGAATCCGGAGTCTACACCACGCTTGCGGGTCAACCCTGATTATGCCAAGCTCATCCGCCGTGCCGACCAAAGCGACGATAATGTTTGTCTGAAGAACCACATGCAGGAAGCGCGCTGGTTCATCAAGAGCCTGACCAGCCGCAACGAAACCGTATTGCGGGTGGCCACCAAGATCGTCGAGTTCCAGCGTGGTTTCTTCGACCACGGCGAGGAGGCAATGAAACCGCTGGTCCTGCGCGAAGTGGCCGAGGAGTTGGAAATGCACGAGTCCACCGTGTCCCGGGTGACGACGCAGAAGTTTATGCATACCCCCCGTGGGACCTTCGAATTCAAATATTTCTTTTCCAGCCACGTGGGCACGGCCAGCGGCGGCGAATGTTCTGCCACCGCCATTCGTGCACTGATCAAGAAACTCATTGCCGCCGAGAAGCCGATCAAGCCCCTCAGCGACAATAAACTGGCCCAGATCCTCGCTGATCAGGGCATACAGGTGGCACGTCGTACCGTCGCCAAATACCGCGAGTCGATGGCCATTCCGCCGTCGAACGAGCGCAAACGCCTGCTCTAGCAGGTCTGCAGACAGATTAAGGAGTCGAGCTATGCAAATCAGCCTGACCGGTCATCACGTCGATATCACAGAAGCCCTCAGAAATTACGTAGACAGCAAATTCGACCGCCTTGAACGGCACTTCGACAATGTCATTGACGCACACGTCATCCTCACGGTGGAAAAACAGCGCCGTAAGGCGGAAGCCACCATCCATATCAATGGCGCCAAGGTGTTCGCCGACGCGGTACATGAGGATATGTATGCGGCAATCGACGGCCTGATAGACAAGATTGACCGTCAGGTGATCAAGCACAAGGAAAAGAAAAACAACCACAGGGCCAACAACAACGTACCCAAGGTTGTCGAAGCCGAGTAAACTGACTGAAACCTGGGGACTGGCGGTGTAGACCATCCGTCCCCGCGCGACTATACGGCGCCGTCCGCAGGACGGCCCGTCTAATTAAACGGCGACTGAGCAAAACGGATAACGATGTTCCCCTCCAATTTCATTAGCATCGAGCGCATCGGCAACCAGCTCGATATCGGCAGTAAAAAACGGATCTTGCAACAACTGGGTGAGATGCTCGCCACTGGCGCGCCGCAACTCAGCCCGGACAGCGTATTCGACCACCTGCTGGATCGTGAGCGGCTCGGCAGCACCGGACTGGGCCAGGGCATCGCCCTGCCCCACGCCCGCGCCGAACAGGTGGAACAGGCCGTTGGTGCCTTTCTTCAGTTGCAAAACCCTGTGGATTTCGACGCCATCGACGATCAGCCGGTAGATCTGGTGTTCGGTCTGCTGGTACCACAAAACGCCACCGAGGAACACCTGCAACTACTGGCCCGGCTGGCCACTATGTTCAGCAACGAGCAACTTCGCGAACAGCTTCGCTCAGCCGCCAGCCCGGAGGAACTGCTGCAACACATCCAAGCCTGGGAAGCCCGCGGCACGTCCCCATGAAACAGGACCTCAGCGTCGGGGCGCTGGTCGATCGCATCGGTGAGCGCCTGCAGCTGCAGTGGCTGACCGGCCCTTGCGGGCGCGAGGACCTGATCCGTGGCGATTTCCCCGGTGCCGTCAATCAGGCCCTGATCGGGCCGCTCAACTGCATTCATCCCAACCGTATCCAGGTCATCGGCCATGCCGAACTGGTCTACCTGGCCACCCTGGGGGACAACGCCCGGCGCGAGACCCTGGACAAGCTGTTCGGTGACCGCCCAGCCGCCATTCTGTTCGGTGACGGCATCGAGGTGGAAGATGATTTCCAGGCTGCGGCGCAGCAGCATGGCACTCCCATGCTCGCATCCCCGCTGCCCGACACCACCCTGGTTGCCAATCTGCAATACTTCCTGGGGCACGAACTGGCGGAACGCACCACCGTGCACGGGGTGCTGATGGAGGTGTTTGGCATGGGCGTGCTGCTGACCGGCGACGCCGCGGTGGGCAAGAGTGAACTGGCGCTGGCACTGATCTCCCGTGGCCATCGCCTGGTCGCGGACGACGCACCGGAATTCGCCCAGATCGCACCGGACATTCTCAAAGGCACCTGTCCGCCACTGCTGCGGGACTTTTTGGAGGTGCGCGGCCTGGGTATTCTCAACATCCGCGCCATGTTCGGTGACAGTGCCGTAAGGCGTAAAAAAGATCTGCACCTGATATTGCACATGCGAAATATGAGTGATGAGGAGCTGACCGATATGGACCGCCTGTGCGGCAGCCAATCGGTGCGCACCATACAGAGCGTAACCGTCCCGCAGCTCACGGTGCCTGTGGCCCCTGGGCGCAACCTGGCCATCCTGGTGGAAGCGGCGGTGCGCCACCACTCCCTGCGCCTGCGCGGCTACGACGCCGCAACCGATTTCGCCGAACGCCAGGAGCGCATGATGGACACAGGGCAGGCGCCTGACACCCGTTTCGTTTAACCTGACAGCATCCTTGATTCCAGAAGATTAACCATGCGGCTGGTAGTGATCACAGGACTTTCCGGATCGGGCAAGAGCGTTGCGCTCAACACCCTTGAGGATCTGGGTTATTATTGCATCGACAATCTGCCGGTATTTTTACTGGCCGACCTGTCGCGGCGTCTGATCGAGCAACAGGATCCGGCCTTCGCCCGCACTGCGGTATGCATAGACGCCCGCAATGCCCGCGGCAGTCTGAATGACCTGCCCGATATCGTGCAACAACTGCGCGGCCAGGGCATCGAGTGCACCATCATTTTCCTGGACGCCCAATCCGACGCGCTGATCAAGCGCTTCAGCGAGACCCGCCGCAAACATCCCCTGGCGGATCCCAAGCTGTCACTCGCCGAGGCCATGCAACTCGAGCGCAAGATGCTGGAACCCATCAATGCCTGCGCCGACCTGCACATCGATACCACGCATACCAATATTCACCAATTACGCAACCAGGTACGCGCGCGCGCGGAAGGCGCGGTTTCGGAAATGTCCATCCAGGTCATGTCCTTTGGTTTCAAGCGCGGCGTACCTCATGATGTGGATTTCATCTTCGACGTGCGCTGCCTGCCCAACCCCCACTGGCAGCCGGACCTACGCCCGTTCACGGGGCGTGACGAACCTGTGGTCCGGTTTCTGGATGCCAGTCCGGATGTGGGTGCCATGCTGTCCGACCTGTGCGACTATTTCGATCATTGGATACCCGCCTTCAAGGCCGATGGACGCAGCTACCTCACCATCGCCATCGGATGCACCGGCGGCCAGCACCGTTCGGTGTACATGACAGAGGCCCTGGGCAGGCACCTGGCCGAAAAAGGCTGTGCTATGCTCATTCGACACAGAGAGCTGCCATGAGCGTGGGCCTGCTGCTCATCACCCACAACGAGTTGGGATCCGCCCTGCTGGAGACGGCCACCAAAATGCTCGGACACTGCCCACTGATAGTGGAGACACTGGCGGTAATGCTGGACAGTGAGCCGGATCTATTGCAGCGACAGGCCACAGACATGCTCAGGGATCTGGATCAGGGCGACGGCGTACTGGTACTGTCCGACATGTACGGATCCACACCCTGCAACATCGCCTGCCGGCTGAAACACCTGGAACGAATCAACGTGGTGACCGGCATCAATCTGCCCATGCTGGTGCGGGTGCTGAACTACCCGCTTCTGGACTTGAACCGGCTCACCGCGAAGGCCTTGAGTGGTGGCCGCGACGGCATCATTTCCTGTAAACATCAACCCGACGGCACAATGTGATCGACAAGGAACTGCAAATCATCAATAAACTCGGCCTGCACGCGCGTGCCGCGGCCAAGTTCGTTTCCACCGCAAACCGCTATGCCAGCGACATCCAGGTTGAACGCAACGGCCAGCAGGTCAACGGCAAGAGCATCATGGGCGTCATGATGCTGGCCGCCAGCCAGGGCACCGTCATCACCCTGCATATCCGGGGCGACGATGCCCAGGCCGCGTGGGACGCCTTGCAGGCCCTGGTGGCCGACCGCTTCGGGGAGGGTGAATGAGCCTCGCCTGCACCGGCATAGGCATCGGTGTATCCAATACCGTGGCCATGGGCCGCGCCTATATCCTGCGCCGGGGCACGGTGGAAATCACTCCCAGCTGGATCGAAGAAAGCGAGGTCGAGAGAGAGGTCCAGCGTTTCCGTGAAGCCATCCTCATGGCGCGCAAACAAGTGCAGGCGGTGCGTGAGCACATACCGGCCGATACGCCACCGGACATCGCCGAGTTCATCGACACCCACATGTTGATGCTGGACGACGCCACCATCACCGAGACACCGCTGGATCTCATCCGCAACCAGCTGTGCCGGGCCGAGTGGGCCCTGCAGATCCGCCGCGACGCCCTGGTCCAGGTATTCGACGAAATGGACGACGACTACCTGCGCACCCGCAAGGACGATGTGGACCACGTCGTAGGCCAGATACAGAACATCCTGGTGGGGGTGCACAGCCCGGCGCACAATGCCGACGAGGACATGCGCGGCCGGATCATCATAGCCCAGGACCTGACACCGGCGGACACCATCGTCATTCGCCACCGGGGGGTCTGCGCCTTTGTCACCGAATTCGGCGGCCCCATGTCGCACACCGCCATCCTGGCACGCAGCCTTGGCATACCCGCGGTAGTCGGCGTACGCAACATCACCCAGTACCTCAAGCATGGTGAACTGCTGGTGGTGGACGGATCCCAGGGTGTCGTGCTTTCCAACGCCGACGAACGCACCCTGGCCCACTACCGCCACCAGATCGCAGTGGAACAGGCGCACAAGGCGGCCCTGCGCAACCTGCTGCATGAGTCCTCCACCAGCGCGGACGGAATAGACATCCGGCTGTACGCCAATATCGAACTGCCCGAGGACATTGCCCAGGCCAAGGCAGGCGGCGCGCAGGGGGTGGGGCTGTACCGCACTGAATTTCTCTACATGAACCGTTCCGGCACACCCAACGAGGAAGAGCAGCTGATTGCCTACCTGGAGGTGGTGCGCGGCCTGAACGGTGTACCTGTCACCATTCGCACCCTGGACCTGGGAGCGGACAAACAGGTGGACGGGCGCTCCAGCCCGCTATCCATGCCGGTGTACAACCCGGCCCTGGGTCTGCGCGCCATCCGCCTGTGCCTGAAGGAACCGGAATTGTTCATACCCCAGCTAAGGGCCATCCTGCGCGCCTCCGCCGAAGGGCCGGTGCGCATCATGCTGCCCATGCTGTCCAACGTGCAGGAAATCATCGACGCCCGTTCCCTCATCGACGAGTGCAAGTCCGCCCTGAGCCTGCAGGGCCTGCCTTTTGACCCGCACATCCCGGTGGGCGGGATGGTCGAGATACCCGCCGCCGCCCTGGCCGCTGACCAATTCGCCCGTCGCCTGGACTTTCTCTCCATCGGCACCAACGACCTGATCCAGTACACCCTGGCCATCGACCGGGTGGACGACGAGGTCAATTACCTCTATGACCCGCTGAACCCCGGGGTGCTGCGGCTCATCCGCATGACCATCGAGGCCGGACGCCGTCACGGCACCCCGGTGAGCATGTGCGGGGAAATGGCCGGCGACACCCGCTATGTGCGCCTGCTGCTGGGTCTGGGCCTGCGCGAGTTGAGCATGCAGCCCAACACCCTGCTGGAAGTCAAGGAGCAGGTGCGCGCCAGCCATATCCGGGATCTCACGCAACAAGTAGATGACCTGTTCACCCACCTGGACGGTGAAGAGGCAGAACCCAGGCTGCGGCGCATCCTGGAACCCGCATTGACCCACTGAGACGGTCCTTCGCAACAGGTCCGGTGCGAAGCGCATCACAACCCGGCCAGGCCATTGTGCCACCCTATCAACCGGCACAATCGTCAGCGCCAGGCGATCGGGCGTATCCTTCGGCCTTAGATCAACGCCTGCATGCCTGCTTGTATGCCAGTGACACAGCGGCGGCGGCCGCCGTGCAGGCATTGCCGTAAGTCTTGCCGTTGCACCCGCACACCGGGCGATATTCCCTGGTGCAGAACTGAGGTATGGGCCTGCACCGCCCGCTCGCATTCGCTTGGTGATTCATGCAATCCCCTGTTGGTGTCTCGCAGTAATGGCTCTCGGCACATACCCTCTGCACGACACCACCGCAATATTCGCCCTCCAATGCATCGCCGGGCACAGGTGCCGATTCCGCCAGACAGTTTGTTACCAAGAGAAAATACAGGCCGATCGATATGAGTCTTGGTGATGGATGCGATTTGATCATTTTTGTTCCCTCGTTGCATTAGTCTCGACTGTAATCATGCTTCGGCCCTGCTCAACATCAGGTTGCCCGATTCATCCACCTCGCAACGCCACTGCGGGGCGAGCCAGCACGTGGCCACGCTTTCGGCCAAAATGGCGGGCCCTTCGATCCTGGCGCCACGGACCAGGGTCTCGCGCCGGTACACGGGAACGGGTGCGGCCAGTCCATACACGGATTCGTGACGCACCGGTTGCGGGGCAGGCCCGGCCCCGGCGGCATCCAGCTCGAATGCAGGGGCCGGGGCATATACGGCGGCACGCAGGTTGACCAATTCCACCGGCAGATCAAGGCAATGCCCATAGCGTTCCTCATGGCACCGTGAAAATGCCTGCTCTGTCATCGCAACGTCACCCGACCAGGCAAGATTCAGGGTGTAGGACTGGCCCCGGTAACGCAGATCCAGGGAAAAATCCACCCCGACATCCGCCTCCGCCACCCCTTCCCTCATCAGGGCCTCCCGGCCCTCCGCGGCCAGTTCCTGCAGCCGGCCATGAATCTGTGGCGCGCTGCGCTCGCGCAGCAGACCCAGCCAGGTACGCGACAGACGCCGCCCCGGCCGTGCCGCCAGCATGCCCAGGGCGGACAGCACTCCGGCCTGAACCGGGACCATGGCGCGGCGCATGCCCAGCGCATCGGCCAGGGCGCATACATGCATGCCGCCCGCACCGCCGAAGGACACCAGGACATAGCCCCGGGGATCAACGCCGCGTTGTACCGAAATCACCCGCAGCGCCCGGGCCATATGCTCGTTGGCCACCCGTATCACCCCCAGGGCGGCCTGTTGCGGGCTCAGTTTCAGCACCTCCGCGATTCGCCCCAGGGCGGCCAGGGCGGCATCCGCGACCAGATGCATGCGCCCTCCCAGGAATTCCCCGGCGCTCAAGCGCCCCAGCACCAGATTAGCGTCGGTCACCGTAGGCTCAGCACCCCCACTGCCGTAACAGGCAGGCCCCGGATCGGCCCCCGCCGATTCCGGCCCCACCAGCAACATGCCGCCGGCGTCCACCCTGGCAATGGAGCCGCCGCCCGCGCCAATGGTATGCATGTCCACCATGGGCGCAGCCACCGGCCAGGGCCCGATGTGCCCGCCGCCGCTGATGCGCGGATCGCCGTCCAGCAGTGCCACGTCGGTGGAGGTGCCGCCCATATCGAAGCTGAGCAGCCGGTCACATCCTGCTCTGCGCCCCACGAAGCGCGCACCCACCAGTCCACCGGCGGGGCCGGACAACAGCATGCGCAAGGCCTGCCGTCCGGCCTGATCCGCAGCTATGGCCTCGCCGGAGCTCTGCATCACACCGATACGCGCCCCGGGCAGGCTGTCGCGCAAGCGCTGCAGATAGCCCTGCACCAGTGGGCCCAGCCAGGCGTTCAGCCAGGTGGCGATACCACGTTCGTATTCTCCTGCCAGCGGCAGGACCTCGGAGGAACGGGCAACGAACACCCCGTCCGGAACGAGTGCCTCTATGCGCCGTTCGGCGCTATCGTCCAGATAGGAAAACAGCAGGTTGACCGCCACCGCCTGCGGGTCCAGTCGCTCCAGCTGCTGGCGCAGCTCGTCCAGATCCGCCTCGCTCAAGGGTTCCACCAGCGAGCCGTCAGCCGCCAGCCGTCCACCTGTCTCCAGACACAGGTCCGGCGGCACCGGCGGTGCAACGGCCGCGGGCTGCAACTCATACAGTTCCCGGCGCGCCTGCCGCCCTATGCTCAGCAGGTCGCCTAATCCACGGTTGCCGACATAGACGGTACGTACCCCCTTGCCCTCCAGCGCGGCATTGGTGGCCACGGTGGAACCATGGATCACCCGCAAGCCGGCGGGCTGCAGGCCCAGTTCCCGAATGCCCTGCAGAATGGCCAGCTCCGGAGCGTGCGGGGTGGACAATACCTTGTGCACACGCAATCCGCCCTCACCCCGCAGAACGAAGTCGGTAAAGGTGCCGCCGGTGTCGATACCAATGAATGTCACGTCTCGAGCCCGTAGTTGATAATCACTTCATGCGTCCCGGGGAATTGCTTCCTCGGTAGAGGATAGCGCCACAATAGCAAGCCTTTGAATCACAGGGAAAAAGCAATACTGTTCCTGCCACAAGTCCTTCACCCAGCGGATGAAGTGGATTTTCCAGAGAAAGAGGCGCTGTCGACGGTCATCGAGGTAGAGACCTACGCGGGAAAAAACCATGTGGAATGGGACCCGACGGAGGCTGCCACCCCGATCGGCCAGCTGGCCTTTTTCTATAGAGTTACTCAAGTTGGGGCAACTTTTACGCAATGGGTGGATGATTGTCCACTCCACTATGCAAGCACAGCCGCGGCGCTGCAGACAGACGACTAAAAAACAGGATTCGATAGTCATTTCCGGATGACGCCATTGTCGACACTGGCGCGCCATCGCGCTCCATAGTATGGTCGCGCAACATGGAACCCCTACTGCAAGCACGTCAGTTGCAACGCCGTTTCAACGGCCGTGTGGCCGTGCATGAGCTGGACCTGGAACTGAACCCGGGCGATGTCCTGGGCCTGCTGGGGCCGAATGGCGCCGGGAAGTCCACCTGCCTGGGCATGCTGGCGGGCACCCTGGCCCCGGATACCGGGCAGGTTCGTATCGCGGGCATAGATCTGGCACTCAATCCGGTTCAGGCCAAGGCGCATATCGGCTACCTTCCTGAACGCCCCCCTCTGTACCCGGACATGAGGGTGGACGAGTATCTCGACTATGCGGCGCGCTTGCGTGGAGTAACCCGCGCCAAGGTCGCCTCAGCCGTGTCCGAAACCAAGCAGCGCTGCGGCCTGGAAAGCATGGGCCGCCACTTGATCCGCCATCTGTCCCAGGGCTACCGGCAACGTCTGGGTATCGCCCAGGCCATAGTGCACAGCCCGCAACTGCTGATCCTGGATGAACCCACGGTGGCCCTGGACCCCCTGCAGATCCGCGAGATCCGCGAGCTGATCCGCGATCTGGGCCGGGAGCAGGCCGTGCTGCTGTCCACCCACATACTGCCGGAGGTACAGTCCATCTGCACCCGGGTGCTCATCCTGCATCGGGGGCGGATGGTCCACGCGGGGGCGGTCGAGTCCGAGGAACCCGTATCCAGCCTGCGCATTGGCCTGCAACAGCCACCCGGTCCGGAGTTGCTGGCGGCGCTGCCGGGCGTATCCGCCGTTGAGCCGTTGGATCGATACTCATTCCGCCTGCGCACCGGTGCGCAACCGGATGCCGCCGCCATTGCGCGCCAGGCGGTGGAGGCCGGCTGGGGACTGAAAGAACTGACACCTGAGCGAACCGGCCTGGAACAGATCTTCCTGCAACACACCGCGGGGGACAGCCACGCATGAGCCTGCTCATCGCCCGCCGTGAACTGGCCGCCCTGTTCCACGGCCCCCTGGTCTGGGTGCTGCTGGCCGCCCACCAGGCCGTACTGGCCTGGGTCTTCCTGCGTGTACTGGAGCGCTTCGCCGGGCTGGAGGCCGCCCAGCGCGGGGCCGGACTGAGTCAGGAACTCAGCCTCAACCTGTTCGGTTTCGCCGGCGCGCTGGCCCTGTTCAGCGTTCCCCTGCTGGCCATGCGCCTGCTCAGCGAAGAACAGCGCAACGGGGCCTACGCCCTGCTCGCCGGCGCACCCGTGACCGCCTCGCAGATCCTGTTCGGCAAACTGCTGGGCCTGGGTGTCATACTGGCCGCACTCACGGCCCTGCCACTGCTGCTGTCCCTGAGCCTGTTGCCCTGGACCTGGCTGGACCTGGGCCTGCTCGCGGCCGCCACCCTGGGCCTGGCGTTGGTACACCTGGGGTTTGCAGCCGTGGGCCTGTTCTCCGCCAGTCTCAGCCGCCAGCCCGCCGCCGCAGCGGCCACCGCCTACGGCATCCTGCTGCTGCTCTCCGTGCTGGGCCAGGCCGGCCTGGCCCACAACGCCGGGGCGCTGATGCTGAACTGGCTGACCTGGAACGAGCACTACCTGCCATTCCTGCTGGGTCTGGTGCAAACCCCTGATCTGGCCTATTTCCTCATCCTTTCCGGTCTGTTCCTGGCCATGGCCCTGCAACGTCTGCGGCGACGGGTGTTCAACCCATGAAACTGCCGTCCGCGGCCTACTCAGAGCGCCTGCAGGGTATGCTGTATCACTTGCTGCTGCTGGCCGCCGCCGCCCTGCTGGCCTGGCTCAGCCTGCAATACACCGCCTACTGGGACTGGACGGACAACCGGCGCAACAGCCTGGCGGATGAAAGCCTGGCCCTGCTGGACAGGCTCGAGACCCCACTGCACCTGACCTCCTACGCCCCGGACCGGCCCGCGTTGCGCAAGCGCATTGACCGCCTGCTCGAACGCTACCGCCGGGCCAGCCCGCAACGGGTGAAGATCCGCTATATAGATCCGGAACTGCACCCGGATCAGGCGCGCATGGCCGGCGTGGAACTGGCCGGTGAACTGGTGCTGGAATACCAGGGCCGCAGCGAACGACTGCAGGTGCTGAGCGAGGAGCAGATCGCCAACGCCCTGCTGCGCCTGCTGGGCCGCCCGGAACGCTGGATCGCGGGCCTTGGCGGCCATGGCGAACGCCACCTGTCCGGCCGCGCCAATCACGACCTGGGCGATTTCGGCTCCGCCCTGGAGCAACGCGGCTACCGGGTGCAGACCCTGGACCTGGCTGCCGTGCCCGCATTACCGGACAACCTTGGCCTGCTGGTGCTGGCCGGACCACGACAGCCCCTGCCCCCGGCTGAGATCTCGCGCCTGCAGAGCCATCTGGACAATGGCGGCAATCTGCTGTGGCTGATGGACGCGGGCGCGAAGGGGGGACTGGAACCCCTGGCACAAAACCTGGGCGTCATACCCCTGCCCGGCGTCATCGTGGACGCCAATGTAGCGGACCTGGGGGTGGACGACCCCACCGTGGCCCTGGTTTCCAGCTATCCTGAACATCCCGCAATCCAGGGATTCAAACTGCTCAGCCTGTATCCCAGCAGCCTGGCGCTGATGCACGTGCCCACCGCAGGCTGGCGGTCCGCACCCCTGCTGCAGACCATGCCGCGCTCATGGAATGAAACCGGTCTGGTGCAGGGCCAGATACAGCAGGATGGGGAACTGGGCGAGCAGGCCGGGCCGCTGACCCTGGGCCTGGCACTGGAGCGGAAACTGGCGACCTCCAGCGGCGCACGCCGCCAGCGGGTCCTGGTGCTGGGCGACGGGGATTTCCTCGCCAATGCCTTTCTGGCCAATGCCGGCAACCGGGAACTGGGACTGCGCCTGGTGCGCTGGCTGATGGAAGAAGACGTGCTGCTGCATATCCCTGCCCGCACCACCCCCGACCGGGAACTGCGTATCAGCCGCAACATGGCCCTGGTCCTGGGCCTGGGCGGGCTTATTGTCGCCCCCCTGGGTTTTCTGCTCAGCGGCCTGCTGATCCGCCGTAGCCGCAACCGCACATGAACACCGCCCGCATCAATCTGGTCCTGGCCCTGCTGGTCGCGGCATTGGGCGCCATAGCCCTGTTCGCTCCGCGACCCGGCACAGATCCATCCTCGACCCCACTCACCCGGCTGGACCCGATGAGCATCCAGCGTGTCAGCCTGCAGCGTGCAGACGAGACCCTGGAATTCACCCGTTCCCGCGCTGGCTGGCGGTTGGGGCGCGAGCCGGCCGACACGGACAAGCTCAGCGCCCTGTGCCGGATTGCCGGCACACGCTCCCTACGCCAATTCGCGGCCAATGAGGCCTCCGCGCCTGAACTGGGTCTCGCACCACCCCAACTGGCGCTGGACATGGACGGCCTGCGCCTGGAATTCGGCGGCACCGATCCCATCCAGCAACGCCGCTATGTGCGCATAGGCGACACCGTGCACCTGATCGAAGACCGCCATCACCAGCTGCTGCTGGCCCCTGCGGCAAGCTACCTGGCCGAGTAAGCCGGATGCCCGAACTGCCCGAGGTCGAAACCACCCGGCGCGGCATCGCACCCTATCTGAGCGGCCGGCGCATACTCGCCCTGCTGGTGCGCGAACGCCGCCTGCGCTGGCCCGTTGCGGATGGACTGGAGGCCATATTGCCGGGCCGGCACATCCTCACCGTTGAGCGGCGCGCGAAGTATCTTCTGTTGCGGCTGGACAGCGGCGGCCTGATCCTGCACCTGGGCATGTCCGGCAGCCTGCGGGTTCTGCCCCGCGACACACCGGTGGAAAAACACGAGCACCTGGACCTGGTACTGGACAGCGGCCGCTGTCTGCGGTTGCGTGACCCGCGCCGTTTCGGCGCACTGTTGTGGCAACCTGGTGATCCGGGCCGCCACCCATTACTGCAGTCCCTCGGCCCTGAACCCCTGGCAGCGGATTTTGACGGCGCCTACCTGAAACGCATCGCCCGACAACGGCGAGTGGCGGTGAAGAGTCTGATCATGGACAGTCATGTGGTGGTCGGGGTCGGCAATATCTACGCCAATGAGGCCTTGTACGCAGCCCGTATCCATCCCCAGCGACCCTGCAGCAGGATCTCCGGGGCCCGATACGACAGCCTGGTCTGCCATATCAAACGGGTCCTGAGCGAGGCCATCGAACAGGGCGGCACCACTTTGCGCGACTTCAGCCGTGCCGACGGCAGCCCCGGCTATTTCGCCCTGTCACTCCAGGTCTATGGCCGCGCGGGCGAGCCCTGCCCGGCCTGTGGCAACGCCATACGGCACAGGCGTATTGGCCAGCGCTCCAGTTTCTATTGTCCCGCCTGCCAACATTGAACCTATACACAAAGCTGGTGGCAGGATAACCCGGATCATATTCAGCGCACGGCGTGGCGCAAACAATCACTCACGGTGATTGTTCGTCACCCGCAGAGCTTCTGGCCCGCCTGATCGCCGCCAGGCGCACCCGCGCCACCGCCTCACCGATCCGTTGCGGGTCGCTGCAGGCAGCGATGGCCGCCCCGGTATCCGCCTGCGCCGCAGCCTGCCGCCAGGTGCGGAATAGCTCGGCCTGGGGATAGGAGCGCTGCCCGAACCCATCCCTTCCCCGATAATCCGCCTCACAGGCCAGCAACAGGGCCTCCAGCCGCTCGGGACGCCGGAAGGCGTCCGCCTGTTCCAGAATCTTCAACACGGTTGCATCACGCAGTTCTTCGGCGCGGTGGACAGTTCCATGGTGCTGCGCCACCAGACGGGCGATGTCGCGATGCCTGGCCGGGACCTTGAGTCTCTCACACAGCCTTTCAACCAGCTTCACACTTCGCTGCTCATGTCCGCGATGGCTGGGCAGTATGTCCTGCGGCGTCTCCCCCTTGCCCAGATCGTGAGTCAGGGCGGCAAACAGTACCGCCGTATCGTCACTGAGGCGGCGCGCCACCTCCACCACCATCATGGCATGTACCCCGGTATCGACCTCGGGATGCCAGTACGCTGGCTGTGGCACGCCCCACAGCCGATCCAGCTCTGGAAAAACCACCCGCATGGCCCCGCAGCCGCGCAGGGTCTCGAAAAACCGCGCGGGATGCGCTTCCTGCAAGACCTTTTCCAACTCCGACCAGACCCGCTCCGGCACCAGGGCATCCAGTGCCCCCTGGCGCACCATGTCGCTCATCAAAGACTGGGTTTCATCGGCCACGCGGAAGTCTAGATCCGCATAGCGGGCCATGAAGCGGGCCAGCCGCAGGATACGGATCGGGTCTTCGGCGAAGGCCGGAGAGACGTGTCGCAAGACCCGATTGTGCAGATCCTCCAGCCCGCCGAAATAATCGATCAGCAGACCGTCCTCATCCCTGGCCAGTGCATTGATACTGAGGTCTCGGCGGGACAGATCGTCACGCAGGCTGACCCCGGGCTCGGCATGAATCACCGCTTCAGTCCCGCCTGCCGACCGCCGCAAAGTGCGGGCCAGGGCATACTCCTCTTTACTGACCGGATGCAGGAACACGGGGAAATCCCGCCCCACCTGCTGATAACCCAGTTCCAACATCTGTTCAGGCGTGGCGCCCACTACCACATAGTCGCGTTCGCGCACCGGGCGTTCCAGCAAGGCATCGCGTACCGCGCCACCGACCAGATAGACTTGCATCATCCTAGCTTCCGACATGAGTGAGTAATAAGGCAGTGCAGGGGCTGTACCAGTCCTAATCCCCAGGCAGTCACCAGACACATGTTAACATTGAAGCCATGACCGACAGATTCCAACTTCCCCGCAGAGGACGCCGCTTCGGCCCCCGCGCCCGCCTGCTGCGCGACCTGCTGGTTCTGCTGGCGGTCACCAGCGGCAGCCTGCTGGCGGCGGTCTTCTACGCCGGAGAGTCCCTGCGAGACGACCTGGCCGTCGCCCAGCTCAACGATTTGTCCCGCAAGACCACGACGGATTTCATCGGCTTCTTCCAGCCCGCGTCCCAGGTGCTCGCTATGGCCCGGTCCTGGGGTGTCGCCGGCGACCTGGACCTGGAAGACAGCAGTGCATTGAGCGGACGTTTCATCCCCGTATTACGCGGACTGCCCAGGGCCTCGGCCCTGGTGCTGGCGGACACCGACGGACGGTCTTTTTATCTGAGCCGGGATGGAGAGGCTTGGCTGAGCCGTTCCCTGAACCCAGACGGCAAGGGTATCTGGCAACTGTGGGACGAGACCGGCAAACCCTTGGCGGGGCACGACGGCGACTCTGATTTCGACCCAAGGGTCCGCCCATGGTTCCAGGGCGCTCTCGGCATGGCGGACACTCAGGACATTTTCTGGAGCCGCCCCTATCTGTTTCACACCAAACAGAGGCCTGGCGTCACCGGCGCTGTAAGCTTTCAGGCACCGGGCGTGCAGCAGCGTAATTTCGTACTGGGTCTGGACCTGCCCCTGGACGGCATACTCACTGAACTGTCCCTGCTGCCTGTGGGTGAGGGCGGCGCCGCTTTTCTACTGGAGTCGGACGGTTCCGTATTACTGCCACCCGCGCACGACGAACAACGGGATACCCGCTTTCCGGTGTCTCTCGCTGCGGAACGTTTTCCCGCCGGCCCCGTACTGGCGGCCGTACAGACATGGAAGGGTTTGAACCGTCCCTCGCAGCAGACATTCAGCTTTACCAGCGACGTGACCTGGTGGGCGCGCCTGCAACCCCTGGGACAACGCAAGCAAGGCCTGTGGCTCGGCGTTGCCCTGCCGGAGGGGGATTTTCTCGGCGCCCTGCGCTCCGGCTGGGTGCAGATCCTGCTCGTGGGCGCTCTGGTGCTGCTGGCGGGAGGACTGCTGGTGATCAGCCTGAGCCGCCGCTACGGCAGCCAACTGCGCAACCTGCCGGCCCTGGGTGCGGACCCGGAACGCTTCGAGGAACGTGTTCTGGGACTGATCCACAGCGGTGAAGGCCCTACCCTGGAGTTCAAATCCACCCTGCGCACCAATCTCAAGACTGGCAAACCGGGCAAGGAGATCGAGCTGGCCTGGCTCAAAGGTGTGGTGGGCTTCCTCAATACCGACGGCGGGGTGCTGCTGGTCGGGGTGAACGACGCCGGGGAAGTGCTGGGGCTGGACGCCGATGGTTTCGAGAATGAGGACAAGTGCCTGCTGCACTTCAAGAACCTGGTCAACCAGCACATAGGCGCGGAATATGCCCGCTACATTCATGCCGATCTGAAGCCGGTGCAGGGCAAGGCGTTACTGGCGGTCACCTGCGACAATGCGGAGGACCCGGTATTCCTCATGATGGGCAAAAACGAGGAGTTCCACATCCGCAGCGGCCCCTCCAGCATGAAGCTGACACCACGCCAGATGTTGCATTACCTGGGGCGGCGCTAGGGTGAGATATGCGGGCTAGGACCGATCGCTTCCCGCTCCCGGCTTGTCTCCATCCGCAGATTGTCCGAAGGACCGGCTAAGCCAGGCAGGGCTCTACGCCTGGCATACTCTAGCTGTTCACTCTGCACCCCGGGGTTTTGCCTGCACCACCATCGACTTCACACCGGCCGCGATAAGGTCTCCCAGGCGCGCGACCAGGTGACTCTGGGCCGCCACCAGATCCAGGTACCCCTTCCCGGCTGCGGTCTCGCTGAGGTCGAAGCCCTGCAGATGCAGCACCTCGTTGCCCTCCTTGTCCAGCAGGACCCAGAAACCGATCAATTCCACCTTACCGCCCAGCCGGCCCTCGAATACCAGGATGTCCAGGCGTATCTGGTAGTCCAGGTCCCGATACCTGGTTGAAGATGACTGGAACACCCGTTCCGTCCCCAATGCCGCCATCAGGCGTCGCGCCAGTTGCCGTCCCATGTCCGCCTTGAGATTTCCTGCCCAGCGGTGAAACTCCGCCAGTTCCCGGGCATGCGGCTCACCCCGGGTGACGATCTGCGGACGGTCCAGGGTATCCGGCAATAGGATGGGCCCCAGAACCAGGGACAGTTCAGGCAGTTTGGCCACGGACCGTGGCGCGGGGCCGGCTTCCAGGGCATAGAAATTGGTACGTGGGGAACTGCCCGCGCAAGCGGCCAATAAGAAAACGAGCAACAGGGTCAGGCTTGTGCGCAACATGGTGTCATTGCCTCCAGAGCAACTTGGGTGGCACGTAGCTTTTTAATTATCGTCTATAAAT
>RRYU01000144.1_pt1 | contig 29002 bp, 23 predicted proteins | sample 2162651 | NCBI WGS metagenome assembly RRYU01 (sample SAMN10267283, study PRJNA491782) | microbial mat metagenome | isolation source: biomat in the production well | place: Japan: Minami-Kanto gas field, natural gas well KTG3 | collected 2017-06 | reverse complement strand
GGTTATGGAAACACTGCTTGAAGGTGTGGCGCACTATCATGCTACCTATGTGATCCTGGATATCACCGGGGTGCAGATTGTCGATACGCATGTAGCCAATGCGCTGCTGCGTGCGGCGCAGGCGATCAAGCTGTTAGGATCACAGACAATTCTAACTGGTATTCATCCGGCCATGGCCCAGACGCTGGTGGGGTTGGGCATTGATCTGTCGCAGATTATGACGCGCAATACCCTGCAGGCAGGTATTGCCTTTGTGCTGGAACGTTCGAAACTTGCTCGCTAGGGATTGAACGGTGGATTAGCGTCCACCGTTCATTGTCGGTAGTCTGTCATATACACGAATTACGCGGTGGGCGTTTACATGAGATGTTTATCTGTTTAAAAGAGCGGTTTCGCCTGCCGTTCGACAGGCGGATCGTGCCGTTCGATAGGCTCACGATCCGCTTGATCAACGACACGATGGATGGCAGCGTAAAATGTTCTCTTCTTTTTTCAAAAAATGTTCCCTACGGGAACATTTTTTGAAAAAAGATCGGTCTTCCACCCTGCCGGAGGCGAATAGCTGTCTTTGGATGGACGACCGCGTACGTCCTATAATCTACTCATTCTCGCCTGATTCACTCTGTTCGCCCTGTTCACCACCGCTCTCGGATGAGATGCCCGAAGCTGCCAGGGTCAGGCGCATACCATCAATGAACTGCTGGCGTTCCGCCGCTGTCAGCTTCGCTTCCGGATGCATTGGCAAATAGATCGCCATAGGCATTTCGCCTTCCATCACAACCTCGATGATCTCATCGGCTTCCTCTGAGCCAGTATTCCACTCTGAGAAATTGAGTGCCTCACGGCCATCGACCACATCGCGGGTTACCAGCCATGACACCGGGGCGATTTTACTATACAGCGGCCAGACGGTCTCGTTACTATGGCAATCGAAGCAGGCGCGCCGGGCTATGTCGCGTGTCTGCATACTATCCCAGGCTGGTTCCTGAACAACGGGCGGGTTGGTTTGCCAGATATAAATGGGTGGAATGAACTGGATCAACACGATTAAGCCTAAGACACCAATAGCAATCCAGCGTAGAATTTTCATCGGAGAGATCCCTTGCCTTTCTTGATGGTATAGATGGGGGCTATTGTGAGCGATGTGCAACGTGGAACCGTATTGCACGGTATCAGTATAAAGGCTTTCGTTTGGAATCAGGTTAAAGGCGATTTATGTTTTTCCAAGAAAATTCTAATGCTACGCTGCAGTGCGTGGTAGATTCCGCACAGAGGGGCGAGGGCGGCGCGGTTGATCGCGGGAGATTCCTCACGCCGCCTGAAGTTATGGGTGACAGGATAGGCGACAGGAGGGCGGCGTTCGGAATGACATGGATGCGCATGGTGCTGCGCGGTGTGCCGGGCGTGGTGTGCGGTGTGCTGTCATCCGGAACAGTGGTGAAAGGCTATGGTGCATTGTCAAGAAAAGCCAGCACACTGGCAACAAAGGCATCTGGTTGTTCAAGGTGCGGGGTGTGCCCGGCAGCGGTGATCGTATGAACCTGGCAAGTGGGGCAGTGTGCCTGCATAGCATGGGCAATCTGGGTAAATTTCAGGTCGTCTGCGCCGGTTAGCAGCAGGGTTGGCACCCTGAGTTGCGGCAATTCTTCCCATAATGATGGTTGCACGCCTGTGCCCATGCCGCGCAAGCTGGTGGCCAGGCCGTGCGGGTCGTTCTGGAGACGTTGGGTGCGCAGACGCAGGCGTATTTCTGGCGCTAAGCGGCGCTGGCTGTGCCAGAGGGGCAATTGTTCCCATTCATTCACAAAGGCCAGCATGCCCTGGCGTTCGATCCGCTCGGCCAGGGCGTGATCGTCGGCCTGGCGTTGCGTACGTTCTGCCAGCGTAGCCAGCCCCGGCGAACCACTTTCAATGATCAGCGAACGTAGATGCGGGCGATAATGCAGGCCCAGATATAGTGCCAGCCGTCCCCCCAGCGAATAGCCCAGCAGATGTGCTGGTAGTGCCTGGTATATTGACATAATGTTGTAAAGATCGGCAGCCACCAGTGGCATGGCACACCGTTCGGCTGACGTTGGCGTTTGTGTCAGTCCGTGACCTGGCAAATCAACCCTGATCACGCGATAGTGCTGGCTCAAGCCAGGCACAACATCGTGCCAGCTCTGGCTGCTGCCGGTAAATCCATGCAGCAGCAGCAAGGGGATGCCTGCACCAGCAGTTTCGATATGGTACGACAGCCCGTTGATATGCATTACGACATCATGCCAATCTTGCGCGATACGAGGGGGCAGTCCCAGCATGTCTGCGCATGTGGGTCGGACAGGAACTGATCCGGGTCAATATTCATCGGCACACACTCGCGGGCGCCACAGCGGGGTGTCACTTTTTGCTCAACTGGGTTGGCCTGTTCATAGCGTACAATGAAGCGCGGCATAAGGCGTTCAGTTCGTGTTTTTGTTATGGTTAAAGGCAACATTGAATTCCTCCATATTATATATATGCGTACATTGACCGGATTTGTTACCGGATAAGAACATATCTAGCAGCCACCGCACGCTGTATCAGTGTGTGTAGTGGTTAACTATAGTATAGAGGTGTCGCCTTAAAATATCGTTAGTTTATGGCGGGAATTTTCCAAGCTTGTTCCAAGAGGGGGAACCGTTTAAACAATTAGGTAGTACTGGATGCTATGGCCACACAGACGCGATTACGTCCGGATGCTTTGGCCTCATAGAGCGCGTGATCGGCAGCAGCAATAAGCATTGCAGGCGTTTCTCCGTGTTCAGGAAATAAGGCCATACCGATAGAAACCGTAATGGAAGGTAGTACCATACCGGCGTGTTCAATCTGCATAGCCTGGATTTCCTGGCGTAGCGCATCGGCACGCAGAGAGGCATTTTCGAGCGAAATTTCATTCACCACCAGGACGAACTCCTCACCGCCGTAGCGGCAGACCGTATCCTCCATACGTACTCCGGCAAGCAGTACATGTCCCAGATTGCGTAGAACGGTATCACCGGCATCGTGGCCATACGTATCATTGATCTGCTTAAAGTGGTCGATATCAATCAGCAGAATACTCAGCGTCCGTTGATGGCGGGTAGCCTGACAGATCCTTTGCACCAGAATTTCGTCTAAGAAGCGGCGATTAAAGATGCCAGTGAGCGGATCGCGGATGGCCTGATCGTGCAGTTTTTCGCGCAGCCGCAGATTAGAGAGTGCCAGCACCAGCATATCGGCAGTGATCGTAGCCAGCCGTGACCAGTGGTCGTAAGAAGATTGGAGCATATCCGGTTTCTCACGTAGATGCAACAGGCCAAACTGCTCATCCTCGGTACTCAGGTGAATACAGATCATCGGCTGCTTCTTTTCGTTGACGCATGGTGTACATTGGGTATCAGGATCAGCATATGTTACCAGTCGGGCAGGTGGATTTGTCAGCACCGGACAATCGTTTTGCATCTGTGTGGGGGGAATAGCCAGAAAACTGCCCCATTGATCGACCAATTCCAGGCGCGACGTATCGGCAAACGTGCGATAAAACACACCGATCTGCTTGCCAAACAGATTACGCAAAAAGGGCACACTCACGGCATAAGCCTCTTCAAGTGTCTGACAGCGCTGGAGGGCACTACTCATGCGGTTCAATGTTTCTTGTTCCACCACGGCGTGCGCCAGGTGATTATTGACCTGGCGCACTTTTTCTTCGGCCTGATACTGTGCTGTAATATCGCGCCCAACGGCCTGAAACTCTACCAATTGACCTGATGGGGCAAAGATCGCTCGTGTGGTCCACTGCAGCCAGCGCACGTGCCCCTGACTATTGGGAACTTTGTCTATCGAAGTCTGGATGGGCGTATTGGGCGAGAAGGGCAACCCTGATCGATCAGCACTTACCTGGTGGCTTCGATACAAATAGTGCAAAAAACCATAGTTTGTCAGTTCGTTGGCAGAGCAATTGAAAAATCGGCAGCACGCATCATTAGCAAACGAGATCGTTCCATCGGGCTGAAAGCGACAGATCAGCTCGGTCTGATCTTCAACCACCGCACGATAGCGTGCCTCACTCTGGCGCAGGGCTTCCTGGGCACGGCGGATGGTCAGGTGGGTGTGGATGCGTACCAACATCTCTTCGATCTGGAAAGGTTTGGTGATATAGTCAACACCGCCGATCGAAAATGCCCTGACCTTGTCGAAGACCTCGTGCAGGGCGCTGATAAAGATGATCGGGATATGGCGGGTAGACACATCTGCTTTCAACGCTGCACACACGGCAAAGCCATCCATATCGGGCATGATAATGTCTAGCAGAATGATATCGGGTGGGTTAACACGTGCCGTGGCCAGTGCCCAGCGCCCATTGGTAGCCGGGCGTACCTGGTAGCCATGCTCCATCAGGATGTTGACCAGCAGGCGCAGACTGTCGATCGTATCATCGACGACCAGGATGTTGCCGCGATACGAGCCTGAGGGTATAGAAGTGCTATCCATGTGTGCCTCGTGTTTTCTCAATCAGGCTCAAAATCCGATCATATGCAAAATCATCGGCCAACTGTTTCAATGCATTGGCCAGCGGTGCAGAGTAGGTGTGGATATGGTCGATCAAGCTGTTTATGGCAATCATATTAGAGTGCATCGTAGCCTGGTAGAGTTGTTCAAGCAGATCGACAGGTATTGTCGCCAGCATAGATTGTACTGATGGCATATGCGAGTTCGATTGATGGTTTTGCCCCATGCTATCGTTGGATCGTGCTATTGCCGGATCGGGTGTCTCATTCTGGGCATATATATAGCGTATGTCCATATGTTTTTGCATGAGTGTAAGAATATCTGTATCGTGGAACGGTTTATGCAAAAGGTCATCGCAGCCAGTCGAGAGGACGAGCGCACGTTCTTCCTCGAAGCTACTTGCCGTTAGTGCAATAATAAGCGTTGATTTTCCCTCTAGCGTTGCCTTGATCCTGCGGGTGGCTTCATAGCCGTCCATGACCGGCATGCGCATATCCATCCAGATAAGCTGGGGGTTCCAGGCTGCCCAGATCGCACAGGCTTCGACACCGTTGGTTGCTTCGCGTATTTCCATTCCCAGAGGTTCAAGCAATTTGATCAAGAGCAAGCGATCTTCGACATTATCATCCACCACCAGGATACGGTAAGCTGGCTGATCGGGTAGCAACCCGATCACATGACCATATTCAGAGGAGGAAGAAAGATCGTTTGCTGCAACCACTGTGACAGGCAGATTGAAAGAGAAAGTTGTTCCATGCGCTACCTGACTATGTACTTGAATAGTACCACCCATCAGCTCTACAAAGCGGCGACTAATTGTCAGCCCTAATCCAGTGCCTTTTTGCGATTGCCGCCCGGTCTGGGTCTGAGTAAAGGGTTCAAAGATGATATCCAGTTCTTCGGCAGCGATGCCCGCGCCGGTATCTGCAATTTCAAAGCAGAGATCAGCAGCCGAACTGCTCTGAGTAACACGCAGCATAATGCTGCCCTCGTCGGTAAACTTGACTGCATTAGAGAGCAAATTGATCAAGACCTGCCGTAATTTACCACTATCGGCACGTATATAACGCGGCACATCAGGATGGCGTTCCAGGATCAGTAATAGCCCTTGCTCTACTGTGCGTAGGGCAAACATATCTTCCACATCATTCAATAAAAGATAGAGATCGAAACATGTAAGATCCAGGGGCATATGCCCGGCTTCAATTTTAGAGAGATCGAGTATATTGTTGATCAAGGTTAATAAGTGTTCACCACTGCGATGAATGATATTGATATAATGGCGATGTTCAATCGATACATTTGAACTGGCATAGATTATCTGCGCAAACCCCAGAATGGCATTCAGCGGGGTGCGTAACTCGTGGCTCATATTGGCCAGGAACATACTCTTGGCTTTGCTGGCATCTTCAGCCTGATGTCGGGCTTGCAGAAGTTCACTCACATCATAGTAGGTGACAATAACGCCGACCCATTTTGCGTCCACTATCACTGGCACAGCCTGCATTTCTACATCTATCGTTGTTCCATCTTTGCACGTGCGCTGCGTTACTGCCTGAACCAGAGGTGTACCAGTGCTAATCTGGTGCCAGTGTTCTGTACACTCGCTGCGCTGTCTTTCATCTCTGGCAATCATATCAGCTATCGACTGGTGTAATACTTCTTGCTGGGAATAGCCGAATAACTGCTCGGCAGCCGGGTTCCACGAGACGATGCGAAAATTCAGGTCAAGTGTGACGATGGCAATAGGACTGGTACGTAACAATGCTGCAAAATGCTCATTCTGATGACGTAAATCCGCTTTGCACAATGCCAGATACTGGAGTGTTCGGCACAGTTTTTTCGTTATAGTATGACGAAATCCACTAACAATATTGTCGTTATACAGCGGGTTGCTTTTGAAGAGAGCATCTAGATAACGAGAACATCGCCGCATGATCGTTACCAGGTGAGGCATTAGAGTCGGCATAGCATTCTTTCCAGGTTACAGGAGTTACGCGGTCGTCCTCCAAAGAGTAGTTATAGCCTCTTATTCGACACACGCATCCGGAACTTGCCGAACTGCATGGCAAAGTGGTTGTTGTTCGTTTTTTCAACATCAGGTATGCGGTAGCGTTGCCACTTCGTTGCCTGGATCATGCGGTTACCAGGGGTGAAGGGGGCTAACGGTGTATGGGCTATTAGCCTGCATATGCTGCTGGTATTTTCTAGTCATCGTATTATATACGATACATGTTAGATTGAGATGTTCGGATGAAGATATAATGTCAATTTATGTGCAAATATGTAACATGTGGTTACGCGGTGGTATGGGGCCGGAGGCCCCATATGCATCACGTTACGCCTCCCGGCGGGGGTTTGGGGGCCTCCGGCCCCCAAAGAATATCTTTGTCGTGCGAGATTTTGCCAGCTTTGCTGGCAAAATCTCGCACGACAAAGAGAGTTTTTAGGGCTACCGCCCTAAAGTTGATGCGTATGGGCCGGAGGCCCCCGCAAAAAAAGGTATGTTCGGTTTGTTTTGGCGGCTTTGCCGCCAAAACAAACCGAACATACTTTAGGGGGAAATTCGGATAATGACGGCTGCGCTCTTATGGAGCGTTTGTGCCGTTGGATGATGCATGTACGCGTGATGCAACAAGACACTGTTCGCCTACCTGGAAGCCAGCTTCCAGTGCCCGCCGGTTCAGGTCGATAAAACGCGTTGGAACGCTTTCCAGGGTAGCATCAAGCATGGCCTGATACGAGACTGGTTGGGCAATTGCGGTTAGTGCGCCCAGCATGACGATGTTGGCGACAATTGTATTGCCCAGGTCTTCGGCAAGCTTTGTGGCTGGTACTTTATGCAGAGTTTGTTCAACAGTATGGTCAATCACCAGGTCGGGGTCAACAATCACCACACCGTCTTTGCTCAGGTCGACACGATATTTTTGAAAGGCTTCTTGCGACATAGCCACCAGAACATCGGCGGCAATTACGCGGGGATAGCCGATTGGCTGATCGGAGATAACAACTTCGGCGCGGCAGGCCCCGCCGCGCGCCTCTGGCCCATACGACTGGGTCTGGTTAGCGATACGCTGGTCGAACACAGTTGCCGCCTTACCCAGAATGACGGCGGCGGTAATCACACCCTGGCCACCGAATCCACAGATGCGGATCTCTTGCCGCATTAGTTACTCTCTTTCTCTACACCGGTTGCAGTCTGACGCGATCAACCAGAGCCTGGTATTGATCCGAGAAGCAATCTCGTTCAGTATCACGAAAGACGCCAACCTTGATTTTACCATCCAATTGAGCCTGTTCGGCTTTGCTGCCAAACTTTTCGATCCGTTCATAATCTTCAACCAGCATGGCATGGTCACGGTACCACTGCCAACTCTGCTCGAGGCTCTTCAGATTGTTACGCCGACCGTATGCTGTGGGACAGGGGGCTAACATTTCGATCATAGCAAAGCCGCGCTTGCTGATGCCCTGAGCAATTGACTTGATCGGTTGGTAGGGAAATGTTACTGGCCAGCGAGCGACATAGGGCGCACCCAGGGCACGGGCCACTTCACACACATCCAGGGGCCACTCGGCATTGCCGTAGGGGGTGGTTGTGGTAATACTACCCATCGGTGTTGTTGGCGCAGCCTGGCCACCAGTCATGCCATAGGTATAGTTGTTAACCATAATCACAGTCAGATCCATGTTGCGCCGCATGGCATGCAGCAGATGATTGCCGCCAATACCGGTACAGTCACCATCGCCCGTAAAGACAATCACAGTCAGGTCGGGGCGAGCAGCCTTGACACCGGTGGCAAAGGCCAGAGCACGCCCATGGGTGGTGTGCAAACCATCGGCATTGACATAACCGGTCAGCCGCGACGAGCAGCCAATCCCGGACACAAACACTGTCTGGGTCAGATCCAGCCCCAGCTCGTCGATAGCCCAGAGCGTATAGTTTAGCACATTCCCGATGCCACATCCGTCACAGAAGATGGTGGGAAACATGCTTTCGCGTAGATATTTCTCGCGCAAGTCTTCGGCACGTTTCATAGGTTTTACCTCTATTTATAGGCGTTCCAGCACATCCAGGATTTCGTCTGGTGTATGCAGTTCCCCGCCAATTTTGGGCAGCAACATCACCTCACAGCGACCGGCGACTGCCTCGCGGATGGGATGCACGATCTGGCCCAGGTTCATTTCCGGTACCAGGATGGCGCGTACCTTACTGGCCCAGTGAGAAACCAGTTCATCGGCAAAGGGCCAGATCGTCACCAGGCGCAGCATGCCCACGCGTATGCCCCGGCGGCGGCCTTCAGCTACTACATCGCGACAGACACCCGCAGTGATGCCATAACTTACAATCGCCACATCGCAATCATCGGCATACAACTCTTCAAAGTGGATAATATCAGCTTTATTGGTTAAAATCTTATCGGCCAGCCGGCGTACAAGCCGGTCATGCGCCTGGCTACTCGATGCGCTGGGTAGCCCCTTTTCGTTGTGGGTCAGCCCGGTGACATAGGTATGATACCCCGACCCGAATGGGGCAAAGGCGGGCACCAGGTTGCCATTGGTATGAAACGGTTGATACTCAGCAGGTGTATCTGTGGTTAGCAGGCGCTCGAACAGATCAAACTGATCGTCATCGGGGATGATCACACGTTCGCGCATATGGCCCAGTTCGCCATCGATAAAAACCAGTACCGGTGTGCGATATTTCTCGGAAAGGTTAAAGGCCGTAATCGTGATATCAAGAGTCTCCTGCACGGTGGCCGGACAAAGCATAATAATCTCGTGGTCGCCGTGGGTTCCCCAGCGTGCCTGCATCATATCGCCATAGGCACCCATGGTTGGCTGGCCAGTAGAAGGCCCGGAGCGTTGCACATTCACGATCACACAGGGTGTTTCGGTCATGATCGCATAGCCCAGGTTCTCTTGCATCAGCGAGAAGCCCGGGCCGGATGTCGCTGTCATAGTTTTGGCCCCGGTCCAACTGGCCCCGATAATCGCGCCCATGCTGGCGATTTCGTCCTCCATCTGAATGTAGCAGCCCCCCAGTTTGGGCAATATCTCGGCCATGCTCTCGGCAACTTCGGTGGCGGGCGTAATCGGATAGCCGCCGAAGAACGAGCAGCCAGCCAGGACTGCCCCATAGGCACATGCCTCATCACCCTGCAGAAACTGTACCTTACGACCGAGCGCCTGGCGGATCAAGTTTCTATCCATTGGCATAAACCTTTTCTGCCACCATCACGGCAAAGTCGGGACAGACCAGCTCGCACAGGCGGCAACTGGTACACGATGTATTGTTGGGTATCATTTCGGGCGGATGGATACCACGCTTATTCAGATGCCCGGCTGATTGCAGTGCCTTCACCGGACAAAACATGATGCACAGGTTACAGCCTTTGCACCAGTTTTCGTTGATTGTGACATTGATCATATTTTGTATCCTGGTCTTTCCTGTTTGCCAACCATGCTGCCGGGGTCACCATAGTTGGCAAACAGCAAGGTAAGACACGGTTCAGGTTTACTGTACAGTTGGTCAATCCATTTTACTTTACAATACACAGACGGATTAATCACGTGAGTCACCCCACCCCCTGCCCCCGCCCCTGCAAGGGGCGGGGGGAACCCGGACGGGGCATCCTGGCGGCACACGCGCAGCGTGTGCCGCCAGGATGCCCCGTTTTCCCCCCTCTCCCTCAGGGAGAGGGGGGCAGGGGGGAGAGGGCGAATCGTCCAGCAAAACTGTAACGTACTGGTGAACCATGTCTAAAGTACTACAGGCAGCAGGTATGCACATCTATCCTCCGTGTCTCTGTGTCTCTGTGGTGCATGCGTTCTGCCAATTGTGAGAAAAATCCCTCTATAGGTGTGCCAGGCGTTAAATTGGAATATCCAGATAGCGCTCCAGGGCTTCCTTGCCGCGATAATCGGGCAAGAGCCGGGGAGCAGTACGCTCGGTGTCGATATTCGCCTCACGCAGCATCTGTTCGTATGTTTCCAGGTGATTCAGCGTAAGTTGAGTGATGCCTGCCTGGCGGGCATATTCGGCGGCGGCCATACCAGCCCGTCGACCAAACACATTGAAGTCGAGCAGCGAGTTACCCATTAGCCGATTCTTGCCATGCACGCCACCCATCACCTCACCGGCCACATACAACCCTGGCACACTGGTAGCACCATTCTCGTCGGCGGCCACGCCGCCATTCTGGTAGTGTAGGGTAGGAAAAACCAGGATCGGATCCTGCATCATATCGATGCCAAAGCGCTGGTACATGCGAAACATCGCTGGCAAGGTGGCCTGGATCGTGCCTGGCCCGTGCAGCAGATCGACCATTGGCGCATCTAGCCAGACCCCACGCATACCCTGGGGCGTAACAATGCCCTTTTCACACTCATAACACTCACGAATAAAGGCCGATGCCTCTACGTCGCGGGGTTCCAGCGGAAAGACAAACATATCGCCATCGCAGTTCACTGGCTGCGCCCCCAGGCCGCGCACCTTCTCGGTGATCAACAACCCGGCCATTTGGGCCGGGAAGGCCGCGCCGGTTGGATGATATTGCACGGCATCCAGGTCGGTCAACTCGGCCCCCACGCGGTACGCCAACACCAGACCGTCAGCGGTTGCGCCATAGTGGTTCGTAGTGGGGAACTTCTGCATATGCAGCCGCCCCAGGCCGCCGGTAGTCAGGATGGTAGCCTGTGCGCGTACGATCAGATACTCACGTGTTTCCAGGTTCAACAGCACTGCCCCAGATACGCGGCCCTGGTTGTCGACCAACAGTTCAATTGCCGGAGCAAACTCAACCACGGGGATACGCAGATTACGCGCTTCATCGCGTAGCACGCGCATAATCTCTAGCCCGGTATAATCTCTGGACGAGTGCATACGATTGCGCGATGTGCCCCCACCGGGATTCTCAACAAAGTTGCCATCTACATCTTTGTCGTACATCACCCCAAGTTCTTCGTGCCACTTGATCACATGGGGGGCGTCCATCACCAGCGCACGCACCAGTTCTGGGCGGTTGGTAAAGTGCCCGCCACCTAGAGCATCAAGATAGTGAATGGTGGGCGAGTCGGGTTCGCGATCAGCGGCCTGGATGCCCCCCTGCGCCATGGTTGAATTCGAGTCGCCATGGCGTAGCTTGGTGGCAATCAGGATGTTCTGCGGATCGATCCCGGCTTTAACTGCCCAGAGCGCCGCGACCGTACCGGCCCCACCCCCGCCGATTATCAGCACATCCACGTCGTGGTTGATCTGAGTAAGATCCAGGCCAGATGTTACCAGCGGGCGGGCCTCGATCAGATCGGCCAGTTCATGGTTGACGAGCATGCCCTTACCTGGCCCAAACGGAATAGGACGCTTCTGGCCCTCTTTGAAGTCAGGATGAAAACGGGTCAACAGTGATTTACGTTCTTCCAGGCTCATCGCTGGAAAAGAGCGATTGAGCCGTTCGGGACGGGTCTGCTCAACCAGGGCGATACTGTCGCGCATATACGCCGGGTAGCCTCGAATAAGTTCCATAGGTTTTTTCTTTCTTAAGCGCGGACAACCACGTAACTCTTGTTATGTGACACAAGTTCCGCAGTGATGGATCAGACGGGACGTTTGATCGGGCGAAAAGCAGATATCGCCTCCGGCAGGGTGGTACTTTATTTCTTTTTTCCAAAAGGTTTCGCCGTAGGCGAAACCTTTTGGAAAAAACCATAGTTCTTTTGTTGCTGATTTTTTCCGCTTAAACGTGGTTCAGAATCGGCCAATTCAGCCTGACAGTGGGCGTAGGGGCGACCGGCCGGTCGCCCCTACTACGAGCCTTGTCTAACTAACTGAACATGCCGCTTCGTCGGGTTCCAGTTCATCCTGATAATCAACCGGGTCGATGGCCGATCCCCACTGTCTGGTGGCGCTCCGTTCCTGGTTGGCCCCGGCGACTGTCTCGAATGTTCGTTGTTCGTAGCGGGCCTTGAGTTGCTCGACCGACATGCTCATCAGGGTGTTCATCTCGGCGTCAAACTCACCGTTGTCCAGTTGAGCGACACGTGCGGCCAGGTGCTGCGACGAACTGGTGATATACTTGCCGTAGAGGCGGCGGGCCATCTGGGCCACCGGGTAATGTTTGATATCGGCCGGGCAGCGGCTTGAACAGATGCCACACGAGATACACTCGAACGAAATCTGGGCCGCACGTTCGATGTCGCCACGTAAGGCTGCCTGGATATAATCCATCACCTGAATGCCCTGAGGACAGGCGCGCGAACAGGTATTGCAGGCAACGCAGCCAGCAATTTCAGGATAATATTGCAGGATTGTATTTGGCACTGGTTGCAAATCGTCAAGGGTATAGATGCGCTTGGCGACGGGAACATAGGGTACCTGAACCAGATGCATCCCATCCTTCACCAGCGTCTGACATGCCAGGGCCGTATGCAAGCGATGGTCGTCGGCCATACGATAGATCGTCGGGCAGGCCCCACAGAAACCGGCGCGACAGCCTGACCCACGTACCAGTTTATAGCCAGCGTACTCAATGGCCGCCATAATCGTCAGGCCACTCGGTACTTCATAACGCTTGCCCATCAGTTGCATGGTAATCATAGAGGGTTGTTCGATCATCGGGCCACTCCTTCTTCTTCCTCAACAACAAGCTGATGCTGCTGTAGCAGCGGCAGTGGGTTGATCTGGTGTTCTTCCAGGCCGAGTACGGTCTGTTCGATGCCAAATGCAATACCGATCAACTGGGTGAAGTAGAAAATCGGCAGCGGTGCTGCCAGCAACGCCTGGCGCGTATCCAGATTAAAATGGCAGAGCGGACAGGAGAGCACAATCGCATCGGCCCCACAGGCCTGGGCACGCGCCACGATCTTTGTCACCCGCTCGCTCACAATCGCATCGCGGTCGACTACGTGATGCGAACCGCAGCACTGGGTCTGGATCGGATCATCCACCACCCTGGCCCCCAGAGTCTGCATCAAATCGCGCAAAACAGCTGGTGTCTCAGCGTCGTCGATACCGACCTCGCCCGGACGCAGCAGTTTACATCCATAATAGGGAAACAGAGTCAGACCATGGAGCGGACGCTGCACATGCTTTTTAATCGTCGCGAAGCCAATTGTATCGCGCAGCAGTTGCAGCAGATGGATCACGGATACCCCACCGGCATACCCCTGATCGCTGTCGATGAAATCGTTGATCGAGTCGCGTTTGTCGGCATGCTGCTGCACAAACAGGTTGGCCTGGGCCAGTGTGTTGTAACACATATCACAGAAGGTAACTACTTCGTTCTGCCCCTGAGCCTGCAGTTGGGTGAAGATGCGTATCGGGGCCACCCGACGGATCAGATTATCGCTGGCCAGCGAATGGGCCACGCCGCAGCAGTTCCAGTTGGTCATTTCTCTGGGTTCGACACCCAGAACCTGTAGCACAGCCAACGCCGACTGCTCATACTGCCCGGCGGAGGCTTTGATCGTACAACCCGGATAGTATTCCACGTGCATAGTTTACCCCGTATTCTTGCGGATATTGGCAACCAGGGCGATTGGCGGTACCTCAGCCAGAACGTCCTGCGGTATCCGGGCCACGTTCAGTTGATCGCCAGTGCGCCGTAGATAGACCTGACGCAACGCTTCCATGATGCGGGCCATATCGATGTTCCGTGGGCAGCGTTCGACACACAGGTAGCACGACGCGCATAACCAGATCGCCTGGCTGGTTAGCACATCATCAAGACCAAAGATAAGATGCCGGACGATCTGTTCGGGCAGCAGATCCATAGCCGTTGCGAAGGGACACCCCGCCGAGCATGTGCCGCACTGGTAGCAGGCAAACAGATTCTGCTCACTCAACTCTTCAACTTTCTGTAAGAGTTCGTTCGCTGGCGCACCGGGAGAAATCTTAATCACATTGATCTCCTTCTCTACGACTCATGGTCACGGTCGCCAAAGGTGCTGAGTGGCGGCACCGCATCGATCTCACTGCCGGCCGTATAGTCGAACAGTTCGTGGCAATCTTTCTCGACCTTCTTGAAGATGGTGCTGAGCGGAATATCGACCGGGCAGACCCGCTCGCATTCGTAACAACTAGTGCAACGCCCCACCATGTGATAGGCGCGCATCAAATGAAAGGCAAATACCGTCTCGCGGCTACGTTTCTTGCGTTTAGGGTTGTTACGCGCCAGCGTTACCGAACAGTCCTTACAAAAACACATCGGGCAGACGGTCTGGCAGGCATAGCAGAGCGTACACTTGCTCAACTGTTCGTTCCAGTAGGCCAATCGCCCGGCGGCATCCTGGGCTTCCAGCGCCAGCACATCGGCATAGGCCGTGTCCGGATCTACCGCTACCGGGTCAGTGGCATGCCCCAGCAACTCATCGTAGAGCTGTGGCGTGGGTTGGGCACAGCTCTTGCACTTATCAACCAGCAATTCGTCACGTGTACAGGCCACCATTTCCGCCCCGCTAAAGATCGACACATGTTCGCCTAGCACCGAAATGCCGGTGATACTGGCCGGTGGGCGTTGCGTAGCTACCTTCTCGGCGTCGAACATGCCAGGGCATGCCAGGCCGATAATATATACATTCTCGCGCTGGATCTGGTTGAGCTTGAGCAATTCAACCAGTGAGCGAGCATCGCAACCCTTGACCATAATACCGACCTTCTGCCCCGCATATTTGTGCAGTGTCGGCACCAGATTGTTGATACATGCCAGATTCCAGACCAGCTTTTCAGCATCGGCGGCATCTTTGACAATATGCGGTGCAATGCGCAACGGGTTTGACCCCTGTTTATAGCCGATAAACACATCGACTACTTCGCGGAGCAAGAGCGAACGCACCTTTTCGTGCAGACGCGCCGTCTGCTGATCTGTGGCTGTCATCACTTGTTCTCCTTTTCGACCAGGTTCAACGGACCAAGTGCCCGCACCTCCTCGGTCATCTCGGACACAATCTCGGCGAAGCGTGCGCCCTCAGAGGCGGACACCCAGGTCAGCCGAAAACGCCGCTGGTCGATGCCAAAGAAGTCTAGCAGGCGTTGCATTGCCTGCATGCGTCGCTCGGCATAGTAGTTGCCTGTGGCATAGTGACAGTCGCCCGGATGACACCCCGATACCAGCACTGCATCGGCCCCATTCTCAAAGGCCTTGACCACAAACAGCGGGTCGATCCGGCCACTGCACATCACACGCACCACGCGAATATTGGCCGGATACTGCATGCGACTGACACCAGCCATATCTGCGCCAGCGTAGGAACACCAGCTACATAGAAAGCCCATAATTTTCGGTTCGAAGGTGTTGTCCATGTGTTATATATTTCGCTCTAAGAGACGGGAAGGTTAAACCATCCTTCCCTTATGTACACGCGTTACGTGGTGGAACTGCAAACCAGACATTCTCACTCCCCTGCGCCCCTCCTTCTCACGGGTACGTTTTTTGGATGAATGGCATCAGGACGCGCTATGGCCCCTCTCCCCCCTGCTTTCACGGGTAGGTTTTTTCCGTAGGGACGCGCTTCTGCGCGTCCGCATGGCGTCCTGATGCGGCACACGTTCCCACGGACAGGCAGAAGCCTGTCCCTACGGATGGCGTTGGAACGCCATCCATCGAAAAACCTACCCCTGTGAGTCTCCCCCCTGCCCCCCTCTCCCCATAGGGGAGAGGGGGGTATTGTCCTGGCGATGTGACGCAGCGGCACAGCCGCTGCGTCACATCGCTGAATTGCCTCCCCCTCCCCTGGAAGGGGAGGGGGTAGGGGGTGGGGTATCCAGCCTGGCACGGGCACGATCGAAAAAAACCTACCCTGTGAGTTGACCCCTCTCCCTGAAGGAGAGGGACAGACAGAACGTTTGGACGATAGACGGATACCCTGTCCTCCTCCCCCGCGCCAGCAAGGGACGAGAGGCGGAGGGCGGGCGACTGCGTAACTCGTGTCATTGCTTTGAATGATAGTGTGTTCAGATCCATGCTGTCTCAATCATCGCCAGCAGCTGCTGGTCGGTGAAGCCGCGTTGCTGTGACGCCCCGGACGGGCAGGCGGCCACACAGGTGCCACACCCTTTGCATAAGACATCGGTGATGGTGGCAATCTTGTGTAGCTCGTCCAATGACACGGCCCCATACGGGCAGAGTGTTGTACAGATGCCGCAGCCTGAACAGCGTTCCGGGTCAATTTCCGCGATCATTGGTTCAACGCTGACCTTTTCGAGCATAATCGGAATAGCCGCTCGTGACGCAGCCCCCTCAGCCTGGGCGATGGTATCGGGAATATTGCGCGGATAGTGGGCCGACCCGCATAGATAGATACCATCCGTAGCAAAGTCAAGCGGGCGGATCTTGGCATGCGCCTCGCTGTAGAAGTCTTCGCTGTTGGCAGCGATCTTGAGCTGTTGCTTCAAGCGTGACGTACCAGCATCGCCGCGCAGGGCTGTTGTCAGCACCAGCAGATCGGCCTCGATCTCCACATCCTGTTGCAGCAGCGCATCAAACACCGTCACAAACACACGCCCAGCGCGTATATCGACAGTGGGCAACTGATCGGGCGTATAGCGTACCAGCGTCGGGCGTACCTGGTCAAGCGTACCGGCGAAATATTCTTCCTGCTGCTTGCCAAACATACGCAGATCCTGATAGAGCAAAAACTGACGGGTTGTGGGCAGATGTTTATGCAACGCCCGCACATTTTTCACCGACACCCCGCAGCCAATGCGGCAGCACGCCGGATTCTGCTCGTCCATCGACCCGGCGCAGTTGAGCATTACCACCGTGCGTGGGTTGCCCAGCGTGCCGTTTTGCAAGCGCTGTTCCAGTTCCAGTTGGGTGATAATCTGCGCATGCGCCCCATAACCATAACGCCCCTGCATATCCGCCTCGCGGAAGCCAGTTGCGACCACAATCGTACCAATATCGAGCCGGTCGATGGTAGCAGTGTTACGCGAAGCCAGTTCAACCTGAAAGTTGCCCACATAGCCATCGACTGTACGTACCTCGGTTTCAAGAAAAACCTGAATGCGCGTATGGCGCTCGACGGCACGCACCAGCGGAGCAAGCACCTCGCTGGCCCGTACGTCGTTGGGGAAGAGCATATGCACATGGCGCAATGTACCCCCCAGCGCCGCCTCGCGCTCAACCAGATACGTATCGATGCCCATATCGGCCAGCGTCAGAGCCGCCTTGATGCCAGCCATACCGCCACCAATTACCAGACAACTGCGCGTCACGCCGACTTCCTGGGTCTCCAGGGGGCGCAGATAATTTGAGCGTGCCACCGACATGCGCACCAGGTCGCACGACTTGTGGGTTGCCATGTCACGCTGCTGTGAATGCACCCAGGAACACTGATTGCGGATGTTCGCCATCTCAAACAGATTGGGGTTTAGCCCGACCTCCGTGCAGGTCTGTTGAAACACCGCCCCGTGCGTAATCGGCGAACAGGCCGCCACCACCACCCGGTTCAGGTTATGCGTACGCACGGCATCCTTGATCCGGCGCTGGGTATCTTCCGAGCAGGCAAACAGATACTCATCGGCAAAAACCACATCGGGTAGTTCGCGGGCCGTTTCGGCCACAGTCGCAATATCGACATAGCCGCCGATATTCTTGCCGCAACTACACACAAACACACCCGTGCGCACCTCTTCATCTGTAACATCTTTTTCCGGCGGACGCGTATGTGTGATTGTACGTGGACGATCCTTAATCGGCAGCACGGCCCGTCCGGCTGCGCCACTGGCCTGCGCCACCGAGTCGGGAATATCGTTTGGCCCCTGCGACCCTCCGGCCAGAAAAATACCGGCGCGGGTCGAGCGCAGCGGATCGAGCAGAGCATCCTGCTGCATAAAGAAGCCAGCCTGATCAACCGTGATGCCCAGTGCCTCACCCAGGCGCGGGTTGTCGGGCGAGGGTACGACCGAGGTCGAGAGTACCACCATATCGAAGCGTTCTTCATGCACCGTACCAGTCAACGTATTTTCATACACCAGCGTCAGGCTATCATCGGGATTAGCATAGATGCTGGATGGGCGACTACGCACATAACGCACGCCCTTCTCCTGGGCTTTGCGGTAGTACTGCTGGAAATCCTTGCCATAGGCACGCATGTCCATATAAAAGATCGATGCGGCAATGCCAGGATTATGCTCGACTGTCAGCGAAGCCTCTTTGGTGGCATACATACAGCAGATCTTCGAGCAATAAGGATTGCCCTGACTCAGACTGCGCGAGCCGACACACTGGATCCAGGCGATCCGTTCCGGCTTTTTACCATCAGATGGGCGCTGGATCTTGCCACTGGTTGGCCCTGATGCCGAAAGAATACGCTCATACTGCAGCGCTGTGATCACATTAGGATAACGTCCGTAGCCATACTCTTTGCGTACCTCGGTTGGCTCAAGCACATCAAAGCCGGTTGCGACAATAATACTGCCGACAGATACCTGAACTTCCTGTGAGGTCTTCAAGAACGAAATAGCTCCGGCCGCACAGACACGATCGCATGCACCGCAGCCGACACAGTTCGCATAGTCAATTGTATAGACAGCTGGCACCGCCTGAGGGAACTGAATATAGATCCCCTTGCGCTGCGACAAACGCGCATTAAACAGGTCACTTACTTCAACCGGACACACCTGCGCACAATCGCCGCAGCCAGTACACTTATCCGGGTCGACGTAATTTGTACGCTGCCAGATCGAAACCTGGAAGTTCCCCTCTGATCCGCTGACCTGTTCGACCTGAGCATACGTCATCAGCGTAATATTCGGATGCCGTGCAATGTCGACCATCTTCGGGGCAGCGATACAGATCGAGCAGTCGTTCGTCGGAAACGTCTTATCCAGCTTGACCATGGTCCCGCCGATACTCGACTGTTTATCGACCACAACGACCTTATAACCCTTATCGGCCAGATCCAGCGCCGACTGCATTCCGCTAATTCCTGCCCCAATGATCAAGACATCGTGGACATTCTGTTGCATGCTAATACCCCTTACTCAAAGGTCGGCACATCTTCCGGCAGCATATAGGCGATATCGTCCCACGGGTGATGATACAACCCCTGGCGCAGACGTTTCTGATCGAGATAATGCCCAATCAGCCCGATACTGCGCCCCAGCATAAACATGCCGTTGAGGAAGCCCATCTGCACATACATATCGGCCTCTTCGGGCAGGAACGCCCCACAGGAACGCAGCATATCGACAAAGCAGACGGCGATACAGCCATCGATATTCAGGATCAGATTGCTGCGTCGGCTAGATGTAATCTGTTCGACCGCCAGCGCATAATCGAGCAACCCCGTAGCCGGGAAATGCTGGCGTGCAAATGCCTTCAAGATCGCCACCCGCAGATCGGGACTCTGCAACGACCTGACGCGATGGCCGATACCAATGATCAGATCACCGCGCTGCTTCATCTCGGCGACAAACGTTTCAGGAGCGAGACCGGCATCGTAGGCTCGGGCAAAACCGCGCGCAGCATCGTCGATGGCCCCCCCGAAGCGCGGGCCGATTGTCAGCAACCCGGAGGCCAGCGCCGACACAAGATCTTTATCGGCACGGGCGGCCACAATCGTATTATGCGCACCCGGCACGGCTGGCCCATGATCCGCTATCGCCATCAACACCATCTCGATAAAACGACGTGCATATGCTGGCAGTTGGCGTTTGAACCAGATCAACCCCAGGACGCCACCGATACCCAGGTTTTGCGCAAAGATTGCCTCGACGGGCATCCCGGCATAGAGGATATCCTCGATATCGACATCCTCGATCTTCTGGGCGGGGCGCGTACTCAACACACCTTCCAGCGCCAGTCGGTGGTATGTGCGGCACATCACAGCGCCAAACTCGGCCAGGCGTTCAGGCACAGGCGCATCTGTGTCTTGCAGCACCTCAGCGCGACCGGGTGCGGCAGATACCTGATCGCCGGGTGTGCCAGCACAGACCACCAGTGGTCGGGTAATGTGGTGCTGCTGCAAAGCCTGGATCAGGGCCTGTTTCTCGCGTGCATCCGGTTTGCCCACCAGCACCATCAGCTTGATTTTCGGGTCAGCCTGATAGCGCAGCACCTGTTCCAGCAGCGTCTCATCCGTGGCACCTGCCCAGCTACGTGTCAGGCCCGTATGCATGCCATCGGAGTTGCGCGCAATCATGGCACGCATGTCGGGTGACAGCAGCGGCGCATGCGACACAAACGCAACATTCATAAGGCGCTGCAGATCGATAAAGCGCCCCATAAAATCAATACTCCGGCCCAGCAGAAACAACCCGGTCAGCAATCCCATCTGAACATGTTCATCGGCCTCAGCCGTAGTAAACGCACCACACGAGCGCAGCAGGTCAAGCAGGGTTACGCTGACACAGCCATCGACATTCATCACCAGGCCAGGATGTTTGCGCTGGATAATCTTCTCAACGGCTAGCGCATAATCGAGCAGATCGGTAGCCGCAAAGTTCTCATGCGCATAATCGCGCAGAATCGCGACACGGCGCTGGGAATAGCGCACAGCCTGGGTAGGGCAGCCGATGCCAGGAATACGGGCATCACGTTGTTCCATTGCCGTGACAAATGCCTCAGGCGTGAGACCGGCATCGCTGGCCTCGGCAAACACGCGGGCCGATTCCTCGATCACACCGCCGAAGCACGGGCCGATCGTCAACAGGCCCGAAACCAGCGTTGACACCAGATCCTTGCCCGCCGCAGTTGTAATCGTTGGATTAGTCGTTCCCGCTATAGTCGGATTGCGGTCAGAGGTAGCGATCAGCACCATCTCAAAAAAGTCGCAGGCATACTGGGGCAACAACCGCTTGAACCAGAGCAAACTAATCACCCCACCGATACCCATGTCGCTCTCGAAGATTTGTGACATAGGCATACCGGCATACAGCAATTCATCGCCGCGGTCATCGGTAATTGTGCTAATAAAGTTAGCTGGCTTGCGCACCTGGCTCATCTTCTGCACCCAGGCATAATCCATGGGGATACGCGGCAATTCTGGTTCGGGGCGTTCAACAATCTCACCAGACGTGACCATATGGCGATAGGTGCGACTGATCAACAGACCAAACTCACCAAAGTGCTGCGGCACCAGCGCCCCGGCGTTGCGCAGGGCTTCATTTTTAGCTGTGGCAGTCTCATGCTCGCCCCGGGCCAATGCCCCGGCGTGGCCAAACTGCACCTCGGCGGCAAACACCGTCGCTGATGTGCCGATACACCAGGCAATCAGCGGCTTGGTGATGCGCCCATCCTCTAGCGCAGCACAGACAGCATACTCATTGTCGCCGCCAACCTCACCAAGCATCACCATCAGCTTGACATCGGGATCAGCCTGAAAGCGCAGCAGATGATCCAGGAAGGTTGTACCGGGGAACATATCGCCGCCGATCGCAATGCCCTCATAGACACCATCAGAATGGCGGGCGATAATATTATTCAATTCATTTAACAACCCACCCGAACGCGAGACAAACGCCACACTACCGGGACGATACAGGCGCGTAGCCATAATATGATCCAGCGTCCCCCCGGCGCTGCCAATGCGAAAACAACCAGGCTTGATCGCCCCCAGCGTTGCCGGGCCAATCAACGTTACCCCCTTGATCGCGGCGGCATGGATCAACATGCGTGTTCGGCGCTCAGGCACACCCTCGGCAATAATCGCAATCGTACGGATCTGCGCATAGTTAAGCGCCTCAATCGTTGCCGAATAAGCCGAGCGTACCGGCGCAAAGTTAATCATCACATCCACTTCAGGAAAATGCTCGACAGCCTGGGAAATACTTGAATAGATCGGCAACAGAATTTCGGATGTACCCCAGTAAAACTTCTGCACCCCGTTATTAGAAGTCGGATCGACCATCGCTGCGACGGAAGGCGTCTCGCGCTTACACATATAATCAAAGTCGAGCATTCGCTGCACTGCTGGGGACTGCAAGCCATACACAACAGCGCGGGTGTTGTGATCAAACAGCATATACTCTGCGCGCTGATGTCCTGTCATCAATTAACCTCCTCCACCGCCAGCGAAACCACCGTCATCATCTGCGTTTCAGGGCCATACACCTCGATTGGCACACCCAGAGTACGCCCCAGGTCGCGCATAATCAGCAACCCTTCTTGATAGTTCGGGCCACCCCGGCGCACATAGATGCGCACACCCTGAGCGCGCAGCGGCTCTTGATACTCCATCAGCGCCCGCACAATGCCCCTGAATGTATCGGCTACATTGGTAAAATTGGCAATACCGCCACCGATCACCAGCACCTTATGGCGCACATCGGCCTCACGGGTCATCAGATAGAGTAGCGTGCGGGCATACTCATAGGTCAGCCCTTCGCTCGGATCACCAGCATACTCGGCATAGTTAGCCAGCTCAGGAGCAAAACCCAGGTCACAGATGATATCGGCATAGATCACCGATGCGCCCCCACCGGCAACCATTGTCCAGATGCGCCCGCAGGGATTCAGTACGGTCAACTTCAACGACGCGCTACTCTGGGCATCCAGTTCTTTGATATACGCCTCTTCGGCGGTTGGATGCCGACCAAACGGTGCTGGAAAGACCAGGCTGCCCCACCACTTCGCACCGGGTTCAAAGGTAGCCGTATCGTCGAGCCTGGCAGCCGCATCGAGCGGCACAATCCGGTTATGCTGCACCACTAGCGGATTGATCTCCAGATACGTGATATGCAACTCGACAAAAAACTCATACAGCGTAGCCAGGAACCCGGCGAGCAGACTGCGGCGGTTCGGCGGTACCTGTTCGAGTAGGTTATACTCTAGCATTTCGGGCGTTGGCAGATTGCCGATAGGAACCAGCAAGCGCCTGGCCAGCGTATCGACATCGCCCACATCAATACCGCCCTGGTGATAGAAGAGCATCTCATCACCGGTACGCAGCGTGCGAATGGCCACATAGTATTCATCGGTAGGTGCATGGGCCACAAACGGCTCAATCAGAAACGTGTCAATCTGGCCGCGCATATCATCTATTTGAACGTCCTGCCGCATATGCCCTGCGATCCATGCCTGGGCCGTAGGCCAGTCGGCATCGATCAGCAGCAGGCCGGCCTTGCCGCGCCGCTTGATCAACTGATCTGGCTTTACCACCAGTCGTTCAGACAGCAGCCAGGGATGTTCGCGGGCAATTTCGTCCGCGGCGACATCAGGCGTCACCTGGACAAAACGATCCTCCACGCTATAGCGCCCGCCGCCATGGTCGCCCAGCCAGCGTGCCAGCATGCGCTTGACATCACCCTCATGTACTGCCCGTTGTGCCATTAGTTCTTCCTTATGAGAAAAAAATCACAATTGTTACACATATTTTTTTGCACAAAACCATAGAATGAACAGTAACTGTTCAGGCGGTACCTGCGCCAGCGGGGGCGCGGGGGCCTGCGGCCCCCGCAAAACCTTCTTGTCGGCCCGTTGTGGCGGCTTTGCCGCCACAACGGGCCGACAAGAAGAGACTCCGGGAGGGGCAACGCCCCTCCCAACCACCCCACCTGAACGGTTACGAATGAACAGATTGCCTGGCGTCTGCTCATGGCGTTTTATAGCATACGCACAGAGCGGCAATGCAAGCGAAAAGACATCCGCACTGTACGCCATTGTACAAATCAACAGGAACACAATGTGTTTATTCCAGTGTATCTACCTGATTCAACGCCGTGTTTCTGATTGATGAGGAAAGATTCAATCAGAACACCGCGAATACACTGGGTATGAGAGGATGAGTCAGGATGGTATACGCGATATAGCAGGTACCGTACTACATTCGTGTCGGGTCGAACCAGGCATCGTTGCCTTTCACGAATACTTACAGACTGATCCCAATCTGATAGCCTCAAATGTAGCATAGAGGCATACCAGACTGCAAGTGTTCGTAGTGGTAGAGTATTAACGTATAGTAATCATGGCACAACTCGTGTCAATATCCATAATCATCACCTGGTCGCGGCCAGACTGTTTGGCCTGATACAGAGCCTGATCCGCCTGATCGATAAGCTGTTCCAACGATATCGCATGATGATGATGATAGCTCACTCCGCCTATACTGACGGTAATAGACACCTCACCACACTCGGTTTGTATGGGCACACCTGCCAGAGCCTGATGCAGGCGGCTGGCCACATGACAAACATTGGCCTGATCGGTATCGGGCAGCATCATCACAATCTCTTCGCCGCCATACCGTGCGACAATATCGACAGAGCGTAAGGTTGCGACACAGCGTTCTGCCACTGCCTGCAGCACCTGGTCACCCACCCGATGCCCAAATGTATCATTCACCAGCTTGAAGTAGTCGATATCGAGCAGTAAGAAAGAGAGTGCGTGGTTATAGCGGGTAGCCTGGTCATAGGCATAGTGCGCCAGGTTAAAAAAGCTGCGCCGGTTATGCAAGCTGGTGAGCGGGTCGGTAATTGCCAGGCGCTGTACTTCGCTAAACAGGCGTGCATTCTGAATAGCAATCGTAGCTTGCTGCGCAAATAGGGTCATAACCTCGACATCGGTCTTGTCAAAGATCCGTTCAGGGTGAGTATCACCGATACTGATCAAACCCAGGGTATGATCACCAGCCAGCAATGGTACCAGCAAGAGGGTCTGTGTGCCGGAGTGGGCATATGCAGGCAGGCGATCTTTCCAGATCGGGTCGTTTACAATCACACGCGGCTGGCGTGTATGCAGGACATAGCTGGTATGCTCGTCCAGTGACTGGCGTGTTCCGGCCAGACCAGCCTGCATATTCATGCATGCCAGGATCACCAGTTCGTCGCAATCTGGTTCATACATAGCAATTTGCCCGGAGTCGGCCCCTATCAAACTCAGCGCACGTTCCAGAAACGCATTCAGCAGCGGATCAAGCTCGAGTTCAGCCGTAATTTCATTCATCGTCTGACGTAGAGCTTCCAGTTGAACCAGGCGGCGCTGTAAAGATTGTGCTGCCAGTTTGCGCCCGGTAATATCGTTAAACACGGCAATGGCTGCTTCGATACGGCCTCGGCCATCATAAAGTGCCCGCGTTGTCAGGTCAACCCATACGATACGACTATCCTGGCAGACCAGGCGGGCTTCCATGTGCAGATCGGTCTGGTCATCTTGCTCAAACTGCTGCCAGTGTTCGTGCCAGGCCGTCTGATCATCTGTTAGAATGATAGTGCTCAATGTGAACTGGCACAACTCTCTGCTCGAAAAACCCAGCAATTCCACCAGACGCTGATTTACTTTTTGAAAGCGACCGGCATCGTTGGTATCTAGCAAGGCAATTCCCACGGCGGCATTATCAAAAATGGCATGCAGACGTGTGCGACTGACACGCAATTCCTCGATAGTACGATGCTGTTCGGTGATATCGCGATAGCTCCAGAGTCGCCCGCTGATACGCTGCCCCACGCGATACGGTGTGCTATGGCGGCTGAAGACGCGCCCGTCGCGCAGGAGGATAATGTCAAAAGCTTCTCGTTCGGGCACGGCCAGGATTGCAAACACCCGTCGTTTAAAGCTATCTGGATCATCCACCAGATTCATAAGCAAGGCCAGATGTTGATTGGCATTGGCATGCACATCCCATGCATGCGGTAGCTGCCAGAGATGCACAAAACGCTGATTAAATGTCAACACACGGTTGTCTAGCGATGTTACCAGGACGCCGCCCGTGGCCGATTCAACCACGGCCCGGGTCAACTCCAGGGTTTGCATAACCTGTTCTTCTGTTTGCTGCTGGATGCTCCCATCGCGCACGGTGTAGCCGATACCGAAAAGATCTCCCTGTGTACAACGCAGGGCAAAGGCAGATACCTGGCCCAGGCAGATGGTATTATTGGAACGACGAAAGTGTAGCATTCCCGACCAGTCACCATACATAGCCACGCGCTCAGCCAGGGTGACAACCGTTTCGGACGCATCGGCAATCAGGATGTCAAGCATCATTCCCTGTAGATTGGACTGGTCGTCCTGATTCACGAGTTTGTGAAAAGCCGGGTTGGCATATGTAATAATCCGATCTAGGGTTGTGCAGAACATTCCATCAGTTGCTTGAGCAACCATGGATTGATAGAGTTGAGTGAGTTCGTTGGGCGTGGTGGAAGGGAGTTCTATAACCATATCGTGTTGCCCTATGCGCCAGGCGTCCGGTGTAAGACAATCAGGGTAGCGCAGGTAGCGTGGCCTGCGACTAAACGACCAGAGACTCTCGTGCTACTGATGGTTTGCTTTGATTGTAGATACATACAATCGGATTGACAGCTTGTATGATGTTGACATGTTATTGCAAATCACTCTGATTATACGTGAAATCTGCAACCATAGCGTTAATAGAAAGACCTTCTTCGGTAACAATGGTTTAACTTTATTTTAATATTATCAGGGCAATATAATAAATAGTTACAACAGCAATGTTTTATATTTCAAGCATACATATTATTTCAGAGCATGCATCATCTATGCCATCAACAGCGATGGTATAAAGCTATAACCTGGACAGGGAGTAGCCCAATGCGCATTGATAAGCTAAAGTAGATCTGTTTTACCATGTAAAACATAGAAAATCACTCTTTCTATAGCATATGTTGTAACCGTTCAGGCGGTACCTGCGCCAGCGGGGGCGCGGGGGCCTGCGCATACGCATCAACTTTAGGGCGGTAGCCCTAAAAACTCACTTTGTCGTGCGAGATGTTGCCAGCTTTGCTGGCAACATCTCGCACGACAAAGATATTCTTTGGGGGCCGGAGGCCCCCAAACCCCCGCCGGGAGGCGTAACGTGATGCATATGGGCAACGCCCCTCCCGACCACTTCACAATCGTGGGCGTGCTAGATGATCAGTGCGCCACGCTTTCCAACCGGCGACGGCATGGGCAGCAGACAAAGATATCCTCCGTGCCTCTGTGTCTCCATGGTGAGTCCGCTTCCCCCACTGGTGAATAGTTACATAGTCGTGGCTCTTTGCACTTTATGCTATACTTTGTTCAAATATGTAAATACGCTCGATCCAGAGGAGATATGCATGGCTGATGACGCAGATCAATCCATCCGCTTACCGGAAACGTTACAGGTGCGCCTGGACGCTGCTGGTGTCACCGACCAGGCCAGCCTCGAGGCGGCATTGAATGCTGACCCGGAATTGAAGCACGATTTTGTGGCCTTTCTTGCTCAGAACCAGTCGGCAGTTGCCCAGGTTATGATGCAGCAGTGGCTGGCGCAGTTTGCTGCCGCCCCTGATCAGTCGGCGCTGGCACAGTTCTGGCAGCAGGTACCGCTGGATATGGAAGATGCCTTCCTCGCCACAGTCGAGCAGGCCATTGCCGAGTTGCAACAGAGTGGCGAAGAGGAGGCGGCACAGGTGGTTGAGGGATTGCGGGTGCGCCTCGATGGGCTGAACCAGGTGCGTGTGCAACAATCCGAGATTGCCGCCCGTGTCACACAGTGGGCCGAGAATCTGGCTACCACGTCGGATGCGGATGTCGCTCTGGTCTGGAACGATATCCCGCTTGACCTGGAAGATGATGTAGTCGATCTGGTCGAGCAGCAGGCTGCCGCTATGGAGCAGGCGGGGGCCACAGATGCGGCTGCGCGTTTGTATGCCCGTGTTGCCAGCATGCGCCAGGCGCAGCTTACCCGCAGCGAACCAGTGAATCAGCCGCCGCTGGTACGCGCACTGCTGGCGTTCTTGCAGGCCGAGAGTGCTGATATGGCAGAGCAGGTCTATACCCGGGAGCAAGAGTTGCTCCGATCCGATCAGGCACAACACATGCTAGATGAACTGGCTGCACAGGCAACCTCTGATCTGCAGGCTGCTTTCCGCGAACGCGGTGATCTGCTGCGCATCCTGCGTGGCCCGGCCAGTCCTGGTGATGCGCCAGCGCAACAGGCGTAACAGCAGGGGCCACGAATGCATGAATAGACGGCGTGTATTCGCGCATTCGCGGCCCTGATGCAGGCAACCTGGTGTACAATTATGTCTGAACAGGAACGCTATGACGGCGCGGAACACGCAGGAGGGGATCATGAGTAGTAGCACCAGTTCTCAGCAGGAGATCATCTACCCGGAAAGCGATGGTCAGCCGATGGCCGAGAATATGCAGCAGTTCCGCTGGATTGTTATGATTAAAGAGAATCTGGAAACATTGTTTCAGGACAATCCGCAGGTTTTTGTAGCTGGCGATCTGTTCTGGTATCCGGTAGAGGGTACACCGGAGATACGTCGTGCCCCAGATACGCTGGTCGTCTTTGGGCGACCCAGGGGTGATCGTGGTTCTTACCGACAGTGGCTGGAAGACAATATTGCTCCTCAGGTTGTCTTTGACGAATGTGAAAATAGGAGGGGCGACCCGAGTCGCCCCTCTGGTGGTTCATGATAGCCTAATGCGCCAGTTCTTTCGCATGCGTATGCTGTGCAACCAGATCCTCAACCAGATGAGCAGGCACATCTTCATAGTGCGAGAACGTCATGGTAAAACTACCGCGTGCCTGGGTCATTGCGCGTAGATCAGTTGAATAGCGCTGACAC
>RRYU01009979.1_pt1 | contig 29016 bp, 30 predicted proteins | sample 2162651 | NCBI WGS metagenome assembly RRYU01 (sample SAMN10267283, study PRJNA491782) | microbial mat metagenome | isolation source: biomat in the production well | place: Japan: Minami-Kanto gas field, natural gas well KTG3 | collected 2017-06 | reverse complement strand
CTCCGCGGACCGCGCATCTTAGACGCCCAGGGGAAACTGTCAAGGGGAAGATTCGCACTCATGCAGACCCCGAGGCAAAAAGCCGCGTGGTCAGCGTGCTTCCGCGCTTGGAAGGATCAGTCCTCGGTCAACCGGATCCGCGCAATACGACGCTTGCCGACTTGATAGACATGCTGGCTACCCGCGGGGCATACCAGCCGAACATCCTCGATCCGCTCGCCGTCGATGCGCACGGCCCCCTGGCCGATGAGGCGGATCGCCTCGGACGTACTCGCCACCAGCCCTGCGGCCTTGAGTAGATTGGCGATCGGCAAGCTGCCACTCTCTCCCGCTGATAGCCTCTGCTCCGGAATGTCCTCCGGCAGGGCGCCACGCTGAAAGCGCGCCACGAACCGCTCGAGCGCCTCGCGGGCCTGGGCGGAGCCATGGAAACGCGTGACCAGCTCAAGACCGAGCTCGAACTTGATGTCACGTGGATTTGCGCCCTGGTGAACCGCATCGCGCCACGCCTGAATCTCGGAGAGGTCGCGCGTGCTCAGGAGCTCGAAATAACGCCACATGAGGTCATCGGACACCGACATGATCTTACCGAACATGTCATCGGGGGTGTCCGTGATTCCGATGTAGTTGCCCAGGGACTTCGACATTTTCTGAACGCCATCCAAGCCTTCCAAGATCGGCAAGGTGATGACGACCTGCGGATCCTGGCCGTACGCCTCTTGGAGCTGCCGCCCGACCAGAAGGTTGAACTTCTGATCGGTTCCTCCGAGCTCCACGTCCGCGTTCAGCGCCACCGAGTCGTAACCTTGGATGAGCGGATAGAGGAATTCGTGGATTGCAATCGGCTGGCCGCCCTTGTATCGCTTCGCGAAATCATCCCGCTCGAGCATTCGAGCTACGGTGTGCTGCGCGGCCAACTGAATGAGACCGGCAGCACCGAGCCCGTCGAGCCATTCCGAGTTGAAGACGACCTTGGTGCGATCCGGATCCAGGATTCGAAAGACCTGGTCTTGGTAGGTCTTGGCGTTCTCTTGAATCTCCTCACGAGACAGCGGCTTTCGAGTCGCGCTCTTGCCCGTCGGATCACCGATCATGCCGGTGAAATCGCCGATCAAAAAGAGGATCTCGTGGCCGAGGTCCTGGAACTGACGCAATTTGGCCAGCAGGAGAGTATGGCCCAAGTGCAGATCCGGGGCGGTTGGATCGAAGCCCGCCTTGATGCGCAGAGGCCGACCGAGCGACAACTTGCGGCGGAGTGATTCCTCGAGGAGGATTTCTTCGGTCCCACGCTTGATCAGCGCGAGCGAGCGTTCGATGGACTCCATGGTATTCTTTCGGTCGACGCAGGGCAGAATGAAAACGAGGAGGGTACGACGGCGGTGAGACACCGACAAGCCGGCGAGCATACCCAAGGGCTCTGCGTCGCCTCACTGCCTGTTCGACAAAGGCTTTTGGGACTACACTAGCAGCAGAAAACCCTTTGTCTTTCAGCGTGTTTTGGTCGACCCATGATTCGAGACTACAAAATCAAACAAACGGAGTGGCCGCGACAGAAAAAGCGTAACAAGCTTTTTCGAATCGCCGCGGCACTCTTGGCTGTCCTCGCTCTTGGTCTTTTGGGCTATGTCGGACTCGAGTGGTGGGCGTCAAAACCTGACGCTGGCAGCAATCAGCAAGCCGATCCGCGCGTGATACCTTTGACGATCCCACCCAGCAAGTCGTCCGAGGCAAATGCGGAGCCGCGTAGCTAGGCAGTCACGCCGCCTATCTCAGTGGAGCCGGCCTCAGGTCGAAAAGGACGAGCCGCAACCACAAGTGGTCGTGGCGTTGGGGTTGCGGATGACGAACTGGGCGCCCTGCAAGCCTTCGGTGTAATCGATCTCGGATCCCGTCAGATACTGAAGGCTCATCGGGTCGACCAAGAGAGTGACGCCATCCGTCACAACCTCGGTATCGCCGTCCTGGACCTCCTCGTCGAAAGTGAAACCATACTGGAATCCGGAGCATCCGCCTCCCTGAATGTAGACGCGCAGCATCAGCGCGGGATTCCCCTCCTCGGAGATCAGCTGCGCCACCTTGGAGGCGGCAGAGGTGGTGAACACGAGTGGCACATCGGCGGCAATTTCAGTCGTCATGGCAAGTCAGTCCTTAGGTTAGGATGAGGCGATGTTCTTATCCTATGCTTTTGGTCAGCTTTTTCAAGCTCCAGCTCGGGTCAACAGGGACCGAAGCAGCCGATCACTTATGAATCCCGGTGGATCTCGCGCCCTCCGGCGGCTCGTCCTGCAAGGGGACCGCCGAAGAGCTGTCCTCCTCTTGCGGCGCCCAAGGAAAGGTTTCCGACATCGGCATCAACAGGTCATTGGAAGGCTCGACAGTGATGACTAAGGACAACGGCTCGAAACCATCCGGAATCTCGAAGGTTCCCGACAGCGTCTGGAAGTGCTCGAACGCGACCGGAAGCTCGTGCGGGTCGGCTCCAGGCAGATCCCTCAGACCCAGCGTCACTGCGCCGTCATCCTGCCGTCCTTCGATTTCGAGCCGAGCCCTCCCGACCGATTCACCAAACCCGGGAACCAACTGGCTCAGCGTAAAGCTGTATTGGAAACGCGTCGGGGCACCGCCCGTCCTCAAACGCAGATCCTGCACCCGAATCGCTCCGCGGCCCCCTTCCTGAACGAGCCGTTTCAGATATGAAAGCTCCCGATTGAGCGCGAGCCGTGAGTCTTGGGCCTGCTTGAGCTGATCGGTCAAGGCGCGAGCGGCCTCACGGTCGATCTGGCGATCCCGCTCCAGAATCGTCTGCTCACGCCGTGCCGCCGCTAATGCGTCTCTCAGCACGTCTCGCTCTTCGGCCAAGGCGAGAGCCTCCATCTTCAGCGCGACCACCTCCGCAGGCACGACCGACGAGAATCGACCATGGCCGAGCTCGAATCCGCTCCAAAAGGCCGCGGCCAAGAGCACCGCACAGGCCCCGATCCCAAGAAGCCGATAAGAGAAACGCCGAAAGGAGTCAGGCATCGCGGTGGGGCTTCACGAAACTGAGGCGATTCCGTCAAATCGATAGACGCGGTTGAGCTGGGATTCACGGGAGGAGGGCTAGCGAGTCCAGCCCAGCCGACTCCTCGATGCCGAGCATAAGATTCATGTTCTGCACCGCCTGCCCCGCCGCACCCTTGACGAGATTGTCGATCACCGACTGAACCACGACGACGCCCGACGGTCCTTGACGCGCTGCGGCGATACGGCATTGGTTCGCACCTCGCACGGAACGGGTGTCCGGATGAGCCCCTTCGGGCATCGGATCGACGAATGGCTCGTCGGCGTAGTAACTCCGGAACAGATCGTCGAGGTCCACCTCGGCATCGGTCAAACGTGCATAGAGCGTCGCCTCAATCCCCCGAATCATCGGCACCAGGTGGGGTACGAAGGTCAGGTTTAAGCCGGGACCGGAGAATCGCTCGAGATTTTGCGCGATCTCGGGTGCGTGTCGATGTCCTGTGACCGAATAGGCCTTGAAGCTCTCACCCACCTCGGCCATCAAGAGCCCCGTCGACGCTTTGCGCCCGGCCCCGCTGACACCCGACTTGGCGTCCGCGATCAACCAGGTGGGGTCGACAACCCCCGCAGCCAGCAAAGGCATGAAACCGAGCGTCACCGCCGTCGGGTAACATCCCGGATTCGCCACCAGCCGGGCATTGCGCACCTCGGCACGATTGAGCTCGGGCAACCCGTAGACGGCCTCGGTCAGTAGACCCGGGCAGGCATGAGGCATGCCGTACCAGCTCTCCCAAACGGCCGGATCCTTCAGGCGAAAATCCGCGGCCAGGTCGATCACACGCACGCCCCGCTCGAGCAGCTCGGGCACGGCATTCATCGCGGTCCCGTTGGGCGTCGCGAAAAAGACCAGATCGCACTCGGCAAGGGCGCCCTGATCCGGCTCGGTAAAACAGAGGTCAAGTCGGCCTCTCAGATGCGGGAACATCTCTGCGACCTTGATGCCCGCCTCCGTGCGCGAGGTAATCACGGCGATCGAGGTCGCTGGATGACGCGCGAGGATCCTCAACAACTCGGCACCCGTGTAGCCGGTCCCACCGACGATTCCAATCCTCACCATACCGGCTCACCTCCAAACGGCGGGCATTCGCACGCGACTCAACTGATTCCCGGAGGACCGAGCGCATTCAGTCCGCCCGGAACCTGGAGCGTCGGAAAGAAAAAAGCGGCATAAGCCGCTTAGCAATCCGAGATGACGGAGACCTTTCGGGATCAGGAACACCCGCCTCCGGAGGACGAGGAGGAGCCGCAGGATCCGCAGCCACCACCACCGCCGACCTGTGGTAGGTTATTGAAGACGAACGTCGCATTGCCGTCTCCTTGATCGACGAAATCGATCTCCACGCCACGCAGGTACGGAAGTGTCCCGTCATCGACGACGACCTTGAACCCCTCGTAGGCCAATATGCCGTCATCTTCGTTGATCGCGTCTGTGAAGGTCATCCCGAAACTGACCCCGCTGCAGCCTCCAGCGGTTGCAAAGACCCGAACCCCCAGAACGTTATCGTCGACCTGCCCGAAAAGGTCAGCCATCTTCGCTTGAGCTGGCGCAGTCAGCGACAACTCCATCTCGTTCAGCACCGCAGACATGGATTAAGCCTCTTAAAAACGTCAACTCTTGTTGAGATTAGCAGAAATCGCAGCTGTGATTCTACTGGCAAGACCCGAGGATTCCGGACCAGCATTCAGTGTCCCAGGCGGTCCGCCGCAGCGAGCACGGCAAGATGGCGCTCAGCGTCGACCAGATGCCGACCCCAGTGCGAGTCGAAGCCCCAAGCCCATGAGGTTAGAGCACATTCGGGATCTTCGTCGTAGAGCCTCAACCCCAGTTTCAGCTCACAATAGATGTCGGTCAGGTCGTCGGCGAGGCTTCCGGTCATGCCATCGGCGCCCTCACTGGTCCGATCGAACTCCAACCAATAGCCGTCACGGTCGGCAAGCAGCTTGCGCAGGCGGGAAAATAGCTCGAAACGCTCGTCCAGATCCACCGACTCAGTCCGACCCGTGCTCGAATACGGGACCGACACCGAACAGATCGCCGCGTGGATTCGCGGCAGCAGTGTCGCAACGTCTTTCAGCCAGGGACCCGAGACAAAGGACCGATGATGGGCCGATGTCTCGATCAGGTCACAGAAGCGTCTCGCGAGCCCCGCGACCTCGAGGCTGTCGATATCATGAGCCCGCTCGGCAGTCTTCGCGTCCATGATCACGAGTGTAGACGAGAAAATCCGGGATGTGCGGTGTCAGGTCGATCAGCGCGGGAAGCGGACACGGACGAGTCCGGCGCCCGCCACCGAGGATGGTGTACCGGGATCCCCGCCCCTCAGATCTCGACCAACTCAAAATCGTCTTTTCCGGCACCGCACTCCGGACATTTCCAATTGAGCGGCACGTCCTCCCACTTGGTGCCAGGCGGTATATCATCATCCGGCCAGCCCTCCGCCTCATCATAGATCAGGCCACAGATCACACACATATAGGTCTTCATCAGGTCACTCCAGAGAGATGCCGATCACTGTCATACTTGGTTGTCGAGATCGACATCCATGACCGGACCGGGGTTTAAGTCGGCTAATGGTCGGGCGGAGACCCCGGGATTTCAATGAAAATCAGGCTTCGGCGTTGCTCGAGCACTGACCGATCCCCTTGATCGGCGCGACCACCAGAGCACGCGATCCCGACGATCGTGTGACTCTCGCTCGCCATGACCGACCAGATGCACCGACTCAGCCAATCCCATCGAGAGAGCCCTAAAACCATGGATAAAAACGCCGATCGACCCGTTGTCCTGTGCGTTGGCGGCCATGACCCGAGCGGCGGCGCAGGGATCCTTGCGGATGCCGAGGCCATCAGAGCCGCCGGCGCATTCCCTGTCACGGCCATCAGTGTCATCACCGAGCAGGACACCTGTGGACTCTGGCGCATCCACCCGCAACCTGCAGAGCAGCTCGAAGGCCAATGCCGAGCAATGCTCCGCGACTGCTCGCCGCAGGCACTCAAGATCGGCATGGTCGGGAGCTCACGCGCGATCCGCGTGCTCGATGCCTTGATCGACGAGCACCCCAACCTTCCGGTGGTCCTGGATCCCGTCCTTGGGAGCGGCGCCGGCCAATCGGTGGTCGACGCCGCCATGTTGAACCAATTGCGGCAGAACCTGATTCGCCGAAGCACGCTCATCACCCCGAATCTCCCCGAGGCACAAACCTTGACCGCTGCTCGCAGCCCGACCCAGTGCGGGGAGCGCCTGCTCGCCGCCGGCGCCCGCTGGGTCTTGGTCACCGGGACGCACGATGCGACGAACGATGTCACCAATTGGCTGTTCAACGCCGAAGGTTTCCAACAGCGCTGGGACTGGCCGCGTCTGGAAGGGGAATACCATGGGTCCGGCTGTACCCTCGCGAGCGCGATCGCGGCCCGTCTTGCGCTGGGCATGACGATGCCAGAGGCCGTTGCCGAGGCACAGGCCTACACTTGGGAGGCACTGAATCAGGCCATTCGGACCGGCCGCTGCCAACTCACCCCGGACCGGTTGTACAGGCTCGAGCCATGACATCCCTTCGCGGCCTCTATGTCATCACGCCGGACAAGGCGGAAGAGCCCTGCGCCCTCGCGGACCGGATCGCGCAAGCGATCGCGGGCGGGGCCAAGCTCATCCAGTATCGCAACAAGGGCCAAGACGACCGTCGCCGATACGATCAAGCGACGGCCATCCTTCGCATCTGTCGGTCCGCAGGCGTACCCTTGATCGTCAATGACGACCTCAGACTCGCCGAAGACCTGGGCGCAGACGGCGTCCACCTCGGGCGGGACGACTGCGATCCGATCGAGGCACGCCAACGCCTGGGCGCTGGCGCCATCATCGGCGTGTCCTGCTACGACGATCTCGCGCGCGCGCAGGTCGCGGAGCGGCACGGCGCAAGCTATGTCGCCTTCGGGAGCTTCTTTCCCTCGGTCACCAAACCCCGCGCGGTGCGCCCTTCCCCGGACATCCTGACCAGCGCCCGCCATAGCCTCCGGATTCCCGTAGTTGCGATCGGCGGGATCACGCCACAAAATGGCGGGCTATTGATCGCGGCGGGCGCCGGTATGCTGGCGGTCGTGACCGGCATCTTTGCGCAGCCGGACCTCGCCGCCGCGGCCCGCGCTTATGCCTCACTCTTTGTCGACGGAGACCCCCGATGAGCCGATCCCATGATCTCTTCCAAGCCGCGCAGCGCCATATCCCGGGCGGCGTCAATTCGCCAGTACGGGCGTTTCGCGGCGTGGGCGGCGATCCAGTCTTCTTCGAGCGCGCGTCCGGCCCCTACGCCTTCGATGCTGACGGAAAACGCTATGTCGACTATGTCGGCTCATGGGGACCCATGATCCTCGGGCATGCCCACCCACAGGTGCTCGAGGCCGTGCAGGAGCGCATCCAGAAGGGCCTGTCCTTCGGCGCACCGACCGAGCTCGAGACGACGATGGCCGACAAGGTCTGCGAGCTGGTCCCGAGCATGGACATGGTCCGCATGGTCAGCTCAGGGACCGAGGCAACCATGAGCGCACTGCGCCTGGCCCGCGGTTATACGGGTCGCGACAAGGTGATCAAGTTCGAGGGCTGCTACCACGGCCACGTCGACTCGCTCCTGGTCAAGGCCGGCTCCGGCGCCCTGACGCTCGGCGAGCCCAGCTCGCCCGGCGTGCCCGCGGCCCTCGCCGAGCTGACGCTCACGCTGGCCTACAACGACTTGGAGCAAGTCCGCCGGACCTTTGCCGATATCGGCAGCGAGATCGCCTGCATCATCGTCGAGCCGGTCGCCGGCAATATGAACTGCATCCCGCCGATACCCGGATTCCTTGAAGGTCTGCGAGAGATCTGCGACCAACATGGCGCTGTGCTCATCTTCGACGAGGTCATGACCGGCTTCCGGGTCTCCCGCGGCGGCGCGCAGGAGCTGTTCGGCGTGACCCCGGATCTCACTGCACTCGGCAAGGTCATCGGCGGCGGCATGCCGGTCGGCGCCTTCGGCGGCAAGCGCGAGATCATGTCTCATATCTCACCACTGGGTCCTGTCTATCAGGCCGGCACCCTGTCCGGTAATCCGATCGCGATGGCCGCGGGACTCAAGACCCTGGAGTTGGTCAGCGAGCCCGGTTTCTACGAGACGCTGACCGCCCGCACGGCGCAGCTCCTCAACGGTTTGCAGGCGCGCGCCGATGCCGCCGGGATCCCCTTCAGCACCAATCAGGCCGGCGGCATGTTCGGACTCTTCTTCACGGCCGAGAAGGTGACCAACTTCGAGCAGGCCACCCATTGCAATCAGGATCACTTCAAGGCCTTCTTCCATGCGATGCTGGAACGCGGGGTCTACCTGGCACCTTCCGCGTTCGAGGCCGGTTTTGTCTCCATGGCCCATGGTGACGCCGAGATCCAGGCCACATTGGATGCGGCCGAGCAGAGTTTTGCCCTGATCGCCAGTTGAACCGCGCCCGGCACCACATGCGCCGTTCGTGCGTCGGCCCGGCCTCTGCGTCCCCCACGAGCGCCGGCGCCGACGTGGCTCAGAAGTTTAAAACATTGAATTTAAACCGCAGTAAGAATGCTGCGCCAGGTGATCGACCGAGCGAAGAACCCTCTTCCAACCGCCTCGATGCACCAGCTGCACCCTCCAGCAACCGTACGTCTCCTCCTCGCCCTGAGACCTCGCTATCCTTGGTCCATCAAGCGGTCCGCGGGCTTATTCCGCGATTTACCGCCCGCGTGAATCGACGGCGCAGCTCGGAGCGAACCCAATCGCCATCCCCTCGCCAAACGATATGAATATCCTCGGGCTTTGCTCGGGCCGCGCGCATCAGGCGCGCGGCCCGAGCAAAGCCCGAGTACGGATTGCAAATTCGTTTCGGTCGCACTAGTGTTGCAACGCAGCAAATACTCAGAAGCCTTCGGGTCTTACGGGGGCCATCAACTCACCAGCCGAGGAAATCGCCATGGGTTATCAAACCGTCTACGAGCGTTCGATGAAGGACCCGGAGTCATTCTGGGCCGAGGCGGCGGAGCTCATCGACTGGGATGAGCCATGGGACAAGGTCTTGGACGCCTCCAACGAGCCCTTCTATCGCTGGTTTACCGGGGGCGTGCTGAACACCTGCTACAACGCCGTTGACCGCCATGTCGCTGCGGGTCGCGGCGATCAGCCCGCCATCATCCACGACAGCCCGGTGACCAACTCCAAGTCGGTCATCACCTATGCAGAGTTGCAGGATCAGGTCGCACGCTTCGCAGGCGCCTTGCTCGCGCTTGGGGTCGGCAAGGGCGATCGGGTCATCATCTATATGCCCATGGTGCCCGAGGCCGCTGTGGCGATGCTCGGCTGCGCCCGCATCGGCGCCATCCATTCGGTGGTGTTCGGCGGTTTCTCGGCCCGTGAGCTGGCCACCCGGATCGACGACGCCAAACCCAAGGTCATGGTCGCCGGCTCCTGCGGCATCGAGCCTAATCGGATCGTCCATTACAAACCGCTGCTGGATTCGGCGATCACCTTGGCCGAGCACAAGCCGGAGTCCTGCATCATCCTGCAACGCGCCCAGGAGCCGGGCACCCTGATCGAGGGACGCGACCTCGGCTGGGCCGAGGCGCTGGCCTCCGCCGAGCCGGCCGCCTGCGTCCCCATGGCCGCGACCGACCCGCTCTACATCCTCTACACCTCAGGTACGACAGGCCAACCCAAGGGGGTGGTCCGGGACAACGGCGGACACGCGGTCGCGATGGCATGGAGCATGGAAAATGTCTACAACGTCAAACCCGGCGAGGTGTTCTGGGCGGCCTCGGATGTCGGCTGGGTGGTGGGCCACTCTTACATCGTCTATGCGCCCTTATTGGCGGGTTGCACCACGATCGTGTACGAGGGCAAGCCCGTTGGCACGCCCGACGCCGGGGCCTTCTGGCGGGTGATTGCCGAGCATGGCGTCTCCGTGCTCTTCACCGCGCCCACCGCGTTCCGCGCCATCAAACGCGACGACCCGAACGCCGAGCATCTCGGGCGTTACGATCTCGGCCGCTTCCGGGCACTCTTCCTCGCAGGCGAGCGGTGCGACCCGGATACATTGGCCTGGGCGCAGAGGATCCTGGGTGTGCCGGTCATCGACCATTGGTGGCAAACCGAGACCGGCTGGGCGATCGCCGCGAACTGCCTCGGCATCGAGCAACTTCCGGTCAAGCCCGGCTCGCCAACGCGCGCCGTGCCCGGCTACGACATCCAAGTGCTGGACGATGAAGGCATCTCGGTCAAGCCCGGCGACATCGGGCGCATCATGATCCGCCTGCCCCTGCCGCCCGGCTGCCTGCCCACCCTTTGGGGCAACGACGCACGCTTCGTCCAGTCCTACCTCTCGGCCCAACCGGGCTATTACTTGACGGGCGATGCAGGCTATCTCGACGAGGACGGCTATCTGTTCGTCATGAGTCGCATCGACGACATCATCAACGTCGCGGGTCACCGACTCTCCACCGGCGCGATGGAAGGCGTTCTGGCCTCACACCCGGATGTCGCCGAATGCGCCGTGATCGGGGCATTCGACCAGCTCAAGGGCGAGTTGCCCCTGGGCCTGGTCGTACTCAAGTCGGGCGTCACGCGCGATGAGGCCGGGATCGTCAAAGAACTGGTCAACCTGGTACGCGAGCAAATCGGGCCCGTGGCCGCCTTCAAGACCGTAGCCATCGTGCAGCGGCTGCCGAAGACCCGCTCCGGGAAGATCCTGCGCGGCACCATGAAGTCGATCGCCGATGGGAAGGATTATCGGATGCCCGCCACGATCGACGACCCGGCCATCCTGGACGAGATCGAGACGGCCCTGGGCGCAATCGGCTACGCCAAACACACCTGACAAACCGGCCGGCTCAACGACCTGAGTCTGGCCTGAAGCTCGATCACGCGCAGATCGATGTCGACACTTTGCCTTGACAATCGCCTTTAATCGGCTAGATTAGGGTGATCTAAAGATAGAGTGTCGACATTTACGTGTCCGCGGCCGCTGAATCACTGAAGGACGACACCTCGACCATCGCCGATCGGATCTTCGATCGGGTGCGTCAGGCGATCGTCCAGGGCGAGATCCCCCCCGGCAGCAAGATCAGCGAGCCGGCGCTGGCGGCCCGCTATGGCATCAGTCGCGGCCCCCTGAGAGAGGCCATGCGCAGGCTCGAGTCCACCAATCTCGTTGAACGGCGCCCGAACCTGGGGGCGCGCGTCATCACACTGTCGAACGATGAGCTGTTGGAGATCTATGTGATCCGTGAGGCCCTGGAGGGCATGGCCGCGCGGATCGCCGCGGAACGCATGTCCGAAGAGGCCATCGAGGACCTGAAGGCCCTGCTGGCTCACCACCGACGCGAGGTCGCACGCGCCGACTGGCAGACCTACTTCCAACAGGAAGGGGATCTGGATTTCCATTTCCGCATCGTTCAAGGCAGCGGCAACCGTCGGCTCATCGATATCCTCTGCAACGATCTCTATCACCTCGCACGCATGTACCGTTGCCAGTTCGCGATGAAGAGCGACCGGGCGGCGGAGGCACTCAAAGAGCACGAGCTGGTCGTCGACGCCATCAGCGAGCGCGACGGCGAATTGGCCGAGTGGCTGATGCGCCGTCATATCCGCGCATCCCGACGCGCGATCGAGCGCCGACTGCAGATCCAGCCCTAGACCATTCAGAGCAGACCGCTTTCTCGACAGGAGATGACCAGCATGACCCAGACACTCACAGCCGGCGCCCGACTGCGGCTCGCGGTTCAAGAGGAGCATCCTCTGCAGGTGGTCGGCGCCGTCAACGCGTATCACGCCATGATGGCAGAGCGCACGGGCTATCGGGCCCTCTATCTGTCGGGCGGAGGTGTCGCGGCCTGCTCCTTCGGAATACCGGACCTGGGGATGACCAGTCTGGACAATGTCCTGGAGGACGTGCGCCGGATCACAGACGCGACCGATCTTCCGCTGCTGGTCGACGCCGATACCGGCTGGGGCGGCGCATTCAATATCGCGCGCACCGTCCGATTGATGAACCGTGCCGGCGCGGCCGGGTGCCACATCGAAGACCAGGTCGCCGCGAAACGCTGCGGTCACCGTCCCGGCAAGGCGGTGGTCTCCAAAGAGGAAATGGTCGACCGCATCAAGGCGGCCGTCGACGCGCGTGCCGACGACTTCGTCGTCATGGCCCGCACCGATGCGCTGGCTGTCGAGGGCATGGATTCGGCCATCGAGCGCGCCGTCGCCTGCGTCGAGGCGGGTGCGGACATGGTCTTCCCCGAGGCCATCACCGAGTTGGCTCAATACGAGCAATTCGTCGCGGCGGTCAAGGTGCCGATCCTCGCCAACATCACCGAGTTCGGCGCGACTCCGCTGTTCAGCACGACCGAGTTGGGCAACACCGGGGTCTCCCTGGTGCTCTACCCGCTGTCCGCCTTCCGCGCCATGAACCTGGCCGCACTCAAGGTCTACGAGGCGATCCGCCGGGACGGGAGCCAGGCCGGCGTGGTCGACATCATGCAGACCCGCATGGATCTCTATGACTTCCTCAACTACCACGGCTTCGAGCAGAAGCTCGACGAGCTGTTTGCGCAAGGGAAGGATTGAGCCCTTCGCGGCGCAACCCTCCCGCTCCGCACCATACCGATTGAGGAGAACAAGATGGCCGAGAACCAACAGAGCCAACTGCCGAAAGCCAAGAAATCCGTCGCCTTGTCGGGCACCGTCGCAGGCAACACTGCGGTCTGCACCGTCGGGGTGACCGGCAACGACCTGCATTACCGGGGCTACGACATCCTGGACTTCGCCGACCAGGCCGAGTTCGAGGAGATCGCCTATCTCTTGATCCACGGACATCTGCCGACGCGCGCCGAGCTTGCGACCTACAAAAGCAAGCTGAAGACGTTGCGCGGCCTGCCCGCGGCGCTCAAAACCGCTTTGGAGCAAATCCCGCCCTCGGCGCACCCGATGGATGTGATGCGCACCGGCGCCTCGCTGCTCGGGACACTGGAGCCCGAGAAAGACAGCATGCCGGTCGCGGCGGCCCGCGAGATCGGCGACCGCCTGATCGCCAGCTTCGGCTCCATGCTGCTCTACTGGTATCACTTCGCCCATAACGGCCGGCGCATCGAGGTCGAGACCGACGACGAATCGGTCGGGGGACACTTCCTGCATCTGCTGCACGGCAAGACGCCCTCGTCCGAGTGGGTGCGCGCCATGCACACCTCGCTGATCCTCTATGCCGAGCACGAGCTCAACGCATCGACCTTCGCGGCACGCGTGGTCGCCGGGACCAACGCGGATATCTACTCGGCCATCACGGGAGCGATCGGTGCACTGCGCGGCCCCAAGCACGGCGGCGCGAACGAGGCCGCCTGCGAGATTCAGAGTCGCTACTTCAGCGCCGACGAGGCGGAGGCGGACATCCGCGAGCGGGTCGGTCGCAAGGAGATCATCATCGGCTTCGGCCATCCCGTCTATACCACCGGCGACCCACGCAACAAGGTCATCAAATCGGTGGCACGGCGCCTGTCCGAAACCAATGAAAATACGCGGATGTTCGAGATCGCAGACCGACTCGAGACGGTCATGTGGGACCTCAAGCACATGTTCCCGAACCTCGATTGGTTCTCGGCGGTGTCCTACGCCCAGATGGGCGTCCCGACCGCCTTGTTCACACCCATCTTCGTCATCTCGCGCACCACGGGCTGGGTTGCCCACGTCATCGAGCAGCGGATCGACGGCAAGATCATTCGGCCCAGCGCGCACTACGTGGGTCCGGAAAACCAGAGATGGGTGCCTATCGAGGATCGCTAGGGTTCGGGGTTCAGGGTTCGGGGTTCGGGGAGCAGGGGGCAGGGCCAAGCGTCATTCTCGATACATCGGCCGCTTGCATCCATAAAGGACGCATCCGCACCGGCCCGTGAACCCAAGCCCCGAACCCGAACCCGAACCCGAACCCGAACCCCGAACCCCGAACCCCGAACCCCGAACCCCGAACCGGAGACTCCAAAATGAGTGCCCACATCGCCGACGCAAACGTACGTCCCGAACCGGACCAGGAATTGGTCGCGATGGCGGACTATGTCTGCGACGTCACGATCGACTCGCAAGAGGCCGTCACCACGGCCCGTCACTGCCTGATGGACTCGCTGGGCTGCGCCATGCTGGCCTTGCAGTATCCCGAGTGCACCAAACACCTCGGCCCCATCGTTCCAGGCACCCAGGTCCCCAACGGCGCGCGCGTGCCGGGAACTCAGTACGCGCTGGATCCGGTCAAGGCCGCTTGGGATATCGGCGCCATGGTCCGCTGGCTCGACTTCAACGATACCTGGCTCGCGGCCGAGTGGGGGCATCCATCGGACAACCTGGGCGCGATCCTGGGTCTTGGTGATTATCTGTCGCGCAAGGCGGTCGCCGAAGGTTCGGCCCCGCTGACCGTCGGCGATGTCCTTCACGCCATGATCAAGGCCCATGAGATCCAGGGTGTTCTGGCGCTGGAGAACAGCTTCAATCGAGTCGGACTGGATCACGTAGTATTGGTCAAGGTCGCCTCTGCAGCCGTGTCGGCGCGAATGCTCGGCGCCGACAAGGACCAGGTGATCGATACGCTCTCGCAAGCCTGGGTCGACGGCCAGTCGCTGCGCACCTATCGACACGCGCCCAACACCGGCTCGCGCAAATCCTGGGCGGCCGGCGACGCCAGCTCACGCGCCGTGCGTCTGGCCATGATGGTCGACAAAGGCGAGATGGGCCTGCCTTCGGTCCTGACGGCGCCGGGTTGGGGCTTCTATGACGTGCTCTTCAAGGGCAACCGCTTCGCTTTCCAGCGCAGCTACGGCAGCTACGTGATGGAGAACATCCTCTTCAAGATCAGTTTCCCGGCCGAGTTCCATGCCCAGACGGCCGCCGAATGCGCCATGACCCTGCACCCGCTGGTCAAGGATCGTCTCGACGAGATCGCGCGCATCGAGCTGACGACGCAGGAATCGGCCGTACGCATCATCAGCAAGGACGGGCCGCTCTACAACCCGGCCGACCGCGACCACTGTCTGCAATACATGGTCGCGGTTCCCTTGATCTTCGGGCGCCTGACGGCCGACGACTACGAGGATCGGATTGCGACGGATCCGCGGATCGATGCACTGCGCGAGAAGATGGTCGTAGCCGAGGACCCGCGCTACACGGCCGACTATCTGGATCCGGACAAGCGCTCGATTGCCAACGCCATTCAGGTCTTCTTCACCAACGGTACCAGCACGGACAAGGTGGAGGTCGAGTATCCGATTGGTCACCGCCGTCGTCGTGCAGAGGGGATCCCGGTCCTCGAGGCCAAGTTCCTCTCAGCGCTCAAGACCCGTTTCCCGAAGGGTCAGGCCCAACGGATCTACGACCTGTGCCAGGACGAGGCACGCCTGATGGCCACGCCGGTCAATCGGTTCATGGACCTCTTCGTGATCTGATGCCGTCCAGACTCGAGCGTCCTGCCGCCCCGGCGGTGGGTCGCTCGCAAGAGATGTCCTCCTCGTCTCTCGTCATGAGACGATTCGCCCGGCGCCCGCCGGGCTTTTTTTGCTTCGAATCAAAACAAACCATTGGAAACACTCGCGTTGGTCGACCTGGTCGCGATCGGGATCCTGCTGATTGCGGCCTTCGTGCACGGCGCCTTCGGGTTCGGCTTCCCTCTGGTCGCAACGCCCTTGCTCGTGCTCATGATGGATATGCGCGCGGCGGTGCTGCTGACGCTGATCCCGACCATCGCCATCAATCTGGTCAGCATCGCAACCGAGCGGCGCTGGCTGGAGGCACTGCGGCGTTTCTGGCCGATCCCGGTCTTCACGATGTTGGGCAGCCTCATCGGGACGCAGATCTTGTTGACCGCCGACCCCGATCCCTTCCGTCTCCTACTCGCCGTTGTCCTGATCCTCTTCTTGATCCTGGAGCGCAAGCGCGGCGACGGACCCGAGCACCGGATCCCGCACTGGGGACTCGCGCTCTTGGGATTCGGGATGGGGCTCTTGGCCGGCCTGGTGAATGTCTTCTCGCCCGTGGTCGTCGCCTTCGCGCTCTATACCCGGATGCATCCGGGCCTGATGGTCGCGACCTTCAACCTGAGCTTCATCACCAGCAAGAGCGGACAACTGGCCGGATTCGCCATCCAGGATGCCCTGAATCCGGCGATTCTGCACACCGCACTCCTGGCGTTGCCTGCCGTTCTATTCGTGCTCTGGATCGGTATTCGAGTGCGCCGACGACTCGATCAAGGGGCCTATCGGCGCTGGCTTACCCGGGCGCTCTGGGTCATCGCAGCGCTGCTGATTCTGGACTCGCTCTGAACCGCGTCCAATATCCGATGTGCTGTGGTCGTGCGGACTGTCGGTTAACGAATCGGCCGGCGCAGCGGACGAGGCTCAGAAAACAGAAATGATCGGGGACTCAAACAGGTAGGTATGACAGGCATCGGCAGGCCAAGGTCCGGTCCCGGCGGAGTGAGCACCCCGAGAACCGCTCAGCTCGGGGTTGACGCCGCTGATCCCGCATCGGAATCAGAGAGCGACTTACTTCGGATTCTTCTTGGTCAAGGATTGGACAATCCCGACAACACGGTCCTGGGCGTCCTTCGCCCATGGCGGTTGCGGCAGGTTCCAGCCAACGAAGGCCCCGATGATGATTCCGATGACGAGCCAAAACAAAACGACCATCTGATCTTCTCCATTTGGTTGCGGATAGGGTTAGGGCTCAGCAACCCGCAAAAATAGGGTTGCCGCACCATTATCACAAAAATAAAGTGGTTTTTCGTCTCTTTGTCACCAGCGGGATCAGCGTCCAGGACCATGGGCCACGGATGGGGAACCAATGCTCAGGCGACCGCCAGGACCCATCCATCAACGCGAGATCTGCAGCCGAAAGCCGAGGAGCTGCAACAGCACGCCAGTGACGGCGCCGCCCAGCATACCGCCGAGAAAGCCGGCGGGAACCGCGCTGAGGACCTGATCAGCCGCATCCGACGCTTGGCTTCCGAGCGTCGTCAAGGTCGTGCTGCCGATAATCCAAACGCTCGCACCGACGACGGCCGCAATGAGCCCGGCCACAATAGGCGCGGACAAGGCTCCCGGAAACCAACGCGCGCTGCGTGCGACCAGCCAGCGCTCCGACATCTGAAAAGAGGTCCCAACCAAGGCGACGACCCCAGCCGACAGCACGAACGTACTGAGCTGAGCGCCCATTACGCCGAGCAGCACCGCCAGCAGCCCGCCCGCCACCAAACCGGAGATCAGGCCCGTGAGGGTTTCGGCGAGAGGCCGCCCTCCGCCGGTCACCATCCAGGCGTAGAAGAATCCCGCGAGTACTCCCCCGGCGCCGGCTGTCCCCGCGATCAGAATCAGCTTCACGTTATGGCCGGTCACGATCAGGTAGCCGATGGACGCGAGGATCCCAGCCATGGCTCCCACGAGCGCGACGGGCATGGCGCTATAGAAGGCTGATGTCGTCATGGCAGCAGCCGCGGCCGCGATCACCAAGGGCTGCCAGCCGGACAGACCGAGAACTCCCAAGACCTGATACAGGCCGGCGAAGAGTGCACCAAAGAGCGCACCGGCGAGGCCCCAGATGAAGAGCGTCGTAATAATGGCGGCAATCGTGTCCTTGGCTCGCATATCCCCTCGGAAGCATGATTCAACGTTGGTATGGATAACCCACCCCTCTCGTCGGTCTATGGACCGGGTCGAGACACGACCCTCTACGATTCCAAGGGCAGGCAGCTCTCGGAGCCACTATAGTCGAGTGCTGGTTCCGGTCATAGACGGGTTACGAGGCTCCGATCGAAGGCTGATCGCCCATCCGGTCTAGCGTTGAGGAGGCATTATCGATGCTGCTGTATCTTCACGGGCTGAATAGCTCGAGCTTGTCCTTCAAGGCCGGCCGATTCCGCGAGCAATTGGCCCCGCACGCCGTGGTCGCGATCGATTATCCGGCACATCGACCACACGAGGCGATCAAGCACCTGTCGGCTTTTCTCGGTGAATTCAACGCTCGACACCCAGATGTGGAGCCGGCAGTCGTCGGGAGCTCCATGGGTGGCTTCTACGGACAGTACCTGGCCCGCCGTTTCCGATTCTCGCACCTCTATCTGATCAACCCTGCATTGACGCCCTGGAGCCTATTCAGGGAGCACATCGGTGAGACCATGACCACCGCGGACGGGGAGGGCTACCTGGTCACCGAGTCTCTCATCGACAGCACCCGACCCTATGGCGTCGAGGATCCTTGCGACGGCACACCGACCACGCTCTTTTTGGAGCGAGGCGACGAGGTTATCGACTACCGAATCGCCGAGCGGATCTATGCCGGGTGCGGCCGTCTGATGATCTGGGATGGTGGCGATCACGCATTTCAGCGCCTGGACGAGGCGATCGGGACGATTCGGGAGCACCTTAACGGGCTTCAAAGATCCTGAGCCGTATCGATGTATAGGATTGACATGCAGCTCTTCGCCGATCCGACGACTTCAGTCATGGATCACAAGGCGCCGGCCCGAATCAACTGATCCACGATGTGAAATCCGGCGACATAGGTACCGATGCCGGAACCCAGTGTACTGAACAGGAATACCAGAAACACGCGCGCGACCCTGTTGTGCCACCAGCCGCGCAGGCTCGCCACATCGCCACGCAGTTGGCCGAAATCGCTGACCCTAGGCTTGCGCATCGTGAGCTCCACCGCCCCAGTGACCATGCCGGCCCCGATGGTCGGATTGAGCGAGGTCAACGGAGCGGCAACAAAGGCCGAGACGACCGTCACCGGATGACCGCCGGCGATCAAGGCGCCCAGGGCGGAGAGGCCACCGTTGATGACGACCCAGGCAACCACCAGCCCCCATCCAAGGGCGGCGTTCTGAGCAAAGCCGAAGGCAAAGCCAGTCAGGATCAAGGCCACCAGTCCCCAGGCGAGGATGCGCGGAAGGCGACTCGGCGGAGGGACCTGCTCCAAGGCTCGCGTCACGGTTGCGGGATCGTCGAGATCCTTCTCGAGATAATCGGCAATCCCTTTCATGTGACCGGCGCCAACCACGGCCAATACATGCTTCGCCCCGGAGCGCGCGGACTCGCTGCGCAACCGCGCGGCCATGTAACGGTCGCGCTCCTCGATCAGAGGGACGAAGAGATCCTGGCGATCATGCGCGAACTCAGCGAAGGTGGTCTCCAGGACATCGCCCTCCTTGAGCCGCTCGATCTCCTCCTCGCTTACCTTCTCCGAGGTCAGCATCGCAGCCAGTATCCCGGTGAAGAGCGTGTAGCGCTTCCACCAGCTTAGATTGGCCGAGATTCGCTTCAGGGTCACACCGATCTCGCGATCGATCAGCAAGACGGGCAGATCCATCTCCTTGGCGATGCGAACAGCCGCCCTCTGCTCGGCCCCGGGCTCGATTCCGAACTGATCGGCGAGACGCTGCTGATAGGCCGATAGGGCCAGGTTCGCGACCACCATATAGACGCGCCGCTGCCGAATCACAGAGAAAAGATCCATCTGTGACAGCGATTTGGGGTCCATCAGCGCAGTAAAACGGCTGCGGCAGAGCTCCACCGCCACCGCGTCGTACTCGCCGGTACCAAGCATGGCCCCCACCTCTTCAGCGCTGGCCCGAGAGACATGCGCGGTCCCAAGCAGGGTCAGACGGGTCTCGGGAAGGGCGATCTCAAGCTTCGGTTCGATGGATTCGGGCATCGGGAACAGCCGGATGGAGGGGAGAGGACGAAGCGGGCCATGATACCCTAAGAAGGGGTTTCGAACCGTTGGTGGAGGTTGCCGCCAGCAACTCCAAATTTGACTCCTCGGCGGCCAGCAAAACCCCGGGGCCGCCGACTTCAGTCGGCAAGAATCCCCGAACAAGGGCAGGCCCCGTCACTTGCGGAGCGCTCGGCACTCGCGCCGACTAGAGTCGGCGGTCCCGGGCAACGGGCGTCCTGCCTGGGTGACCGAGGTGGGCGGCAAATTTGGAACAGCTGGGTTGCCGCGTCACTCTGACTCGTCGACCAACACCCATCGGATACGGGACGCTCTCCGGTCAGACGTGATCGAATGGCTGACCTTTGGCGATCTGCGCAGAATCATGCACCCGAGTCGCTCATGAACCTTGACGTCGGCTTCAGCCCAGCGGCACGTTTTCTGGTCGTCGCGGCGGCCTTCGTCATCCTGGTGGCCGGGCTGCAGGCGGCATCCTCGCTAATCACCCCGTTTCTGCTCGCTGTCTTCATCGCCGTGGTGGCAACGCCGCCCTTGCGGGGTCTGCGCCGTCGAGGCCTGCCGAATTGGGCGGCGATGCTTTTTGTCGTTTTGACGATTGCCGCCATCGGCAGCGCCTTCGCGATCATGGTTACGGGCGCACTCGACGGGTTCACGGCGAGCCTGCCCGCATATCAGGATCGCTTGAAGATCCTCGTCGATGATCTGGCGCTGTGGCTCGACGGCGTCGGCCTGAGAACCTCGCGAGAGGCGCTCCAGACCTATGTCGATCCCGCCCGGGTCTTAGGGCTGACCGGCGACCTGGTCTCGGCGCTGAGTGGCGTCCTCGCAAACGCCTTCCTCATCTTGCTCACCGTGATCTTCATCCTCCTCGAGGCGTCCGGCTTTCCTGCGAAGATGCGCCGTGCGCTCAGGTCCCCGGAAGAATCAACCGAGCAACTGAAGCGCGTCCTCGACAGCATCAATCGCTACATGGGCATCAAGACCTTGACGAGCCTTGGGACCGGGGTCGCTATCTGGGCCTGGTTATCCATCCTCGGGGTCGATTTTGCGATTCTTTGGGCGCTCATCGCCTTCCTACTGAATTTCGTCCCGACGGTCGGATCCATCCTTGCGGCAATCCCTGCGGTCTTGTTGGCCTTGGTGCAACTTGGTGCCCAGGGTGCCGTGCTGGTCGCGTTCGGATACCTGGTGGTGAACATACTGGTCGGGAGCATCCTGGAACCCAAGATCATGGGGCGGGGACTCGGTCTCTCAACATTGGTCGTCTTCGTCTCGCTGGTCTTCTGGGGATGGGTGCTCGGTCCGATGGGCATGTTTCTGTCCGTCCCACTCACCATGGCGCTGAAAATTGCCTTGGACGCCAACCCCCAGACACGGCCCGTCGCCATCATGTTGGGCCCGGAGGTGAAGGAGTTGATCGAAACCGACACGGGCAAGCCGGTCGACTGAACGCGCGCCTCACGGACACGGCGTTGGGGCGGGCTGATCAAACGGTCGGCTGAACCAGAGAGGCTTGGGGTTCACGGAGACACTGATTCAATCAGCGTCGTCCGCGGCGCATGGATGTGACGCCATTTTCAGCAGCCTAAACGACTAAAATGGAACGATACGGAAACCGCGTTTTCGAATCGCGCGCTGATTTTCACCAGGGATGGCGAATCATCAGCATCTCCTTAGCTCCCGGAGACCATCTTCAGCCCCACGATGCCGAGCACGATCATGCCGACAAAGACGAACCGCAGCAGTGTCGCCGGCTCGGAGAACAGGAAGATGCCGAGCGCGAAGGCCCCCACCGCGCCGATGCCTGTCCAAACGGCATAGGCCGTGCCGATCGGGATGCTCTTCAGCGCGATCAGCAACAGGCCTCCGCTGGCGACCATGCACAGCACGCCAAAACCGATCCAACCCGGATGCAGACCGCTGGCGGTCATTCCGAGCTTCAGCCCGACCGGCCAACCCCACTCGAAGACCCCGGCAAGGACGAGATAGACCCAGGCCATCAGCGACCCCCCCGCTCGAATGATTCACTCAAAGGCGCAAAAAATCGCGACTGTCCTATTGGGTCGTCAAATGAAAAACGCCGCAGGCAACCCGCGAGGGAACCGAGCCTGCGCACCCGCGCCGACGACGCGAGCGGGGGACACCGACCCGACCTGCGCGGGCGGGTGTCCCGAACTGCTTTCACACACCCGCCGCTTAGGCGTCCGGGAACATCGCCTCCAGACGTTCGATCTCGGCGCGCAACGCATCGGAGAGCGAATCCTTCGTGGCAGACAGCTTGTCCATCAACTCACGCGCCATCTCCTCCTTGTGCTCCGCCAGTAAACTCTTGACCTGCTCGATCATCTCCTTGGCTTCAGTCTCGGCGCGATCACGCACATCCTCTGCCTGCTCCATCGCCGATGCAGCAGCCTCCGTGACGGTATCCGTGGCCGCATCGACCGCCTGATCGAGCATGGTCGACTCCTCTGCAGTGGGAGCAGCGGCCTCCTCGACCGGTGCTTGGTCCTGGCCGCAAGCGATCAGTCCGACGGATGTGCATGACACGATGACGGCCAACAAAACATGTCTCTTCATCTCGTTCACTCCGGTGTTGTCGAAGGACAAACAGTATACTCAAGCGGTGCGTGCCCGTGCAGCCGCTCGAATCGCTCGAGGCCGCAACCGCGCGCGATTCGTACATGTGCGGACTCTGCCCGGAGCGAGTACCGCGTGCGCTGCTCCGACATCGCGACGGCGTCGGCCTTACGCGAGCCTGACGTCACCCTTGCCGTCCGCCACACTCGAGGACCGATCTGAATGAGCAACCTGCTCGCCGTCTTTTTACTTCTTTTGCTCGGCTGGTTCTGGCTCGACAGTATGCGCGCGCGTGAAATCGCGACCGAGGTGTGTAAGACCGCTTGCGCACAAAGGAGGCTTCAGTTCTTGGATCAGACAGTAGCCTTGCGCCGTCTCGGCTTGGCCTGGAGGTCCGAAGGCTTGAGGATGCGACGCGTCTATCGCTTCGACTTCAGCGAGGAGGGCGTCGGGCGTCGCAGCGGTTATCTGGTGATGCGTGGACTCGCGCTCGAGGACATGAGCTTCGGCCTTCCGGCGCAGACCCAAGACGCGTGAATCGCGTTTGCCGCAGCGACGTAGGGCTCATCGGCGCTCCAACGCACAAACCGCGCGCGCCATGTCGAGCGCCGGCCAAATCGCTATTTCACGATCTTGAGTGTTGGGCCGCTCTTGCCTTTTCCCTTACTGGAGGTTGACTTGAGTGCGCGAGGTCGGCCGGCTGGCCTTGCTGCGCCTGCATCGGCATCCTCATCGGACGCCACGTCGGGTAGAGGCTCCCCGGGAAGTGGGTAGGCAAGCTCAGGAAACACCATCCCCTGGCCGTTCTCGCGCGTGAAGATCCCGAGGACGGCATCCACAGGTAAGTAGACATCACGCGCCACCCCGCCGAAACGGGCGTTGAACTCGATCTGCTCGTTTCCCAAGACCAGGCCACGGACTGCACTCGGCGCGATGTTGAGCACCAGCCGCCCATCTTCCACAAACTCTTTGGGAGCCATCACGCCCGGATAGCGGACGTCGATCACCAGGTGCGGCGTCATCTCATTGTCGAGGATCCATTCGTAGATTCCCCGGATGAGATACGGCTTGGTCGATGTCATGGGTTGCGCGTCTCGATCCATTAGGTCACGTCCGCGATCATCTCCTTCTCGGCCTCGGTGAGACTCTTCCGGAAGGCGTCCCAAGCGAAGATGCGACGCATATAGACGCGCAGCGCCTCCGCCTGGGGCGGCACCTCGATCCCCAGCACGGGTAGCCGCCACAAGAGGGGAGCGATGAAGCAATCGACGAGAGAGAACTCGTCGCTCATGAAGAAGGTATGGGCACCGAAGACAGGGGCGGTCGTGATCAGGCTCTCACGCAATTCTTTGCGAGCCTGCTCCGCCTCGTCCGGGCTGCCGAGCCGAATCTTCACCATCAAGGTATACCAGTCGCGGTCGATGCGGTACATGAAGAGCCTTGCGCTGGCCCGCGAGACGGGATCGACCGGCAACAGTGGCGGGTGAGGGAATCGCTCGTCGAGGTACTCCATGATGATGCGCGACTCGTAGAGACGCAGATCCCGGTCGACGAGCGTCGGCACGGTTCCGTATGGATTGAAATCCATGACCTCGTCGGGAAGATCGCGTGCGTCGACGTCGACCACATCGACCGCGATGCCCTTCTCGGCGAGCACCATACGAACGCGGTGGCAATAGGGACAGGTCGGATCGGAAAATAGCGTCATCACGGATCGTCTACTCGCAGCCACTGCCATGCATCCAATCTCCAGCACGTGGACAAAGCCCGGTCGGGCCCGAGGAACATGTGTCGCCGACCTTCCAGGTCGGCTGCCTTCGAACGTTTTGCTCGCCTGCCGGATCAGGGCCTGCTCGAGCAGGCCGGGAAACTTGCGATCTCCGATATCACCCATCAGGAACGGGGAGAAGCGTCGGCCCCGGGGCCGAGCCGACGCAAATGGTCACGCCACCTACCTAGTGGACGTCTTTCCAGTACTCCTTCTTCAACGCATAGGCGACGATGAAGAAAAGTCCGAGGAAGAGCAGGACATAGACACCAAGACGGCGGCGCTCGAGCTGAGACGGCTCACCTGCGTAGGTCAAGAATGCGGTGATGTCTCGAACCATCGAGTCATACTCGTCCGGACCCAAAGCTCCGGGCTGGGTCAGGTTCACCCCGACCACGACCGGGTCGTGACCGCTCTTCGATGCCTCAAAGATCGGCTCCTGGATGCCCTGAAGATCGCCGAGCACATGAGGCATGCCGACCAGAGGGAAGATCAGGTTGTTCACACCATACGGCCGAGAAGGATCGACATAGTAGCTCTTCAGATAGGTGTACACCCAATCGGGGCTTCGCCAGCGTGTCACGAGCGTGAGGTCGGGTACCGCGGTCCCGAACCATGTCTCGCCGTCCGCCGGACGCATCGCGTTCGTCATCATATCGCCCGGCTCGGCATCACCGAACAGGAGATTTTCACGCAGTGCCTGGTCGTCGATCCCGAGATCGGCCGCCATGCTCGAATACCGCATGTGGCTGAGCGAGTGGCAGGCCATGCAGTAGTTGACGAAATACTTGGCACCGCGCTGAAGTGACGCCTGATCGGTCAGATCAATCTTGGCCTTCTCCAACTTGACATGGCCGCCGGCAGCAAAGCCGACGGAGGGCAGCAGCAGCACCAGGGTGGCGATGATCAGCTTTCTCATGAGGTCACCCTCTCCGGAACGGGCTTGGTCTTGTCGATCGAGCTGTAGATCGGCATCAGCAGGAAGTAGGCGAAGTACAGAGCCGTGAAGATCTGCGACAACAGTGTCAGGAATGGATCCGCCGGCTGCAGCCCGAGCCACGCCAAGACAACGAAGGAGACTGCGAACATGCCGGTCATGAACTTGAAGATCGGCCCCTTGTAACGCATCGACTTCACCTTGCTGCGATCCAGCCAGGGCAATACGAAGAGTATCAGAATGGCCGCGAACATCACCACGACTCCGGGGAACTGAGACCCGTACATCGGCGGCACGGCTCTCAGCATCGCGTAGTAGGGCGTGAAGTACCACACAGGCGCGATGTGCTCAGGGGTCTGGAAAGGGTTGGCCGGCTGGAAGTTCGGCGCCTCGATGAAGAGGCCGCCCATGGTGGGCGCAAAAAACAGGACCGCCGAGAAGAGCGCGAGGAAAACGACCACCCCGACGAGGTCCTTCACGGTGTAGTAAGGATGAAAGGGGATACCGTCGGCCGGAGCCTTGTCGCTCCACTTGTTGCCTTTCGGACCTTCCTTAATCTCGACCCCGTCCGGGTTGTTGGAGCCGACGTGATGAAGCGCAACGATATGCACGAACACCAAAGCCGCCAGGACGAAGGGCAGGAGGAAGTGGAACGCAAAGAAGCGGTTCAGGGTCGTGTCCGAGATCACGTAGTCGCCGCGGACCCAAACAGCCAGATCCTCGCCGACAACCGGCACAGCCGCGAAGAGATTCACGATGACCTGGGCACCCCAGAACGACATCTGACCCCATGGCAGCAGATAGCCGAAGAAGGCGGTCGCCATCATGACGAGGTAGATGACGACACCGATGATCCAAAGCAGCTCGCGCGGCTTCCGGTACGAGCCCCAGAGCAACGCGCGGAACATGTGCAGATAGATGACGATGAAGAAGGCCGATGCACCGGTCGAATGGATATAGCGAATCAGCCACCCCCATTCGACATCACGCATGATGTATTCGACCGACGCGAATGCCTCCGCGGCGGATGGTTTGTAGCTCATCGCGAGCCAGATACCGGAGACGATCTGAATGACCAGCGTCAGGATCGCCAGCGAGCCGAAAAACGACCAGAAGTTGAGATTCTTCGGGGCATAGTACTCGGAGAGATGGTTTCTCCAGGTCTCCGTCAGCGGGAATCGCTTGTCGATCCAACTGAGGTTCTCGGTCTTTTCTGCGCTCATCAAGCAGCTCCTCGCTCCTCACCGACCAAGATGGTGGTGTCGTTGATATAGGCGTGCACAGGAATCACCAGATTTGTGGGTGCCGGGACGCCCTTGTAGACACGGCCGGCAAGGTCGAACAAGGACCCGTGACAGGGACAGAAAAATCCGCCGCGCCACTTGTCTCCAAGGTCTGCCGGCGCGAACTCCGGTCGGAAGGTGGGCGAGCAGCCCAGGTGCGTACAGATTCCGACCACGACAAAGTATTGATCTTTGATGGCACGGGTCGGGTTCCTGCAATACGGGGGCTGCTGCGGGATCTCGGACGCCGGATCGACCAGTTGTGAGTCCAATGTCGGCAGTGCCGCGATCATCTCCGGCGTGCGGTTGACGATCCACACAGGTTTGCCCCGCCATTTGACGCGCAGCATCCCGCCCGGTTCGAGCTGGCTGACGTCGGCCTCCACAGGCGCGCCGGCGGCGCGCGCCTTGGCACTGGGGTTCATGGACCCGATGAATGGGACGAGTGCGAAGCCAGCTCCCACGGCTCCGACCACGCTGGTCGCGGCGACAAGCACACGCCGCCTGGTTTTGTTCACGCCTTGTGCGCTCATAATCCACTAACCCCCGGCTGGCGCAAGCACCCTGCCCAGCCATCGGCCGGCGGCTCACGCATTGTCATGGAAGGAAGATCAGAATATGCCAATTCTCTATAAGACCGACCGCGCATTGTCTGCGATTCCGGTCGGACCGGTCAAGGTACGGCCAACAGGATTGGAGATCGCTCGACGAGCGGCTAGGCCGGATTGTCGATGTCGATGAAGCGATGCTCCAACCCGAACCGCGCAGCGAGATGCTCCCCCAGCGCCTGTACTCCATACCGCTCGGTCGCATGGTGTCCGGCGGCCAGAAAGGCGACGCCTCGCTCGCGCGCGAGATGCGTGGTCTGCTCCGAGATCTCGCCACTCAAAAACGCATCGACGCCGAGGTCGGCGGCCTGCTCGATGTACCCTTGGCCACCGCCCGTGCACCAAGCGATCCTTTCGACACTCGACCGGCCACTGCCGACGAGGGTGACAGCTCGCCCCAAGCACGCCGAGACGGTTGCGGCGAGCTCCTCCGGGCTGGCAGGGGCACGCAGCCGACCGACCCAGAGAAGCCCCAGAGTCCCATCGACCGACTCGGCATCGACAAATCCCAGCCGCACACCCAAGGTGGGGTTGTTTCCGACCTCGGGATGTGCGTCGAGAGGCAGATGATACGCGATCAGGCTAGCGCCGGCCCTGAATAATGTCCTTGCACGCCACCCTTTGATGCCGGTCAGACAGGGATTCTCGTTCTTCCAGAACCAGCCATGGTGGACCAGAATCGCGTCGGCACCCCACTCAGTGGCGGCATCCAGCAGGGCAGCACTCGCCGTGACCCCGCTCGCCAAACGCACAACAATGCGCTCTCCCTCCACCTGCAAGCCGTTCGGTGCGTAATCACTGAAGCCGCCGGCACCCAGAAAGTCATCACAATAGGCGACCAAGAGACGTGGCTCAACCATGCAGATTCCTCAGGTTTCCTGGCAGTCGATAGTGCCTCATCATGGCCGACCGCAACCGATCGGGTCGCGTCAAGGGACTCGGAACACTCGAGTGATGTTCCAGACAACAACCTTAACAGGATCTCAAGTGCATCGGCGCCCCCGGACTCGGTTGCGAGACCGACCGGCTCGCGGCGGAACATACGCAGATCGACAACGGGCGCAATGTCACAAGTCTTTCCTGAAAATTAAAGCACTTAAAACTTAAACCGCGCCCGTTGCGGTATGCATACTTTGTTGGTGTGGTTTGGCCGCGCCAGCTCCGACGACTGTCGGAGCTGGCGCGATTTAAGGTATTAAAAAAGATTAAATTCTAAACCGCGTCTCACCGGGATCGAGGATATCTTCGAAGCCAAACGCACAGTAAAAACGACGCATGTCGCTCTGGACGCGGTTTAGGACCGATCGGTATAGAATGAGGTCATGGCATCAGGGGCCAATCCCAATCCATGCCCCACCCTGCAGCCTTCGTAGCTTAATCGGATGATCAGAATAGGTCCAACCACTCTCCTGTTGACCGCGCTCACCGGCGGTGCCGCCGGGGCCGTGCTGACGCTCTGGCTCACACCGGGCGGACCGAATGAAGCGCAGGGCGCAGCACCCGGGCAGTCGAGTGACGTGCCGACCTTCGCGGAAGCGGTCACACGCGTGGCCCCCGCCGTCGTGAGCATCTTCGCAACACAGACCGACCCGCCGCCCGGCACCGCGGCACGACAAGGCTATCCAGCCCATGGCTGGGGCCCTCAGGGCGCCCCGCTCGCCCGCACCGGATTGGGCTCGGGCGTCATCCTATCGCCCGACGGCCTGATCCTGACGAATCGCCACGTTATCCTCAACGCCGATCGCACCCGCGCGGTGCTGGCCGATGGTCGCTCGCTCCCCTTGACGCTGATCGGAGTCGATGAGGAGACCGATCTGGCGGTCCTCAAGGCCGATGCCGAAGGGCTGCCGACTGCGCCGCTAGGTCAGTCCGACGCGCTACGGGTGGGCGACCTGGCGCTTGCGATCGGCAATCCATTCGGGGTTGGCCAAACGGTCACCATGGGGATCGTGAGCGCAACCGGGCGAAGCGAGCTCGGTCTGACCAGCATCGAGAGCTTTATCCAGACCGACGCCGCCATCAATCCCGGCAACTCGGGGGG